>Ga0075356_1000059_pt1 | contig 21776 bp, 25 predicted proteins | sample WestPond_Cattail_FD_120073 | JGI IMG/M metagenome (GOLD analysis project Ga0075356, IMG submission 120073) | Natural and restored wetland microbial communities from the San Francisco Bay, California, USA, that impact long-term carbon... | ecosystem: Environmental > Terrestrial > Soil > Wetlands ... | reverse complement strand
TGTTCTTCTTCGTGCCCGCCAGCGGAGAGGTGGCTGCCGATTTGAAGCATGACCCGCGGGTCGGCGTCGCCTATGCCGACACCGACATGGACCGTTATGTATCGATCAGCGGCGTGGCCCGCGTCGTGCACGACCCGCGCCGCCAGGAAGAGCTGTGGTCGCCACTGGCACAGGGCTGGTTCCCCGGCGGTCCGCAGGATCCCGGCTTGCGCCTGCTCGAGGTGCAGATGGAAAGCGCGGAGTATTGGGATGTGAAGGCCAGCAAGATGATTCAGCTGTTGCGCATGGCCAAGGCCGCTGTCGTGCGCAAGCCGCCGACGGACATCGGCGAACACCGCGACGTGCCGGTACGCTGAAACGGCGCACGCGGGCGACGGGTGCGCCGGCCGTCAAGCCGGCACCAGCGCGCGGTCGGGCTGCGCCGGAGTCGAGATGCGCCGCAACGCGTCCTCGACGGCAGCCGACGAATGTCGCGCCGCCAGATCACCGAGCGCCACGATGCCGACCAGGCGGGCATCGTCGTCCAGCACCGGCAGCCGGCGGATCTGCACATGGGCCATCTGCTGCAACACCTCGTCGGGTGACTGCCACAGCGTGCACGAACGGACCCGGTCGCTCATCACCAGGTCGACCGCCGTGATGGCTGGGTGCAGCCCGGCCGCAATGGCGCGTACCGTGATGTCGCGGTCGGTCACGATGCCGATCAGCTGGTCACCGTCGCACACCGGCAACGCGCCGACGTTCAGTTCGTCCATCAGACGCGCCGCGTGCTGCACGGTGTCGTCGGGCCGCACGGTGATCGGCTCGGGTGTCATCAGGTCGGCAATTGTCGCCATGGCGCATCAGGGGTGTGGGTGTCTGCGCAACGAATCCGGCAATGCCCATGCCCGCGTGTGCTGCGGTGCCGTCGGGCCGCCGCCGGCTGACGACTTAGCGCAACAGCAGCGGTGCAACAGCAGGCGCGAAGCGCGCGCTCAGCGCGCCGAAGCGGGCGGCGGCGCCACGCTCATCTGGTTCTGCACCACCAGCACACCGTCGACACGCGCGGCCAGCTCGCTGGCGCGCGAGCGCGCGACCGTGTCGGGGGCCAGGCCGATCAGGATGATGCGGCCGCTCGCGCTGTCGACGCCGATGTGATAGCCCCGCAGCGTCGGCTCGCGGGTCAGCGCCGAGGCGACGGCGGCACCGACGGCGGCGTCCTTCACCTTGTCGGGTGTCGCGTCCGGCGTGCGGTTGGCGATCCAGCGCGGCAGCCCGGGCGGCGATTCGCGAGTGTCGTTGACCGGCTGCAGCGCCATCGCCGTTTGCGAGTCGATCGGCGGCGCGATCGAATCCGGCCCGCGCTGGCAGGCCACCAGCGACAGCACTGCGAGGCTGACACCGGCCCGTGTGCGCGCGCTTGGCCGATCCAGCGGCCACCACCCGCAAATCGTCGGCTGGAGGATCGTCGTGTTGTTCGCCATGGCGCGGTTTCAGGCATGCGGTATGCCTGCGCGAGTCCGGGCGCGCACCCTGCCGCGCGCCGAGGGAGACAAGCGATGGCCACCTTCAAGCCCACCTCATCCGAACATCCGGCCCCCGCGCCGCGTCGCGCGCTGGCCGGCGGCTTCTGGCGCTGGTTGCACGGCTTCTACCAGACCGGTGAGATCCAGCCGGCTGGTTCGCGTCGCCATCCGGCTCCCACCACTGCGTTGCGCCGCGCCAGAGCGACGCGATGAACCTGTCGCGGCTGTCGCGCAGCCGGGTGCTGCGAGGCACGGCCGCGACGCTGCTGCTGTTGATCGTGCTCGTCGCCATCGGCGAGGCGATGGGCTGGCCGATGTTGCGCACGCCGCTGCAACGGATGGCGACGCGCGCCGCCGCGGTGCCGGTGGCGCTCGAGGGTGACTTTCGGTTGCACCTGATCTTCCGCCCGCGCGTCGAGATCGAGCACCTGCGCGTCGGCGCCGCGGCGGGCGTGCCGGTGCCGCATCTGCTGGAGGCGCGCGGCGTCACGCTGGCCTGGCGATGGTCGGACCTGTGGCGCTGGCAGCGGCGCGGCGAGGCGCTGCGCCTGCATGCGCTGTCGGCGCGTTCGCTCGACGCCCGACTGCTGCGGCTGGCCGATGGGCGCGCCAGCTGGCAGCTCGGCCCGCTGAGCTCCACGAGCGCGCCAGGCGATCCGGTCCTGCCGCGGGTCGGCAGTCTGCGGGTCGCCGATGGCCGCATTGCGGTCGACGACAAGCTGCTCGACACCGCGCTGCAGGTCACGCTGCGCGGCGGCGAGGGCGAGCAGCCGGCGCAGCGCGGCTATCGCGCCGAGGCGCAAGGGCGCTACCGCGGTGCACCGTTGCTGCTGACGGCCTCGGCCGGGGCCGTGCTGCCGCTGCTGCAGGACGAGGCGGCCGGCGCGCAGGCGCAGCCGGTGCCGCTGCGCCTGGAAGGGCGCATCGGCGAAACGCGGCTGTACTTCAACGGCAGCGCCGGCGCGTTGCTCGGGCCGATGTCGCTGCGCGGCGCGCTGCAGCTGACCGGGCCGTCGCTGGCCGCGGTCGGCGACGTGCTCGGCGTCACGCTGCCGCGCACGCCGCCGTTCCAGCTCGGCGGCCAGATCACCCACCAGGCCGGCGACTGGCAGTTGCGTGCCGATCGCGCCGTCATCGGGCGCAGTCGCCTGGCCGGCGAGTTCCGTTACGACGGCCGCACGCGTCCGGCGCGCCTGACCGGCCGCCTCACCGGCCAGCGGCTGGCGCTGCGCGACCTCGGCGCGGCCGTCGGCGCCGATGTGTCGAGCGGGCACGGCCCGGCGCCGGACGACGTGCTGCCGCAACGACCGTTCGACCTGGCGTCGCTGCGCGCGATGGACGCCGACGTGCAGGTCGCCGTCGACGAACTCGACTTCAACAGCACCGGGCTGGTGCCGCTGCAGGCGCTGCGCACACGCGTTGTGCTCGAGCGCGGCGTGCTGCAGCTGCAGGCCCTGCATGCCGAAGCCGCCGGCGGCGAGGTGAGCGGCGCGACGCGGCTGGACGCGTCGCGCGAGCCGGCGCGCTGGTTTGCCGACGTGCAGTTTGCCCATGTCGACGCGGCCGGCTGGATCCGCGCGCTGCAGCCGCCGCGCGAGCGCACGGCCGCGACGGCCGCCAAGGGCGCATCGGCGCTGAAGCGCGAACGCCAGCGCGCGCGCCAGGGCGGTGACCAGCCCGTGCGCAGTTATCTCACCGGCCTGATCGACGCCGCGTTCAAGGTCGAGGGTGCGGGCGCCTCGACGGCCGACATCCTGGGCACGCTCGGCGGGCAGGCGCAGATCCGCCTGCGCGACGGCACGCTGTCGCACCTGGCCACCGAACTGATGGGCATCGACCTCGGCCAGGCGATCGGCGTGGCGCTGCGCGGCGATCGCCCGCTGCCGCTGCGTTGCGCGGTGTTCGATCTGGCCATCGATCAGGGTGTGGCGACGACCCGGCGCGCGGTGGTCGACAACGCCGACAGCACCGTGCGCATCGCCGGCCGGGTGAACCTGCGCGACGAGACGATCGCCGCGCGGCTGCGTGTGGAGCCCAAGGACTTTTCGCCGCTCTCCCTGCGCGCGCCGATCGTTATCAGCGGCTCGTTGGCCAAGCCGGTGGTCGGCATCGAAGGCAGCGAAGCGCTCGGCCGCCTGCTGGCGGCCGCCGCGCTCGGTGCACTGGCAGGTCCGGCCGCCCTGCTGCCGCTGATCGATCCGGGCAGCGAGGAAACCGGCGATCCGTGTGCGCAACCGACCCCGGCCAGTGCAAAGCCGGTGCAGCAACAGCGCTGAGATCGAGCTGGGGCGCGGCCGGTGACGGCCGGCCCATGACGCGCCGGGTCAGCTCGCGTCGTGGTCGTCGTGCGCCGGCACGTCGCCGAAACCGCTGTCGAGTGGCTGTTCGGGTACCGCGTGGGCGCGCATGCCTACCCGCGCCATCCAGTAGGCCTGCAGCCGGTTCACGGCGGCCATCTGTTCGGCGGAGATGCGGCGCGAGGCCGCCAGATCGGGCGGCGGCACCTGGGTGCGGCCGGAATCGAACGAAGTGGGTTCCATGGTGGGCATCCTGATCAACACCACCATTTGGGCAAACCCCGTGCCCGAAGGGGTCACTTCGGGAAGTGAGCGCTCCGCCGGCAACCGGCGCGCCGGCTCGGCCCTTGCGTGCGCGCCGCCACGTGCTGCCAAAAGGGGCAGCGCGCCGCATAATTTCGCGCTCGAACGCCGCTCCCTCTCTCCACACACCCATGCGGATCCGGTCGCACCTGGCCTCGCTGGTGGCGGCGGTCGTGCTGCCCACCGTGCTGCTGGCCGCCGTAGCGCTGTCGCACCTGCGCAGCGTGCACTGGAGCGCCGAGACGCAGCGCCTGGAGGAACGCGTCGATGCGGTGGCGCTGGCCGTCGATGCGCAAATCGACGGCAGCGTGCGCGCCTTGCAGCAAATGGCGGCACTCGTCGATCCGCGTTTGCGCGGCGCGGCAGCCGGTATCGATGTCGATCGATTGGCGCTCAGCCTGCTCGAGCTGAACCCGCTGTGGAACGTGATCGAGCTGCATGGCCTGGACGGCGCCGAGGTACGGCGCTGGGCGCGCCCGGGCGCGCAGGCGCTGGCGCCTGCGGGCACCGCCTTCGTCGACGGCGTGCGCGCCGGCGCGCGCCAGGTGGTGTCCGACCTGGTGCTGGCGCCGCCGGCGGCACCGGCCACCTACATCGGCGTGCCGGTGCTGCGCGACGGCGCGCCGCGGGCCGTGCTGGTCGCCGGCATCGGCGCCATGCAGTGGTTGCAGTTTCTCGAGCGCTACGGCATCGCCGCACCGGAGACGCTGACGCTCAACGACAGCCAGGGCCTGATCATCGCGCGCACGCTGGATCCCGAGCAGTGGGTCGGCAAGCGCTCGGGCGCCAGCTACTGGGACCGCACGCGCGAAAGCCGGCGCGGCGGCTTCAGCAGCCTGAGCATCGACGGCCAGGAGTTCTTCAGCGCGTTCAGCCGGCAAGGGTCTGCGGGCTGGGTCACCGGCAGCGGCGGCCCGCGCGCGCGCGCCGATGCCGAGGTCGGACGTGCGGCGCTGCTCACCACCGCGCTGCTGGTGCTGGCCACGCTGGTGGCGGTGCTGCTGGCCGCGCTGATCAGCGACCGCATCGCCGGTGCGATCGGCGCGCTGATGGACACGGTCTCGTCGATCGGTGGCGGTGGTGGCGCGGCGGCCGGCGCGCCGCCGTCGCGGCGCATCGCGATCGACGAGGTCGAAGCGGTGCAGCGCAAGGCGCGCGAGGCCGACCAGGCCGTGCGCCGGCAGGCCATCGCGCACGAGCGCGCGCTCGAGCGGGCGACCCATGCGCGGGTCGACGCCGAGGCGGCGATCCGCGCCAAGGACGAGTTCATCGCGATGCTGAGCCACGAACTGCGCAATCCGCTGAGCGCGATCACCTCGGCGTCGGCGCTGCTGGCGATGACCAGCCTGCCGGCCGATGCGCAGCGCCATGCCAGCCGCGTGCTCGAGCGCCAGGTGCGCCACCTGACGACGATGGTCGACGACCTGCTCGACATCACGCGGCTGGACATCGGCAAGGCGCAGGCGGTGCTGAAACCGCTCGACCTGACCTCGGTCGTGACGCAGGTCGTCCGCCAGTTCGAGGACGGCGCCCGCTGCGGCCATCTGGACATCCAGGTCGACGCGGCGCCGGCCTGGGTGCGGGGCGACGAGCGGCGGCTCGAGCAGGTGGTGACCAACCTGCTCGACAACGCCTGCAAGTTCACGCCTGCGGGCGGCCGTGTGCTGTTGCGCGTGCACGGCGACGCACAGCACACCACGCTGACCGTGGCCGACGACGGCGCCGGGCTGGCGCCGGAGTTGCTGCCGCGGCTGTTCGACGCCTTCACGCAGGGCCGCGACGCGGCCGACCGCTCGGGCGGCCTCGGCCTCGGGCTGGCGGTGGTGAAGCGGCTGGTTGAATTGCACGGCGGTACCGTCACCGCCGGCAATGGCGGCCCGCTCGGCGGCGCCGTCTTCACCGTGCGGCTCGAGACGGTGGAGCTGGCGCAGCCGGCGCGTCAGCAGGCGCTGACTTAAGCGCGCGATCACGTGCTCCGCGCGGGCACGCTGTTTGCAAGACCGATGCCCAATGGCATCGACTGTGCAGCCCCCACCCGCCAGCGTGCCGATGACGCTCGATTTCCTGCGCATCATCGAGCAGGTGCGCGACCACGCGATGTTCCTGGTCGACCTGCACGGCGGCATCGCCAGCTGGAACGAAGGCGTCCGCAAGATCCTCGGCTGGGAGGCGTCCGATTGGATCGGCCAATCGGTGGAAGTGGCCTTTACCGACGACGACCAGCGCGCCGGCGTGCCGGCAGACGAAATGCGCGCCGCGAGCCAGACCGGCCGCGCCGACGACGATCGCTGGATGCGCCACAAGAGCGGCGCGCACTTCTTCGCCCTCGGAGCGATGACGCGCATCGACGACGCTGCCGGCCGGCCGGCGGCCTATCTGAAGGTGCTGAGCGACTACACCGGCTCCCGCCTGGCGCAGGAAGGTCGCGAACGACTGCTGGCGTCGGAACGCACTGCGCGCCGCGAGGCGGAGAACCAAGCCGCCTCGCTGACCGCGGCCATCGACGCGATGCCCGATGCGGTGTGCTTCTGCACGCCCGACGGCGTGATCACCCGCAGCAACGCGCACGTGGCGCTGCTGTTCGGCCTGGCCGATCGCGACGCGATGCCGCGCACGATGGACGACGCCGCACATGCGTTTCGTCTGCGGCGCGAACGCGACGGCGAGCCGATCGATGTGCATGAGCTGCCGTTCGCGCGCGCGCTGCAGGGCCACACCGCTGAGATCGAACTGTGGGCCACGCGGCTGGACGACGGGCGGGACCGCTTCGTGCGCACGACGGCAGCGCCGGTCGTCGTTGACCATGGCGAGATCGTCGGCATCGTCGCGGTGACGACCGACCACACCGCGCGCTGGCACGCGCACGAGCAGGAGCGCGAGCTGGCGCGGCTGGCGCTGATGCTGCGCGAGCGCGAGGCGCAGTTTCGTGCGGTGGTGCAGGGCGTGCGCAACTACGCCATCTTCACCGTCGACGTGCGCGGGGTCATCTCGTCGTGGCAGGCCGGCGCCGCATTGCTGAAGGGCTACAGCGCTGACGAGGCGATCGGCATGCCGTTCGAGCGCCTGTTCACCGCCGCGGACCGAGCCGCCGGCCAGCCGCAGCGCGAGATGGAGACCGCGGCACGTACCGGCGAGTACAAGGGCGAGGGCCTGCGCGTGCGGCGCGACGGCTCGTCGTTCGAGGCCGCCGTCGTGCTCACGGCACTGCGCGGGCCGAAAGGCCAGCTGTTGGGCTACCTGAAGCTGACACAGGACATCACCGAGCGCAAGCGCGAGGAACGCGAACGCGAGACCATGCTGCGCGAAGCCCATGTCGCGCGCACCGAGGCCGAGCGGGCCAACCGTTCGAAGGACGAATTCCTCGCCACCATCTCGCACGAACTGCGCACGCCGCTGTCGGCGATTCTCGGCTGGACGCGTGTGCTGGAGCGCGGCGCGTCGGATCCCGGCACGCTGTCGCAGGGCCTGTCGGCAATCTCGCGCAACGCCAGGGTACAGGTGCAGTTGATCGAGGACCTGCTCGACATGAACCGCATCGAGTCGGGCCTTCTGCGCCTGGACGTGCAGCAGGTGGAGCTTGGCCATGTGGTCTCTGCCGCGATCGACGCGGTGTTGCCGGTGGCCAACGCCAAGGGCGTGGCCGTCCGTTTCACCCGCGACCGTTCGTCGGCCGTGGTGTCCGGCGACTCGGGCCGGCTGCAGCAGATTGTCGGCAACCTGCTCGACAATGCAGTCAAGTTCACCTCCTCTGGCGGCACCGTGACGGTGTCGCTGGTGCAGGCCAAGCAGGCGGTCGAGATCGCGGTGGCCGACACCGGGCAGGGCATCGAGCCGGCCTTCGTGCCCCACGTCTTCGAGCGCTTCCAGCAGCAGGATTCGACCAGCACCCGGCGCCATGGCGGCCTGGGCATCGGGCTGGCCATCGTGCGCGAACTGGTGCGCCTGCACGGCGGCTCCGAGCGCGCCGAAAGCGCCGGCATCGGCCACGGGTCGTGCTTCACCATCACGTTGCCGGCGCTGGAAGCCAGCGACGCGTCGGCAGGCACCGGTGAGCACGCGGCCGGCGCATGGAAGGACAGTCATGCGCCGCTGTCCCGCATCGACGGCGTCACGGTGCTGGTGATCGACGACGAACCCGATGTCCGCGCCACGGCTGAACACCTGCTGCGTGCAGCAGGTGCACAGGTGTTCGCCGCCAGCAATGCGATCGACGGCCTGGCGCTGTTGCGCCGACACCGACCGCATGTGGTGCTGAGCGATATCGCGATGCCCGGGCACGACGGCTACGAGCTGCTGCGCTGGGTGCGAGAACTACCCGACCCGCAGGTGCGGGGCACGCCGGCGGCGGCCTTCACGGCCTATGCGCAGCCCGAGGACCGGCGGCGCGCGCTCGCCGCCGGCTATCAGATGCACCTGGTGAAGCCGGTGCCGCCCGATGTGCTGCTCGACGCCGTCGCCACGCTGGCGGTGGGCCGCGGCAGCGTGAAGTGAACCGTGCGCGTCCTTCAACCCGCGGGCGGCTTGCGCGCGGGCTTGCGTGCCGACTTGCGCGGGGCCGGCGGCACCTTGCCGCCGGCCCCGCGCGCCTCCGACAGACCGATCGCCACCGCCTGCTTGGGGTTCTTGACGCGGCGGCCCGTTCCGCCGCTCTTGAGCTTGCCTTCCTTGAACTCGTGCATCACACGCGCCACCTTGCGTGCGGTCTTCGCGTCGGTCTTGGCCATGTGGGTCGCTCCTGTGCCTGTCGTGGGGGGCCAACGGCGTGCCTGCTCGGGCAACGCTACCGGTCACTTGTGCCAAGGCGTATCGCTGCTGTCGGTGCTGGCCGACAGCAGCTTGCGCCGGCTGCTGATGCCGAGCGATCGGCGGTGCGCCTATCGTGCATTCACCGGCCCGACGGGTCGCTCGACGAAGAGGAACGCCATGATTCATTCCCATTCCCGACATACCGCACTCGTGCTGTCCGCGCTGGCGGCCGCGTCCTTGCTGGCAGCGTGTGACCGCGGCGACAACCGCACCGTAGGCGAACGCACCGACAGCGTGATCGCGCAGACCGAGAAGGGTGCCCGCGAGATGGGCAACAGTGCCAAGCAGGCGGCCGGCGACACCAATGACAAGGCGAAGGACATGGCCATCACGGCCAAGCTGAAATCGCAGCTGGCGGCAGACGCCACCTTGAAGGCCACGCAGATCAACGTCGACACCACCGCCGGCCAGGTGACGTTGCGCGGCACCGCGCCCGATGCGGCGGCCAAGGACAAGGCGACGCAACTAGCGAAGAGCGTATCGGGTGTCGTCGAGGTCGACAACCAGCTCACCGTCAAGCAGGGCGGCTGACGCGCAACCGCGGGATCGGGCCCACACGGGCCCGATCGACGCTACTGGATCAAACCGTTCTTGATGGCGTAATAGGTCAGGTCGCTGTTGGATGACAGGCCCATCTTCTCCATCACGCGGGTGCGGTAGGTGGACACCGTCTTCGCACTCAACGACATGCTGAGCGCGAGCTGGCCGATCGTCTCCCCCTGCGCCAGACGCAGAAAGACCTGGAACTCGCGTTCAGACAGTTGTTCGTGCAGCGGTTTCTCGCTGCCGTTGGCCAGCCCCGCCGCGAGCCGCTCGGCCACACCGGGGGTGATGTACCGGCGGCCGAGCGAGACCGTGCGGATCGCCTTCACGATGTCCTGCGGGTCGCATTCCTTGTTCAAGTAACCCGAGGCGCCCTGGCGCAGCAGCGTGGTGGCGTAGTGTTCCTCCGGGAAGCTGCTGAGGATCAGCACCGGAAGCTCGGGTGCTCGCGCCTTGATCGCCAGCAGCGTGTCGACGCCGTTCTGGCCCGGCATCGAGATGTCGAGCAGCATGACGTCGGCCGACTGCTCGCGCACCACGTCGAGGGCCTCGCGCCCGTTGGCGCATTCGGCGACGACGCGCAGGTCCACCTGCTCGACCAGGAACTGGCGCAACCCCGCCCGCACGATGGCGTGGTCGTCGACGATGGCGACGCGGATCATGCGGTCTCGCAGGCCGGCAGTCGCGCCGCGATGCGCGTGCCGCGTCCCGGCGCCGACGCGATGTGCAGGCTGCCGCCCTCGGACTCGACGCGATAGCGCATGCCCTTCAGGCCGTGCGCGCTGGCTTGCGCCGCCTGCGGGTCGAAGCCGCAGCCGTCGTCGGCCACACACAGGCGCGCGGCGCCCTGGCCGTCGCGTTCGAGCGTCACCTTCACCGAGCGGGCCTGCGCGTATTTGGCGATGTTGGTCAGCGCCTCCTGCACCAGGCGGTAGGCCGTCATCTGCGCGCTGGCCGTCAGCTGCACCGACTGGAGCTCGGTGTGGACGGGCAATTCGGCACGCTCGGCGAACTCGCGCGCCTGGATCTCCAACGCGGCGCTCAGGCCCAGATGGTCGAGCGTGGAGGGATGCAGGTCCTCGATGATGCGCCGCTTCAGCCGGATGCCGTCGTGCAGCGCGCTGCTCAGCTCGCGCAGGCGCGCGCGCACCTCGGGTGCGGCGTCGTGGCCCAGCCGATGCGCCAGCCGCGCGGCCGTCAGCTGAGCGGCGGCGAGCAGCGAGCCGAGTTCGTCGTGCAGGTCGCGCGCCAGGCGCTGGCGTTCGTCCTCGCGCACGGTCTGCAAATGGCGCGCCAGCTCGGTCAGCTCACGCGTGCGCTCGGCGGCCACCCGCTCCAGCCGGGCCTGCTCGGCTTGCAGCGCGAGGCGGTGCCGGCGTTCGAGGCCGTCGACCTGTCCGCCATGGCGCAGCACCAGCAGCAGCGACACCGCACCGGCCAGCGCCATCGCCATCACCGCGAGCCGGCTCGACAGCAGCGCATCGCGCACCGGCTGCAGTTCGGCGCGTGGCGCGCCTGCGGCGAGCAGCCGCGCGCCTGCGTCGCGGAGGGCCTGCGTGCGCGCGGTGGCACCGTCCACCCGCACCTGCAGCAACGGGCCGCGCGGCTCGACGACGCCACGCGTGGCCGACGACGTCGACATGTTGTCGAGCGTGGCGAGCGCGCGGTGGTAGCTGATCTCGTTGATCGCGAGCACCGCGAACAGTGCGGCCAGCACCAGCAGGGCGGTCGGCAGCCGTTCGGCCTGGCGCCGCGCGCAGGCCCAGGCGCTGCGACCGATCACCTTGAGCCTGCGCCAGGCGACGGGCCATGCGTCGTCGTGCGCGGCAACCGGGGAGCGAGGCGCCGCGCCTGCCCCAGCTCTCAGGAGGACCGGACCGGCATTGGCGGCGAGGGGGTTCATGCGGCTGCGCTTGGCAGATGGCGTGCCCGCGCGTACGACGCGGCCGCGGCGGGGCGCCAGGCCGGCACGCGTCGTGCCTCGCCGACTCGATGGCGCGCGAAGTCGACACGCATAACCGGTCCGACGATGCGCCGCAGCTGGCGGCGCGTGAATCGGGCCTGCGCTGGGTCGCCGACCACGAACCCGGCATCCGGCGGCAGCGGCGTGGCCGCGGCTTCGTCTATCTGCAGCCCGACGGGCGCCTGCTGCGCGATGCCGGGCAGCTCGACCGCATCCGACGGCTGGCCATCCCGCCGGCCTATCGCGATGTGTGGATCTGCTCGCGCGCCGACGGCCACCTGCAGGCGACCGGACGCGACGCGCGCGGTCGCAAGCAGTACCGCTACCACGCCGACTGGCAATCGGCGCGCGGGCAGACCAAGTTCGAGCGCCTGCATCAGTTCGGCCTTGCGCTGCCGCGCATTCGCGATCGGGTGCGACGCCTGCTGGCCGGCGACGACGCCGAGCCGGCCACGCGCAGCCGCGTGCTGGCGACGCTGGTGCGCCTGCTTGACACGACCTGGTTGCGCATCGGCAATACCGAATACGCGCGCAGCAATGGCTCCTTCGGCCTGAGCACGCTGCGCGCGCAGCACGTCGCGGTGAAAGGCGGCGAGCTGCGCCTGTCGTTCCAGGGCAAGAGCGGCGTGCGCCACGACGTGGTGCTGACCGACCGGCGTGTGGCCGGCGTGGTGCGCCGCTGCCGCGAGCTGCCGGGGCAGGAGCTGTTCCGCTATGTCGACGGCGACGGCAGCACGCACTCGATCGACTCGGCCGATGTCAACGACTGGCTCGCCGAGGCGGCCGGCGCACGCGTCACCGCCAAGGACTTCCGCACCTGGCATGGCAGCGTGCAGGCGCTCGACCTCACGCTGGCCGCCTGCACCGTCGGTGCTCGTCCGTGTCGGCCGGCCGAGGTGCTGGCAGCGGTGGCGCGGCGCCTGGGCAATACGGTGGCGGTGTGCCGCAAGGCCTACGTCCATCCGCAGGTGATGGCGCTCGGCAGCGCAATCACCGACGTCGCGGCGCGCCAGAGGATGTTGAACCATGGCTGGGTGCGCCGAGCACCGGCGATCGCCGGACTGACGGCAGCGGAGCGTCGGCTGATGGGCCTGCTGCGCTGGCGGGCGCCGACCCGGGCCGCCGCCGTGGCGACGGACAGGCCGCCGGCACGCCGGGTGGCCCGACGCTGACGCGCGGCTCAGTGCAGCGTGGCGACCGCCGGGCGCTCGTCCGGGTGCAGGCGGACCGGCAACGGCTTGTGCGTGGGCGGCGTCGTGCGCGTCTCGCGCGTCGCGGTCAACTCGTCGAGCCGGCTGAACACCAGCCGCGGCCCGAGCGGCTTGCCCCACAGCTCGACGAAATCAGTGCCGGCAAGCTCCATGTCGTGATCGGCGCTGACGGCGACCGCCGGCACGTCGGCACAGCCCGGCAGATCACGCAGCCGGCCCAGCAAGGGCAGTGCGTCGCCGTCGGTGAGCTCGAGGTCGATCAGCACCAGCGCGGGTTTCAGGTTGCCGGCCAGGTGCAGCGCCCGCTGCGAGGAGGTGGCAACTACCAGGTGCAGGTGGGGTCGACGTTCGAAGATGGCCTCCAGCAGCATGATGTTGACGGCGCGGTCGCCGACGTACATGACCCACGGTGTGGCGCTCGAACCCTCGTGCAGGATTTGCATGTGCCCTCCCAGGCATGTGGTGAATCGGAACCAGTGGCAATCACCGTGCCCGGCGTCTAGCTGCGGTTGCGGGCGTCCTGCGATCCACCGACAGCAGAGCGTTCGGCAATTTCTGCCGGGCTGTCATTCGCGGGGTGCAGGCGTGCCGTTGCGTCGGTGCTGGTAAGCGGCCATCAGCGGCGTGGCCGACACGCCATGCAGCACGATCGATAGCGCCACGCCGGTCAGCGACGCGGCGATCAGTTCGCGCGCCAGGTCGCCGGTGACGCCGTGCTCCAGCGCGAAGGCCAGGTAGAACAACGTGCCGATGCCGCGGATGCCGAACCAGGCCATCAGCCGTCGCTGGCTGCCGGCCATCGACCGGCGGCCGACGACCAGCAGCACCGACAGCGGGCGCACGAGAAACACCAGGGCCAGGCCGAAAGCCAGTGCACGCCAACTGGGCTGCACGCTGTGCAGCGCGATGCCGACCGCCAGCACGGAGGTGGCTTCGACCAGCCGCTCGCAGCGAGCGCCGAAGGCGAACAGGCGCTCGCCGATCTCGTGTCCGCCGTCCGCCGCCTCCGCCTGCGCCTCGGCGCGCAGCGGCCACAGCAGCGTGGCGCCCATCGCGAACACGGTGACGAAGGCCGAGGTCTCGCTCCACCGTGCCAGGCCGTATGCCAGCGTCACCGCGCCGGCATACAACAACTCGTCGCGTGCCAGCCGCTCGCCGCGCAGCAGCCGGCGGCGTACCTCGTGGCCGATCAGCAGGCCGAGCGCGATGCCCAGCGCCGCGCCGCCGCCGATCGGCAGCAGCAGATCGGCCCACCACCAGTGCAGGCCGCCGGGCCCGATCGCGTGCAGCCCCAGCAAGCCGAGGCCCAGCATCACCGCCGGGAATGCGCTGCCGTCGTTGAGCCCACCCTCGGCCGTGATCGACAGCCGCACCGCATCGCGGTCGCTGGCCGAGCGGATCTGCACTTCGGAGGCGAGCACCGGATCGGTCGGCGCCATGATCGCCGACAGCAGCAATGCTGCGGCCCACGGCAGGCCGAGCAATGCGTGCGCGACGACCATGCCGAGCACGATGGCGACCACCATGCCAGGCCCGGCCATCAGCAGCGCGACGCGCCACGGCGCCAGGCGAAACGGCACGCGCAGCCGCAGCCCGACGGCAAACAGTGACACCAGCACAGCGAGTTCGGTGGCAACGCGCAGGGAGCCGGCGTGGTCCTCGATCAGCGGACCGTCCAGCGAGCGCAACACTGCGCCGGCCGCGACTCCGGCGGCCAGGTAGATCACCGCCGGGGTGAGCGGCAACCGGCGGACGGCCTTGTCGGCGAGAGTCAGTGCCAGCAGCACCGCGCCCAGCAACAGCAGCAAGGCGGTCAGCATCGGCTGCCGCAAGGCAAACGACAGGCCGGTCAACGCAACCGGCGGTGCAACCAATCGTGATGGCGGGCGATCGTGGCGCGCACGTCACCTGGCAGCGACGTCTCCAGCGCGCGCCGGTAGCGCGGCACCGCCAGCGCCTGCGTCGCGCGGACCCGGTCGGCGAGCGTGTCGTCCGGCAAGCCGGCTCGCTCGCGCGCACGGCGGCGCTCGGCGCGCCGCAACGCGGTCGCCACAGGCAGGCCGTCTTCGTCGGCACGGCCCCCGTGCAGCGCCTGCAGCGCTTTCAGTTCGGCGATCGCCACGCGGCTCTCGCACGCGTGCTGCCAGAGCACCTGCCGCAGTGCGTCGTCGCGCACCTGATCGGCGGTACCGCTGGCCTCACGTTCGCCGTCTCTGGCCGACTCGATCAATCCCTGCAGGATGTCGACGATGTCATCGTCGTGCATTCAGCGTGTCGGCCTCTTGCTCAATGGCGAAAACTCAACGGAAGAACAGATAGGCGACGACGACCACAACGGCCGGCACACCCAGGACCCATGCCACCACGTACTTGCCCATCACGATACCTCCGGTCGAGAACAATTCTGCAAATCGACGCGCTTCAGCAGCGCATCACGAGGGGCCCATCACGGCTTGCGGTCGACATCGCGCTCGACGCGATCGGTGCTGTTGTCGTCCTCGAGCTGCTCGCGCACATCACCCGCCGCCTTTTGCGTTTTGCCCTCGGCCTGCTTGGCGGCACCCTTGACCTCCTGCTTGGTGCTGCCGATGGCCTCGCCCGTCTTGCGTTGCACCTTGCCCGCGGCGTCCTTCACCGTGCCCTTGACTTGATCGGAATTCATCTGGATTTGCTCCTGTTGACGCGGGACCCGCGAAAGGCAGGTCCACGCGAAAGCACCTTAAGCGGTGCGCCGTGTCGGCCGGGTCGGTGCACGGCGCGAGGGGGTGTCAACCGGCGCCTACAGTCACAGTCGCAAGGCGGCCGGGCGGCGTCCAATGGGCCACAGTGGGCATCCCGATTGCCGCGACGATCGCCATGGATGATCCCCGTAGCGACAGTCCGATCGCAGAGTTTGCTGACGACCTTTCTGTCGGCGAGGCGTGGCCCGATCCCGAAGGTGCGTTGCAGCGCGCAAGCGGATTCGATGATGACGCCGCCATGGCCGCTGACGACTCGTTGCGCTGGTTCTATGGCGGCACCGAGCCGCCGGAGGACCCGGCCGCCCAACGCCTGCGTCGAGCGGCGTAGGAAGCGGTTGACGCGGCGGCGCGGCGCGCGCTGCTACCGCCCAGGAGCGGCACCAGTCGACACTTTTCTCATGCATCTGCCTCGTCAAGGGGCCTCTCTTCAACACCTTTTCGACCTCTCTTCAACGCATTCGAGGATTTACGTGAACCACATTCCTTCTCCGCTTTTGTTGCCGCTGCTGCCGGCGGCCGTTCTGGCCGCGTGGCTGTGGGTGGCTTGGTCACGCACCCGGCGTGAGCTGAGCGCATTCGACGGCTTCGAGGGACTGCACCTGGAGCCGCAGGACTTCCGTACCGATTGATGCGTGAGCGAAAGGACACTTGTCATGCGAACACTTGATATCTGGCGCGGTTCGATCGTCGCCATTGGTGTGCTGGCTGCGGCGGGCGCGTCGGCCCAGGCGATGAACGGCCCCGACTACCAGGCGGCCAAGGAGCGCATCGGCGCCGATTACAAGTCGGCCAAGGAGAACTGCGACCGCCTGGCCGGCAATGCCAAGGACATCTGCGACGCCGAGGCCAAGGGCAAGCAGCACGTGAAGGAGGCGGAGCTCGACTACCGCCACACCGGCAGGCCCGAGGATGCGGCCAAGGTGGATCAGGTGCGTGCGGACGCAGCCTATGACGTCGCCAAGGAAATGTGCGACGACCGGGCGGGCAACGAGAAGGACGTCTGCCTGAAGGAAGCCAAGGCGACGCAGGTACGCGCCAAGGGCGACGCCAAGGTCAGCGAAACCAACGCCACCTCGCGCCGCGACGCCGCCGGCGAAAGGCGCGATGCCGACTACGAGCTGGCGGTCAAGCGCTGTGACGCGTACTCGGGCAACAGCAAGTCGGAGTGCGTCAACGCGGCGAAGTCGCGGTACGGCAAGTAGGCCGTCGAACGGCGTCTAACCGGAGCTCGGCAGCGGCTGGGTCTGACGGGGCGTGCAGGTGCCCATGGCGCCGACAAGCGGCTGCGTACCGCACACCCGCGCTGAGACGAACGGCTTCGCCGTGGGCGCGTCAGCCCTCGGCGCCCTCCAGACGCGGCGGCGAATAGCCGCGCCCGACCATGGCCCGAGCGAAGAAGTACTGCTCGCGCGCCCGTTCGGACAACGCGTCAAGGTCGACCCGGCCGTGACTGTCGCAAGGAAAGACGAGCTCGCGTCCGAATCCCAGCAGATCCCTGAAGCGGATCTGGAACGAGGTCGCGGCCAGGCAGGGTGAACAGGGGCTCATGGCAGTGAGAGGTTTTCCTGAGCGTGTCATGGCAAAACGCGCGCCAGCCCTCGTCGGTGGACATCGTTTGCCGGCGCCCTCGCCGGCTGTCGCGGCCTCGTCCTACACCGCCGCGCAGCGGATCACCCTCGTCAGCGCGCGGGGCGCGCCGCAGCATCGGCGACAGCGCGCCGCGACGCAGCGCCAACGGAGATGCAGATGATGACGTTCAAGCGAGTGCTTCCCCTGTTGATGGCCGGCTATGTGGCCTGGCAATGGAACACCTGGTGGCGCCAGCGGCAGAACCGCATGGCCAGCCAGCCGGTGGAAGAAACCACCTGGGAAGGCGAGGGCGGCGCACTGCCCGATACCGGCGCACAGCTCGGCCCAGAACCGCATCGGCAGTGAGTGCCGAACCGTCCGCGCCTGAGCGGCCGGACGCCGTCATCGCCGGAGATCCGTTGGTCCGCCTCGCCGCGCTGCGTCGGACGACCGAGCGCCGCCTGCAGGCGGTGCAGGACGCGGCGCCGCGGGCACGCCCGGCGGCTCGACGCCGGTTGTTGCTGGCGCTGCGGATCCGCTGGAAGCTCGACGAGCAGTCGGTCGTGCCGCGACTCGACGACGTGACTGCCGCCGAGCCGGCATTGCCGAATGTGGAACGTGAGTCGCTGCTGTTGAGCCAATGGGCTGATCTGCTGACGACCCAGGCGCTTCCGGCGGCCGCCCACCGCTCGCTGCTGACCACGCTGGCTGGCCTGTCGGCGCTGCGCGCCGAGCGACTCGAAGCGGCGCTGGCGGCGGCGATCCGACGCGGCGACATCGATACCGCCGCGCTGGCACGCGACATCGACGAACGCCTGGCACGCTGGCGCGACGAAGTGCTGGCCACCGGCGACATCGAGGACGAGGAAATCGACCCGGTAGGCATGCCACCCCGCTGAAACGCGTCGGGCACGTGGCCTGCCGCTGCGGCAGCGCATCGCCTTTGTCCGTCCTGCCATCGGAGCCGTCCATGGGAACCTGCATCGTCTGTGGCAACGAGTACGCCCAGGTATTCGACGTTGTCTTCAAGGGTCAGCTGTACAGCTTCGACAGCTTCGAATGCGCGATCCACCGGCTCGCGCCGCCGTGCGACCACTGCGGCTGCCGCATCGTCGGCCACGGCATCGAATCGGCGTCGGGCATGTACTGCTGCGCCCACTGCGCGCGCAAGGCCGGGGTGCAGGGCGCGGTCGACCACGCGGCCTGACGGTGCCGCTGCGCAATGGGCATGTCGCTGTTCTTCGAGGCGCTGGCGCTGATGCTTGCCACTGCGCTGGCAGTGTGGCTGCGGCCCTGGCGAGGTCTGAGCGCGCAGTCCTTGCCGTGGCCCTGGGTCGTGGCCGTCGCGCTGATGCCGTTCCTGTGGGCGCTCGACGGCCTGACGGGGGTCACGTTGTCGCCGCGCCTGTCGGGCGCCGCGCTGCTGGTGCTGCTGGCCGGCTGGCCGTTGACGGTGCTGACCTTGCTGCCGGTCGCTTTCGTGGCCGCGCTGGTCGGCCCGCTCGACTGGGCCGAGGCCGTCCATCGAGGCGTCTGGTTCGGCCTGCTGCCGGCGTCGCTGATGCTGGTGCTGGGTGCCGCCGTGCGCCGCTGGCTGCCGCGCCATCCGGCGACCTACATGCTCGGCCGCGGATGCGTGGTCGTCTTCGCCACATGCGCGGTGGCGGCGCTCTCGTTCACCTGGCTCCGGCGCGAGGCCGGGGTCGCGGTCGACGCGTCCATGGTCGCGGCGCTGCTGGGCGCCTGGGGCGAAACGGTGATCACGGCGTGGGTGGTTGCGCTCGGCGTCGCCTGCCACCCGCACTGGCTGGCCACCTACTCCGATCGCCTGTACTGGCCCGACGCGGCACGCGGCTGAACCGCGAGCGTCATTCGCTCGGCACGAAGATCCACATCAGCAGGTAGGCCAGCAGCCCGGCGCCGCCGCACAGCAGCAGCAGCGCGAACAGCATGCGCCAGATCCACGACTCGACGCCGGTGGACTTGGCGATTCCACCGCAGACGCCGGCGATCCAGCGATCGGCTGCGCTGCGCCGCAAGGCGTTGAGCGCCGCGATGGTCGCGCCCGGCGATTCGGCCGACGGTGTGCCGCCATCGCCGAGCAGGCGGGCCTTGGCGCGCGCGAACTCGTCGGCGCTCAAGCCGCCGCGCTGATGCAGCTCGTGCAACCGGGCCAGTTCGTCGCTCAGTGACATGGTCCTTCCTCGTTGTCGCTCTCTGGGGCGAGTCCCCACTGTGCCACGCGACGGTCGGCCCGGTGCGCCCAGTGATCTAATAATTGCACCAGGGATGGCAAGAAACTCTTCTTGCGAGATCACCCCACGACCAACAGAATGCTCGCTTCCACAGCGAGCGTCCGGGAGAGAAGCGATGACCTCACAACAAATGAATCCCGCGCGTCGGCGCGTCGTGGCGGCCTCGTTGGCCGCGGGAGGCTTGGTGGCCGGCGGCAGCCTGCTGTCGATCGGCGCCCGCGCTGCGGGCAAGAACAAGATCAACATGCAACTCGGCTGGCTGATCGGCGGCAACCAGCTCGGCGAAGTGGTGGCCAAGAAGATGGGCTACTTCGATCAGGAAGACATCGACTTCCAGATCCAGCCTGGCGGCCCCAGCATCGACGGCGTGGCGGTGGTGGCATCGGGCCGCTTCGAGCTCGGCCAGGTGTCGTCGAGTCCGTCGCTGATGCTCGCGGTGTCGCAAGGGCTGCCGATCAAGTGCTTCGCGGTCGGCGTCCAGAAGCACCCGTACTGCTTCTTCTCGCTGAAGAAGAAGCCGATCCGCACCGCGCAGGACATGGTGGGCAAGAAGATCGGCATCCAGTCCACCGGCATCATCCTGCTGCGCGCACTGCTGGCGAAGAACAAGATCGACGAGAAGGCCGTGACCATTGTGCCGATCGGCGCCGACATGTCGCCGCTGCTGACCGGCCAGGTCGACGCAGTGACCGGCTGGCTCACCAACACATCGGCGTTGAAGGTGCTCGGCGCCGAGCGGGTCGACATGTCGCTGTGGGACACCGGCGTGCAGCTCTATGCGCTGCCGTACTACGCGACGACCGCCACGCTGCAGAGCAAGGCCGACGTGCTGGCCGGCTTCATCCGTGCGGCCGCCAAGGGCTGGGCCTGGGCCGACAAGAATCGCGACGCGGCGGTCGACATTCTGGTCAAGGAGTATCCGAACCTCGACCGCGCCGACGAGCGCGTCGCCGCCGACGTGATGCTGGGCTACAGCTTCGGCGACGCCTCGCGCGCGCAGGGCTGGGGTTCGATGGACCCGGCCAACTGGGCCGAGCAGATTGCGCTGTACAGCCAGCTCGGTCAGTTCACCGCGCGCACGCCGAAGGTCGACGAGGTGATCACGCTCGACATCCTGAAGGCGACGCAGGCCGCGCGCAAGGTCTGACGATGACGGAGGCGCTGGCGACCGCGCCGCGCACGGAGGGCGCTCGCGTGGACGCCGGCGGCGCGCCGGCCGTGGTGTGTCGCAACCTGCAGGTGCGCTTCTTCACCGAGCGCCGCTCGATCACCGCGCTGCAGGGCTTGAGCCTCGAGGTCGGCGTCGGCGAGTTCCTCACGCTGCTGGGGCCGTCGGGCTGCGGCAAGTCGACGCTGCTGCGCGTGGTGGCCGACCTGGTCGCGCCCAACGCCGGCGAGGTGCGGGTGTTCGGCGCGGCGCCCGAGGCTGCGCGGCTGCGTCGCGACATCGGCTTCGTGTTCCAGGACCCGGCGCTGCTGCCGTGGCGTACCGCGCTGGCCAACGTGGAGCTGCCGTTGCAGGTGGCGGTGAGCCGCGCGCGCCGCGGCAAGGCGACGCCGCGCGAGCTGCTCGAGCTGGTGGGCCTGAAGGGCAGCGAGCAGGCCTATCCGCACGAGCTCTCCGGCGGCATGCGCCAGCGCGTGTCGATCGCGCGCGCACTGGCCAGCGACCCGAAGATCCTGTTGATGGACGAGCCGTTCGGCGCGCTCGACGAGATCACACGCGACCGGCTGAACGAGGAGCTGCGCCGCGTCTGGCGCGAACTCGACATCACGGTGCTGTTCGTCACCCACAGCATTCATGAGGCGGCCTACCTGGGCCAGCGCGTGCTGATGATGGCAGCCAACCCCGGCCGCGTGCGCGCGATCGTGCCGGTCACGCTGCCGGCCGACCGCACGCTGGCCACACGCGAGAGCGCGCAGTTCGTCGCGCTCACCGCCGAGCTGCGCCGGCTGCTGGAGACGTGTTGATTGACCCCCCCGAAGCGCCTTCGGCGCCTCCCCCCAGGGGGCGACACCAGTGGCCCGGCGAAGCCGGATCCACGGTGTCTGCTGGGTTGCGGCGGATTTCGTCCGTCCAGGTGGGCGACTTCGCCGATAGACAACTGACATGAATACACCGGCCACCGAGGCGCTGGCGACTGCGCTGCCGATCGACGACGAGGAGGCGCGCTATCGCGAGGCGCAGCGCCGCGAACGGCGGCGGCGCCGCCTGCTGCCTGCGCTGGGCATCGTCGGGCTGCTGGTGCTGTGGTGGGCCGTCGTCACGATCTTCCAGGTCAAGCCGTTCATCGCGCCGTCGCCGATCGCGGTGCTGCAGACGCTGATCCTCAAGCGCGACGTGCTGCTGGCCAACCTGGTGCCCACCGCGGGGGAGGCGCTCGGCGGCCTGCTGATCGGCAACCTGGCCGCGATCGGCGTCGCCACGCTGTTCGTGCACAGCCGGCGGCTGCAGGAGATCTTCTTTCCGGTGGTCGTGATGTTCAACTCGATCCCGGTCGTCGCCAAGGCGCCGATCCTGGTGCTGATGATGGGCAATGGCGTCGAGCCGAAGATCGCGATCGCCGCGCTGGTGTGCTTCTT
>Ga0075356_1000058_pt1 | contig 22217 bp, 22 predicted proteins | sample WestPond_Cattail_FD_120073 | JGI IMG/M metagenome (GOLD analysis project Ga0075356, IMG submission 120073) | Natural and restored wetland microbial communities from the San Francisco Bay, California, USA, that impact long-term carbon... | ecosystem: Environmental > Terrestrial > Soil > Wetlands ... | reverse complement strand
CTGGGTGTGCGTGGCCAGTGCGCTGACGTGGATGATCAGTTTGTTGGCGCCGCCCGGCAGCACGAACGGCACCATCGACAATGCCGGCTCGCCGCGATGCAGCGTGCCGAGCGCGGCCACCGGCTCTGTGCCGAGCAGCTGGCGCAGCCGGACGGTGTCGTCTCTATCCATCGGGCCGCACTGTCGCCGAATTCGCCGGCGACCTCAAGCCGCCGGCGCACGCGAGTGGCGTCAATGCCCGCCGAAGAAGCCGATCGCCACCAGCGTCAGCAAGGTGAAGCCGCAGGCGATCAGCACCAGGCCGAGAACCTTGGAGCCGAGCGTCAGCGGACGCGACGGCGCCTTCACCAGGTGCTTCTCGAGCTCGCCGCTGGCCACCAGACGCTCGTATTGCGCCGGATGGTCGCGCTTGAACTCCTCGACCGTCAGGCTGCCGGTGAACATCACGACGTCGGGCGGCGGCAGCTTGTCGGGGCGGAAATGGTTGTTGAAGAAGTGCACGGTGAACAGGAACACCGCCGCGAGGAAGGCTTCCTCGCCGTGCACCAGCGTGCCAACGTTGAACACCCAGCCCGGCAGGTAGGTCGCCGTCACGTGCGGCAGCGCCAGCATCAGCCCGCTCCAGCCGATGATGTTGACGCCCCAGAACACCGCCCAGTAGTCGAACTTCTCGAAGTAGGCCCAGCGCTCGAACTTCGGCCGCGGCGCCTTGCCGACGAACCACTTGAACATGCCGACCATGTCGTCCCAGTCCTTCCAGTTCGGCAGCAGTGAGTCGGGGCCGAACCAGCGGAAGGTCTTGCGGTCGCGCACCAGCAGCTTCCAGGCGACGTAGCAGAAGTGGATCATGAAGATGCTGACGAACAGCGCCGCGCAGACACGGTGGATCAGCCCCACCGTGTTGGCGCCGCCCAGCATCTTGGCCAGCGCCGGCGCCCACTTCGTTTCCGAATAGAGCGCCGTGGTGCCGGTCAGCACCAGCGTCATCGTGACCAGCGCGAAGAACAGGTGCCCGATGCGCCAGCCGAGCGCGAAGCGCTGCACCTGCCGCGTGTCGCCGAGCGGCAGTGCCGCCGTGTGCACGTAGTCGCGGGTGACGCCGTCCTTGCGGTCCTTCCACTCGCGGTAGTACCACAGGCCGCAGTGAGTCCAGAAGAACGCGAACACCGCGATCAGCAGACCGACCATGAACTTCTCGGCCACCCACATCTGCGGATAACGCTTGAAGTCGCTGCCGTGCGCGTGCGGTCCGAAGCTGACGAAGCCAGCGGTGGCCAGCGGGCGCTTCTTGCCGTCGTGGCATTTCTGGCAGGTCTCGAGCCGGTTGTCCGGGTGGACCTTCGACTCCTTGTCGTCGACCTTCAAGATGCCGTGGCTGCCGTGGCAGTCGAAGCACTTGGCCACCGCCGGGTCGCCGAGCTGGCTGCGCTGGCCGTGGTAGGTGTCGCGGTAGGTCTTCAGGTTCTGCTTGTGGCAGGTGCCGCATTCCTCGGCCACCAGCAGCTTGAATGACGCCAGCGAGGTGTTGGTGATCTCGTGGTTGGTGTGGCAGTCGGTGCACACCGCGGCCTTGCCATCGGTCTTGCCGGCGATCTGCTTGCCGTGCACCGAGTCACGGTAGGTCTCGATCTGCTCGTCGTGGCACTTGCCGCACAGCTCGGGGATGTGGCGCCGCCAGTCGACGTAGGCGCGACTGCTGTGGTCGGCCGGCACCGCGAAACTGTGCGTCTCGTGGCATTGCCCGCACTGGGCGTGCGACTTGCCCGGGTCGTCCTTGCTCTTGCGGGCGTGGAACGACTGGCGATAGGCGTCGACGTTCTTCGCCACCCGCTCGAAGCCGGCGTCGGCATTGCCGGCCGTCTTGGCGTCGTTCCACAACTTCTCGTGGCAGCTCGCACAATCGACGGTCGACGGCGCGGTCAGCGCGTGCGACGCCTTGTTGTCGACCACGTTGGTGTGGCAGTCGACGCAGGCCATCTTCTTGTGCACGCCGCCACCGAACGCCATGTGATCGACCGCCGCCAGCGCGCGCGGCTTGCCGCTGGCCACCGGCACCTCGATCTTCTTGCCCGCCTTGTGGCACTCGAGGCAACCCTCGTTGGGCAGCTTGGCGGTATCGGCCGCCAGCGCCGGCACTGCGAGAGCACCCGCCGCCAGCACACCCAAAAGCCAACGACGCCAACGCGATGAAGTGTTCATCTCTTGCTCTTCTTGATGACAAGCCACGGACAGATCGGGCCGGTCTCGCCACGCGCCCTCATCGCGGCCGGCGGGCACGACATTTGTCAAGACGACTCTAGTGCAAGGCAGGTCCGCCGTTGGCATAGGAGGAGCGCGCTTTCTTCGCCCAGATCAAATGCGCGCGTCGTGCTGTTGCGCGCCGCCGACCCGCTGCGGCATTTGCACGCTGGCGCCAACGGCGAGCGCCAGGCGCCGCTCGAGCCCCCGTCAGGCGTCTGCGGGCACGCGGCCGCTGGCCAGATAGACGGCCCCGAACAGCATCGGCTGCACGTCGAGTGCGCCCACACGCGCCTGCAGTTCGCGCCACGGCGCGCCGAGACCGCGCAGCGAAGTCACCGAGCGCCATGCCGCCGGCAACACCAGCGCGTTGGCCGCGAAGCCGAGGCCACGCGCCCACTGCAGCCCGGCGGCGACAACGCGGGCGCCAGGCTTGAGGTGCGCCACCACGTGCGCCACCGCCTCCGGGCGGCACAGGATGTCGTGCGTGAAGTGAAAGAGCGCAGCGTCGGCGCGACCGCGCAGCGGCGCCGCTTCGACCGGCGAGCACAGCAACGTCACCTGGCGCCAGCCGTGCAACGTCACACGCTGGCCGGCGCGCGCGATCATCTCCGGGCTCTGCTCGATGCCGATCACCGCCCCTTGCGGGCCCACCGCATCGGTCAGCGCCGGCAGGCTGAGTCCGGTGCCGCAGCCGACGTCGAGCACGGTCTCGCCCAGCTGCGGCGCGAGCCGCGCGATGGCCGCGCGCCGAATCGGCTCGAACAGCGCCAGCTCGAGGTCGTAGACACCGGCGCGGCGGCGGTACTGCGCCAGCGCGGCCGCCCGATCCGGGCCGCCGCCGCGCCGGCGAGGCGGGTCGCCCGGTTCGAGGTTCGTGCCACGGCGCGTCATCGGGGCACTGTAGACCCGGCGGCCTTCGGGCAAGCCCGCGCGCGGCGGGCCCACGTCCGCCCGTAGGATCGGCGCTTCACTCGAGGGCCCCGCCATGCAACGCAGCACCGACCGCTTCCTGACCACGCACACCGGCAGCCTGCCGCGGCCCGACGACCTGATCAAGATGATGTATGCCAAGGAAGAAGGCGTGCCGGTCGACGCCGCGGCACTCGAACGCCGCATCGCGCAGGCGGTGGCCGAGGTGGTGGGCAAGCAGGCCGACGCCGGCGTGGACATCATCAACGACGGCGAGATGAGCAAGCCGAGCTACGCCACCTACATCAAGGACCGATTGAGCGGATTCGGCGGCGCCGACAACAGCTTCGTCTACCAGGACCTGGTGGGCTTTCCGGGCCTGGCCAAGCGGGTGTTCGGCGACCCGGGCCGCTCGCGCCGGCGCACGCCGACGTGCAATGCGGCGGTCGAGGTGCGCGACCCGCAGGCGGCGAAGACCGACGTGGCCCATTTGCGGTCGGCGCTCGCCGCGGTGAAGTCGGCCGACGGGTTTCTCACCGCTGCCTCGCCGGGCGTGGTGTCGCTGTTCTTCCGCAACGAGCACTACCCGTCCGAGGAGGACTACCTGTTCGCCATCGCCGAGGCGATGCGGCTGGAGTACGAGACGATCACCGGCGCCGGCCTGGTGCTGCAAATCGACTGCCCCGACCTCGGCATGGGCCGCCACATCCAGCACGCCGACCTGAGCCTGCCCGAGTGGCGCAAGAAGGCCCAGCTGCACGTGGAGGCACTGAACCACGCGGTGCGCAACATCGCGCCGGACAAGATGCGCATGCACCTGTGCTGGGGCAACTACGAAGGCCCGCACCACTGCGACGTGCCGCTGGCCGACGTGATCGACATCGTGTTCCAGGCGCGGCCGAGCGCGATCGCGCTGGAGGCGGCCAACCCGCGCCATGCCCACGAGTGGACGCTGTTCCAGACGGTCAAGCTGCCCGAGGGCAAGCTGCTGATTCCCGGCGTCATCGAGTCGAAGTCGAACTTCATCGAGCATCCCGAGCTGATCGCCCAGCGCATCGGCCACTATGCCGAGCTGGTCGGCCGCGAGAACGTGATGGCCGGCAGCGACTGCGGCTTCGGCACCTGGGTCGGCCAAGCCGCGGTCGACCCCGACGTGGTGTGGGCCAAGATGGCCGCGATGGCCGAGGGCGCGCGCATTGCCACGCGCGAGTTCTGGGGCCGCTGAGCGCGTCGCTGCTAGCCCGTCATTCGCTGCAGGAACGCACGCACGCGCTTGGCATTGGTGCCGAAGTCGCTGCCGCCGACGCGCGACAGCGAGCGCACGTCGACCACGCTGCCGGCGCCCGACGGCGCGATGCGAACGACCACATCGTCGCGAAAGCCGAACAACGGCGTGGTGTCGGTGGCCTCGATGCGCCCGTCGGCCAGCTGGGCATCGACGATCTGCCAGCCCATCGCCCGGGCCGCCTGTTCGGCGCGGGCAAAGGCCTGCGCCGGCGGCAGGGCCAGCGTGAGCGGCGCGATGTCCGGATAGCCCGCCTTCTGCTGTGCGGCGGTGTCGGCCTTGTAGTCGACCGGGTTGCGGGCGCCCTGGCGCCTCGGCAGCACCGCGACGAAGGCCGGCGGATTGGCCGTGTCGGTGCTGATGTCGTGGATGCGCGGCAGCCGCTGCGCTTCGCGATACATCCACAGCGGCGGCGCGGCGACGATCAGGTTGAGCACCAACGCCGCAAGCGCCGGTACACGAGCCGGCGCGCCGGTGAGGCGCAGCGAGGCCAGCGCCGCGATGAGGCCGATCGCAGCCCCGCACAGCGCCGCGATGGTGGCCCCGCGCATCTCGCCGATCGCCATACCGAGCGGCAGCACCTCCAGACGATAGATGGGCCCGGCCAGCAGCGCGGCAGTCGCGCTGAGCGCGGCAATCACCAGCGCCAGCCGGGCGGCCGTGGCGGCCCAACCGGCCTGTCGCGGCGACTTCAATGCGGGGTCCATCACGACAGCATACGGGCCGGCGGTGCGACCGCATCGCCCAGGGCCTTCGACCCAGGTACTGCGCGCCGGCTCGCCCAAAGACGAGCACCCGCGCAAGGCGGGTGCTCGGATCGAAGGCCGGCACTGCCGGCCTCTCTGAGGCCTACTTCTTGGCGGCGCTGGCCGGTGCGGCGGCTGCGACCGGCTTGTCCGACTTGGCCTTCTTGGCGGCATCGGCGGCTGCCTTCTTCTCTTCCTTGGCGGCCTTGTCCGCTGCCTTCTTGTCGTCCTTCGCCTTCTTGGCGGCGGCCTTCTTCTCGGCGGCGCTCATCTCGGCAGCGGCGGGCTTGGCGGCGGCGGCCGGAGCGGCGGCGGTAGCGGCGGGTGCAGCCTCCTTCTTCACCTCGGCCTTGGCGGGAGCCGGTGCCGGCGCGGCGACCGCGGCCGGCTTGTCGTCCTTCTTGGCCGTCGTGGCCGGGGCAGCGGGCGCCGCCGGCTTGGCCGGCGCGCCAGCGAACGCGGCGCCGTTGACCGTCAGACCCTCGGCCGAGAACTTGGCCGCGTTGCCTTCGCCGACGCCCTTGACGCGGTCGACCATGTCCTGCCAGTCCTTGAAGGCGCCCTTCTTGCGTTCGTCGAGGATCTTGCCGGAGATGGCCGGGCCGATGCCCTTGACGGACTCGAGTTCGGCCTGAGTGGCCTTGTTGGCGTCGACGGCCGCGAATGCGGCGGCGGCCATGAGCGCCAGGACGGCGGCCAGAATCTTCTTGAAGAACATGGATGGTTTCCGGTAGTCGAGGAAGAGCCTGCGCCGGTTCTCGGGCAGGGCATCGGCACAACGGGCCGCGCCGCTTCGGCGTTGACCAGCGCGCTCAAATGAGCCCGCCACTAGCTCGGCCGGATGGCGATCGTCAACCTGCCCGTGTCGGTGTCCGCTCGGGCGCGCAGTTGGCCGCAGCCGGCGTCGACGTCCTGCCCGGCCGACTGGCGCAGCGTGGTGCGCACGCCGCGTGCATTGAGCGCCGCCGCGATCGCCATCGCGCGGTCGGCGTCCGGGCGGCGAAACGGCAGCCCCTCCACCGCGTTGTACGGAATCATGTTCATGATCGCGTAGTGGCCACGCAGCAGGCGCACGATGCCGTCGATCTCGTCGTCGCCATCGTTGATGCCGGTCAACAGCGTCCATTGGTACTGGATCGGGTAGCCCGTCGCACGTGCGTAGCGCTCGCCCTGCGCCACGAGTTGCGCCGGCTCGATGCGCGGTGCGAGCGGCAGGAGCTGCGCGCGCAGCGCCGCCTGCGTGCTGTGCAGCGACAGCGCCAACGCCGGCTTCACGCGGCCTTGCGGCAGCCGCTGAAACACCCGCGCATCGCCGACAGTGGAGAACACCAGGCTCTTGTGGCCGATGCCGCCGTGGGTGCCGAGCAGTTCGATCGCCTCGAGCACAGCGTCGAGGTTGTGCGCCGGCTCGCCCATGCCCATGAACACCACCTTGCGCACCGCGCGGCGGGCGCGCGCCAGCACCACCTGGGCGACGATCTCGGCGCTGCCGAGCTGGCGCTGCAGGCCGTCGCGGCCGGTCATGCAGAACACGCAGCCGACCGCGCAGCCGACCTGCGTCGACACGCACAGGCCGCCGCGCGGCAGCAGCACCGACTCCACCGTCTGCCCGTCGGCGAGCGCGATCAGCAGCTTCTCGGATCCGTCGGCGGCCGGCTGCACCGAGCGCAGTTGCGCCAGGCCGTCGAGCGACGCGCTCAATGCGGCCAGGTCCTCACGCAGCGTGAGCGGCAGCCAGAACTCGGCGGCGGGCCGGCCGGCGTGCAGCGGCCGGGCCTGCAGCCATTGGCGCAGCACACGCTGCTCGTGGGCGGGCCGGGCGCCATGGCGGCGCAGACGGTCGCGGATGGCCTCGATGTGCATGCCGTGTGCCCGTTCCGGCTGCAACGGCGAGCCGCTCAGTACACCACCACCGAGCGGATCGACTCGCCGCGCTCCATCAACTCGAAGCCGTGGTTGATGTCCTCCAGCTTCAGCGTGTGCGTGATCAGCGGGTCGATCTGGATCTTGCCGTCCATGTACCAGTCGACGATCTTCGGCACGTCGGTGCGGCCGCGTGCGCCACCGAAGGCCGAGCCCATCCAGACCCGACCGGTGACGAGCTGGAACGGCCGCGTGGCGATCTCCTGCCCGGCGGCGGCAACACCGATGATCACGCTCTTGCCCCAGCCCTTGTGGCAGCACTCGAGCGCCTGGCGCATCGTGGTGGTGTTGCCGATGCACTCGAAGCTGTAGTCGGCGCCGCCGTCGGTGAGCTGCACGATGGCATCGACGATGTTGGCGTGGTCCTTCGGATTCAGGAAATGCGTCATGCCGAAGCGCCGTGCCATCGCCTCGCGCTGGGGATTCAGGTCGATGCCGATGATCTTGTCGGCGCCGACCATCCTGGCGCCCTGGATCACGTTGAGCCCGATGCCGCCCAGGCCGAACACCACCACGTTGGCACCGGCCTCCACCTGGGCGGTGAAGAGCACCGCGCCGACCCCGGTGGTGACGCCGCACCCGATGTAGCAGACCTTGTCGAACGGCGCGTCGGGGCGGATCTTCGCCAGCGCGATCTCGGGCACGACGATGTGATTGGCGAAGGTGCTGGTACCCATGTAGTGCAGGATCGGCTTGCCGTTGAGCGAGAAGCGGCTCGTCGCATCGGGCATCAGCCCCCGGCCCTGCGTGGCACGGATCTGCTGGCACAGGTTGGTCTTGCGCGACAGGCAGAACTTGCACTGCCGGCATTCGGGCGTGTAGAGCGGGATCACGTGGTCGCCCTTCTTCAGCCCCGCCACGCCGGGCCCGACGTCGACCACCATGCCAGCACCTTCGTGGCCGAGGATGGCCGGGAACAGGCCTTCGGGGTCGGCTCCGGAGAGCGTGTAGTGGTCGGTGTGGCAGATGCCGGTGGCCTTTACCTCCACCAGCACCTCGCCGACGCGCGGGCCGGCCAGGTCCACCGTCTCGATCGTCAAGGGTTCGCCGGCCCTCCAGGCCACTGCGGCGCGGGTCTTCATGTGGGAGTCTCCGGTGTTCGGGTTCGACGCCGTGCCTGCCGGGCTGGCGTGCCAAGGGGCGCAGCGTAGCGCATGCGCCGGATGGTCCCGCGTGATGATGCGTGGTGTATGGTCGTGGTCATGAGGGTGGCCCCGTCGCCGGCCGGCACACGCGCACTGATGGCCTTCGTCATTGCCGTGCTCGTCGGTTGCGCGGGTCCTGCGCGACGCGATGGCCCCGGCGCCAATCCGCCGCCCAACCTGGCGCAGGTGCCCGACGCCGTGCCGCGTGCAGAGCCGATCCGGGCCGGCGGACCCAACAAGCCCTACGAGGTGTTCGGCCGCACCTATGTGCCGCTGACCGGCGACCGCGCGTTCAGCGAGCGCGGCCTCGCCTCGTGGTACGGCCGCAAGTTCCACGGCCGGCCGACCTCGAGCGGCGAGCCCTACGACATGTACGCGATGACGGCCGCGCACAAGACGATGCCGATCCCGAGCTACGCCCGCGTGCGCAACCCGGCCAACGGCCGCGAGGTGGTCGTGCGCATCAACGACCGCGGACCGTTTCACGGCAGTCGCGTGATCGACCTCAGCTACACGGCCGCGCTGAAGCTGGGCGTGCTGAACGCGGTGGCGCCGGTAGAGGTGGAACGCATCACGCTGGACGACATCCGCACCGGGGCGTGGCGCGACGGCGCCGACAGGCGGGCGCTGGCGGCCACGCCAGCGGCGGGCGTCGCCGCGCCGGTGGCTGCGGCGATGGCGCCTGCCGCGGCGGCGCCACCGCCGGTGCCACCCGCCGACGGATCGAACAGCGCGGGTGCCGTCGTCGCTGGCGCTCCAGGCGCCACGGACATCATGGCGCCAACGGCCACCTCGCCGCCGCCAGCGACCTTTGACGACGCGCCGCGCGCGTCGGCGCGGTCGATCGCGCAGGCCGCGCCGGGCTACTGGCTGCAGCTCGGTGCGTTTCGTGAACGTGACGGCGCGTTGGATTTCCAGCGCAAGGTTGAGCGCGAGCTCGACTGGCTAGCCCCGATGATGGCTGTCTTCACCGACCGCGACCTGCACCGCCTGCAGGCCGGGCCCTATCCGACACGCGCCGAGGTGCAGGACGCCGCCGAGCGTCTGCGCCTGGCGCTGCAGCTGGTGCCGCTGGTCGTCGAGCGCCGCTGACCGGCGCGACGCACAGCGTGGCCGCTACTGCGGCAGCACGACCTGGTCGATCACGTGGATGACGCCGTTGTCGGCCACGACGTCGGCCTTCGTCACCTGGGCACCGTTGACACGCACGCCACCGTCGGTGGTGACGTTGAGGTCGCCACCCTGCACGGTCTTCAGCTTGCCGGCCTTCACGTCCTTGGCCATCGCCGCGCCGGGCACGACGTGGTACGTCAGCACGCTGGTCAGCTTGGCCTTGTCGGCCAGCAGGGCGTCGAGCTGGGCCTTCGGGATCTTCGCGAACGCTTCGTCGGTGGGTGCGAACACGGTGAAGGGGCCTTTGCCCTTCAAGGTGTCGACCAGTCCGGCCGCCTGCAGCGCGGTGGCGAGGGTCTTGAAGCTGCCCGCCGACGCGGCCGTGTCGACGATGTCCTTGGCGTTGGCGCTCACGACTGCAGCCGACAGGGCGGCAGTGACGATCCAATGTTTCATGTGAATTCTCCTGGTGGTTGGAAAGAGCGAGAAAGAGACGGCCCGGCTCACGGCGCCAGCAGGATCACCTTGTCGAGCACGTGAATGACACCGTTGCTCGCCAGCACGTCGGTGCCGACGATGTTGGCCTTGCGGCCACGTTGGTCGGTGATGGCGAGCGTGGCATCGACCGTGAAGGTTCCGCCCTGCACGGTGGTGATCGGCGTGTTCAGCGGCACCTCGGCCTTGAGCACACGGCCGGGAACCACGTGATAGGTGAGCACCTGGGTCAACAGTGGCACGTCGGCCAGCAGCTGCGCCTTCGTGACGCCCAGCTCGGTGAGCAGGGCGGCAAAGGCGGCGTCGGTCGGCGCGAACACGGTGAACGGTCCGGTTCCGCTCAGCGTGCCGGCCAGGTTGGCCGCCACGACCGCGTCGACGAGCACCGTGAACTCGGGCGACGCCGCGGCCGCCAGCGCCTGCGCGGTCTGCACCACGTTCTTGTCGGGCGGCAGCAGTACCTTGTCGATCACATGGATCACGCCGTTGCTCGCCGCGACATCGGTAGCCGTGATGTTCGACTGCCGATTGCGGCCGTCGGTGATCAACAGCGCCGAGCCATTGGCGTCGATCTTGAAGATGCCGCCCTGCACGGTGCTGATGGCCTTGCCAGCCGGCACCGATGACCGAGCGACCCTTGCCGGCAACACGTGATACGTAAGCACCTCCGTCAGCAGCGCCTTGTCGGCGAGCAGCTGGGCCTTCGTGAGGTTCAGTTCGGCCAGCAAGGCGGTGAAAGCTGCGTTGGTCGGCGCGAACACGGTGTAGGGGCCGGCTGCCGACAAGGTGGGCGCCAGGTCGGCCGCGACCACCGCTTCGACCAGCACGCTGAACTGCGGGTCGCTCTGCGCGACCTCGACGATGTTGCGCGCTGGCGGGTCGTCGTCACTACCGCCGCAGGCGGCCATCATGACCATCAAGCCGGCCATCGCAAACGCACGCGACAGGCGTTCGATCCATGGAAGCATGTCGGGACTCCTCGAATTGGGGCGACGAAAGGGCGTCGGCCGCGGTCCCGACGTTCGTCGCGCCAGGGACCCGATGCGGTGGCACACCAGGGCCGAGGCAGCAATGTAGACCGATCAGTTCACCGTATCAACTCTACGGTCTTTTTCTGAACTTATCAGTTCAAGCGGTGCAGAGCCGACAAATGGGGCGAGCACCTCCCGCGCGCCCCACCGTGAATGACGGCGAAGGCGACCACGCGATCCGATGCGTGCGCGTCAGGCCAGTGTGCCGGCGTGCTTGAGTACCGCGACGAAGTGGCAGCCGCTGCCCATCAGCACGAACAGGTGCCACACGAAATGGCCAAAGCGCAGTCGCTGATCGAGCACGAAGAACACGGTGCCGGCGCTGTAGGCGATACCACCGGCCAGCAGCCAGAGCACGCCCTCGCGACCCAACGTGCCGAGCAGCGGCTGCGCCGCCGCCATGACGAACCAGCCGAAGGCCAGGTACAACGCCGTCGATACCGACTTGTTGCGCAAGTGGCCGCTCAGCTTCAGCGCAACGCCGATCAGCGCCACCGCCCACACGCTCGCGAGCAGCGGCGTGCCAAGCGCATGGCCGAGCGCGAACGGCGTGAAGCTGCCGGCCATGAACAGATAGATGGCGGCATGGTCCAGGCGCTTCCACCACACCTTGCTGCGCCCGACCGGTACCGCGTGATAGATCGACGACACCGCGAACACCAGCAGCATCGTGAGCGCGAAGATCCAGACGCCGAGGTCGTGCAACGGAGCGCGCAGCGCACTGTCAGCCGCCAGCACCGGCATCGCCGCCATCGCCAACAACACGCCGACCGCGTGGCTGGCCATGTTGGCGCGTTCTTCGCGTGAGAGATTCAAGATGGTCATCGGCATCGCGGCCTCCCCTGCAGCGCATCACCCTGCAGGCTTGAACGCAGTGTGATCAGCGCCGCGCACCGCCACATCCCGCGGGCATGGGACCACGCTCCCCCGTTCCCGGGGCTCGGCACCGCCACGCCGTGACACACAGCACATGACGTGCCCACTCCTACGGGTTGTCCCGAGGTCGGTCATCGCCTACACGCCTGCGCCGCGTTCCTGCGTCGGCAGTTCCGCGCTGCGCGTGAAGCGCAGATGAGTGATGTCGGCCGGGAAGAACATGCCCCACGTCCACTCGATCCAGATGCGCAGCTTGCGGCGCAGCGTAGGCATCTGCGACAGATAGAACGCGCGCCACAGCAGCCATGCCGGCAGGCCCGAAATGCCGATGCCGAACACTTCGGCGACGCCGTTGCGCCGACCGAGCGCGGCCATGGTGCCTCGCGGCCGGGCGCGGAAGGCGCGTGTCGGCTCACCGCGGCACGCCGCCAGCAGATTGCTCGCCAGATGCCGGGCCTGCCGCACGGCGAACTGTGCGGTCGCCGGCGAGAGCCGATCGTTCCAGGCGTTAGGCACGGCGGCGCAATCGCCCAGCGCCCACACGCCGCGGTGCCCGGCCACCGCCAGGTCGGGCTCGACGGCGATGCGGCCACGCTCGCTGGGCAGTCCGAGCTCGGCGGCCAGGCTGTTCGGCCGCGTGCCGATGGTCGATATCACCGTCTGCGCGGCAAGCGAGCGCCCGTCGTCGAGCGCGACCCCACGCTCGTGAATCGTGAGCGCCCGCGCACCGAGTTGCACGTCGACGCCACGGCGCCGCAGCGAGCGCAGCGCCGCGTCGGCGAGCATCGGCGACATCTCCGGCAGCAGGCGGTCCTGGTCGTGCAGCAAGCTCACCTGCAACTCGTCGCGCGCCACGCGCGGATAGAAGCGCCGGATGCCGGCCAGGCAGTCGACCAGTTCGCCGGCGACCTCCACGCCCGAGAAGCCGCCGCCGATGACGACGAAGCGACCCATCTCGCGGCGCAACGCCGGGTCGTCCTCGAGCTCGATGCGGGCAAGCCGGCGCAGCACCACGTTGCGGATGTGCAGTGCGTCGCCCACCGTCTTGAGCGGCAGCGCGTGCAGCGCCATCCCCGGCAGCAGGTCGAGCCGCGCCCGGTTGCCGAAGGCGAGCACGAGGTGGTCGTAGCGCAACTCGCGCACGCCGGCCAGAGTGTCGCAGCGCAGTGTATGCGCCGAGGTGTCGACGGCGACCGCGCGGCCCATGATGAAACGGTCGCCGCGCTTCAAGTCGAGCATTTCGCGCACCGGCGCGACCACCTGCTCCGGAAACACCGACGCGCCCACCGCCTCGGGCAGCATTGGATGGAAGGTGGTGTAGCTCTCGTCTGAAATCAACGTGATCTGCAGGCCGTGCAGCCGGCGCGCGTCGAGCGAGCGGGCGAGCGTGGTGCCCGCGAAGCCGCCGCCGACGATGACGATCGAGCGTTCGGTGTGTGGCATGGCCAGCCTTTCGACGGACTTAGGTGGATGAAACGCGACGACGAGCGGCGTAGTCGCCGGCCATGTCGCCGGCTTACAGCGTGACCCCCTTTTTTCGGCGACGCGTAAGGAACCGCGGCCGACCCGCGACAGACGCCGCCAAGGACACGGCTCGCCGCCAGGCGGGCTCCGCCGCCGCCCTCACCGCAGGAGAGATTCGTCATGTTCAACGGCAAGACCGCCCTCATCACCGGATCCACCTCCGGCATCGGCCTGGGCATCGCCCGAGCCCTCGCCGCGCGCGGCGCCCACATCGTGCTCAACGGTTTCGGCGACGCCGCGCAGATCGCGCAACTGCGCAGCGACATGGCGCGCGAGCACGGCGTGCAGGTGCTCTATGACAGCGCCGACATGAGTCGCGTGGACGCCATCGAGTCGATGATGCGGACGGCCATCGGTGAGTTCGGCGCGATCGACCTGCTGATCAACAACGCCGGCATCCAGCATGTCGCGCCGGTCGATGAGTTCCCGCTCGACCGATGGAACGCGATCCTCGCGATCAATCTGAGCGCCGCGTTCCACACCACCAGGCTGGCGGTGCCGATGATGAAGCAGCGTGGCTTCGGGCGCATCGTCAACGTGGCCAGCGCGCACGCGCTGGTGGCGAGCCCCTACAAGAGCGCCTACGTCGCCGCCAAGCACGGCATCGCCGGCCTGACCAAGACGGTGGCGCTCGAGGTCGCCGAGGCCGGCATCACCGTCAACGCCGTCTGCCCGGGCTACGTGCTGACGCCGCTGGTCGAGAAGCAGATCCCCGACACCGCCAGGGCACGCGGTATCAGCGAAGAGGCGGTCGTGCGCGACGTGCTGCTCGCCGCGCAACCGACCAAGCGCTTCGTCACCGTCGAGCAGGTGGCTGCGTTCACGGCTTTCCTGTGCAGCAACGACGGCGCGTCGATCACCGGCGCCGTGCTGCCGATCGAGGGCGGCTGGACGGCGCACTGAAGCTGCTTCCGCCCGGGTCCATCTTCCTTCGTCTTCCTTCCCCAGCGGCCGGACAGCCGGCCGCACCGTCCCCCACCGACTCTAGGAGCACTCGCATGAACAATCGTCTAGTCAATTCCCGCAGCGCGATCATCGGTCTCACCGCCGCCCTCGCGCTGACCTTCGGCGCGCTGAGCTCAGCTCGAGCCGGCGAATGCCCGGCCGACCAGCGCCGGCCGCAAGGCACCGGCCAGCCGATGTCGTCGCAGGCGGCGAGCGGCGTCACTGACACGGTGATCACCTTCACCGAACTGGCCAAGGAGCCGCTGTCGATCCAGGGCCGGCTGTTTCGCGCGCGCAAACTCGACATCGCACCCGGCGGCGTGGTGCCGTGGCACAGCCACGGCGACCGGCCGGCGCTGCTGCTGATCGCCTCGGGCGAGATCACCGAATACGCGAGCACCTGCGCGACGCCGATCGTGCACAAGGCAGGCGACATCACGCCCGAGCGCAACCCGACTTCGCACTGGTGGAAGAACACCGGCGCCAAGCCGGTGGTGATCTACGCGTTCGATCTCTTCCGCTCGGAAGACAAGCACGACGAACACATGATGTAGGAAGGACGAGCGCCGCCATGTTCCGCAACTTCACGATCGCGCTGATGGCCTTCCTGACGCTGGTCGACCTGTTCGCCACGCAGGCGATCCTGCCGACGCTGGCGCGGCACTACCAGGTGAGCCCGGCGGCGATGGGCCTTGCGGTCAACGCCAGCACCATCGGCATGGCGATCGCGGGGCTGGCGGTCGCGTTGTTCGCGCGCCGGCTGGACCGGCGTGTGGGCATCGCCGCCAGCCTGGCGCTGCTGGCATTGCCGACGGCGGCGCTGGCGCTGGCGCCCGACCTCGCCAGCTTCACGGCCCTGCGCATCGTGCAGGGACTCGCCATGTCCACCGCGTTCGCGCTGACGCTGTCCTACCTGGCCGAGCATTGCAGCATGTCGGACGCGGCCGGCGCCTTTGCGGCCTATGTGAGCGGAAACGTCGCGAGCAACCTGTTCGGCCGCCTGCTGTCGGCATCGTTGGCAGACTCAGTCGGATTGGCCGGCAACTTCTATGTCTTCGCGCTGCTCAACATTGCGGGTGCGCTGCTGGCCTGGCTGAGTCTCGCGCGCGCCGCGCCGATGCCGAGCGTCGCGATGCCAAGCGCGCCGCTGGCCACGCTGGCGAGCCACTGGCGCAACCCTGCGCTGCGCACCAGCTTCGTGATCGGCTTCCTGATCCTGTTCGCCTTCATCGGCACCTTCACCTACGTGAACTTCGTGCTGGCGCGGCCGCCGATCGCGCTGTCGGCGATGGCGCTGGGCCTGGTGTACTTCGTCTTCCTGCCGTCGCTGATCAGCACGCCGCTGGCCGGCCGCGCGGTGGCGCGCATCGGCACGCAGCGCACCTTCGTCATTGCGCTGGCGGTGGCCGGCGCCGGACTGCCGCTGCTGCTGCTGGACCAGCTGGCCGCGGTGATCGTCGGGCTGGCCTGCGTCGGCGCCGGCACGTTCTTCGCGCAAGCCGCCGCCACCGGCTTCGTCGGCCGAGCGGCGTCGGACGATCCGTCGTCGGCCAGCGGCATGTACCTGGCGAGCTACTTCCTCGGTGGGCTGGTCGGCGCGGCCGTCATCGGCCAGCTGTTCCAGCGCCTGGGTTGGCCGGCCGCGGTGGCCGCGGTCGGCGTCGCGCTCGCGCTGGCGGCCCGGCTGGCGCGCGGCCTGGTGGTGGCGCCGGCGCGTGTAGTCCCGGCCGCGCTGCGCCAACCGGGCATCGACCCTCATGCCGCACGCTGAACTGATCGAGCGCGTGGGCAACGCCACCGAGCTGGTCGGCGTGGCCCTCATCACCGGCGGCCTGCTGCTCGCCGCGCTGCGCGCGCTGCACGGCGCGCGCCCGGCCGTCGAGCGGATCGCACAGGCACGCCACGACATGGGTCGCGCGATCCTGCTCGGCCTCGAGGTACTGGTGGCCGCCGACATCGTCCGCACGGTGGCGTTCACGCCGACGCTGACCAGCGTGGCCGTACTCGCCGTGGTGGTGGCGATCCGAACCTTTCTGAGCTGGAGCCTTGCGCTCGAGCTCGATGGCCGCTGGCCTTGGCAACGTGATGCCAGGCCGCTTTCGTGACCCTGATATCGCAAGGAGATCTTTCATGTTTGCCTCTATCGTTCGTCTGGCCGCCGCCACGGCCCTTGCCACGTCGTTTGCGGCGCCCGCCGCGGCGCAGAGCACCGATAACGGGGTGCGCCGCGTGAAGAGCGCGTATTCGATGCAGGAGTCGATCGCCCGCGTCAAGGCTGACATCGCGGCCAAGGGCATCATGTTCTTCAACGAGGTCGATCAGTCGGCGCTCGCCGCCAAGGCCGGCATCGCGCTGCGCCCTTCCACGCTGCTGGAGTTCGGCAACCCGCCCCTGGGCACGCAGTTCATCACCGCGAACGCCGACGCGGGCCTCGACTGGCCGGTGCGCCTGCTGCTGACGCAGGACGACGCCGGTACCGTGTGGGCGGTCTACACCGACTTCAGCTGGATCGCTCAGCGCCACCGCATCACGACACGCGAGGCCCAGTTCGCGATGGCCAACAAGGTGGTGGGGTCCATCACTTCGACACTCGCCGACCCGCGCTGAGGCCCGGGCGCGCACGCGCAGCGCCTCCGGCGCTTGCTCGACACGACACACAACAGGAGACCTGCCATGAACGTCCTGCCGATACAGCGCGATCCTTCCTCGACACCGCGGCCCGCGGCATCCGCGGCGAGTCCGCGCGAAGACCTCGTGCGCCAGACCGCGCTGCTGGCGCGCACGCTGGCCGACGTGCTGCTGGCCAACGTGCAGAACACCGCCTCGCTCAACCTGTCGGCGGCGCGAGCGCTGCTAGCGCACGCGCGCATCACGACGCCGCAGGGCCCGGAGCAGCAAGGCGAGAGCTGGCGCACCACCTGGCGCAGCTTCGAAGTCTGCGCTACCTCGGCCGACCAGATGCTCAACCTGACGCGCGGCCACGTCGAGCGCACGACGGCCGCGCTGTGGCGCGGCGCCGAACGCCTGCTCGACGAGCTGGCGCAGGCGCAGGCGCAGCGCGTCAACGAACTGCTGGCCTCGTTCGACGCGCTGCGTGCCGCGCAGGACGCCTACTGGCAGGCCGCGCAGCGCTCGCACGGAGAATTGGTGGCGCTGGCCCGCGCGCCGTTGCCGACGCAGGTCGCCACACTCACCTCCACCACGGCAATCGACCATGGCACGCACTAAGCTGCGAGCGACCGGCCACACCGAGATCCGCGTCGACGGCAGCGCCGCGACCGCGCTGACGCCGCAGACGGTGCTGGTGCTGCAGGGCGGCGGCGCGCTCGGCGCCTATCAGGTCGGCGTCTACGAGGCGCTGCACGACCGTGGCATCGAGCCCGACTGGGTGATCGGCACCTCGATCGGCGCCATCAACGGCGCGTTGATCGCCGGCAACCGGCCTGCCGACAGACTGGAGCGGCTGCACGAGTTCTGGAGCCGCGTCGAGCACGCCGCGCCGACCGACGGCTGGCGGCTGTGGCCGGGCCTGGGCAATCTGTTCAACAACATGAGCCTGGTCTCGCGCGGCATCCCGAGCTTCTTCACGCCCAATCCCGCGTCGTGGGCCGGCGCGCAGGCGCAGGTGGGTGTCGAGGCGGCGTCGTACTACAGCACGGCGCCGCTGCATGCCACGCTGAACCGGCTGGTGAACTTCGACCTGCTGTCGGCCTGCCGGCCGCGGCTGACGGTGGGCGCCGTCAACGTACGCACCGGGCGCATGCACTACTTCGACAGCCGCGAGGCGCGGCTGGGTGCCGAGCACGTGATGGCCTCCGGCGCGTTGCCGCCGGCGTTTCCGGCGATCCGCATCGATGGCGAGCCCTACTGGGACGGCGGCATCTACTCCAACACGCCGATCGAGGCCGTGCTCGACGACAAGCCGAGGCGCGACTCGCTGATCTTCGCCGTCAACGTGTGGCAGCCCAGCGGCCCCGAGCCCGAGTCGATCTGGCAGGTGATGAGCCGGCAGAAGGACATCCAGTACGCGAGCCGTGCCGACAGCCACATCGCGCGGCAGAAGCAGATCCACCATCTGCGCCACATCATCCGCCAGTTGGCGCGCAAGGCGCCGCCCGGCGAGCGCGACACGGCGGAGTTCCGCGAACTGGCGTCGTGGGGCTGCGGCACCACGATGCATGTGATGCGGCTGCTCGCGCCGCGGCTGGACGGCGAGGACCACACCAAGGACATCGACTTCACCGCGGCCGGCATCCGCGCCCGCTGGCAGGCCGGTTATGCCGACGCGCTGCGCATGATCGACCGCAAGCCGTGGGCGGCGGCCATCGATCCGATGGATGGCGTGGTGGTGCACGAAGCGGCGTGACCCCCGAACCGGGAAGCGCCTTCGGCGCTTCCCCCTCAAGGGGGTGAGCCCGCACCGAGCGGGCGCCTGCGCGCTCGCGAGTGGCTGGCGAACGCCTTGCGGCTTGCAGGTCGCAAGCGCCGCCAGTGGACCGACGCAGCCGGATCCACGGCGACCATTGGAAAAAGCCGTGAACGGTTGCGTTCTCCGCCTCAGACCGCCTCGGTGTAACGCGGATCCTCGTGCAGCGCCCAGTAGGCGTCCTGCAGCTGCTGCGTGACCGGCCCGAACGTACCGGCCGCGCGGCCGCCGATCGGTGCGCCCTCGAGGCGGCCGATCGCGATCACGCCGCCGCCGGTGCTGCTCAGGAACACTTCGTCAGCCGCGCGCAGTTCGGCGGCCGTCCACGGCCGCTGCTGCACCTCGTGGCCGGCGGCGCGCGCGAGCTCGATCACCGTACGGCGCGATACGCCTTCGAGCACGCCGCTCTGGGCGGTCACCAGGCGCTTGCGGCCGCCGCCGGCATCGAACACGCCAAAGACGTTGAAGCCGGGGCCCTCGGTGACATGGCCCTGCGCGTCGAGCAGCACCACCGTCTCGCCGCCGCGGCCGTAGGCCTCGAGCAGGCCCAGCACGAAATCGAGCCAGTGGTAGTTCTTGATGCGCGGATCGACGCTCGAGGTCGGGATGCGCTGCGGCGTGCCGACGACGAGATCGACGCCGCGCCTTTGTTTGTCGGGGTCGGCGATCCAGACGAACGGGATCGCGAACGCCATGAAGGTGTTGGTGCAGGTGCGCGGGTCGCGCGAACCCGGCGCGGGGCGGCCGCGCGTGCACAACACCTCGACGTACGCGTCGCGCAGTCCCGCGCGGCGTACGCACTCGTGCATCACCGCGCGGATGTCGTCGCGGCTCCTGCCGGGGTCGAGCCGCAACGCGTTGCAGCTGGCGAAGAAACGGTCGAGGTGGGCGTCGAGCCGGAAGAACCGGCCCTGCCAGACATGCGCCACGTCGTAGGTGGCGTCGGAATGCAGGAAGCCCCAGTCGAAGACCGAGATCTTCGCCTCCTCGGGGGCGACGTACTGGCCGTCGACGAAGGCGCAGCCGGGCATGGCCACCGTGTGCCTTTCGTCAGCGCCCGCCGCTCACCGTGACGACGGTGCCAGTGACGTAGCCCGCCTCCTCCGACAACAGCCAGGCCACCGCGTTCGCGATCTCCAGCGCGGTGCCCGGTCGCTGCATCGGGATCACCGACGCCGACGCGAAGGCGCGGTTCGCGTCGCCGCTGGCGGCGTGATCTCGGTGTCGATGATGCCGGGGCGCACCGCATTGACGCGGATGCCCTCCATCGCCAGCTCGCGGCCGAGGCCGAGCGTGAACGCATCGATCGCGCCCTTGCTGGCGGCGTAGTCGACGTACATTCCGGGCGCGCCGAGCACCGAGGCCACGCTGGCCAGGTTGACGATGCCGCCGCCCGCACCACCGTGCGCCGTGCTCATGCGGCGCACCGCCTCGCGCGAGCACAGGAAGGTGCCGAACACGTTGACGTCGAGCATGCGGCGCCAGCGCGTCGTGCTCATCTCGTCGAAGCGCGACTTGACGTCGACGATGCCGGCGTTGTTGACCAGGCCGGCGAGCCGCCAGCCCTGCGTATCGAGGGTGGCGAACATGGCCAGCACCGCGCGTTCGTCGGCCACGTCGGCCTGCAGCACCACGGCGCGCCGACCGCGTTCGCGCACGCCGGCGGCGACGCGCTGCGCGGCCGCCTCGTCGCGGGCGTAGTTGACCGCGATATCCCAGCCGCGCTCGGCCAGCAGCAGCGCGCAGGCGGCACCGATGCCGCGGCTGGCGCCGGTGACCAGCGCTGTTCGTCCATCCGCCACGAGAGGTCTCCTTGTCGTCGATTCAGAGCAGGCCGCGATTGTGAACCTACGGAGTCCCCCGGGTCGGCAACCGGCCCTTGCTTGGGTACATTGACCGATTCCGCCCCGAAGGACCCCCGCCATGCAACGCCGCTCGCTGATCCGCCTGATCCCCGCCACGCTGGCGGCCCCGTTGTTCGCGCGCGCGCAGTCGCTCGAGAAGCCCAAGGTCAGCCTGGCCGTCGGCGGCAAGAACCTGCTGTACTACCTGCCGCTGACGATCGCCGAGGCGCTCGGCTACTTCAAGGCCGAGGGGCTCGAGGTCACGATCTCCGACTTCGCCGGCGGCTCGCAGGCCTTGCGCGCGGTGATCGGCGGCAGCGCCGACGTGGTGTCGGGTGCGTTCGAGCACACGGTGAACATGCAGGTCAAGGGCCAGCGGCTGCGCGCGTTTGTGCTGCAGGGCCGCGCGCCGCAGATCGTGCTCGGCGTCAACCCGAAGACGATGCCCAACTTCAAGTCCGTGGCCGATCTCAAGGGCAAGAAGATCGGCGTCACCGCGCCGGGCAGCTCGACCAACGTGATGGCCAACTTCGTGCTGGCCAAGGCCGGCATCAAGCCGAGCGAGGTGAGCATCATCGGCGTGGGTACCTCCAGCGGCGCTGCGGCCGCGGTGCGCTCGGGGCAGATCGACGCGCTGTCCAATCTCGATCCGGTGATCACGCTGCTGGTACGCTCGGGCGACCTCAGGATCATCAGCGACACCCGCATCGTCGCCGAGTCCGACAAGGTGTTCGGCGGGCCGATGCCGGCGGCCTGCCTGTACACGCCGCAGGCCTTCATCGACAAGAACCCGAACACGGTGCAGGCGCTGGCCAATGCGATCGTGCGCGCCGACAGGTGGATCCAGGCCGCCGGTCCGGCCGACATCATCAAGACCGTGCCTGAGAGCTACCTGCTGGGCGACCGCGCGGTCTACATAGACGCGTTCTTGGCCGCCAAGGGTGCGCTGTCGCCCGACGGCATGATCCCCGACGCCGGCGCCGACACCGCGCGGCGCGCGCTGGCGAGCATCGACGCGGAGGTGGAGAAGGCGACGGTCGACCTGAAGGCGGTCTACACCAACGACTTCGTGAAGAAGGCCAACGCTAAGTACCCCAAGGGCTGACCTTGACTGGCACGCCGGCCCTGCAGCTACAGGGCATCTCCTGTACCTTCGTCGATCGCGCCAACCCCACGCAGCGCTACACCGCGGTGCGCGATGTCGACCTCGCCATCGGCGGCGGCGAGTTCGTCTCAGTGGTCGGCCCCACCGGCTGCGGCAAGAGCACGCTGCTCAACGTGGCGGCCGGGCTGCTGGCGCCGAGCAGCGGCGAGGTACGCGTGTTCGGCGCCACCTTGAGCGAGCGCATCAATGCGCGCGCCGGCTACATGTTCCAGGCCGAGAGCCTGATGCCGTGGCGCACGGCGCTCGGCAACGTGATGGCCGGCCTGCAGTTTCGCGGTGTCGATGACACGGTGGCGCGCGAGCAGGCCGAAGGATGGCTGCGCCGCGTCGGGCTCGACGGTTTCGGCGACCGTTACCCGCACCAGCTGTCCGGTGGCATGCGCAAGCGCACGTCGCTGGCGCAGACGCTGGCGCTCGATCCGGACATCCTGCTGATGGACGAGCCGTTCTCGGCACTCGACATCCAGACCCGCCAGCTGATGGAAAACGAGGTGCTGGCCCTGTGGGCCAGCAAGCGGCGCGCGGTGCTATTCATCACCCACGACCTCG
>Ga0075356_1000057_pt1 | contig 22255 bp, 21 predicted proteins | sample WestPond_Cattail_FD_120073 | JGI IMG/M metagenome (GOLD analysis project Ga0075356, IMG submission 120073) | Natural and restored wetland microbial communities from the San Francisco Bay, California, USA, that impact long-term carbon... | ecosystem: Environmental > Terrestrial > Soil > Wetlands ... | reverse complement strand
GTGCGTTGGGCGTGGCGGGCCTGAAGCAGTATGTCGCGCGACACAAGCTCAAGGGCAGCACGCTGGTCACCATCACCTGCGGCGCCAACATGAACTTCGATCGCCTGCGCTTCGTGGCCGAGCGGGCCGAGTTCGGCGAGCAGCGCGAGGCGCTGTTCGCGGTGACGATTCCCGAGCAGCGCGGCTCGTTCAAGCGCTTCTGCGAAATGATCGGCTCGCGCTCGGTGACCGAGTTCAACTACCGCATCTCGGACGAGCACGTGGCCCACGTCTTCGTCGGCATCGCGATCGCGCGCCGCGAGGAAGCAGACCGCATCGAGCGGCTCTTCCTGCGTCACGCCTTCCCGACCGTGAACCTCACGGACGACGAGCTGGCCAAGGAGCACGTGCGCCACATGGTGGGTGGCCGCTCCGACCTCGCGCGACACGAGCGGTTGCTGCGCTTCACGTTTCCTGAGCGGCCCGGTGCGCTCATGCGCTTCCTGTCGGCGTTGCACCCGAGCTGGAACATCAGCCTGTTCCACTATCGCAACCAGGGCGCCGACTACGGACGCATCCTGGTCGGCATCCAGGTGCCGTCGGGTGATCGTGATGCATTCGACGAGTTTCTCGCCACGTTGGCTTACCCCTACGTCGAAGAGACACGCAATCCGGTCTACAAGCTGTTCCTGCGCTGACCCGGCGCTGCGTACACTAACGATCCATGTCGGTCGACCGCTCGCTCATCGCGCCCACCTCCAAGCCGCTGCTCGAAGGCGCGCTCAAGGAAAAGCTGCTGCGTCGCGCCGAGGCCACCGGCAGCCTGGGCGAGCTGGAGCCGCTGGCCATCCGTCTCGGCCTGATGCAGAACACGCTGAAGCCGCGCTTTCGCGACCCGCAGCTGGTGATCTTCGCTGCCGACCATGGCCTCGCGGTCGACGGCGTGGCGGTGCCTCAGCGCAAGCAGACGCACGAGCAGGTGCGCCAGTTGCTAACCGGTCAATTGCCGGTCGCGGTGTTCGCCCGCATCCAGGGCCTCGAGCTCTCGGTCGTCGACTGTGGCGTCGCCGACATGGTGTCGCCGCACGACCGGCTCATCCGCCGAAAGATCGCGCACGGCACGCGCAACGCGCGGGTCGGGCCGGCCATGTCGGTCGACCAGGCACACGCCGCCATCCGTGCCGGCATGGAGATCGGCGACACATTGCGCGGCAATCTGGTGGCCGTGGCCGGCATCGGCGTCGGCTCGCACGAGAGCGCGGCGCTCGTGTTGTCGCGTCTGACCAATTCGCCGGTGCGCGATCTGATCGTCAGCGGCCCGCAGATGAACCCTGAGCTGCTGGCCCACCTGATGACGATCGTGCAGGGCTCGCAGTCACGCCACAAGGATGTGACCGATCCGGTGGAGGTGCTCGCTGCGTTCGGCGGCTTCGAGGTCGCGGTGATGGTCGGCGTGCTGCTGGTCGCGGCCAGCAAGCGGCATCTGATCATGATCGACGGCATGGCCGCCTGTGCCGCGCTGCTGGTCGCTTCGCGCATCGCGATGCCGGCGACCGACTACTGCGTGTTCTGCCGCAGCCACAACCACCGCGGCCTCGACCAGGCGCTCAACCTCTTCCGGGCCTCGGCGCTGCTTGAACTCGGCATGGAGGCCACCGACGGTACCGGTGCCGCGTTGGCCTGGCCGCTGGTGCGCAGCGCCGCGGCGCTGCTGACCAAGGTCGCGGAAGGCGAGGATCCCGGACCATCGCGGCCGAGTGGCATCACGACGCAACAGGCCGAGCTCGATCCGCCCGCGACACCCGGCGCAAGCTGACGCTTACCGCGTCTCCGGCGACCGGCGTGAATCGCCCGGCACCGGCGGCTGCGGAGGTGGTGCCGACTGCACCGGCGCCGCAGTCTGCGGTGTGGCTGCCACTCCCGGCAGCACGGGTGCCGGTGTCGCAGGCGTCAGCCGCGTCGACCGATTGGCCTCGGGCACCGCCGGTAGCTCGAGCGTCACCGAAGCGGCGCCGCCCGACGGCCCGATCTCGGCCTTTCGGTGATTCACCGCCTGCAGCACCAGCGGACCGTCGACGACCCCGCCCAGCCCCACCGGCCTCGGTGGCTTGCCGTCGACGGCAATCAACGCCAGACCGCTCTGTGACGGCGAGGACTTGGCGGCGACCAGTCCCACCAGCTTGAAGCGGCTGCTCAGGGCGGCCACTTCCGGCGCCGCAGCGGACGGCTGATTGACCCGCGTGACGCCGAGCACGCGCGACAAATCGGCCGAGGCACTCGCGACGGTCTGCCCCGCCGTCACTGTGTGCGCAGGTGCGGGCGTCGGCTTGGCCAGCAACCGAGTGACCCAGAACACCGCGCTGGCCGATACAAGTGCCCACACGGCGAACGACAGCAGTCGCAGCGTCATGCGACGATTATCATCCACGGTTCCCAGGGAGCAGCACCCTCATATGGTTTCACTTTGCATTGCGCGTCGCCCGCGCACCCGGCACGTGCAGGGCTTCACGCTGATCGAGCTGATGGTCGTGCTGGTCATCATCGGCGTGCTGGCTGCATTGATCGTGCCCAACGTGCTCGATCGTGCCGACGACGCCCGGGTGACGGCCGCACGCACCGACGTCAACAACCTGATGCAGGCGCTCAAGCTGTACCGGCTCGACAACCAGCGCTACCCGACGGCCGAACAGGGGCTGGATGCGCTGGTGCGCAAACCCGCGACCGGCACGGTCCCGCCGAACTGGCGACCTTATCTCGAGAAATTGCCCAACGATCCCTGGGGCCGCGCGTATCAGTATGTCAATCCGGGTGTCAAAGGTGAGATTGATGTATTCAGCTTCGGCGCGGACGGCCAGGCCGGCGGTGACGGCCGCAATGCCGACGTCGGCTCCTGGCAGTGAGCCTGCCGCGCCGTTGAACGCGAGCCGCCGCGCGGCCGGCTTCACGCTGATCGAAGTCATGGTGGTGATGGCGCTGATCGCCATCACGGTGGGCATGGCAAGCCTGGCATTGCGTGACCCGGCCGCGTCGCAGCTCGACCGCGAGGCCGTACGGCTGGCTGCGCTGCTCGAGGGCGCGCGCGCCGAATCACGCACATCGGGCGTGCCGGTGCGCTTCGAGGTGGTTGGCCAGCCGTCGGACAGCCATTTTCGTTTCATCGGACTGCCCGGCACCGAAACCGCGCCGTCGCGCTGGCTGTCCGACGGCGTCAGCGCCGAGATCATCGGTGTGCGGTCATTGATGCTGGGTCCGGAGCCGCTGATCGGGCCGCAACGCATCGTCTTGCGGCTGGGCGAGCGCAACCTCACGCTGGCCACCGATGGACTCGGCCCGTTCGTGCCAGTCGACCCGGTCGGGGTACCGCGGCCATGACACGGCGTGCCACCGGCTTCACGCTGGTCGAGGTGCTGGTGGCGGTGGCCATCGTGGCCATCTCGCTGGCGGCCGGACTCAAGGCCGCCGGCGCACTGACCGACAACGCGCAGCGGCTGACCGACGTGGTCAACGCGCAATGGTGCGCCGACAACGCGCTCACCAACCTCAAGCTGGCCAGGCAGTTTCCGGGCGTCGGCGACAACGACTTCGAATGCAACCAGCTTGGGCGCGACTACAAGGGCAAGCTGGTGACACGACCGACGCCGAACCCGAACTTCCGCCGCGTCGATGCCGTCGTGGCCGACGCCGCCGGCCTGCCGCTGCTGACGCTGTCCACGGTGCTGCCGAGGTACTGAGATGTCGACGCCGACACACGCGCGCGGATTCACGCTGGTCGAGGTGCTGGTCGCGCTGCTGATCATGGCAATCCTGGCGGCGATGGGCTGGCAGGGCATCGACGGCATGATCCGCGCGAAAGACGCGAGCCAGGGCGCGGCCGAGCGCACCTTGCGCATGACGACGCTGATCGCGCAATGGGAGCAGGACCTCGCGTCGATCTACGACAGCGCGACGGCGCCCGCGATCGCCTTCGACGGTGCCACGCTGCGGCTGGTGCGACAGGCCACTGGCGGCGCACAGGTGGTCGCCTGGTCGCTGCGCGAAGGCGTCTGGCGTCGTTGGCACAGTCCCGTCGTGGCCAGCGCAGCTGAGCTGCAGCAAGCCTGGCTGGCCAGCCAGCAACTGCTCGGCAACGAGGAGACGCAGGTCCAGCTGCTCGACGGCGCCACCGAGTGGCAGGTCTACTTCTTTCGCGCCAATGCCTGGACCAATGCACAGTCGAGCGCCGACATCGTGGTCGCCCCGGTGGCGGCGGCAGCCAGCGGCGTGGTGCAGTCGCGCGCCGCGTTGCCCAACGGCGTGCGCCTGGTGCTCACACTCGGCGATCGGCGGCTGACGCGCGACGTGGCACTCGGCCCGCAGACGCCATGAGGCGAGATCGCGCCCGCTTGTCCCGCAGCCGGCAGACCGGCGCCGCGCTGCTGATTGCGATGGCGCTGATGACGCTGGTGGCCACGCTCGCTTCCGGCATGATCTGGCAGCAGTACCGCGCCATCCAGGTCGAGGCGGCCGAGCGCTCGCGCACGCAGTCGGCGTGGATCCTCAATGGCGCCCTCGACTGGGCGCGGCTGATCCTGCGCGAGGACGCGCGCACCGGCGGGCCGACTGCCTTGAGCGAGCCGTGGGCCACTCCCCTGGCCGAGGCGCGGCTCAGCACGTTTCTCGCGCTCGACAAGGACCACAATACCGAGGACGGACCCGATGCGTTCCTGTCCGGCTCGATCGTCGACATGCAATCGCGCTACAACCTGCGCAACCTGGTCGACGGCGGCAAGGTGATCGAGGCCGAGCTGCTGTCGCTGCAACGCCTGTGCGAGCTTGCCGGCGCGCCCTCCGACACGGCCCAGCGCATCGCCGCCGGCCTGGCCGCGGCCGGCGCCGCCGCGCCTGGGGCGCCGTTGGCGCCGCGCTCGATCGCCCAGCTTCAATGGCTGGGCGTGGACGCAGGCGTGGTCGACCGCCTGCGCGCCTATGTCGAGCTGCTGCCGGTGCGCACGACCGTCAACATCAACACGGCCGACCGCGACGTCATCGCCGCGGTCAGCCCCGGCCTGGATGCCGGCGCGGCCGAGGCGCTGGTACAGGCCCGCCAGCGTCGTGCGTTCAAGTCGGTGCAGGCCGCTGCCACCTTGTTGTCCGACAGCAAGCTGCTCGACGAACGCCGGGTCGGCACGCAGTCGAGCTTCTTCGAGGTGCGCGGCCGCCTGCGGCTCGACGATCGCAGCCTGGAAGAACGTTCAATCGTCGAGCGCCGCGGGCTGGACATCATTCCGATCCTGCGCGAGCGGGTCAGCAGCGTGGTGCCCGAGCGGTAGCATCGCGGGTTGCGCGCGGTCGTGGATCGCTACAACTTTCTCTCGCAACGTATTGATCTTTCTGGCATTCCACTTGTGACACCCTTCTAAAGCGGGTAGCCTTTTTCGTTCATGTCCATCCTGGTCGTTCTTCTGCCATCGCGTGAGCGCACTGGCGCTGCCGGTGCCGAGCGCGGCGAGGCTGCGCCGGACTATGCGTTCGTATTGAGTGCCGACGGGCTGGGCGTCGCCCGGCAGGGGCGCGCCACGGCGGCGTTGTTGCCCAAGGCAGACACGGTGGTCGCATGGCTCAGCCCGACCGACGTCAGCTGGCATCGCGTCAACCTGCCGCGCGCGCCGGCCGCCAAGCTGCGTGCCGCGCTGATCGGCGTGCTCGAGGAGCAATTGCTCGACGAGGAGTCGTCGGTGCATCTGGCGGTCGCGCCGAGCGCAGCTGTCGGTGCGCCGACATGGGTCGCCGCCTTGCATCGGCAATGGCTCGCCGGCCACCTGGCCGTGCTGGAGAAGGCCGGTGCCTTCGTTGAACGCGTCGTGCCGGCGGTCTGGCCGGGCGACTTGGCGCAGGGCCACTTCTTCACGGCATCGGACGCGGCTGACGGCAGTAGCGCGCAGACATGGGTTGCCTTCGGCGACAACGATGGCGTGCGCTGCGTACGCATGGCCGGCACCCTGGTACGCGACCAATTGCCGAACTGGGCCCGCCAAGGCGTGCGCTGGAGTGCGTCGCCCGCGGTGGCAGCGCAGGCCGAGCGTTGGTTGGGCGCCCCGGTGGCCGTGCTGTCGGAAGCCGAGCATGCACTGCAGGCGGTGCGGTCACTCTGGAACCTGCGCCAGTTTGATCTGGCGCCACGGGCGCGCGGCTCGCGGCTGCTTCGCAATGCCTGGAAGCGTGTGCTCACCCCCGCATGGCGGCCGATCCGGCTGGGACTGGTCAGCCTGGTTGCGCTGCAGTTGCTCGGCATGAACCTGTGGGCCTGGTATCAGCGCAGTCAGATCGAGGACAAGAAGGCCGCCATGGTCGCGCTGGTGAAGGCCAGCCATCCGGCGATCGGCACCATCGTCGACGCGCCGCTGCAGATGCGCAGGGCCACCGACAATCTGCGGGCGGCGGCCGGCCGCGTCGGTGACGCCGACCTCGAGTCGGCGCTGGCGATGGCCACAGTCGCCTGGCCCGACGGGCAGGCGCCGGCGCAATCGCTGCGCTTCGAAGCCAACCGACTCACGCTGGCCGTCAGCGGCTGGAGCGGCGACCAGGTCGAGCGGTTCCGTTCCCGCCTGCGCTCGGCGGGCTGGGGGCTCGAATCCGCCGAAGGCCGGCTGACGCTGTCGCGCGCCGACGGCGCGAGGAGCCCGCTGTGAACGCCCAGGTCGAAGCGCTCGGTTCGCAGGTCCAGGCCTTCCGGCTGCGCGCCGGCGAGGCCTGGCGCGCCCGATCACCGCGCGACCGCACGCTGATCGGCGTGATGGCCGTCGTCGTCGGCGCCTTCGTGCTGTGGACAGCGGCCATCGCGCCGGCGTGGCGCACGCTGGCCGAGGCGCCCGCCCAGATCGAGGTGCTCGATGCCCAGCTGCTGCAGATGCGCACGATGGCCGCCGAGGTACGCGAGCTGCGCAACACGACGCCGATTTCCGCTGCGCAGGCCGGCGTCGCCATGAAGGCGGCGGCCGAACGCCATGGCGACAAGGTGCGTCTGACGCTGCAAGGCGACCGCGCCCTCGTCACCTTCCAGGGCGCGAGCCCTGAGCAGGTGCGCGCGCTGCTGATCGAAGCGCGCAGCGCAGCGCGGGCTCGGCCGGTCGAGGCGCAGCTGACGCGCGCAGCCAACGGCTTTAACGGCACCCTGGTGCTCAACATCGGATCCGTTTGATGCAACTGCGCTGGCCCAGCTGGTTCCGCCGCCGCCCGAGCTTGTCGCGCATCGGGCCCAGCGGCTTCGCCAACTCCACGTTGGCCGAGCTGGCCTGGCAGCGCGCGCGCAACGCCTCGCGGCGCTGGTCGACCTGGGGCGCCATCGTCGGCGCGCTGGTTGGGTTGGTGCTCTTTGCGCCGGCCAGCTGGCTGGCGAGCGCAGCGTCGGCGGCCAGCGACCAGCGGCTGCAGCTGGCCGACGCGCAGGGCACCATCTGGACGGGCAGCGCGCAGCTGGTGCTGACCGGCGGCCCCGGCAGCCGCGACGCTTCGGCCCTGCCCGGGCGCCTGCACTGGCAATTGCGGCCGAACTGGAACCGCATCGACCTGCGCCTGCGCCAGGCGTGCTGCCTGGAGCGCGACGTGCTGGTGCAGTTCAAGCCCGGCTTCGGCCGCTACACGATCATCGTGCCGGGCCAGACACAGGCACTCGGCCAGTGGCCGGCCGCCTGGCTGGCCGGGCTGGGCACGCCGTTCAACACCATGCAGCTCGGCGGCGCGTTGCGCCTGACCACCAGCGGCCTGACGCTCGAATCGGCCCAGGGCCGCTGGCGGCTCGTCGGCGGAGCCGATATCGACCTGCTCGGCGTCTCGTCGCGCCTGTCGACGCTCGACACGCTCGGCAGCTACCGGCTCAGCCTGCGCGGCGGCGCCGCCACCGGCGAGACCGCGACGTTGTCGTTGGACACACTCGAGGGCGCGTTGCGCCTGACCGGCAGCGGACAATGGGCCGGACCGAAGCTGCGTTTCCGCGGAGAAGCCAGCGCGGCCGAAGGCCAGGAAGCCGCGCTGAACAATCTGCTCAACATCATCGGCCGACGGCAGGGCGCCGTATCGGTCATATCGATCGGATGACCATGCAACAACGCGGTTGCCACGCGGAGCTTTTCAATCGACGACGCCAGCTCACGCGGCCATTGGCCGTCGCGCTGGCGCTGGCGCTGGCCGCCACACCCACGTGGACACAGACCGGTGCCTCGGCCCCGCGGCCCGCGACGCGCAGTGCGTCGACACAAGGGCAGAGCCCGGCGCTGAAGTCGAGCACGCCGATCACGGTCAATTTCGTCAACGCCGACATCGAAGCCGTCACGCGCGCCATAGCGGTGATGATCGATCGCCAGATCCTGGTCGATCCGCGAGTCAAGGGCACCATCACGGTCTACAGCGAACAGCCGCTGACCGTGCGCGAGGCCTATCTCAACTACCTGGCGGCCCTGCGCGGCCTGGGCTTCGCGCTGGTCGATAGTGCCGGGCTGCTCAAGGTGGTGCCCGAGGCCGACGCCAAGCTGCAGGCCGGCACGGTGTCGGTCGGACCGGGCACGACACGTGGCGACCAGGTGCTCACGCAGATCTTCAAGCTCAATCACGAGAACCCGAACAATCTGGTGGCGATCCTGCGCCCGCTGATCAGCCCGAACAACACGATCAACGCCAATCCGGGCAACAACACGCTGGTCATCACCGACTACGCCGACAACCTGCAGCGCATCGCCAAGATCGTTGCCGCGCTCGACCAGCCGTCGGCCACCGACGTCGAGGTCATTCCGATCAAGCACGGCGTGGCCAGCGACATGGCCACCATGATCCAGCGTCTGGGTGACGGCGCCACCGCCGGTGCAGCGCCGCCCGGCGCGGCGGCCGCCGGAGCGTTCGCGGTGATGGTCGATCCGCGGGCGAATGCGCTCATCGTCCGCGCCGCCAACCCGGCGCGCATGGCCACCTTGCGCGCGCTGATCGACCGGCTCGACCGGCCGAGCGAAGGGCCGGCGGCCAACGGCAACATCTGGGTCGTGCATCTGAAGAACGCCGACTCGACCAAGCTCGCCGCCGTCTTGCGCGCCGCCTTCGCCAGCCCCGGCGGCAGCGGCGGGGGCGGCTCCTCCGGGCAGCAGCCGAATGTCGTGCAGCAGCCGCAAGGCGTGGCCGGCACCGCGGCGACGCCCGCGACCACGCCACTCAGCGCATCGGCGCAACCATCGACCGGCGGCTTCATCCAGGCCGACCCGTCGACCAACTCGCTGATCATCACTGCCCCCGAGCCGTTGTACCGCCAGGTGCGCGCGATGATCGAGCAGCTCGATTCGCGCCGCGCGCAGGTCTACATCGAGAGCCTGATCGTCGAGGTGTCGGGCGACAACGCGGCCGACTTCGGCTTCCAGTGGCAGGGCCTGATCGGCCAGAACGGTGACCGCTACGGCGCCTTCGCGGGTACCAACTCGAGCGTCGGCGGGCCCAGCATCATCGACCTGACCACTACGCTGGCCGGCGCCGGCACCGCGACCAAACCAGGCGAGGGCCTCAACATCGGCCTGCTCAAGAACTACGGCGGCACTTACGCGCTGGCGGCGATCGCGCGCATCCTGCAGAGCCAGAGCAACACCAACATCGTGTCGACGCCGAACCTGATCACGCTCGACAACGAAGAGGCCAAGATCATCGTCGGCAGCAACGTGCCGTTCATCACCGGCCAGTTCACCAACACCGGTACCGCGACGTCGAGCCCGTTCCAGACCATCGAGCGTAAGGATGTCGGCATCACGCTGCGCATCAAGCCGCAGGTCGGCGAAGGCGGTACGGTGCGCATGACGATCTTCCAGGAATCATCCAGCGTCAGCGACAAGGTGGCGCCCGGCACGTCCAATGCAGGCCCGTCGACCGACAAACGCTCGATCGAGTCGACGGTGGTGGTCGACGACGGCTCGATCCTGGTGCTCGGCGGCCTGATCGAGGACCGCTTCACCGACAAGAAGTCCAAGGTGCCCCTGCTCGGCGACATCCCGATCCTCGGCGGCCTGTTCCGCAGCGAAAGCCGCACACGCAGCCGCACCAATCTGATGGTGTTCCTGCGGCCGGTGGTGCTGCGCGACGCCGACAGCGCGAACAAGCTGTCGCTCGACCGCTACGACATCATCCGCGCCCGCCAGAAGGACGCGCAGCCCGCGTCGAGCCTGCTGCTGCCGATCAACGAGTCGCCGGTGGTCCCGCCGCAGCGGGCGCCGTCGGCCGCCTCTGCGCCGCTGGACCCGCCGCCTCCGCCGCAGGTGGAGACGCCAGGCCTGCGCAACTGAGCGCGCCGCGACGATGGCCGCCCGGCACCCCCTTCCCTACGCATTCGCCAAGGCGAACACGCTGCTGCTCGAGGACGACGGCACGCAGCGTGTGCTGTGGGCCACCGACAACTCGAGCGCCAGCGCCCTGTCGGAGGTGGTGCGCCTGTTCGACGTGACGAGCTTCGAGCGCGAGGCCACCACCACGCTGACGCAGCGCATCGCCGCAGCCTACGCCGGCGGCGAGTCGAGTGCCGCGGCCGTGGTCGGCGAGGTCGAGAGCGCGGTCGACCTGTCCCGGCTGATGCAGGATCTGCCGGCGGTGGAGGACCTGCTCGAAGCTGCTGACGACGCGCCGATCATCCGCATGCTCAACGCGCTGCTGACGCAGGCCGCGAAGGACGGCGCCAGCGACATCCACATCGAGCCCTACGAGCGCAGCTCGGCGGTGCGCTTCCGCGTCGACGGTACGCTGCGCGAGGTGGTGCAGCCCAACAAGGCGCTGCATGCCGCGCTGATCAGCCGGCTGAAGATCATGGCCGAGCTCGACATCGCCGAGAAGCGCCTGCCGCAGGACGGGCGCATCTCGCTGCGCATCGGCGGCCGAGCGGTCGACGTGCGGGTGTCCACGCTGCCGTCGGCGCATGGCGAACGCGCCGTGCTGCGCCTGCTCGACAAGTCCGACGCCCGCTTCTCGCTCGAGAGCCTGGGCATGAGCGGCGAATCGTTGAGCCGCTTCGCGCGACTGATCGAGCAGCCGCACGGCATCGTGCTCGTCACCGGCCCCACCGGCTCGGGCAAGACAACCACGCTGTACGCCTCGCTGGCGCGGCTGCCCACCGGCACCACGAACATCCTGACGGTGGAAGACCCGGTCGAATACGAGCTGCCCGGCATCGGCCAGACCCAGGTGAATCCGCGCATCGAACTCACCTTCGCCAAGGCGCTGCGCGCGATCCTGCGTCAGGACCCGGACGTCATCATGATCGGCGAGATCCGCGACTACGAGACGGCGCAGATCGCGATCCAGGCCTCGCTGACCGGCCACCTGGTGCTGGCCACGCTGCACACCAACGACGCGCCCTCCAGCGTGACGCGGCTGATCGACATGGGTGTCGAACCCTACCTGCTGAGCAGTTCGTTGCTCGGCGTTCTTGCCCAGCGCTTGGTGCGCAAGCTGTGCCCGCACTGCAAAAAGCAGGACGGCGCCGGGCGCTGGCATCCGGTGGGCTGCGCCGAGTGCGGCCAGACCGGCTACAAGGGCCGCACCGGCGTTTACGAGCTGATGGAGGTCGACGACAAGCTGCGCGCGCTGGTCCACAACCGCGCCGCCGAGAGCCAGCTGTTCGTCGCTGCCGAGGCCAACGGCCTGAAGCCGATGCGCGAGGACGGCCAGCGCCTGGTCGACGAAGGCATCACATCACCCGAGGAAGTGCTGCGCGTCACCCGCGAATGACCGTGTACCGCAGCGCCTCGTCCTGACATGCCTGCCTATCGCTTCGAGGCCATCGACGCCCAGGGCAAGCCGCGCACCGGCCTGCTCGAAGGCGACAACCCACGCGCGGTACGTTCGCAGCTGCGCGCGCAGGGCCTGGTACCGATCGGCGTCGAAGGCGTCGCCGCCGGGCTCGACGGTGGCCGACAGGCGCGCTTCACGCGGCGCACCTTCAGCACTACCTCGCTCGCCGTCTGGACGCGGCAGCTGGCCGGCCTGGTGGCGGCCGGCCTGCCGCTCGAACGGGCGTTGACCGCGCTGTCGGAAGAATCGGAAGACCCGCGCCAGCGCGACCTGGTGGCGCACCTGCGGGCCGAAGTCAACGCCGGTTCCACGTTCGCGCGCGCGCTCAACAGCGCGCCGCGCGAGTTCGACGACGTCTTCCGCGCGGTGGTCGCCGCCGGCGAGCAGAGCGGCGCGCTCGGCACCGTGCTCGAACGCCTCGCCGACGATCTGGAGGAGCGCCAGGCACTGCGCGCCAAGCTGCTCGGCGCCGCGCTGTACCCGGCGATCGTGTCCCTGATCGCGCTGGTGATCGTGATCTTCCTGGTCACCTACGTCGTGCCACAGGTGGCCGGCGTGTTCGCCAACAGCAAGCGTGCGCTGCCGTTCCTGACCACTGCGATGCTGTCGGTCAGCGCCTTCGTGCGCAGCTGGGGCTGGCTGGTCGCGTTGGCGGCTGCGGCGGCCGGCGCAAGCCTGGCCTTCTCGCTGCGCAACGAGGCCTTCCGCCAGCGATTCGACGCCATGTAGCTCGGACTGCCGCTGGTGGGCCGGCTCTCGCGTGGCTACAACGCAGCGCGCTTCGCCGGCACGCTCGCCATGCTGGCCGGCGCCGGCGTGCCGATCCTCAAGGCCTTGCAGGCGGCCGCCGAGACGCTAGGCAACCGCGCACTGCGCGCCGATGCGATGGATGCGCTGGTGCAGGTGCGCGAGGGCGCACCGCTCGCGTCAGCGCTTGCCGGCCGGAGGCGCTTCCCGGGACTGCTGGCAATGTTCGCGCGGCTCGGCGAGCAGACCGGCGACCTGCCCAAGATGCTGGCGCGCGCCGCCGCACAGCTGAGCGGCGAGGTGCAGCGCCGCGCGATGGCGCTGGCGACCATCCTCGAGCCGCTGCTGATCGTCGCGATGGGCGGCGTCGTGATGCTGATCGTGCTGGCCGTGCTGCTGCCGATCATCCAGCTCAATACCTGGGTGCGCTGACGCGCCCAACGGCGATCCCGTCCCCCGTCTGCGGGGCATTGGCCCACGGGCTTGAACGCAGCGCCGCGGTGGTGCAACCAATAGCGTGACATGTCCGGCACAATTTGCAGCGACGCCGGGCGCGCCATTTGCTTGAATGACCGCAGGGCGTTCGTTTGTGCGTCACGGAGGTGCGTCATGGCCATCACCCACGACTTGGTGCCACTGCAAAGCCGCAGCCAAATACCGATCGCGAAGATGCGCAGCGTCTACCGCTGCGACGACGTGCAACGGCGGCTGACCAAGCTGCCGCCGAAAGAGCACGAAACGCTGAGAGCCACCTACGAGCGCATGCTCGAGAAAGGTTCCGAACGCTTCCAGGTCAAGCCCTCCGGCCTGCCGGCAATGGAGCATCTGTACGACGAGATGCCCAACTTCACCGAGGTGCTCGACGACGTAAAGCGCCAGCTCGCACTGTGCGAAGACAGCCGCGACGCGCTCGAGATCACGCCAACGCTGCTGCTCGGCCCGCCCGGCGTCGGCAAGACGCACTTCGCGCGCCAGCTGGCCGGCCTGCTCGGCACCGGCATGGGCTTCGTGTCGATGAGCTCGCTCACCGCCGGCTGGGTGCTCAGCGGTGCGTCCTCGCAATGGAAGGGCGCGCGCCCGGGCAAGGTGTTCGAGACGCTGGTCGACGGCCAATACGCCAACCCGGTGATGGTGATCGACGAGATCGACAAGACCAGCGGCGAGCATGCCTACGACCCGCTCGGCGCGTTGTACAGCCTGCTCGAGATCGACACCGCGCACACCTTCACCGATGAATTCGCCGAGATCGCCATCGACGCGAGCCAGGTGATCTGGGTCGCAACCGCCAACGACGAACGGTCGATCCCCGAGCCGATCCTGAACCGAATGAACGTCTACCTGGTCGAGGCGCCCGATGCCGATGCCGCGCGCGGCATCGCGCAGCGCCTGTACAGCCGGATCCGCGACAGCCACGACTGGGGCCAGCGCTTCGATCCCGAGCCGCCGCTGCCGGTGCTCGACAAGCTGGCCGAGATGGCGCCGCGCGAGATGCGCCGTGCCTGGATGGCCGCCTTCGGCAACGCCAAGCTGGACGGCCGGCACAGCATCGAACTGCGCGACCTGCCCGATCCGTCGGGCCGCCGCAGGTCGATCGGCTTCGTGCAGTAGCGCCGCTGCGGCGCGGGTCCGTATCATCGGGCCATGGGTGCCACCCTGGCCGGCCAGCTCGTCGTCGCGATCTCCTCGCGCGCCTTGTTCGATTTCGAGGAGGAGAACCGCGTCTTCGAGGCGAGCGACGACCGCGCCTATATGCAGCTGCAGCTCGAGCGGCTCGAGCAGCCGGCGCGCCCGGGCGTCGCCTTCTCGCTGGTCAACAAGCTGCTCGCATTCAACGTCGAGCGGCCGCGCGTCGAGGTCGTGATCCTGTCGCGCAACGATCCCGTATCGGGCATGCGTGTGTTCCGCTCGGCGCGCCATTTCGGCCTGCCGATCCAGCGCGGCGTGTTCACCCGCGGCGAGAGCCCGTGGCGCTACCTGCGGCCGCTGTCGGCGCACTTGTTCCTGTCGACCAACGAGGCCGACGTGCGCTCGGCCCTCGCTGCCGACGTGCCCGCGGCGCGCGTCTACCCGCACAGCGCCCGCGCCTCGGACGCACATCCCAACGAAGTGCGCATCGCCTTCGACGGCGACGCGGTGCTGTTCTCCGATGAGGCCGAACAGGTGTTCCAGCGCGACGGGCTCGACGCGTTCCAGACCCACGAGAGCGCGCATTCGGCCACGCCGCTGGCGCCGGGCCCGTTCAAGCCGCTGCTCGAGGCGCTGCACCGCCTGCAGCGCACGCCGGCCCTCGACATGCGCATCCGCACCGCGCTCGTCACGGCCCGCAGCGCGCCGGCACACGAACGCGCGATCCGCACGCTGATGAACTGGAAGATCGAGATCGACGAGGCGATGTTCCTCGGCGGGCTGGCCAAGGGCGAGTTCCTGCGCGAGTTCGAGCCCGACTTCTTCTTCGACGACCAGACCGGCCATGTGGAAAGCGCCGCCACGCACGTGCCGTCGGGACACGTGATCGCCGGCATCGTCAACTAACGTACCGGCCCGCGCCAGCCAAGATCTTGGCGGATCCGGCTTTGGCTGCGGCATCACATCGCTGGCGCGATATGAGCCTACGCTGAAGCGCGAGCGCTTCGCCGGTCCGCAGCAAGGGCACCTGGAGCCACGCAGGGGCTCTTAACGAGCCCGGGGGCCAGCAACCGAAGGGAGCGTGGGGGCCAAATGTCACGCGCTGCGATAACGGCGCAGCGCCTCCAGGTCGAGCACGCGCACGCCACCGTACTCGATGCGGATGCAGCCGGCCTGCTGCAGCGTGCGCAGCGCCTCGTTGACGCGCTGGCGCGACAGGCCGACGAGGTAGCCGAGCTCCTGCTGCGTGATGCGCAGCAGCCCGCCCACGCCGGGGTACAGCACCGGATGGAACAGCGAGGCCAGGCTGCGCGCCACGCGCATGTCGGGATTGCTCATGCGGTCGATCTCGCGGGCACCGATGAACTGGCCGAGCCGCTCGTTCAGTTGCCGCATCACGAAGCGGTTGAAGCCGATCGAGCGGTCGAGCAGCCAGTCGAAGGTCCGCACCGTGATGCCGGCCACCAGGCTGCGCCGCAGCGCCTGGATGTTGTAGCGATACGGCTCGTGCTTCAGCACCGTGCCCTCGCCGAACCAGCCGCCCGGCGGCAGGCCGGTGAAGGTGATCGGCAGGCCGAGTTCGCTGTCGTTGCTCATCTTCAGGAGGCCGTCGATGAGCCCGAACCAGTAGGTCACCGGCCGGCCGACGCGGCAGACGAATTCGCCTGCCTCGGCCGGCAGTACGCGGAAGTCAGCGGTCGCGATGGCGGCCTCTTCCCGGTTGAGCATGTGCATCCAGGGCACCGCCTCGAGCTCGTCGCGCGTCGGAGCGCGCGAGCGGGCCAGCAACGCGGTGGCTGACGATGCACTGACTCGGTTCACTGGGGAAACACCGAAGGGGGAGGACCCTAGGATTGTCGTCAGACCGACAACTTGACGTCAAACACCCTCCTACTATCGCGCTGAAGCCCGCCGCACCTGCCGTGCGGCCGTCGGGAGCCTTCTGTGCAGACCACGTTTCCTCGCCTGATGCTCGACCATGCCCAGCGCCGCCCCGGCGCGGCAGCGCTGCGTGAGAAGGAATACGGCATCTGGCAGACGGTCACCTGGCAGCAGCTCGCCACGCTGGTGCGCCAGCTCGCCTGCGGGCTGGCCGAGGCAGGCCTGCAGCGGGGCCAGCACATGGTGGTGATCGGCGAGAACCGGCCGCGCCTGTACGCCTCGATGCTGGCGATCCAGTCGCTCGGTGCAGTGCCGGTCCCGCTGTACCAGGACGCAGTGGCCGGCGAATTCGTCTTCCCGATCAACAACGCCGAAGTCGCCTTCGCCGTCGTCGAGGACCAGGAGCAGGTCGACAAGATGCTTGAGCTGCGCGAGCAATGCCCGCAGCTCGGCCGCGTCTGGTACGACGACCCACGGGGCCTGCGCCACTACAACGAGCCCGGGCTTGCGTCGCTCGACGCTCTAATCGAGGCGGGCCGCGCCTACGACGCCGCGCATCCCGGCTTCTACGACGCCGAGGTGGCCAAGGCCCGGCCCGACGACGTGGCCGCGATGTTCTTCACCTCAGGCACCACCGGCAACCCGAAGGGCGTCGTGCACACGCACTTCACGCTGCTCGACCGCGCCAACGCGGGCAAGACCTTCGACAAGCTGACCGAGAACGAGGAAGTGCTGGCCTACATGCCGCCGGCCTGGATCGGGCAGAACATCTTCTCCTACGCGCAGTGGCTGGCCTGCGGCTACATCGTCAACTGCCCCGAGTCGGCTGCGACGGTGACGATCGACCTGAAGGAGATCGGCCCGACCTACTACTTCGCGCCGCCGCGCATCTTCGAAGGCCTGCTCACCAGCGTGACGATCCGCATGGAGGACGCCAGCGCCATCAAGAAATGGCTGTACAAAACGTGCATGGCGGTCGCGCGCCGCGTCGGCCCGGCGCGCATGGACGGCAAGCCGGCGTCGTTGATCGACCGCATTCAGTACCGGCTCGGCGACTGGTTCATCTTCGGCCCGTTGCGCAACACGCTCGGCTTCTCGCGCGTGCGCGTGGCCTACACCGCCGGCGAGGCGATCGGGCCGGACCTGTTCACCTTCTATCGCTCGATCGGCATCAACCTGAAGCAGTTGTACGGCTCGACCGAGACCGCGGTCTTCGTCTGCCTGCAGCCCGACCACGAAGTCAAGGCCGACACGGTGGGCGTGCCGATCGACGGCGTCGAGATCAAGCTGGCCGACAGCGGCGAGATCCTGGTCAAGAGCCCGGGGTTGCTCAAGGAGTACTACAAGAACCCCACGGCCACCGCCGAGGTGCTCGACGCCGGCGGCTGGTACCACACCGGCGACGCCGGCTTCATCGACGCCGGCGGCCACCTGAAGATCATCGACCGCGCCAAGGACGTCGGCCGCATCGTCGGCGGCCCGAACGACGGCGCGATGTTCGCCCCGAAGTACGTGGAGAACAAGCTCAAGTTCTTTCCGTACATCAAGGAGGCGGTGGCCTTCGGCGACAGGCGCGAGAAAGTCTGCGCCTTCATCAACATCGACTTCGACGCGATCGGCAACTGGGCCGAGAAGCGCAACCTGCCCTACGCCGGCTACACCGACCTGGCGCAGAAGCCCGAGGTCTACGAGCTCGTGCGCGAGTGCGTCGAGCAGGTCAATGCCGACCTGAGCCAGGACGACAAGCTCGCCGGCAGCCAGGTGAGCCGCTTCCTGATCCTGCACAAGGAGCTCGACGCCGACGACGGCGAGTTGACGCGCACACGCAAGGTGCGGCGTGGCTACATCGGCGAGAAGTACCAGGTGCTGGTCGATGCGCTCTACGGCGGCAGGACGGAGCAGTTCATCGAGACCGCGGTCAAGTTCGAGGACGGGCGCAGCGGCTCGGTCTCGGCCACCTTGAAGATCGTCGACGTGAAGACGTTCCCGGCGATGAAGCGGGCCGCTTAGTCATGAGCAGCGCCCGCAAGTCCGGCGAGGTCATCCTCGAGGTCAAGAACATCTCGCTGGCCTTCGGCGGCGTCAAGGCGCTCACCGACATCAGCTTCGACGTGCGCGAGCACGAGATCCGCGCCATCATCGGCCCCAACGGCGCGGGCAAGAGCTCGATGCTCAACTGCATCAACGGCGTCTACCAGCCGCAGCAGGGCACGATCACCTTCCGCGGGCAGACCTTCCAGCACATGAACTCGCGCCAGGTGGCCGAGATGGGTTTCGCGCGCACGTTCCAGAACCTGGCCCTGTTCAAGGGCATGAACGTGATCGACAACATCATGTCGGGCCGCAACCTGAAGATGAAGACCAACATCTTCCAGCAGGCGATCCACTTCGGTGCGGCCCGGCGCGAAGAGGTCGCGAACCGCGAGTTCGTCGAGCACATCATCGACTTCCTGGAGATCCAGGCCTTCCGCAAGACGCCGGTCGGGCGCCTGCCCTACGGCCTGCAGAAACGCGTCGACCTGGGCCGCGCGCTGGCGATGGAGCCGCAGGTGCTGCTGCTCGACGAGCCGATGGCCGGCATGAACGTCGAGGAAAAGCAGGACATGTGTCGCTTCGTGCTCGACGTCAACGACGAGTTCGGCACCACCATCGTGCTGATCGAGCACGACATGGGCGTGGTGATGGACATCTCCGACCGCGTGGTCGTGCTCGACTACGGCAAGAAGATCGGCGACGGCAGCCCGCAGGAAGTGCGCGCCAATCCCGACGTGATCAGCGCCTACCTGGGCACGGCACATTGATATGACAACACCCCACAGATGCCAACCAAGTGGCCGCCGCGGCTTTGCCAGGCCGGTGGCGGCGCCCCCAAGGCCACGAAGTGGCCCCTTCGGGTCCACGGGGGGAAGCGCCGCAGGCGTTCCGGGGGGGGATCAATAACCATGGGCTTCTTTCTGGAGACACTGATCGGCGGCCTGATGACCGGCATGCTGTACTCGCTGGTCGCGCTCGGCTTCGTGCTCATCTTCAAGGCCAGCGGCGTGTTCAACTTCGCGCAGGGCGCGATGGTGCTGTTCGCAGCGCTGGCGATGGCGCGCTTCTCGACCTGGATTCCGCAGTGGACCGGCCTGTCGGGCAAGTTCCTGATCAATCTGCTCGCCTTCGGCGTGGCGATGGCGATCATGATCGTCGCCGCCTGGCTGATCGAGCGCCTGGTGCTCGGCAAGCTGGTCAACCAGGAAGGCATCACGCTTCTGATGGCCACCCTCGGCATCACCTACTTCTTCGACGGCCTCGGCCAGACCATCTTCGGCAACGACATCTACAAGATCGACGTCGGCCTGCCCAAGGACCCGGTGTTCCTCTTCGAGCAGATGTTCCAGGGCGGCGTGCTGGTCAACCAGGAAGACCTTGCCGCCGCGGTGATCGCCGCCGCGCTGGTGGCGTCGCTGTCGGCCTTCTTCCAGTACACCGCCACCGGCCGCGCGCTGCGCGCGGTGGCCGACGACCACCAGGCGGCGCAGTCGATCGGCATCCCGCTGTCGCGCATCTGGGTCATCGTCTGGAGCGTGGCCGGCTTCGTGGCGCTGGTCGCCGGCGTCATCTGGGGCAGCAAGCTCGGCGTGCAGTTCTCGCTGTCGCTGGTGGCGTTGAAGGCGCTGCCGGTGGTGATCCTCGGCGGCCTGACCTCGGTACCCGGCGCCATCATCGGCGGCCTGATCATCGGCGTCGGCGAGAAGCTCTCCGAGGTCTTCATCGGGCCGTACTTCGGCGGCGGCATCGAGATCTGGTTCGCCTATGCGATGGCGCTGGTCTTTCTGCTCGTCAGACCGCAAGGCCTGTTCGGCGAAAAGATCATTGACCGGGTATGAAGTACACGGTCAATGATCTTTCGGTGCAGGCTGACTTGGCGTCAGCCAAGTCAGTTGAAGCGTGCCGAAACCAGAAGATCATCGATCGCGTCTGAGCCACAAGGAACCGCTACATGCTCTACCGCGAAAACGGCCAGTTCAAGACCGCCTACAGCGCCGACCAGCAGGTCTTTCCGATCGCGCAGGACCGCATAGCGATCGCGCTGCTGTTGCTGGCGGCGTTCGTCGCAGTGCCGCTGCTGGGCAGCGAGTACCTGTTTCGCGCCATCCTGATCCCGTTCCTGATCCTGTCGCTGGCCGCGCTGGGCCTCAACATCCTGGTCGGCTACTGCGGACAGATCTCCCTGGGCACCGGCGCCTTCATGGCTGTCGGCGCATACGCCGCCTACAACTTCCAGGTCCGCATCGACGGCATGCCGGTGGTACTGTCGATGCTGCTCGGTGGCGTGTGTGCCACCGTGGTCGGCGTCGTGTTCGGCATCCCGTCGCTGCGCATCAAGGGCCTTTACCTCGCGGTGGCGACGCTGGCGGCGCAATTCTTCGTCGACTGGGCGTTCCTGCGCATCAAGTGGTTCACCAACGACTCGGCCTCCGGCTCGGTCAGCGTGGCCAACCTGAGCGTGCTCGGCCTGCCGGTCGAGACGCCGGTGGCCAAGTACCTGTTCTGTCTGACGTTCCTGGCTGTATTCGCGCTGCTCGCCAAGAACCTGGTGCGCAGCCACATCGGCCGCGAGTGGATGGCGATCCGCGACATGGACGTCGCCGCCGCGGTGATCGGCATCCGCCCGGTGTACGCCAAGCTCACCGCGTTCGCGGTCAGCTCGTTCATCGTCGGCGTGTCCGGTGCGCTGTGGGGGTTCGTCTACCTCGGCTCGTGGGAGCCGGCGGCCTTCGGCATCACGCGCAGCTTCGACCTGCTCTTCATGGTGATCATCGGCGGGCTCGGTTCCATCATGGGCAGCTTCTTCGGTGCCGCGTTCATCGTGCTGCTGCCGATCCTGCTCGACCAGCTGCTGCCGGCGATGGGCGAGCTCGTCGGTCTGCACTTCGACACCGCGCTGGTGGCACACGTGGTATTCATGATCTTCGGCTCGCTGATCGTCTTCTTCCTGATCGTCGAACCGCACGGCCTGGCCCGGCTGTGGGCCATCGGCAAGGAAAAGCTGCGCCTGTGGCCTTTCCCGCATTGAGGATTCTCCCGATGTCGATGATCACGCGACCAACGTTTTCTTCACGCACCGACGTGTGCGCTCTCTTTTGATCCACCACCGGAGGTAGACATGAACCTGAAATCTCTCGCTCTTGCCGCGGCGTTCGTGGCCGCCGGCCTGAGTGCCGTCGTCACGACGCCAGCCCTGGCGCAAGCCAAGGAGCAGTTCTTCCCGCTGCTGCCCTATCGCACCGGACCCTACGCACCGAACGGCGTGCCGTGGGCCAACGGGTACGTCGACTACCTGAAGCTGGTCAATGCCCAGGGTGGCATGAACGGCGTGAAGATCATCTTCGAGGAGTGCGAGACCGCCTACGACACCGCCAAGGGTGTCGAGTGCTACGAACGCCTGAAGGGCAAGCACGGCGGCGCCACGCTGTTCCAGCCGCTGTCCACCGGCATCACCTTCGCTCTGACCGAGAAGGCGCCCGGCGACAAGATTCCGCTCATCACTGCCGGCTACGGCCGCAGCGAGAGCCAGGACGGCGGCGTCTTCAAGTGGAACTTCCCGTTGATCGGCACCTACTGGGTGGCCGCCGACGCGCTGGTGCAGACCATCGGCAAGAAGGAAGGCGGCATGGACAAGCTCAAGGGCAAGAAGATCGCCCTCGTCTACCACGACAGCCCCTACGGCAAGGAGCCGATCCCGCTGCTGCAGGAGCGCGCCAAGATGCATGGCTTCGAGCTGCAGCTGCTGCCGGTGACCGCGCCCGGTGTCGAGCAGAAGTCGACCTGGCTGCAGATCCGTCAGAGCCGGCCCGACTACGTGATGCTGTGGGGCTGGGGCGTGATGAACTCCACCTCGATCAAGGAGGCCGTGGCCACCGGCTACCCGCGCGAGAAGATGTACGGCGTGTGGTGGTCGGGTGCCGAGCCCGACGTCAAGGACGTCGGCGAAGGCGCCAAGGGCTACAACGCGGTGACGATGCAGCACGGCGCCGAATACGGCAGCAAGATCGTCAAGGACATCCTGGCCCAGGTGCACGGCAAGGGCCAGGGCACCGGCCCGAAGGAAGAAGTCGGTCAGGTGCTGTACATGCGCGGCGCCATCTCCGCGATGCTCGGTGTCGAAGGCGTCAAGCGCGCCCAGGAGCGCTACGGCAAGGGCAAGGTCATGACCGGCGAGCAGACGCGCTGGGGCCTGGAGAACCTGGCG
>Ga0075356_1000056_pt1 | contig 22367 bp, 20 predicted proteins | sample WestPond_Cattail_FD_120073 | JGI IMG/M metagenome (GOLD analysis project Ga0075356, IMG submission 120073) | Natural and restored wetland microbial communities from the San Francisco Bay, California, USA, that impact long-term carbon... | ecosystem: Environmental > Terrestrial > Soil > Wetlands ... | reverse complement strand
CGTGCTGGCGATCGAGGGGCAGAAGAACAACGTGCGCGTCAACGCGCTTTCGCCGACCGCGGCCACCGCGATGACCGACTCGCTGCTCGATGCGCAGAGCAAGGCCTGCCTGACGCCGGAGTCGGTGACGCCGGGCCTGCTGTACCTGGTGTCCGAGGATGCACCCACGGGCATCATCCTCGGGGCGGGCGCGGGCTGCTTCGCCGTGGCCGACATGGTCGAGACCGAAGGCCTGTGCCTGAGCGGCGATGCGCTGACGCCCGAAGGCGTGGCAGCGCATTTTGCCGAGATCGGCGCCCTGCAGACGGCGACACCGATCCCGACGGCGTTCGAGCAGACGTTCAAGTACGTGCGCAAGGCCACGGCGGGCCGGCGCTGACGCGCGGTGCCGCGGGCAGTACGGAAATTCCCGACGACGGAATGCGCGCCAGCTTCGCCGGCGCGATCGTGCCTTGCGGCCGATTGCGCTCCCGCAAGTGGCCTGCTGGTCGCCGCCGCGACAGTGGCTTCGCCACACGCACTTCCGCTTCCATGGACACCCACACCGACGCGACGCGACGCCACAAGCTCGCCAGGCTGGCCTCGCGGATCGACCAGCTGCCCCTGTTGCCCGAGGCGGTGGTGAACCTGCTGCGCCTGGACTCGCGTGCCGACGACTACTTCGATCGCGTGGCCCAGCTGATCCGATCGGACCCGGCCTTCGCGATGCGGCTGCTGCGCCACGCAAATTCGGCGCTGTTCTGCCCGGCCCGCCCGGTCGCCACCATCGAGAAGGCGCTGATGATCGTGGGCTGCACCGGCGCGGTCGGCCTCGTGGTCGGGCACTCGACGCTGCGCATCTTCGTGCCGTCGCATGACTGGGAGCGGGATCTGTGGCGCCACGCCTTCGACGTGGCGTGTCTCATGCAGGCGTTCGCCGAGCGCCGGGCCGACACCTGGCTGCAGCCGCAGCAGGCCTATCTGTATGGGCTGCTGCACGACATCGGTCGGTTCATCCTCTATCTGGAAGCGCCCGAAGACCTGCGTGCGGTCGACGAGACGCGCTGGGCCACACCCGAGGCGCTGGTCGAGGCCGAGTCGGCCATCTGCGGGTTCACGCACACCGAACTCGGCTATCTGGCCATCCGCAAGTGGCGCATGTCCGATGAACTGGCCGATGTGGTGCGCCATCACCACCTGCTTGCGGGCAACGCCGCGGCAGGGACGCTGGAGCCGGTGGTACGGCTGCTGGGCTTCACCGACCGCCTGTCGATGGCCTTCGCGGTGAACAAGGGCTGGTGGCACTCGCTGCCCGACGACGCGCTGTGCAGGTGGCTCGATGACCACGGCTACCCGGGGCGTTGCGCCTTCAATCGCGGCGAAGACCTGGCGCTCGCGCGGCAGGCCTTGACCAGAAGCGCACAGATGCAGCGACAACTCGGCATCGGCGCAACGACGGGTCATCCGACCGTGCCGGAATGACGCGACACTTGCAGTCTTCTCACCGCCGACCCCTTGCACGGAGACAGGCCCATGAAGACCTATTCCATCGCCACCATCCCCGGTGACGGCATCGGCAAGGAAGTAATTCCCGCCGGCCAGCAGGTGTTGGAAGCGCTCGCGAAGACGAGCAGCACGTTCCGATTCGAGTTTCAGAACTTCGACTGGGGCGGCGACTACTATCGCCGGCATGGCGTGATGATGCCGGCCGACGGCCTGGACGCGATCCGCCACAAGGACGCGATCCTGTTCGGCAGCGCCGGCGACCCGCACATCCCCGACCACATCACGTTGTGGGGCCTGCGCCTGAAGATCTGCCAGGGCTTCGACCAGTACGCCAACGTGCGGCCGACGCGCATCCTGCCCGGGATCGATGCGCCGCTGAAGCGCTGCAAGCGCGAAGACCTGAACTGGGTGATCGTGCGCGAGAACTCCGAGGGCGAATACGCCGGCGTCGGCGGCCGCGTCCACCAGGGCCACCCCATCGAGGCCGCCACCGACGTGTCGATCATGACGCGTGCCGGCGTCGAACGCATCATGCGCTTCGCCTTCAAGCTCGCGCAGTCGCGGCCCCGCAAGCTGCTCACCGTCATCACCAAGAGCAACGCCCAGCGCCACGCGATGGTGATGTGGGACGAGATCGCGTTGCAGATCAGCAAGGAGTTCCCCGACGTCAGCTGGGACAAGGAACTGGTCGACGCATCCACTGCGCGCATGATCAACCGGCCGGCGTCGCTCGACACGATCGTCGCCACCAATCTGCATGCCGACATCCTGAGCGACCTGGCCGCGGCGCTCGCCGGCAGCCTGGGTATCGCGCCGACCGGCAACATCGACCCCGAACGCCGCTTCCCGTCGATGTTCGAACCGATCCACGGGTCGGCCTTCGACATCATGGGACTCGGGCTGGCCAACCCGATCGGCACCTTCTGGTCGGTGGTGATGATGCTCGAACACCTGGGCGAGCGCGACGCGGCCCGCCGGGTGATGAACGCCATCGAGGAGGTGACCGCGGACCGGGCGCTGCACACGCGCGATCTGGGCGGCCGGGCGACGACGGCAGAGGTCACGCAGGCGATCTGCCGGCTGCTGAGCGTCGACGCCCGGCACACAGCCGCCTGATCGGCGTGCGCCTGCGCTGCGCGGCCGGCGTGGCGAATTTGGCGAGCGGTGCCGGTTCGCGCCGGCATGCCTCCAACGCCGTGACGGATGCCACGCCGGGCGGTACCCCTCGCCCCGGCAATGCGCTTACCGTGCGCGGCGGGTTCCTTTTGCCAAACGCCTAGGTCAACCACCCTCACGGAGCACGAATGAAGCGCAGACATCTGATCCTGACCGGCGCGGCCCTCGGGATCGTCGGACGGACGACCCGCGCAGCGACGGAACCTTCGGGCGTGTCTGCCACCGAAATCGTGCTCGGGCACACTGGTGTGCTCAGCGGCCCGCTCGGCGGCCCGGTCAAGGCGATGCTGGCCGGCGCGGAACTCGCCTTTGCCGACGTCAAGGCCGCCGGCGGCGTGCATGGTCGCTCGATCCGCCTGGTGTCGATCGACGACGAGCTCAAGCCCGACAAGGCGGTCGCCAACTACGAGAAGCTGCTGGCCACCGACCCGGGCGTGTTCGCCTTCTTCGGCTGCGTCGGCTCCGGCACCACGGCCGCGGCGGCACCGGTGCTGTCGCGCAGCGGCGCCCCGATGATCGGCGGCTTCGCGGTGGCCGACTCGGCCCGCGACAAGGTCAAGGGCTCCGCGTACTTCCTGCGTGCCACCTCGGGCCGCGAGGCACAGGCGCTGATCCAGCACCTGACGACGATCGGCGTGACCAGGATCGCAGTGGCACACCTCGACAATCCCGGCGGCCAGGAGGCGCTCAGCCTGATCCAGCAGGCCATGGCCGCGTACCAGTTGAAGCCGCTCGCGGCCGCCGGCGTCAAGGGCGACGGCAGCAACGCCGGCGAGGTGGCCAAGAAGCTGTCGGCGGAACCGCCCCAGGCCATCATCATGTACGTCGGCGGTCCGCTCGGCGGCGAGCTGATGAAGGCGACCTGGGCGCTCGGTTCCAACCCGATGTTCTACGGCATGTCCATCGTGCCGGGCGAGCTGACGGCCAAGGTGATCGGCGCGCGCGCACGGGGCCTCGCCATCTCGCAGGTCGTGCCTTATCCGTGGGCACAGGTCGACCCGGTCGCACGCGAGTACCGGCGCCTGGCAGACGCCGTCAAGGTCCCGGTGGGCTACTACACCTACGAGGGATACCTCAGTGCGCTGATCACGATCGAAGCGCTGCGGCGCGCCGGGCGCGACGTGACGCGACAGAAGCTGCATGCCGCGTTGCGCGGCCTGAAGTACCGGCTCGCGAACATGGAAATCGACTTCACCACCGGCAACGCCACCGGCTCGCGCTTCGTCGAGATGGTGCAGGTCACGGCCGATGGTCGCTTCGTGCGCTGAGGCGCACGCGACGGGGTTCGCCTCAGGCCGGCGTCGCGCCGCGCAGCCGGTCGACCAGCGCCATCGCGTCGGTGGGCACGTCGTCGCCTCGCCAGGCCACGTGCTGGTCGGGGCGGCAGATCAGCAGCCGGTGCCGATACTCCGGCGGTAGTGTTTCACCGTCAAGCTCGAGCAGCGCCATCGGCACGCCGCGCGCGTGCGCCGCACCGACCAGCGCCTCGACCTCGACATCGCGCTGCAGACGCAGCAGCGTGTAGTCGCAGCCGAGCGCGTCGTAGAGCGAGCGTCCATCGCGCAGCCAGAAGTGCGGTGCACGGCACCCCGGCACGGTGGACGCGGTGAAGCTGCCCATGGCGTACCCCGGCGCGGGCTCGCCGTCGTAGGCGATCAACGGCGAGCCGTCGTAGAAGTAGCCGAAGTTCAGTCCGGCGCAGCAAAACTGCTGCACGTTGAGTTCATAGGCTGCGCGGCCGGCGGCGGCGCGAATCGCGTCACCGTCGGCTCCTGGCGCCTCGATGCGCGCAGGCACCGCGCCGCGCGCCTTGATCATGGCCTGCGCATGGTTCATCGCGAACTGCGAGACCTGCTCGGTGATCGGTTGCCGTTCGCGCTCGTAGGCTTCTAGCATGGCCGACCCTGCCCAGCCGCGCAGGTGCGCGGCCAGGTGCCACGACAGGTTCATCGCATCGGCGATGCCGGCGTTCATGCCGTAGCCGGCGTACGGCACCCACAGATGCGCGGCGTCGCCGGCGATGAAGACGCGATGGTCGCGAAAGCGCGTGGCCACGAGGCGGCGGCCGACCCAGTCCTCGTTGGAGATCACCTCGTACTCGAACTGCTCGTCGACACCCAGGATCTGCCGGATCGACTCGTCGCGATCGACCGAATCGAACTCGGGCTCGTCGGCATTGAGATGGTTGTGGATCAGCCAGGTCTCGCGGCCATCAATGGCGAACACCGTTCCGCAGCGCCGCGGGTTGACGCTGTAGTGGCCCCAGGCCGGCGGGTGGCGGATCAGCGCCGCAAGGCCCGGCGCGCGGATGAACGTGGACTGCACGCGCTGAATCACCGCGGTGCCTTCCAGGCGCGAGCCCATGCGCTTGCGCACGGTCGAGCCGCCGCCATCGCAGCCGACCAGGAAGCGCGTGCGCACGGAGCGCGTGGCGCCGGTGTCGAGGTCCAGCAGCGCGACGCTCACGCCGCCGTCGTCCTGCGTGAAGTCGACCACCTGCGTCCGGTTGTGCAGCGTCACGCCCGGCAGGGCGGCCGCATGGCGCAGCAGGATCGGCTCGAGGTAGATCTGGTTGATGCGGTGCGGCGGTTCGGGCGTCGGCCACGCGCCGTCGGGGCCGCTCGTGTCGGTGTAGCGGTCGCGCCGGCACGGAATGGGGATGCGCGCGAACTCGGTGCCGGTGACGCTGGTGCGAAACGCCACGTCGTTCGGGTAGTCGGCCGGCAACCCGGCGTCGCGCAGCGCGCCGGCGATGCCGAGCCGCCGGAACACCTCCATGCTGCGCGCGCTGACGTGGTTGCACTTCACGTTCGGGGGCTCGGCGAAGCGGCGCGGCTCGGCCGTCGTGGTGCGAACGCCGCGGGCGCTGAGATCCATCGCCAGCGTCAGGCCGACCGGGCCGGCGCCGGCGATGAAGACGTCGGTGTCGTGGCTCATGGGGCGGGGCCGGCGCCGGCTCGCGCCGCGCCGGTCGTCGCTGTCACTCGATCTTGATGTTGGCCTTGCGCACCACGCCGGCCCACTTGCCCGTCTCGCTGCGGATGTAGGCGGCGAACGCGGCGGCGCTGCCCGGCGCGGGCTCGACGCCCTGGGCGCGCAGCGCGGCGACGACGGCCGGTTCGTTGAGCGCGGCGGTGAATTCGGCGTTGAGCCGTTCGACGACGGCATCGGGTGTGCCGGCTGGCGCGACGAGGCCGAACCAGCCGGTCGAGTCGTAGCCCGACAGACCCGCCTCGGCCACCGTGGGCACGTCGGGCAGCTGCGGCAGCCGCTGCGGACTGGTCACCGCGAAGGCGATCAGCTTGCCGGCGCGGATGTGCGCCAGCGCCGCCGGCAGATCGACCACGCCGAGCGGCACCTGGCCGGACAGCACGTCGAGCGCGGCAGGACCGGACCCCTTGTACGGCACCTCGGTCAGCTTGATGTCGGCCATCTGCTGGAACAGCTGCGACGTCAGGTGCATCGCCGTGCCGTTGCCGCCGTGTGCGATCGACAACCGGCCGGGTTGCGCGCGCGCCAACGCCACGAGCTCGCGCTGCGTGCTCGCGCCCACCGACGGATGACCGACCAGCACGAACGGGATGGCGGCGAGCATCGTCACGGGGCGAAAGTCCTTCGCCACGTCGAACGGCATCTGGGCGTACAGGCTCGCGTTGGCGGCGAGCGCACCGGCCGCGCCGACGCCGAGCGTGTAGCCATCCGCCGGCGCCTTGGCCACCAGCGACAAGCCGATATTGCCGCCCGCACCCGGACGGTTGTCGATCACGACCTGCTGGCCGAGCTTGTCGTTCAGGCGCGGCAGCAGCGCGCGCACCACCGCGTCGGCACTGCCGCCCGGCGGGAAGGTGACGACCACGCGGATCGGCTTGGCCGGATAGTCGCCCTGCGCCAGGGCGATCGGCCCGCAGAGCGAGAGCGCCGCGGCGGCAAGCGCGGCATGGACGAAGGCGGAACGCTTCAACGGGTCTCCTCGTCGGGCTTGCTGTCCACGACGGCACGCAAGCCGACATCATCGATACACGCCGACGACTTTACCGCGGCGGCATTGCCCTTGCCCCGCGATCGCGCTTGCCGCGCCTCAGCCGCTGGCGCGGGCGTGGTACCAGGCGGCGGCCTGGCCGCGCGACGCGTGATCGAGCTTGTCGAGGATGTGCGCGACGTGGCGCTTCACGGTGTGCGCGCTGAGATCCAGTTCGCGCGCGATGTGCTTGTTGCTCAGGCCGCGCGCGATCAGCGCCAGCACCTCGGTCTCGCGCGCGCTGAGCGGGTCTTGTGCAGGCGCGCCGGGTCGTGCGCTGAGCGGCTGCGTGACAGCCGGAGTCGCTGCCGCGGCGGCCCAGGCCCTCAGCGTGGCCTGCTCGCCCGCACCCAGCAACGCAGCCCAGGAGTGGGCCGCCAGCTCCCGCAGCGCCGGCAGCGCGAACAGTGCGCCGCGAGGGCCGTCGCCGGCCTGCGCCAGCATCGGCCGCAACCATGCAGCGGCAGCGACCGGGTCACGCGCCTTCAGCCGCAGCAGCGCCAGGCGCGTGCGCAGCTCGTGCGCCAGCCCGAACAGGTCGCAGGCCTCCTCGTGCGCCAGCGCCTGCTCCCACAGCGCCTGCGCCTCGGTCTCGCGGCCTTCCAGGTACGCCAGGTGACCCTGCAGGCCGACCACCGGCTGCAGCCGCAACGGTGTGGCCTCGGAGAGAGTGGCGTCGATCTGCGCCAGGCGCGCCAGCGCGTCGCGCAGCAGCGCGGCATCCGCACAGGCCGCGGCCACGCGGCCCATCAGGTTCTGCGCATACGAAGGTCCGCGGCCGCCGTAGCTGGACGGAAACCCGTGGCCATGCGCACGTGCGGCCGCGAGCGCCGCCTCGCGCCGGCCGAGCGCCATCTGCACGACGGCGGTGAACGCCAGCCGGTGGCTGTGCACGATGGGCGGGTGGCCGACCCAGCGCTCGTCGCCTTCGCTGCGCCGCAGGCAGGCTTCGGCCTCGCCGAGATGGCCGGCCCACAGCGCCTGCCAGCCGCGGGTCATCGGCGCCAGCGCGCTAAGCAGCAGCGGGCTCTCGGCCTCGGCCAGGCTCACGCCGTCGGCCCAGCGCAGCAGCTGCGGGCCCACGCCGGGGCAGGCCGTCAGCCGTGGCGAAGGCACCATCACCGCCCAGTGTTCCGGTTGGCGGGCCTGTTCCAGCGCGCCCAGCAGCGCGTCCATCAGCCGGGCCACGCTGCGGCCCGCGCCTTCCTCGAGGGCGATCCACAGATGGCACAGGTGGACGTGAATGCGGGCCTCGACCTCGTCGAGTGCCGGCTCATCGAGCGCGGCGAGCATCTCGCGCGCCGCACCCGGCCGCCCGATGCCGGCCAGCATCGCAGCCCGGCGCAACGCCGCCAGGCGCGCCGCGGCCGCGTCGCCGCGTTCGCGATGCAGGGCCTCGGCCGCCTCCAGGTGCTGCGCGGCCTCGGCATTGCGCCACAGGCGCCACTTGGCGTTGCCCGCCACGTCCTGCCAATCGGCGCTGCGGCGGGCAAACTCCGGCGGGAACTGCTCGGCCAGCCGCACGACGGTGTGCACGCCGCCCTCGAACATCACGCGCAGGCTGCCGGCACGCAGACGGGCCGCGGCTTCGTCCGGGCGGCCGGCTTCCAGCAGCAGGGCCTGCCGGCGCACCAGGTCGCCTTCGTTCGCCGCGGCGCGCATCAGCAGCGCGGCGTGCTCGGCGGGACGTTCGAGCCGCAGGCGGTGGCGCAGCGTGTCGCGAAAGAGGTCGTGCAGCCTCAACGTGCGCGGTTGGTCGCCGACCACGGTGACGAAGAGATCCAGCCGTTCCAGCGTGTCCAGATGAGCCCCGGCGCGAGGGTCGCCGGTGAGCGCCTCGCAGCGCGGTGCGTCGAGTTCGTGCAGCACGCTGGTCTGCAGCAGGAACTCGTGCAGTCCGGCGTCGAGCTGCGCCAGCACCTCGGAGCTGAGGAACTCGAACGCCTGCCGGTCGATGGCAGCGCCCGGAGCCGACCCGCGCGCGCCGCCCAGGGCCAGGCGCAGTCCAGCCGGCCAACCCAGGGTGCGGCGGTACAGCGCCTCGGCGACGGCCGGCTCCACGCCCGCGGGCAGCAGCAGCGCCAGCGCCTCCTCGCGGGTGAACTGCAGATCGGCGGCGCGCAGCTCGGTCAGCAGCCCGGCTGCGCGCAGGCGCGCCAGGCGCAGCGCCGGCTGGTGGCGCGCGGTGACGGCCACCGTCCAGCGCTCGGGCAGGCGCGGCAGCAGCCGATCGATGAAGGCCAGCGCCTGCGGGTCGTCGAGGTGGTGCAGATCGTCGAGCGCGACCACGCCGCGTGCCAGCTCGGCCTGTTCGAGCGTGTTGACGATCTCGTCGGCGGCGCGCTGCTGCTCGCGCGCGTCGCGACTGGCCGCCATGGCGGCCAATGCGTCGGGCGAGGTGCGCCAGGGCAGATCGAACGGCTCCAGCGCCTGCCACAGGCATTGAAGCAGGCGGTGCAGGTCGTCGCCGGCATCCAGCGCGACCCACGCCGCGCCGTGGCCCTGCGGCAGCTGATCCAGCGCGCGCACCAGCAACGCCGTCTTGCCGCCGCCGCCCGGCGCGACCAACAGCACCAGCCGCTGCTCGCCCAAGGCCTGCACCAGACGCCGCTCCAGCGCCGGACGCGGCATCGTCAGCCCGGCGCGCAGTCGGGGGCGCTGGATCTTGGTGCGGGCAATGCTCACGCTTTCGATGATAGGCACGCTCGGGCCTCGATGGCCCCACTGATGGCTCCTTCGCGGCGGCGCCTATGGGCCATCGATGGCTCCCTTTGGGCGATGGCACGGCGCCCTCGACCGGCCACGATGGCGGCACCGACTAGACACCCATCGGGCCTGCCGCGCCACGGCGCCGCCGCCGGCCCCCTCTGCCACCGCGCCGCCCACAAGGAACGCCACCATGACCCCAACTGCCTTCGACGCCATGCCCATGACGCCGCCCGAGGTGATCGCGCCCGAGATCTTCCTGATCCCCAACCTCGCCCCCGGGCCGGACGGCCTGTACCTGCCCGTCAACTCGATGGTCATCCGCGGCCGCGAGCCGGTGATCGTCGATACCGGCGCGCCGGTGCACCGCGCGTTGTGGCTCGACAAGGTTTTCGCGGTCGTCGAGCCACAGGACGTGCGCTGGATCTTCCTGTCGCACGACGACGGCGACCACACCGGCGCGCTGTTCGACGTGCTCGAACGCTGCCCTCGGGCCACGCTGGTGACCAACTTCTTCAGCGTCGAACGACTGGCGCTCGAGAAGCCCGCTTTGCCGCTGGCGCGCATGCGCTGGATCGAGCCCGGCGGCAGCTTCGACGCCGGCGACCGCGTGCTGAAGCTGTTCCGTCCGCCGGTGTTCGACGGCCCGACCTCGCGCGGCCTGTTCGACCCGAAGAGCGGCGCGATGTGGATGGTCGACAGCTTCCCCTGCTTCACGCCGGGCTCGCTCGACGCCGACGAGATGCCGCAGGACCTGCTGTCGCAGGTGATGCCGGCGCTCAGCAGCGCGATCTCACCCTGGCACGCCTGGCTGGACAGCGCCGCCTACTTGCGGCACGTCGACGCGGTGGAGGCGCTGGGCGCGCGCACGGTGGCGTCGGCCCACGGTCCGGTGCTGCGCGGCGAACGGCTCGACGACGCGTTCGACCGCCTGCGCGCGCTGGCCGGCACGCCAGTCATCCCGACACCAGGCCAGGAACTGCTCGACGCCCTGCTCGCGCCCACGCTGGCCGAGGCCGGCTGAGCGCCGCCGTCCGCGCGCCACGTCCACTCGACCCGAGACTGCCGATGCGTTCTTCGCTTGCCCTCTTGCTCGCGCTCGTGCTGGCGCGCGTCGCTGCCGCAGCGCCGGCGGTCGACCCCGCCGGGTTGCCGGAGCAGTTGCACGACACCGGTCTCTTCGTGGCCGGCCAGCCCGATCGGCTAGGCGATGGCGTCCAGCCGTTCACACCGCAGCACGCGCTGTGGTCCGACGCAGCGACCAAGCGGCGCTGGATCCGCCTGCCGCCCGGCACGGCGATCGACGCCCGCGCCCCCGACCGCTGGCGTTTCCCGCGCGGCACCCGCTTGTGGAAGGAGTTCTCGCACGGCGCGCGCGTCGAGACGCGCTACATCGAGCTGGGCCGCGACGGCAGCTGGCGCTACGCAACCTTTGCGTGGAGCGCCGACGGTCGTAGCGCGCGCCTGGTGCCGGCCGGTGGCCTGACGCTGGCCGTGGCGGGCGCACCGTCGGGTCGATACGACATTCCGGCGCGCGCCGACTGCCTGGCGTGCCACGCCGATGCACGGTCGCCCGTGCTCGGCTTCGGCGCCCTTCAGCTGGGCGACGAGCTGCCGCGGTGGGTGCGCCGGGGCCACGTGCGCCACGCACCGCCGGCCTGGCGCGAGCGTGCGGCGGCCGTGCCGGGCACTACCGACGCCGAACGCGCAGCACGCGGCTACCTGCACGCCAACTGCGGCCACTGCCATCACGCCCCTGGCGGCGTGCCGGTGCCGCTGCAACTGGCACAGGACGTGGCCGGTGGCGCTGCGCCGGCACCCGCGCAGCTGCGCGAGGCGCTGCGCCGCATGTCCACGCGCGAGCCCACGCAGCAGATGCCGCCGCTGGGCACCCGCATCCCCGACCCGCACGGCCAGGCCTTGCTGCGCGCCTGGCTCGACGACCTGACTGTCCGCAGCGCCCCCAACCCTTCACCGGAGAGCTCTCGATGAACCGCAAGCACACGACCCACCGCAACATCATGCTCGGCACGCTGGCGCTCGCCGCCACGCTGGCCGCGTGGTCGCACCAGACCGCCGAAGCCGCCGAGGCCGCCGCGCCGAGTGCAGCGGCCATGCCGAAGGCACGTCTCACGACCGAGCAGGCACGTGGCCAGTACTTGATGTCCACGTCGGCCTGCATGGACTGCCACACGCCGTGGAAGCTGGGCGACAAGGGGCCGGAGCCCGACGTCACGCGGCTGTACTCGGGCCACCCGGAGCAGCTGAAGATGCCACCGCCGCCGGCGCTGCCCGAGGGGCCGTGGGTCATGACCGCCGGCGTCACCAACACCGCCTGGGCCGGCCCGTGGGGCGTGAGCTTCACGGCGAACCTGACGCCCGACATGGAGACCGGCCTGGGCCGCTGGACCGAAGCGGACTTCATCCGCACAATTCGCACCGGTCGTCACATGGGACGCGGCCGCGAGGTGCTGCCGCCGATGCCGATCGCGGTCTACAACCACTTCACCGACCGCGACCTGAAAGCCATCTTCGCCTACCTGCGCACCGTGCCGCCGATCCGCAACAAGGTGCCCGACCCGGCGCCGCCGGCGACGGCGGGCGCCCGCTGAGGCCGGTGGCGCGAGGTTCCGTGAGGCGGCGCTAGCGTGGTGGCGCCGGCGGCGTGGCGGCGTCCCGATTGATCTGCTCGAGCAGCCACGCGCCCGGATCGGCGTCCGCCGGCCAGATCGACCCGCCGCCACGCGGACCGCTGCGCAGGATGTGGTCGACCTGCTCGTCGCTCAGCCGGTTGGCGCGCCAGGCGTCGACCTGCACGATCTGCGGAAAGGTGATCAGCACCGCCATCACGACCAGCTGCACCGCCACGAACGGCAACACACCGCGGTAGATGTCGCCGGTGTCGACGCCGCGCACCGTGTGGCCGGTGACGGCGTCGATGCGGTCGTGCGCCGGCGCCACGCCGCGCAGGAAGAACAGCGCGTAGCCGAACGGCGGCGTGAGGAACGACGTCTGCAGGTTCACGCCGAGCAGCACGGCGAACCAGATCAGGTCGATGCCCAGTGACGAGGCGACCGGGCCCAGCAGCGGCACCAGGATGAATGCGATCTCGAAGAAGTCGAGAAAGAAGCCGAGCACGAACACCAGCGCCGTCACCACCACCAGCATGCCGGTGGCACCACCCGGCAGGTCGTGGAACAGGCGCGACACCCAGCGCGTGCCCTCGAGGCTGTTGAAGGTGTGGCTGAAGATCGTCGAACCGATCAGGATGAACACGACGAAGGTGCTCAGCTTCACGGTCGACAGCGCGGCATCGGCCAGCTGCGTGCGCTGCAGCCGGCCCCGTGCGGCCGCCATCACCATCGCGCCGATGGCACCGATGGCGCCGCCTTCGGTGGGCGTGGCCAACCCGAGGTAGATGGTGCCGAGCACCAGGAAGATCAGCATCAACGGCGGCGCCAGCACGAAGGCCACGCGGTGCGCCAGCGGCGACAGCCAGCGCAGGTGCAGTGCGCGATCGGCCAGCGCCAGCGCGACGGCGATGAAACCGGTGGCGCCGAGGCTCACGACCACCAGCTCGTCGGCAGGCGGTGCGAGCACGGTGCGACCGATGTACTGCAGCAGGCGCGGGTAGACCTGCATGAACACGGCCGCCAGCGCCGCGCTGGCCAGCATGAGCACGCCGAGCGAACGCAGGCCGCTGCGCACGCCCGCACGGCGGGCAGCGCTCGGCAGCGCCGGAGCCAGGTGCGGGAACAGCCACGCCGCGCCGGCCACCACCAGCAGGTAGCCGGCGATGACCAGCGCCGCGGGCACCAGCGCCGCGGCATACATTTCGCCGACGCTGCGGCCGAGCTGATCGGCCAGCACGATCAGCACCAGCGACGGCGGCACGATCTGCGTCAGGCTGCCCGACGCGGCGATCACACCGCTGGCCAGCCGGGGGTCATAACCGTGGCGCAGCATCAGCGGCAGCGAAAACAGGCCCATCGAGATGACCGATGCCGCAATCACGCCGGTGGTGGCGCCCAGCAGCGCGCCGACCAGCACGACCGCGAAGGCGAGCCCGCCGCGCACCGGACCGAACAGCTCGCCGATGGTCTCCAGCAGGTCCCGCGCGAGCCCACACCGATCGAGGATCAACCCCATCAGCGTGAAGAACGGAATCGCCAGCAGCAGATCGTTCTCTATGATGTTGACCAGCCGCAGCGGCAGCGCCTGCAGCAGCGCCGCGGGCATCAGGCCGAGCTGGATGCCGAGCAGCGCGAACCCGAGCCCGCAAGCCGCCAGCCCGAGCACCACCGGCACGCCGCTCATCAGCGCCAGCACCAGCGCCGCGAACATCAGCGGCGCCAGATGGCCGGCCAGCCAGTCCATCAGCGGCCTCGCGGTTCAGTCGAAGCGATGAACGGCGGCAGGTCGGCCTCGGCCAGCGTGGCGCGGCCGACGTCGCCGCGTAGGAACGCGACACGCCGGATCAGCTCGCTCAGCGCCTGCAGGCCGAGCAGACCCATGCCCAGCGGAATGCACAGGTAGATCGGCCACACCACCAGGCCGCCGGCGTTGAACGACGATTCACCGTTGCGCCAGGCGGTTTCGAACTGGCTCCAGCCCATCACCACGAACAGCAACGTCATCGGCAGCGCCACCAGCGCCAGCGCCGCCGCGTCGATCCAGGCGCGGGTGCGAAGCGACCAGCGGCGCGACAGCGCGTCGACGCGCACGTGTTCGTCGACCAGCAACACGTAACCCGCGCAGCCGAGGAAGACCACGGCGAACAGGTGCCACTGGATCTCGATCCAGGCGTTAGAACTCAGCCCCAGGAACTTGCGCGACAGCGCATTGCCGGCGCTGATGACCACCGACGCCAGCAGTGGCCAGACCATCGCGCGGCCAACGAGGCGGTTGAGCCGGTCGATGTGACGGGCGAGGCGCAGCAAGCTGTTCATCGCCCGCGCGTTGCTCAGCTGGCAATCAAGCCACCCGGGCACCACGCGCACTGCGCGTCGGCTGGCGGATCGGCGTCGGCGTTGGGCATGGCGCATTCTGACAGCGCCGCGGCGGCGTCCGCTTGGCTACCGTGTCAAGGCACGCCATGCAGCAAGGTGGGGACGTGGTCGCACCGCGCTGATGCAGGTCAGCGCACCGCCGCTTCGATCGCCGTCACGATGATGTTGCCGTTGACGCGATCGGCACTGAAGCGGACCTTGTCGCCGTCCTTCAGGCGGTCGAGCATCTTCGGGTCGGCGACCTTGAACACCATCGTCATCGGTGGCATCTCGAGGTTTGCGATCGCGCCGTGCTTGAGCGTGATCTTGCCTTGGGCCTTGTCGATCTTGCGCACCTCGCCGTCGGCCATTGGCGAGGCCGCGCTCGCGCCGCTGGCTACGGCCTTTTGATGCGCGGCGTGGCCGGCGCCGGCCGTCTGTGCATGGGCACCCGCAGCGAACACGACGGTCGCGGCGGCAAGAAGTCGGAGGGTCAGCATGGAGGTCCTTTCGGATGTGGAATGAAGAGGGGCTGATGCGAAAGTGGCGATACGGCGCTACTTGACGTCGACGGTGCCGACCATGCCAGCCTCGAAGTGGCCGGGCTGCAGGCAGGCGAACTGGAAGCGGCCCGCCCGAGTGAACTGCCAGACGATCTCGCCGCGGGCGCCCGGCTTCACGTGGGCCATGTTGGGATCTGCGTGCTCCATCTCCGGGAACTTCTTCATCAACTCGGCGTGCTCCTTGAGCGCATCGACGGTGCCCAGCACCATCTCGTGCAGCACCTTGCCGCTGTTGTGGACGACGAAGCGCACAGTCTGCCCGCGCTTGATCGTCACCTCCGCGGGCATGAACCGCATCGTGTCGGCCATGTCCACCTTGATCGTGCGCACGACCTTCTTCGGGTCGCCTCCGCGGCCGAAGGCGGTGTCCTCGACCGTGCTGGCGTCGTAGGCGCGGCGCTTGGCGTGGTCCTCGTTGCCGTGTGCGAAGGCGTGGGGCACCAGCGCGAGCCAGGTGGCCGCGGCCAGCGCAACGCAAAAGGTCTTCTTCATCGTTGTTCCATTGGGGCGATGAGTCGCTGATCGATGGGCCGGCTCAGTGACCCGAGTGCCCTTCGTCTGCGCCGGGCTTGCGGACCTGCACCGTCTGCGCATCTGCCTTTGGCGCCACAGCGCGCGGCGCGGCATCCAGTTCGGAGGTGTATTCGCTCGCCAGCGTGCCGGCAGGGTGCTTGTAGGGGCCAGGGTCGGCATAGTCCCCGCGCTTCACGTCGTCGCGCACCTTGACCACGCTGAACATGCCGCCCATGCCGACCGGCCCGAACGGCCCGGTACCGGTCATCATCGGCAACGTGTTGTCGGGCAGCGGCATCTCCATCTCGGCCATGTCGTGCATGCCGCGCTCGCCCATCACCATGTAATCGGGGATCAGGCCGGTGATCTTCTTCACCACGTCGCGGTGGTCGACGCCGATCATCGTCGGCACGCCATGCCCCATCGCGTTCATCGTGTGGTGGCTCTTGTGGCAGTGGATCGCCCAATCGCCGGCGACGGCGTCGAACTCGAAGGCGCGCATCTGGCCTACGGCTACGTCGGTCGTCACTTCGGGCCAGCGCGCCGACTTGGGCACCCAGCCACCATCCGTGGCGGTGACCTCGAAGTGCGGCCCGTGCATGTGGATCGGGTGGCTAGTCATCGTCAGGTTGCCGACGCGGATGCGCACGCGCTCGCCGGCGCGGGCGACGAAGGGGTCGATGCCGGGAAACGCGCGGCTGTTCCAGGTCCAGAGGTTGAAGTCGAGCATCGTGTTGACGCGCGGCGTCGCGCTGCCGGGCTCGATGTCGTAGGCGTTCAGGATGAAGCCGAAGTCACGGTCCACCTTGTACTGCCGCGGATCCTTCGGGTGGATGATGAACAGGCCCATCATGCCCATCGCCATCTGCACCATCTCGTCGGCGTGCGGGTGGTACATGTGCGTGCCTGGCCGCTGCAGCACGAACTCGTACATGAAGGTCTTGCCGACGGCGATCGGCGGCTGGGTCAGGCCCGTGACGCCGTCCATGCCCGACGGCACCAGGATGCCGTGCCAGTGCACGCTGGTCACCTCGGGCAGCTTGTTGGTCACGAAGATGCGCACGTGGTCGCCTTCCACCGCCTCGATGGTCGGCCCCGGGCTGGAGCCGTTGTAGCCCCAGAGGTTGGCGGTCATGCCCGGCGCGATCTCGCGCACCACGGGCTCCGCAACGAGGTGGAACTCCTTGACGCCACCTTTCACGCGCCAAGGCAGCGACCAGCCGTTGAGCGTCACGAGCGGCTGGAAGGGCCGGCCGTTGGGCGGCGGCGGCGGCAACTGGGTGGCGGCCGACGTGCTGGCCGTCGCCTCGGGCAGCAGCGCGGCACCGGCGCGGCTCACCGCGGCCGCGCCCAGAAGGGTCGCGCCAGCAGCGCGGAAGAAATGTCTGCGTGGGTTCATGGGTGTCGTGGTCCTAATGGCTGGCGGCCGTGCCGGAGGTCGTGGCCTGCGCGGCCTCGAGGGCGCTGCCACGGCCGGGCGAGCGGCCGGTGAGCGCGGTCTGCAGGTTCGTCTCGGCAATCCAGTGGTCGCGCAGCGCGTTCACCGCGCCGACGACGCCGGCGATCTGGTCTTTGGAGTCGGCCAGCAGGTCGAACACGCTGGCCAGCATGCCGTTGTAGCGCAGCAGGTTCTCTTCCGAGATGCGCTTGCGCAGCGGCACGACCTCGTCGCGGAAGTGCTTCGCCAGGTCGTAGGCGGTGCGATAGGCCGAGTACGACTCGCGCACCTCGGAGCGCGCCTTCACGGCGACGGCCGCGGTCCGGTTCAGCGCCTGCAGGTAGATCGCCTCGGCGCGCGCCACGCGTGCACTGCCGAAGTCGAACAGCGGCAGCTCGAGTTCGATCTCGTAGCCGTTGCTGCGCGTCTCGCCGGCGGCACTCTTGTTCTGGTAGCCGGCGTGCAGCACGTTGACGAAGCGGGTCGTCTTCGTGAGGCCCAGCGACCGGGCGGTGGCCTCGGTGGCGCGCCGGGCCACCAGCACGTCGAGGCGCTTGTCCATCGCGGTTTGCTCGGCGTCGCGCGGCTCGGCCGGCGCGGCCGGCAGGTCGGGCAGTCGCTCGGGCAGGCGGAAGTCCAGCTGGCCACCCGAAAGACCCAGCGCGCGCACCAGCTGTTCGCGCGCCGCCACCGCCTGGTGCTGCGCGCGGGCGAGCTGGGCCGTGGCGTCGGCATAGAACGACTGCTCGCGCATCTGGGCCAGCTTGCTGAAGTTGCCGGCAGCGACCATGCGCCGGGCGAGTTCGTTCGCCGCTTCGGCGGCTTCTTTCACCTGCCGGAAGTAGCCGACCAGCTGCTGCGCCGCCACGGCCTCGTAGAACGCCTTGCGCGCCTCGGTCGCGACGCCGACGGTTTCGTAGGCCGCCTGCAGCTGTGCCTGCTCGAAGTGCTGCTGTTCCATCTGGCGCGCGAGCGGCATCGTGAACAGGCCCAGCACGTCGAACAGCACTGCGCGGTCGATCTCGACGGCGCCGTTGCCGGACAAGCGCCCGAAGCTGAGCGAGGGATTGGCGAGCCGGCCGGCGCGGACGAGGTCGGACTCGGCGATGCCCAGCTCCGCGTAGCCGGCCTGCAGCTCGCGGTTGTTGAGCAGCGCAATCTGAACGGCGCTGTCGGCGCCGAGCACCTGCTTTAGCAGGTCGGCGACGCGCGCCTGCGCGGCGTCGGACTGCTCGGCGGTTCGCTGGTACGAAGGCGAGCGGCCGATGCGGTCCTGGGCCAGCTGCTCGACCGGGCCAAAGCCACCGTCCGAAGAGAAGGCGGCGCAGCCGGCGAGCGCCAGGCTTGCGAGCGCCGTGGCGGTCAGTCGCATCATTTGCGGCCTCCCTGCGTCTGCGGGTGGTGACCCGGCCTGTGGGGCATGGGCATCTTCGCCGCGGCGGCCGAGGCGGCATGTGCCGCCGGTCGTGGGCCGGCTTCGGGCGCCGTGGCAACCGACTTGAGCGCCGCGCGGCCGACCGTGTCGTTCAGCCGGCGCCAGTCACCCGGCGCGATGTCGTGGTATGCCTTGTAGTCGGTGAAGGCCGAGCTATGGGCCAGCTCGGGCGCCCTGGGGTCGGCCGGCTCGGTGCGGCCGTGAACGGGCGCCTGCAGCTGCAGGCCCAGCAGCGCAACGGCTGCAGCCAGCCGGGAAAGGGATTGATGCATGGCTCGAAGTCATCCGGTTCGCCGACGCAATGGGCCGGCCAACGCTCACGCGGCACGCGCGAGCCCGATCAGGCCTCTCGCTGAGGCCTCGCAGGGTCAGCTGCTTCGGGGTGGCCGCTCGGGGCCCTCGGACTGGAAGGTCGGGGCAGGAGCCGCAAAGGACGGGAACACGGTGGCAGCCGGATCGTGCGGCAGCGGCATCGCGGGCGCTGCACTCGGCACCGGCGGCACCGAGCAACAGGCGGAGCAGAGGTTGCAGGTGTCGGTGGCGGAGGCGGCGTGGTGGTGGCTGGACGCCGCAGGCCCGCCAAGGGCATCGTGGTGGGCGCCGCCGTCGATGTGGGCATGAGCGGGGGCGCCGTCGCCGGCCACGTGCATCGCGCGCCCACCGCTCCCGGCGCCTTCATGCGGCGGGCACAGCATGGCTGCAGCCATCACGCCGCGAAGTGGAAGCATGACCCCCAGCAGCACGAACAACAGAACGCGAACGGCTCTCACGACGCAAAGAGTAGCAGAAGGATGCTGCCCACCCTGTCGGGTGGGCAACGACCCGAACGAAGCGGCGAAGCTTCCACGCACGGGCCTTCGATCCTGCCGAAGATGCATCGTGGGGCCCACTGCTGCGCGACGCCGTGCCCGTGCTGAATGCCGGCTTGACAGGTCCTGTGGGATGTTCGACATGCTGGTGTCCGAGCTGGCCGAAGCAAAACCCTTCCGCGCTGAAGTGGTCGACAGCCAACAGCACATGATGCAGGTGACGCGCCGGCGCATGGGCACGACGCCTGCTCGCCAGCGCGTCTGTGGCTTCTTTGGCGGGCGCCGCCAGGCAATGCCCGGCCAGGTGTCACAGATCTGACGCGGCCAGCGATAGCGCTCAACTTCTCGGCAACGCCGCGCCGTCTTCGTGAGCACGTGGTTGGCCGCCTTGCAGCCGCTCGATCTCGGCCTCGAGCGCGGCAATGCGGCGATCGCGCGACTCGATGGCCTCGCGCACGTCGCCGGCCTCGATGCGCTGCGGAATGTGCTGGGGGCAGTTCACGTCCCACGCGGTGACGGTGAAGAGCACCACCTGCTCGGGCCGCGCACGATAGCCCTGCGGCATCAAACGGCGCACCAGGGCCTCGTCGCCTTCCATCACGCGCGCCGTGCCCCACACCTTGATGCGACGCTGGTGCGCGTAGTCGATCAGGAACAGCTGCGCCTTCGGGTTCTCTTCGAGGTTGCCCTGGGTGATGAACTGGCGGTTGCCCGCGAAGTCGACGAAGCCGATCGTGTGCTCGTCCAGCACGCGCAGAAAGCCGGCCGGCCCGCCCCGATGCTGGATGTACGGTTGCCCGGCTGCGTTGGCCGTCGCGATGAACACGCTCGTCTGGGACTCGATCTCGCGCTTCAGGTCGCCGGTGATGGCCTGCTCCCAGGAACCGCCCGCCTCCATGCGTGCATAGGCCGGGCGCGAGCCCTTGCGGGCCTGGATCGACTTCACCGTGTCGGTGAACGCCACGTCGCTGGCGTAGGTCTTGGTGGCTGTCGAAGTCACAGTGGGTCTCCAGTGGATGGGCAAGCGCCACGGGTTCGGCGCACGCAGCGCGGCGCCGCCCCGTGGGAGGACGGATGCACCCGATCAGGCAGCCGGCGCGACCGCGAAGTCGAGGCCGGCGCGACCGGTGAGGAGACTGTAGATATTTCCGTTCTCGACAACTAGACTCTCTATCTGCGAATCTTTATCTCGATTACTGGAACAATGGATCGTCTCGAAGCCATGTCCGTCTTTGCCGCCATCGTCGACGGCGGCAGCCTGTCGGCTGCCGGTCGGCGCCTGAACGTGCCGCTCGCCACCGTGAGCCGCAAACTCGCCGATCTCGAGGCGCATCTCAAGACGCGCCTCATCACGCGCTCGACGCGCAAGCTCGAGCTGACCGATGCGGGCCGCGACTACCTGGATGCGTGCCGGCACATCCTGGAGCAGGTCGACGAGGCCGAGCGCACGGCGACGGGGGCCTACGCCAAGGTGAAGGGGCGGCTGGTGCTGGCCGCGCCGGTCGTGTTCGGCCGCCTGCACATGGTGCCGGTGGTGGCGGCCTTTCTCGAGGCGCACCCCGAGGTCGACATCCAGCTTTCGCTGGGCGACCGCAACGTCAACCTCATCGAGGAGCATGTCGACGTGGCCCTGCGCATCGGTGCGCTGCCCGACAGCAGCCTCGTCGCCATTCAGGTGGGCACGCTTCGCCGCGTGGTGTGCGCCAGCCCGGCTTACCTAAAGCGCTTCGGCACGCCGAGGTCGCTGGACGATCTTGCGGCCCATCGCTGCATCACGTTCGATGGCCTCGACGCCGCGGCCGCATGGTCGTTCGTCAGCGCGGCCGGCGACAGGCGGCGGGCGCGGGTGCGCTCACGGATGACGGTCTCCACGGCCGATGCGGCGATCGAGGCCGCGCTGCTCGGGCTCGGTCTCACGCGCGTGCTGTCGTACCAGGTGGCCGATGCGTTGCACGACGGGCGACTCGTTCGCGTGCTGGTCGGCGATGAACCACCTGCCGTCCCGGCCAGCCTGATCTACCCCGGCCAGGGGCGCCTGCCGATGAAGACCCGCGCCTTCATCGACTTTGCCACAGGGCAGCTGCGCGAACGCCTGGCGACTCGAGAAGCCGGCGGAGCCCGCGTTCCACGCCGGTCGTCCCTCCAGGTTCAACGGCGGCGCGGAAGTCGGCTGCGTTGACCGACTGCACTCAGAGGCTGGAATCGATTCAACGCTCAGCCTGCGCGCCGTGCCGCCAGAATCTTGGTAATGAAGTCGATCCGCGACCTGCTCAAGCCCCCACACATCTGCGGCCGCGTCGAAGCCATCGTCGTGCGGGGCGACTCGCGCCAGCCGGCACGCCGCATCGACGCAACGCGGGCACTGACCAGCATCGGCTTGGCAGACGACCGGCTGGGTCGGCGCGGCGAGGCAGAGCTTTCCACGCGACAAGTCACGCTGATCCAGCACGAGCACCTGCCGGTGATTGCCGCGTTGGCCGGGGCGACGGTGGACGTCGCGGCGCTGCGGCGCAACCTGGTGATCTCGGGCATCAACCTGGTCGCGCTGAAGAACGCGCGCGTTCGCGTCGGTGGCGCCCTTCTGGAGATCGTCGGGCCGTGCCAGCCGTGTTCCCGCATGGAGGAGGCCGTAGGCCCCGGCGGCTACGCGGCAATGCGCGGGCATGGGGGCATGACGGCCCGCATTCTCGAGGCCGGGGCGATCCGAGTCGGCGACGTGGTGCGAGCCGAAACGGAGTGAGACCTCGTCAGGCGGGGCGGCTCGGTCGAAGCCCGCGCGCGATCAGCATTTGCGTGATAGCGCGCAGGCACGGACAACCCACGCGCCAAGCAGCTGGCGCGGCTGGTGCCGCGCGCCAGATCGGAGCGTCGACGGCGAGGACGCCGGTTGCGCAAAGCGCACTCCTGCGTGCCGGCGCCGCTGCCTCCTGACTGAGATCGGCCTCGAACCGACCTCTATCAGGTGACCGTCGGCTTCGCAACGGTTTCCGTCAGCGCTGCACTGCGAAGCGCTAGTCGGGCAGCTCCACGATCGGATGAACACTCACCACGTCGGGTTGCAAGTCGTCCATGTCGACCTTCGAGCCGTCCCTCGGCCGGCTGCAGTCATCAAGCGACCGTGTCGAAATCGCTGTCTTACTCGACCGTCACCGATTTCGCGAGGTTACGCGGCTTATCCACATCGGTGCCGCGTGCCACTGCCGTGTGATACGCCAGCAATTGCAGCGGCACCACGT
>Ga0075356_1000055_pt1 | contig 22389 bp, 20 predicted proteins | sample WestPond_Cattail_FD_120073 | JGI IMG/M metagenome (GOLD analysis project Ga0075356, IMG submission 120073) | Natural and restored wetland microbial communities from the San Francisco Bay, California, USA, that impact long-term carbon... | ecosystem: Environmental > Terrestrial > Soil > Wetlands ... | reverse complement strand
GCGCTGAAGGCGCGCCGGGGGAGCGTCAATTGCTCAACCTGAACGCGCGGGCCGCCTGCAGGAAATCGTCGAGCATTGGCGTGTCGTCGAAGTTGACCGGGTCACCGGGAATGTGGAACTCCGGATGCCACTGCACGGCGGCCACGTAGCCGGGGCCACTCCGGCGCACCGCCTCGATCATGCCGTCCTCCGGGCACACCGCCTCGATCACGAAGTCGGGCGCTAGATCCTTGATCGCCTGGTGATGCAGGCTGTTGACGGTGCCGCGCCGCACGCCCGGGTACAGCTCGGCCAGGCGCGTGCCGGCCACCAGCTCGACGGCGTGATAGTGCCGCTCGAAGGCGGAGCCGTCGCGGTGCGCGCGCGACGCCGGCCGCTGGGTGGCGATGTCCTGCAGCAGCGTGCCGCCGAACATCACGTTGAGCAACTGCAGTCCGCGGCAGATGCCGAACACCGGCTTGCCGGCGCGCACGAAGGCGTCGATCAGCTCCACTTCGTAAAGGTCACGCACGCGGTCGCCGGCCCAGTCGGGGTGCTGCGGCGTCTCGCCGTAGCTTTCGGGCGCCACGTCGTTGCCGCCCTGCAGTAGCAAACCGTCCAGCGTGCCCGCGTAGTCGTCGAGGTCGAGGTCGCTGCGCGTGATGATGCTGTCGCGTGTGACGGCCGGGATCATCACCGCCATCGCGTGGCCCGACAGCACCCAGTGCGCGACCGACTGCTCCAGGTAGTGCAGGTTCTTGGTCCAGATACCGCCGGCGTTGATGCCGACGGACCCTGGCGTGTAGATGCGCGACGAGACGCCGATGAGCAAGGGGCCGGTCTTCATGCTCGGGCCAACGTTCGACAGGCCTCGCGCGTTGTCAGGCGGCCCGGGCCGCCCGCGCTGCGTCGAGAAAGTCCTTCAGGATCGGTGCATCGTCGATCACCGACTTGTCCTTGGGGTCATGGAACTCCGGATGCCACTGTACGGCGGCCACGTAGCTCGATCCACGCCAGCGCACGGCCTCGATCATCAGGTCATCCGGACAGCGCGCCTCGACCTCGAAATCGGCCGCCAGCCGGTTGATGCCCTGGTGGTGCACGCTGTTGGTGGTGACGCGAGTGACACCCGGATACAGCTGGGCGAGCCGCGTGCCCGGTACGAACTCGACCGGATGGAAGTGCTGGTCGTACAGCCCGGCGTCGCGGTGCGCCTTCGATTCCGGCCGCAGCGTGGCGATGTCCTGCCACAGCGAGCCACCGAAGGCGACGTTCAGCACCTGCAGCCCGCGGCAGACGCCGAACACCGGCTTGCCGGCGGCGACGAAGGCGCGGGCGAGCGCCGTCTCGTACTGGTCGCGCACGCGGTCGCCGCTCCAGTGGGGCTGCAGCGGCTCTTCGCCGTAGTGGCCGGGCCACATGTCGGAGCCGCCCATCAGCACCAGGCCGTCGAGCCAGGCGGCGTAGTCGGCGTAGTTCACGGTGCCGCGCGAGGTGTCGCCGTCGGGCGACGGCACCATCACCGGCAGCGCGCCCTGCGAGCCAACCCAGTGCGCTACCGACTGCTCGATGTACTGCAGCGTCTTGCCCTTGAAGATGGGGCGCTGGTCGTCGGCATGGAAGAAGCAGGCGGAGATGGCGATCTTGAGGCGGTCTTGCATGGGGACGAAGGCTACATCGCGGCCAGGAAGAAGCGCTCGTAGTCGGCTTCGACGGTGGGCCGCGGATTGGTCTGGGCGGTGAAATCCTTCGCGGCCAGCGGCACCAGCTGCGGCAGGTGCGCCTTGGTGACGCCGCGCGTCGCCAGCCCGCCGGTGATGCCGATGCGCTGCTTGAGCGCGCGCAGCCACTCGATGAAGCCCGCGCCGCCCCCCTGCACACCGACGGCGTGCGCCAGTTCGGCAAACTTCTCGGGTACCGCCTGGCGGTTCCAGTCGAGCACGGTGTCGATCATCAGGGCGTTGGCCAGTCCATGGTGCAGGTCGCACACCGCACCGAGCGCGTGTGCGCACGCGTGTACCGAGCCTAAGTCCTTCTGGAACGCAATGGCACCCATCATCGAACTCATCATCATGTCGGCGCGCGCCGACAGGTTGGCTGGCTCGGCCACTGCGCTGGACAGCGCGCGAGCGCCGATGCGCAGCCCTTCGAGCGCGATGCCGTCGCACAGCGGGTGGTACGCCGGCGACAGGTAGCTCTCGATGTTGTGCGTCAGTGCGTCCATGCCGGTGGCCGCAGTCACCGCGGCCGGCAGCGCGAGAGTCAGCTCCGGGTCGGCGAACACCGCCCGGGCCAGGATCTTCGGACTGAACACCGTGCGCTTGTGATGAGTGTCGTTCTCGCTGACAACCGCCGAGCGGCCGACCTCGCTGCCGGTGCCTGAAGTGGTGGGCAACGCGACGAAGCAGGGCAGTTCATGCTCGATCGGCCGCACCTGCGGGTGGTCCCACACGTACTCGAGCACATCGCCCGGGTGGGTGGCCATCAGGCCGACGACCTTGGCCACGTCGAGCGCCGCACCGCCGCCAAAGCCGATCACGCAGTCGGCGTGGTGCGCCTTGTAGGACGACGCCCCGTCCATGACCATCGCGCAGGTGGGGTTGCCGAAGATGCCGTCGAACACCGCGACGTCCAGGCCCTTGAGCTGCGACCGGAACTCGGCCAGCACCGGCAACTTGGCGAGTGCGCGGTCGGTCACGATCAGCGGGCGCTTGAGCCCCTGCTCCAGCAGGTGCGGCCCGACGAGCTTGCGCGCGCCGGCGCCGAAGTGGATGGGGGTCGGAAAGGCGAATCGGGTGATGGTCATCGCGTGTGTCTTGTGTTGCTCAGGCCGAACGAAGCATTAAACGTCTAGCGGCCGCCGTGGATCGGGCTTTGCCGGGCCACTGGCGGCACCCCCTGGAGGGGGAGGCGTCGAAGGCGCTACGGGGTGGATCATTCAGATGATTTCGAAGTAGCGCTTCAGTTCCCAGTCGGTGACGGCGTCTTGCCACTGGCGGTGCTCCCATTCTCGGGTGGCGGCGAAGTGGTCGACGAAGGTGTCGCCGAGCCAGTCTCGCGCGACTGTCGAGGCCTTGAAGTTCTGCGTGCTGCGGATCAACGAGCGTGGGGCGCGCGGAATGTTCTCGGCACCCTGGTTGGTGCCGGTGATCGGCGGCGCGGTGAGCTTGAGGCCTTTTTCGACGCCATGCAGGCCGGCCGCCACCACGGCGGCCATTGCGAGATAGGGGTTCACGTCGGCGCCGGGGCAGCGCGTCTCCAGCCGGGTGGCCTTCGGGCTGCCCGCGATGACGCGGAAGCTCGCGGTGCGGTTGTCCAGGCCCCAGGTCGGCTTCACCGGCGCCCAGAAGCCGTCGACCAGGCGCTTGTAGCTGTTCACCGTGGGCCAGAACATCGGCGCGAACTCCATCAGGCAAGCCACCTGGCCGGCAAGATAGCTCTCGAACAGCTTGCTCATCGAGCGTTTGCTCTTGGCGTCGTAGAACAGATTGCTCTTGCCGTCCGACAGGCTCTGATGGATGTGCCCCGAGCAGCCCGGCAGGTGCTGGTTCCACTTGGCCATGAAACTGGGCATGACGGAAAAGCGCTTGCCGATCTCCTTGGCGCCGGTCTTGAACAGGATCGCGCGGTCGGCCGCCTCCAACGCCTCGCTGAACGCGATGGCCACTTCGTAGACACCCGGGCCGGTCTCGGTGTGCAGCCCTTCGATCGGCACGCCGAAGGCGGCCATCTCGTCCATCAGCGCGTTGAAGAAGCCGCGGTTGTCGGCCATGCGCAGCAGCGAGTAGCCGAACATGCCGGGCGTGATCGTCTCCGGGCCGACACCCCTCTTGGCAGCCCAGCTCTGCGGCGTCTCGGCGAAGTTGAACCACTCGAACTCCATGCCCGCCATCACCTCGAAGCCGAGCTTGCGGCCACGCGCCAGCACGCGTTTGAGCGTCTGCCGCGGGCATACCGGGTAGGGCGAGCCGTCGGCGTTGACGAATTCGCCGAGGAAGAACGGCACGTTGCCGTCCCATGGCACACGGCGGCCGGTGTCGAGGTCCAGCCGCGCCAGCGCATCGGGGAAGCCGTGCTGCCAGCCGGTGACCTGCGCGTTGTCGTAGCACTGGTCGCCGGAATCCCAGCCGAACACCACGTCGCAGAAGCCGAAGCCGCCCTTCGGGTAGGGCTCGGCGGCGCCGAGGAATTTGTCGATGTGCAGGTACTTGCCGCGCAGGATGCCGTCGATGTCGCTGCACGCGACCTTGACCTTGCCGGTGCCGGACTTGCGCACCGCGTCGAGCGCCGGATGCATCTTCTGGGTGGCCATGCGTGTCTCCTCGAAGCGTGGATCAGAGCGCCGGGTTGCCGTTCGGTATGCCCATGTCGCGCAGCGTGTCGGCCACTGCCTGCACGGCCTGGTTCATCTCGTTGCGGCCAATGGCGCCGATGCAGCCGACGCGGAAGGTCTCGATCTGCGTGAGCTTGCCCGGGTAGAGGATGAAGCCGCGCTGCTTGGCGCCGGCGTAGAAGCGCTTGAAATCGTAGGCCGCATGCGCCGGCGCATGGAAGGTCACGATGATCGGGGCCTGCACGGCGGGCGCGAGCAGCGGCCTGAAGCCGAGCGCGGCCATGCCGCCCACCAGTGCGCGGCAGTTGTCGGCGTACCGGGCCAGGCGGGCCTGTTGCCCGCCTTCCTCGACGAACTGCTTCACCGCTTCGGCCAGCGCCACCACCACGTGCGTGGGCGGCGTGAAGCGCCACTGGCCGGTCTTCTCCATGTAGACATGCTGGTCGTGCAGGTCCATCGCCAGGCTCTGGCTGTTGCCGCCGCATCCGTCGAGCACGGCCTTGCGGATGAACACGAAGCCCATGCCGGGCACGCCTTCGAGGCACTTGCCGCTGGCGGCGATGAGCGCGTCGAAGCGAATCTTTCGCGCGTCGATCGGCAGCGCCGCGAAGCTCGACATCGCATCGACGATCAGCCCCTTGCCATGCCGCTCGCACAGCGCCGACACCTCGGCCAGCGGGTTCTCGACTCCGGTGCCGGTCTCGCAGTGGATCAGGACCACATGGGTGATCGACGCGTCGGCCTTCAGTGCGGCCTCGACCGCGGCCACCGAGATCGGCGACTCTTCGGGGCAGGGCAGCATGGTGGCCTTGCGGCCCATCATCTGCGAGAGCTTGCCCGCGCGCTTGCAGTAGGCGCCGTTGTCGGGCACGAGCACGTGCCCGTTCTTCGGCACCAGCGTGGCCACGGCCGCCTCGACGCTGAAGGTGCCGCTGCCCTGCAGCGGCACCACTACGTGCGTGTCGTGGCCGTGCACGATGTCGAGCAGGCTGCGGCGCAGTCCGGTGGTGACGGCGATGAAGTCGGTGTCCCAGGAGCCCCAGTCCTTCAGCATCGCGAGCTTGGTGCGCAGCGTGGTGGTCAGCGGGCCGGGTGTGAGGAGGATGCGGTCGCGGTCCATCGTTGTCTCGGTTGTCTCGGTATTGTCAGATCTCGTGCGTGGTGTAGAGCGAGGCAAAGGCGGATTCGGGTGGTCCTGGGCGCTTCGATGAGGCGTCCCTCCGCTTCGCTCCGGGATCCCCTGCGGTGCTCGGTCTGCGAGGGCGGCTGCGGAACTCGCCCTCGCGCGGGCGCGACACTCCTGCGGAGTGCCGCTGCGCTCGGAGCTCGAAGTCCTCGCCGGCCCATCGCCTTACGGCGATGGGCAACGCTCGCAGCCCTGCGCTCTTCGGCGCCTCATAGGCGCGCCCATGCCCACCCGAACCCGCCTTTGCCCGGCCGCACCGGTTTCCTGAGCCGAACAACTCCAGCGCCACAGCGCGGCGGGCGGTACCCGTTGGGGGCGATTTGTGGGTCGGCGAGCAGCGCAGGGCTTGCGGCCCGCGCGCACCGCAGGTGCGCGCCTCCATTTCTGACTCGCTGACGATGGTTGAGCGGAGCGGCCGCAGGCCGCGAAGCGAGTTCGGCAGCGGGGCCGCAAGACCGAGCAGCACAGCGCAGTCCTCGCCGCAGGCGAGGACCGACCCAGTATGAGCCCCCAGCGGGTATCGCCCGCCGCGCCGCTCAACGCTCAGAAGACCTAGCACAAACATCACCGCTTCTTCCAAGCCTGCGTCCTTCGATCGATCCACCATGACAACGCCATGAACCCCAACGTCGCCACCGTATTCGCCGCCGCGATCAGGATCGCCATCGCCGCCGCCGCGCCGATCTCGCCGGCCTCGTCGAGGTTCAGGATCGCGATCGCGGCCACCTTGGTCTCGGGCGCGTAGAGGAACACCACCGCCGAGATCGTGGTCATCGCGTTGATGAAGAAGTAGCGGGATATGTCCACCAGCGCCGGCGTGCAGATCGGCAGTGTGACGCGCCAGAACGTCTTGTAGAACGGCACCTTCAGCGAAGCGGACACCGCCTCGAACTCGGCGTCCAGGCTCTTCAGCGCCGTCACCGCGGTCAGGTGCCCGGTGGTGTAGAAGTGCACCACGGTGCAGACGGTCAGCAGCGTCAGCGTGTGGTACAGGCCGTTGAGCGGGTTGGTCGGCGCGTTGAAGAAGAAGATGTAGCCCAGGCCCAGCACCAGCCCGGGCACGGCCATCGGCAGCATCGCGAGCAGCCGCACCAGGCTGCGCAGCGGGTTCAGACCCTGGGTCTTCTCCAGCATGTAGGCCGCCACGAATACCAGCGCCGTGCCGATCACGGCGGTGCCCGCGGCCATCGACAGGCTGTTGACAAAGGCGTCGCCGACCTCGGCGTCGAACAGGCCCATCGCGTAGTGGCGCAAGCTGGGGGTGAGGTTGTAGGGCCAGAAGCTGGCGAACGATGCGAACAGCGCCATGCCGAGCATGGCCAGGATCAGTGCGCAGATCAGCACGCAGTACGCGCTCATCGTCGCGTCGAACCAGGGCGCCTTCTTCGGCGAATAGGGCACTGCGCGTGCCGTGAGCATTGCCGTCTGCCGGCGGCTCACCCACTTGTCCACCGCGAAGGTCAGCACGGCCGGTGCGAGCAACAGCAGCGCCACCACCGCGCCGCGCTGGAAGTCCTGCTGGCCGATGACGAGCTTGAACACGTCGGTGGCCAGCACGTTGAAATTGCCGCCGATCACCTTCGGGATGCCGAAGTCGGTGATCACCAGCGTGAAGGTCACCAGCGCCGCCGAGATCAGCCCGTACTTGGCGCCCGGCAGCGTGATGGTGAAGAACTTGCGCGCGGCGCGTGTGCCCATCGATTCGGCCGCTTCGTACAGCCGCGCATCAGCCGCAGCGAGCGCGGTGATGAGGATCATCAGCGCGTGCGGAAAGGTGCTGAAGATCTCGGCGATCACGATGCCCGGCGCGCCGTAGATCTGCTCGATACCGACGCGCGTGAGCCAGTCCTTCAGCACGCCTTAGTTGCCGAACCAGTAGATCAGCGAGATGGCCGCCAGCAGCGACGGCGCCAGCAGCGGCACCAAGGTGATCGTGCGCGCCAGGCTCTTGAGGCGCATGCAGCTGCGCGTCAGTGCATAGGCAAAACCGAAGGCGAGCGGGATCGTCACCCCCGTGACCACCACCGCGACCCACACGCTGTTCCACAGCGACTCCAGCAGCGCTGGTGTGCGGGCGTAGGCCACGAAGTTGCGTAGCCCGGCGAACCGACCTTCGGCGTCCTGCAGCGACTGCTGCAGGATCGCGCCCAGCGGCGCTGCCAAAAAGGCCAGCAGCGCCAGCGCCACCAGCATCAGCACGACGTGTGCGATGCGCTCGGTCCAGTGCACGCGTTGCCGCACCGGGGCGACGGCGAGCGCCGTGCCGGGATTCACTCGAACACCCGCATCCGCTCGGGCACCACGCGAAGGGCGAGGCGGCTGCCGACCGCGAGCTGCGCCTCGGCCAGGTAGTTGAGCGACAGGTACACCGTGAGGCGGTGCTCGCCGAGCGCGTCGCCGCTGACGCGCACCAGGCAGTACGGGCCCATGAACTCGATCTTCTCGATCTGAGCGTCGAACACGTTGGGGTCACCGGCCGGAATCGGCCGCGCCAGCACGTCCTCGGGCCGCAGGTAGACGCGCACGTCGCGGCCCGGTGCGAACGCGTGTTCGCAGGCGAAGACGTGGCGGCCCACGCGCAGGCCACCGCCGGCGACGGTGTGCGCCGGCAGCACGTTGATGCGGCCGACGAAGTCGGCCACGAACAGCGAGCGCGGCTCGCGGTACACCTCCATCGCGTCGCCGATCTGCTCGATGCTGCCGTGGTTCATCACCACGATGCGATCGGCCACCGCGAAGGCTTCTTCCTGATCGTGCGTGACCATCACGGTGGTCACGCCGAGCTGGCGCTGCAGCGCTCGGATCTCCTGGCGCAGCTTGACGCGCACGATGGCGTCGAGTGCCGACAGCGGCTCGTCGAGCAGCAGCAGCCCGGGCGCAGTGGCCAGCGCCCGCGCCAGCGCGATGCGCTGCTGCTGGCCGCCCGACAGCTGCGCGGGGAACTTGCCCTCGCTGCCCGGCAGACCGACCAGCGTCAGCAGCTCGGCCACGCGCGCCGCCGCCTGCGCGCGGGGCACCTTGCGGTTGACCAGGCCGTAGGCCACGTTCTGCGCCACCGTCAGGTTGGGGAACAGCGCGTACGACTGGAACACGATGCCGTAGTCGCGTCCCGCCGGCGGTAGCGCCGAAATGTCGCGCCCGGCCAACTCGATGCGGCCGGCCGTCTGTACCTCGAGCCCGGCGATCACGCGCAGCAAGGTGGTCTTGCCGCAGCCCGAGGGGCCCAGGAAGCAGACGAACTCGCCTTTGGCGATGTCGAGGTGGATGTCCTTCAGCGCGGTGAACGCGCCGAAATCCTTGCGGATTCCGGACAGGCGCAGGTAGGCGGGAGCCACCTGCGCCGTGAACACGGGCCGCGCGGCGGTCCCACTGTCAATCGCGGCGAGACCTGCTGCCGCCATCGCGTCAGCGTTTTTCAGTCTTGCTGTTGTAGCGCTTGGTCCACTCTTCGAGCACACGCTCGCGGTTGGCGGCCGTGGTGGTGAAGTCCATCTTCACCAGGCGCGCCTCGTAGTCCTTGGGCACGTTGGCCAGCGGGGCGGCCACGCCGGGCTGCGCGGTGATGGCGAAGTTCTTGCCGTACAGCAGCATTGCGTCCTTGCTCGATGCCCAGTCGGCGAGCTTCTTGGCCGCGGCCAGGTGCTTGGTGCCCTTGTGGATGCCGAAGGCCTCGAGGTCCCAGCCGAGGCCTTCCTTCGGGAACACCAGGTCAATCGGTGCGCCCTTGGCCTTGTTCGCGTTGGCCCGGTATTCGAAGCTGATGCCGACGACGAACTCGCCGCTGGCCGCCATGTTGCACGGCTTGGATCCCGAGTGCGTGTACTGCGCGATGTTCTCGTGCAGCGCGTCCATGTACTTCCAGCCGCCGCCCTTGCCGTTGTCGTCGCCCCACAGCGTGAGCCAGGCGCTCACGTCGAAGAAGCCGGTGCCCGAACTGGCCGGATTGGGCATCACGATCTGGCCCTTGTAGGCAGGCTTGGTGAGGTCCTTCCAGGTCTCGGGCTTGGGAATGTTGCGCTTGCCGGCTTCGATGGTGTTGAAGCAGACGGTGGCACCCCACACGTCCATGCCGAACCAGGCCGGCGGGCTCTTCTTGTCGATGTACTGGCTCATCAGCGCGTCGGCATTGAGCGGCTTGTACGGCTCCAGCATGCCGTTCTTGTCGAGCAGCGCCAGGCTCGAGGCGGCCACGCCCATCACGGCGTCGGCCTGCGGATTGCCCTTCTCGGCCAGCAGCTTCGCGGTGATGACGCCCGTGCTGTCACGCACCCACTTCAGCTCGATGTTGGGCTCGACCTTGTTGAAGCCTTCCTGGTAGGCCTTGAGCTGGTCGGTTTCGAGTGCGGTGTAGACCAGCAGCGTGGTCTTCTGCGCGAAGGCAGGTGCCGCCAGTGCGAAGGCGGCAGTGCCCGCCAGTACGGCCATGAGGCCCGAGATTCGTGACGTCATGCATCTTCTCCTGTCGGTTGATCGGTGTGCGGGAATTCATCGAGATTACGGAACCGAGCCTGCCGCGCCAAGCATGACAACCCGATGTCGGCACGGCCGCGCTGCCCTCGACCGTAGCGGCGGCGCATCGAAGGTGTCAACCGTATTTTGCCGATTGTTGACAATGTGCACCATCGAGGTTCCAATCGGCGCCATGACAGTGCAGCGGCCGCACGGCTGTGCACCCTCCGTGAAGCCCTTGTCGCCGAATCGGGCGACGGGCCGACGATGGACGCGCAGAATGCATGGATCGCCGGGCGCTGCGATCCGGCTTGCACCCCGGCACCAGGCCGGCTGAATCGCCGCTGTCTCCTCACGCTCTCCATGGTCCATCTGCTCAATCTGCTTGCCGCCATCGCCTTGCTGGTGTGGGGGACGCAGATCGTGCGCACCGGCATCCTGCGCGTCTTCGGCGAGAACCTGCGCCACGTGCTGGCGGTGGGCATGTCGTCACGGCCGAAGGCAATGCTGGCCGGGCTGGGCGTCACCAGCCTGATCCAGAGCAGCACCGCCACCTGCCTGATCGTCACCTCGTTCCTCGGCCGCGCGCTGGTGCCGCTGGCGGCGGCGCTGGCGGTGATGCTGGGCGCCGACATGGGCACCAGCCTGATGGCGGTGGTGTTCTCGTTCGACCTGTCGTGGCTGTCGCCCCTGCTGATCTTCGGCGGCGTGGTGGCCTACATCTCGCGCGAGAAGACCACCACCGGGCGGCTCGGCCGGGTGGCCATCGGGCTCGGCCTCATCCTGCTGTCGCTGCAATTCATCGTCGAGGCGACGCGGCCGTTGACCGAGTCGCCGGCGGTGCGCGCACTGCTGGCGGCACTGCCCAACGAGGTGTTGCTCGACATCCTGGTCGGCGCGCTGCTGACCGTGCTGTCGTATTCCAGCCTGGCCATCGTGCTGCTGACGGCCACGCTGGCGGTCTCGGGCATGGTGCCGGCCGGCGTGGCGCTCGGCCTGGTGCTCGGCGCCAACCTGGGCAGCGGGCTGCTGGCCGTGCTGCTGACCGCGCGTGCGCCGGTCGCCGAGCGTCGCCTGCCGCTGGGCAATCTGCTGTTCAAGGCCGTCGGCGCCGTGGCGGTGATCCCGCTGCTGCCGCAGGCGCATGTCTGGCTGCAGCAGGTGACCGGCGAGGTGCACCAGCAGGTCGTGTTGTTCCATCTTTTCTTCAATATCGCGCTGGCGATCCTGTTCATCGGGCTCACCGGCACCGCCGCGCGCTGGCTGACGGCCTGGCTGCCTGAGTCGAAAGGCCGCGTCGGCCAGCGACCCGAACACCTGGATGCGTCGGCGCTGGAGACGCCGTCGCTCGCGATCAGCTGCGCGGCGCGCGAGGCGCTGCATCAGGCCGACGTGGTAGAGACCATGCTGCGCGGCATCGTGCCGGTTCTGCGCAACAACGACCTGAACCTGGCCGAGCAGCTGCGCCAGATGGACGACCAGGTCGATTCGCTCTACACCGCGATCAAGCTGTACCTGACGCAGATCTCGCGCGAGTCGCTGTCCGAGCGCGAAAGCCGGCGCTGGACCGACGTGGTGTCGTTCACCATCAACATGGAGCAGATCGGCGACATCATCGAACGCGTGCTGCAGGACATCGAGGACAAGAAGATCCGGCCGAATCGCCGCCTGTCGGACGCCGGCCTGGGCGAGGTGTGCCACTTGCACGAGCGGCTGGTGGCCAACCTGCGGCTGGCGATGAGCGTGTTCCTCGACGGCCATGTGCGTGACGCGCGCAAGCTTCTGGAGGAGAAGGCGCGCTTCCGCGACCTGCAGCTCGAGTACGCCAACAGCCACATCGCGCGGCTGCGCGAGAACACGCAGCAGAGCATCGAGACGAGCTCGCTGCACCTGGACCTGATCAGCGACCTGAAGCGCATCAACTCGCACATCTGTTCGATCGCCTACCCGATCCTCGAATCGGCCGGCGCGCTGACGGCCACCCGCATCCGCCCGTCGGTGCTCGCGCCGCTGGACTCGGACCTGCAGAAGAGCGAATGAGCGCGCGCCGGGCCGCCCCAAGCGTGCTCGCTCCCCAGGAGCCACGAAGGGGCTCCTTCCGAGCCCTGGGGCAAGGCGCGTAGCGCCAAGGGGGCACGATGAGCCTGACGTGGCCGGTCGTGCTGGCCGTGCTGTGCGGCGCCGTGCTGCACGCGGGCTGGAACACGCTGGTGAAGAGCAGCGGCGACAAGCCGGTCGACACCGCGCTGGTGCACTTCGTCGGCGCGCTGGTGGCCATTCCACCGCTGCTGCTGGTGGGCCTGCCGCCGGCGGCGACCTGGCCCTACATCGCTGCTTCGCTGACGGTGCACATCGCCTACTACGTGACGCTGGCCGGTGCCTACAAGCACGGCGAACTGGGCATGACCTATCCGATCATGCGCGGCAGCGCGCCGCTGCTGGTGGCGCTCGGCAGTTCGTTCGTGCTCGGCGAGCGCTTGAGTCCGCTGGCGTGGGTGGGCGTGCTGGCGGTGACGCTGGGCGTTGCGTTGGTCGGCCTGGCGCATCCCGGCCAGGCCCTGCATCACCGCCGCGCGCTGGTCTATGCCCTGGCCAATGCCTGCGTGATCGCCACCTACACCTTCATCGACGGCAGCGGCGTGCGCGTGACGGCCGCGGCCGGCCAGGCGGTGGCGAGCTACGTGCTGCTGCTGTTCGTGCTCGACGGCGTACCGTACCCGGCGCTCGTGTGGTGGCAGCGTGATGCGGCGGGGCGGCGCACGATCCTCGCCTATGCCCGCACACGCTGGCCATTGGCCGCGTTGGGCGGCGCCGCGTCGCTCGGCTCGTACTTGATCGCGCTGTGGGCCATGACACGGGCCCCGATCGCGATGGTGTCCGCGCTGCGCGAGACCTCGGTGCTGTTCGCCACCGCGTTCGGCGTGTGGATCCTGAAGGAGCGCTTCGGCGCGCAGCGCGCCGCCGGCGCGGTGACCATCGTCGGCGGCGTGATCGCGCTGCGTTTTGCCTGATCCTGAAGGAATCTGCCGTGGCCGCACACTGGAAGATCGTCCGCACCGACCGCGAGCTCGAGATGGCCCGCGTCGACGAGCATCTGCGCGCGCTCGGCGCCGAGGTGGTGCTGCTGCCCGACGGCACGCCCGAGGATGTGCTGATCCGCGAGCTGGCCGACGCCGACCTGCTGTTGATGTGCTACGCCCGCATCACGCGGCGAGCGATCGAGTCGGCGCCCAAGCTACGCGCCATCGTCAAGTACGGCGTCGGCATCGACGCGATCGACATCGCGGCCGCACGCGAGCGCGGCGTGCCGGTGGTCAACGTGCCGACCTACGCGGAAGAGACCGTCGCCGAAGGCGCCTTCGCGCTGCTGATGGCGCTGGCCAAGCGCTTCAAGCCGATCCAGCACGCGATGGACCGCGACGGCTGGGCCTGGCCCGAGCCGCGCTGGCTGGCCAGCGACCTGGCCGGCAAGACGCTCGGCCTGGTCGGCGTCGGCCGCATCGGCCGTTCGATGGCGCGCTTGGCCGGCGCCTTTCGCATGCAGGTGCTGGGCTACGACCCGCATGCCGCCGACCTGCCGGTGCAGCGCTGCGCTGAGCTCGGCGCGATGCTCGAACGCTGCGACGCGGTATCGATCCACTGCGTGCTCAACGACGAGACGCGCCACCTGATCGGCGCGCCGGAGCTCGCACGCATGAAGCCTGGCGCCTGGCTGGTCAACGTGTCGCGCGGCGAGATCATTGACGAGACGGCGCTGCTGGCTGCGCTGCAGGCCGGCCGGCTGGGCGGGGCAGGGATGGACGTCTATGGCCGCGAGCCGCTGGCGCGCGCCGGGCATCCGCTATCGGCGCTCTACGAGATGGATCGCGTGATCCTGTGGCCGCATCTGACGTTCTACACGCGTGAGGCGATGCAGCGGCTGGAGGACGACACGCTGGCACGCTGCCTGGAAGCGCTGGAGGGCCGGCCGCTCACGGTGGTGTCGCGCGATCCGCGCTTGCGTGCCCAGACCGCCGGGGTTCGATTCGTCGACTGACGCCGCGGCCGCGGTCGTCCCAGGAGTGCTGTTTCGCGCGCGCCCGCGCATTTGTTGACAATCTGCAACCGGCAATCTACGATCGCCCGCACTCGCACCGCCTACGGCCACTGACCCTCCCGACAGGAGCGCCTTCCCATGCAATCCGACCCGAGCAAACGCGCTGGCGCTGCGGCGGCTGCCATCGAGATGCTGCGCGAGAACTCGCTGGCCACGCTGGCCCAGCGCGAGCTGGAGCGTCAGATCGTCTCCGGCGAGATCGCGGTCGGTGCCAAGCTCAACGAGGTGGACATCGCCCATGCGCTGGGCGTGTCGCGTGGACCCGTGCGCGAGGCCTTTCGTGCACTCGACCAGGCCGGCCTGGTGCGGGTGGAGAAGAACCGAGGCGTCTTCGTGCGCGAGGTCACGCTCGAGGAGGCCAACCAGATCTACGAGGTGCGTGCGGCGCTCGAGGGCCTGATCGGCAAGCTGGCCGCGCGCCGCATCGACACCGAGGAGGTCGAGCAACTGCGCGGCGTGGTCAAGAAGATGGCCGCGCTCGACAAGTCGCGCAAGCCGGAGGCGTACTTCGCGCTCAACGTCGAATTTCACGACATCCTGGCGCGGGCGGCGCGCAATGCGGCGCTGCTCACGCATTACCGGCGCGTCGTCAACGAGCTCGACCTGTACAGGCGCGAGACCATCTCGCGCAGCACCGAGAACATCCCGATCTCGACCCGCGAGCACGAGGCGATCGTCACCGCCGTGTCGAAGGGTGACGAGAAGCTCGCCGAGCGGCTGCTCACCGAGCACGTGTTGCAGAGCCGCGAGCGGCTGCATGGTGCGCTGGCCAAGCCGCCGCTGCGCTCCCGCACCGAGTGAACTTTCGTCCTCTCATCACAAGGCCATCATGAGTTCCAGCAACAAGTCTCCCGTCACCGTCAATGGCATCGCCTACCGCTGGCCGCAGCGCCCGGTGGTGGTGGTCTGCGTCGATGGCGGCGACCCCGCGTACCTGCGGCAGTTCCTCGACGACGGCACGGTGCCGCATCTGGCGCGCTTCGTGCGCGAGGGCTACGCCACGGTGGTCGACGGCTCGATGCCGTCGTTCACGTGCCCGAACAACATGTCGATCATCACCGGCACGCCGACCAGCAAGCACGGCATCTCGGGCAACTTCTACCTCGACACGCGCACCTGGGAGCCGGTGGTGATGACGGGCCCGGAGCTGCTGCGCGGCGACTCGATCGTCACCCGGTTCGCCGACGCGGGCGCCAAGGTGGTGTCGATCACGGCCAAGGACAAGCTGCGCAAGCAGCTGTCGAAAGGACTGGACGTGAGCAAGGGCCACGTGTCGTTCTCGACCGAGTTCGTCGAGAAGTGCACGCTGGCCGAGAACGGCATCGAGAACGCACTGCAGTGGCTGGGCATGGACAAGCCCGGCATGTACTCGATGGAGCTGAGCCTGTTCGTGCTGGAGGCCGGCATCAAGCTGCTGAAAGAGCGCCGCCCGGACATCCTGTACCTCTCGCTGACCGACTGGGTGCAGCACAAGTGGGCGCCCGAGGAGGACGGCGCGCGCACCTTCTACCGCAAGCTCGACGATTGCCTGGGCCGGCTGGCGGCGCTGGACGCCACGGTGGCGGTGACCGCCGACCACGGCATGAACGACAAGAGCAACGCCGCCGGCGAGCCCAACGTGATCTGGCTGCAGGACATCCTCGACGCTCGGTTCGGCAAGGACGAGACGATCGTGATCTGCCCGATCACCGACGCCTTCGTCGGCCACCACGGCTCGCTGGGCGGCTTCGTGCGGGTATGGTCGCGTGGCAAGGTCACGGCGCGGCAGATCATCGACTGCATCGGCGGCATCGACGGCATCGAGCAGGCGCTCGACCGCGAGACGGCCTGCCGCCTGTTCGACATGCCGCCCGACCGCGAGGGTGACGTGGCGGTGGTGTCGCGCCACGACGTGTGCATCGGCAGCTCGGCCGCCAGGCACGACCTCACGGGCCTGAAGGGCCACCGCCTGCGCACGCACGGCGGCGTGTCGGAAGCCAAGGTGCCGTTCATCGTCAACCGCCCTCTGAACGACGCATACAAGCTCAAGGCCGCAGGAGAGACGTTGAAGAGCTACCAGATCTTCGATTTCGCCATCAACGGAACCGTCTGAGATGAGGCCCGCGCAAGGCCAGGTGGCCGTCTACGACAAGCCGAACGCGCCGTTCGAGCTGCGCATGTTCCCGATCCGCGAGCCGGCGCCGGGCGAGGTGCTGGTGAAGGTGCGCATGTGCACCATCTGCCGCAGCGACATCCACAGCTACCTGGGCCATCGGCCCAATCCGACGCCCGGCGTGCTGGGCCACGAGATCATCGGCACCATCGTCGAGCTCGGCGCCGGCGTCACCAAGGACATGCGCGGCGACCCGCTGCGCGTGGGTGACCGCATCACGTGGAGCGAGTACTTCATCCCGGGCGACAACTACTACACCGAGGTGCTCGACCTGCCGCAGAAGAGCCCCGGCGTCGACAAGTACGGTCACATGGCTGTCACGACGGCGCCGCATCATCACGGTGGCTTCGGCCAGTACTGCTACATCCTGCCGCGATCGTGGATCCTGCGCCTGCCCGACGTTCTGAGCGATGAAGAGGCCACGCCGGTCAACTGCGGGGTGGCCACGGTGATCTGCGTCACCGAGAAGGCCGAGATCCGCATGGGCGACGCGGTGGTGGTGCAGGGCCTCGGGCTGCTCGGCCTGTACGCGTCGGCCATCGCGAAGGCGCGCGGCGCGCGGCTCGTCATCGGCATCGATAGCGTGCCGGCGCGGCGCGAACTCGGCAAGCGTTTCGGCTGCGACCATGTGTTCGACCCGGCGGCGCAGACCGAGGCCGATCTGGTCAAGCAGGTCAAGGCGTTGTGCAAGCCCGAAGGTGCCGACGCGGTGATCGAGGTCTGCGGATACCCGAGCGTGATCCCGGCGGGCATCCAGATGCTGCGCACCGGTGGCCACTACGTGCTCGGCGGCGTGGTGAACCCCGACTCGTTCGTCAGCATCGACGTCAATCTCATCTTGCGCAAGCTGATCACGCTGCGCGGGGTGCACAACTATCACCCACGGCACCTGATCGAGGCGCTCGACTTCGTCACCGTCAACCGCGAGCGCTTCCCGTTCAAGGCGCTGGTCGACGGCACCTACGGGCTGCACCAGATCGGGCAGGCGATGAAGGACGCAGAAGACCGCAAGGTGCTGCGCGCCGCCATCGTGCCGTAGCCGCGACTCCGACACCAGGCGCCGCCAGAGCGCCCGCCACCACTCAACCACCGACACACGAGGAGACAGTCATGCACACGAATCGGATTGCCCGGGTATTTGCCGCCCTGACGGCTGCGATGGCGTTCGCCGCGCCGTCGTTCGCACAGACCAAGTGCGAGGACCCCAAGGTGCTCAAGTTCTCGCTGGTGCCGACGCAGGACAGCCTGCGCGAGCTCACCTACTACAAGCCGATCCTCGACCAACTCGCCAAGAACACCGGCAAGAAGATCGAGTTCTACATGCCGACCTCGTACTCGTCGGTGGTCGAGGCGCTGCTCGGCAAGTGGGTCGACGTGGCCGTGCTCGGCCCGGAGAGCTACGTGATCGCCAAGAGCAAGGAGCCGACGGTCGAGGTGTTCGGCACCTATTCGCGGCTGAAGAACGGCGTGCAGGAAGCCGGCCCGGGCTACAAGGCGGTGCTGATCACCAAGAAGGGCAGCAAGTTCACCGACGTGGCCTCGCTCAAGGGCGCCGTGCTCGCGCTGGTCGACCCGGCCAGCACATCGGGCAGCCTGGTGCCGGAAAACGTCTTCCCGAAGCAGAACAACACGCCGGCGCTGAAGAGCTACTTCTCCAAGGTGGTGTATTCCGGCGGACACGACCTGTCGGCCATCTCGGTCGCCGAGGGCAAGGTCGACGCCGCGTTCGTGGCGACGCACCGCTTCATGGAGACGGTGAACGCCGGCAAGGTGAAGCAGGAGGAGTTCAACTACCTCTGGTACTCGCCGCTGCTGCCGCAGGACCCGTTCGTCTACCGCAACACGCTGTGCGACGAGCTGAAGACCAAGATCGCCAATACCTTCTTGCAGGTCGACCAGAACGAGGACGGCAAGAAGTACCTGGCCAACGTGAAGTCGGAGAAGGTCGTCAAGATGGTCGACGCCGACTACAACATCATCCGCGATGTGACGAAGTAGGCCGCGGGTGTGAGCGCCGTGGCATTCAACGAAGCGGCGGCGGGCCGAGCGCCCGGCCGCTCCGAAGCCGGCCCGCATCCCCTCGGGGGATCGGTCGGCGTATCCGCCGACCGAGGGGCTCCAGTCCTCGAGGTGCGCGACCTGCGCGTCAGCTACACCTCGGGCAAGGAAATCCTCAAGGGCATCTCGTTCGACGTCGGCCCGGAGGAGTTCGTCGCCATCATCGGGCCCAGTGGCGCCGGCAAGTCCACGCTGATCCGCTGCGTCAACCGGCTGGTCGAGCCGAGCGGCGGCCGGGTCGCGTTCAACGGCGTCGACCTGCTGCCGCTCGACGAGGGCGCCATGCGGCGGCAGCGACGCAACATCGGCATGATCTTCCAGGAGTTCAACCTGATCGATCGCCTGAGCGTGATCGACAACGTGCTGACCGGGCGCCTCGGCTACATGGGCAACCTGCGCAGCCTGTTTCGCGCCTACGGCAAGAGCGACATCGCCGACGCGGTGCGCCTGCTCGACCGCGTCGGCCTGATCGACCACATGGACAAGCGTGCCGATGCGCTGTCGGGCGGCCAGCGCCAGCGCGTAGGCATCGCCCGCGCGCTGATCCAGGCGCCGAAGCTGCTGCTGGTGGACGAGCCGACCTCGGCGCTCGACCCGAAGATCTCGCGCGAGGTGATGGGCATGATCCGCGGCATCGCGCGCGAGTTCCAGGTGCCGGTGCTGTGCAACATCCACGACGTGGACCTGGCGCTCGAGTTCTGCGACCGCATCATCGGCCTGCAGGACGGCATCAAGAAGTTCGATGGCCCGCCGGCGCAGATCGACAAGGCGGTGCTGGCCGACATCTACGCGATGGAGGTGCTCTAGTTGTCGGCGGTGCTGTCCGGTGCCGGCAGTCACGCCGACCGCATCGACGCACTGGCAGCGGCGCGGCGGCGTAGCCGCACGCAGCGTTATGCGGTCTATCTGCTGCTGGGCGCCGTTGTCGCGTGGAGTGTCGAGGCCATCGTGGTCGGCGACACCGACTGGAGCCGCATCAGCCTCGAAGGCGTGGCCAAGGCGGCCTGGCGCTTCATCGACTTCGATGCGTCGATCCTGTCGAGCCTGTGGGAGGCGACGCTCGAGACCGTGCTGATGGCTACGCTGGCCACGCTGCTCGGTGCGGTGATGGCGATTCCGGTGGCCTGGCTCGGCGCCGACAACATCTCGCCGCTCGGCCGCGCGACCTATCTGTTCGGCCGCGTGCTGATGACGCTGAGCCGCTCGGTGCACGAAGTCGTGTGGGGACTGGTGTTCGTGGCGGCGGTGGGCCTGGGCGCACTGGCCGGCGTGCTGGCAATGGCGGTGCGCTCGATCGGCTTCATCAGCAAGACGGTGGCCGAGGCAATCGAGGACGTCAACAAGGGCCCGGTCGAGGCCATGCGCGCGGTCGGCGCCAACCGCTTCCAGGTGCTGATGTTCGGCATCGTGCCGCAGGTACTGCCGGTGGTGATCGGCAACGTGATCTTCGAGTGGGACGTCAACATCCGCCGCTCCACCATCATGGGTCTGGTCGGCGCTGGTGGCCTGGGGCTGGCGTTGCATCGCCAGATGGCCAGCTACAACTACGGTGGCATCGCGACGGTGATCTTCGTGATCCTGCTGCTGATCGTGTTCGGCGAGGTGTTCTCGGCCTGGGCGCGCCGCAAGGTGATCTGATGGGCGATTCGACGTGAACTCCGCCGCCAAGCCGCTGCCGCAGTGGAGGCGCTTCCGCTTCCCGCAGAGCCTGTACAAATGGGCCGCGTTGCTGGCCGCCCTGTGGTTCGTCAGCTGGTCGCTCGACGTGCTGCGCATCGACGTCGACCGGCTGCCGGGTCTGTTCGAGCGCATCGGCAGCGTGCTGGCCAACCGCTACTGGCCGCCCGACGTGGCGCACGTGCTGCAACCGGACTTCGTGGCTGCCATCGTCGACACCTTCCAGATGTCGTACGTGGCCACAGTGATCGGTCTGCTGCTGGCGATCCCGCTGTCGTGGTTCGCGTCGTTCAACATGACGCCGAGCCGGCGTGTCCTGTACCCGGTGTGCCGCCTGTTCGTGATGGCGTGCCGCTCGGTGCACGAGATGATCTGGACCATCGTGCTGGTGGCCATCGTCGGCTTCGGCATGTTGCCCGGCACACTGGCGATGACGCTGTTCTGCATCGGTTTCGGCGGCAAGCTGATGTCGGAGGCGATCGAGTCCATTCGCAAAGGGCCGGTGGAGGCCATCCGCGCCACCGGGGCCGGACACCTGCAGACCTTCGTCTTCGCGGTGTTGCCGCAGGTGCGCGTGGCCTGGGCCGGCATCGCGATCTACACCTGGGACGTGGTGTTCCGCGCCTCCACCGTCGTCGGCTTCTTCGGCGCCGGCGGCATGGGGCACTACCTGCGCGAGAGTGTGCAGAAGGTCGAGTCGCGCGAGGTGAGCGCGATCATCCTGACCATCGTCGTCATCGTCATCGTGGCCGAGTTGTTGTCGGCCTGGGCCAGGGCCAGAATCGCCAAGGCGGTCGCCTAGCGCGGCCCAACGCATTTCCCTTCATCGAGGTTGCCCCTATGAACGCCAGAGTCCCCGTCGTCGACGCCCCCAAGCGCGAGGCCATGCGCATCGCCGGCGAAAAGGTCCACGCCGACCGCGTGATCGAGATCCGCTACCCCTACACCGGCGAGGTGGTGGCCACCGTGCCCAAGGCGTCGGTTGACGATGTGCGCCGCGCGTTCAAGATTGCCCACCAGTACAGGCCCAAGCTTACCCGCCACGAGCGCTACAAGATCCTGATGAAGGCCGGTGACATCATCGCGTCGCGCCGCGACGAACTGGCACGGCTGATCACGCTGGAATCGGGCCTGTGCATCAAGGACACACTGTACGAGGTGGGCCGCGCCAGCGACGTGCTGCTGTTCTCGGCGCAGCAGGCGCTGGTCGACGACGGCCAGAGCTTTGCCTGCGACCTCACGCACCATGGCAAGCAGCGCCGCGTGCACACGATGCGCGAGCCGATGATGGGCGTCATCAGCGCCATCACGCCGTTCAACCACCCGCTGAACCAGGTGATCCACAAGGTCGCGCCGTCGATCGCCACCAACAACCGAATGGTGCTGAAACCCACCGAGAAGACGCCGCTGGCGGCCATCGCGTTGGCCGACGTGCTGTACGAGGCAGGCCTGCCGCCGGAGATGCTGAGCGTGATCACCGGTGACCCCAAGGAGATCGCCGACGAGATGCTGACCAATGCGATGGTCGACGTCGTCACCTTCACCGGCGGTGTGCCGATCGGCAAGTACATCGCCGGCAAGGCGGTCTACAAGCGGCAGGTGCTCGAACTCGGCGGCAACGACCCGATCGTGGTGATGGACGATGCCGACGTGGCGAAGGCCGCCGACCTGGCCGCCAACGGCTCGTACAAGAACTCCGGCCAGCGCTGCACGGCCGTCAAGCGCATCTTCGCGCACGAAAAGATCGCGGCCGACTTCACCGAGGCACTGCTCGCCAAGACGCGCGCCTGGACCTACGGCGACCCGCTGGACCCGAAGGTCGACATGGGCACCGTGATCGACGTCGAAGCCGCCAAGCTGTTCGAGCGCCGCGTCAACGACGCGGTGGCGCAGGGCGCCCGGCTGCTGCACGGCAACCGGCGCGACGGCGCGTCGTACTCACCGACGCTGATCGACCGCGTGCGCGGCGAGATGGAGGTGGTGAAGCAGGAGACCTTCGGCCCGGTGTCGCCGGTGATCACGTTCAAGAACGTCGACGATGCGATCGCCCAGGTCAACTCCACCGCGTACGGCCTGAGCTCGGGCGTGTGCACCAACCGGCTCGACGACATCATGCGATTCGTGAAGGAGCTGAACGTCGGCTCGGTCAACGTGTGGGAGGTGCCGGGCTACCGGCTCGAGGTGACGCCGTTCGGTGGCATCAAGGACTCCGGCACCGGCGTGAAAGAGGGCGTGCAGGAGTGCTGCAAGGCCTTCACCAACGTGAAGACGTATTCGTTGCCGTGGTAGGCCCTCATTCAGGGGGGCTGTGCGATGGCGAAGCTGAGGCGCACTGTCGGAAATCCTGACGAACACTCCGAGGACACATCGCGACCTGAAAACACGAGCGCCCGAGGACCGCTCGCAAGTCGTTGATTTTCGTGGCCAACACTCATGCAGGTGGGTCGCTGGCCCGAGGT
>Ga0075356_1000054_pt1 | contig 22483 bp, 22 predicted proteins | sample WestPond_Cattail_FD_120073 | JGI IMG/M metagenome (GOLD analysis project Ga0075356, IMG submission 120073) | Natural and restored wetland microbial communities from the San Francisco Bay, California, USA, that impact long-term carbon... | ecosystem: Environmental > Terrestrial > Soil > Wetlands ... | reverse complement strand
GATGCGCCCGAACGCCTTCTCGATGTCGTCGCGAATGACTCCCGAGATCTCCTCAGCGATGTCTTCGGCGATGTCTGGTCGATCGCGTTCTCGCTCCTGAAGAGCCTGCTCGAGGGATTCGATCTTCCGCCGCGTCGAGACGCTCCGGAGACGCATCAGCTCGCGCTTATCGGGAGGCCGAGAGCCGTTTGACGTCATCTGCGATCCTCTTCTGGTCGTCGCTGAGTCGCTGGATCGCGATCTCAACTTTCCCGATTCGAGTCCTCTGAAGGACGCCAGCCTCCATCGTCCGCTTGGCCTGGTTCGCGACGGTCGCCTTGAGGTCACCCACGTCGCTCAAGAGGCGGGTGAGGAGCTCGAAGGTATCGTCGAGTTTCCGCTCGAGGCGGTCGACGACGTCGAGGCGATCGGCCATGTCGCGGAAGACGGCGATCGTCTTCTCGGCGACCTCTCGCTCCTTCGCGTCCACGTTACGGCTCCCCCACGATACCGGCCTTCGCCGCGACACTCTTGACCGCTCCCTGATACGGAACGGGGAGGGCTTTCAGAACGAGGTGGAGGACGGGCGCCAGGGCGCCCGCTACAGCGCCTTTCCAAGCCGCTGCGAAGTCCGTCCCGCCCTGGAGGAAAACCCCCGCTAGCGAGCCGAGAGCGACCGCCGGGAGACCTTGGAAGACGTGGGCGACGGTCCCGTCCGGGGTGATGGTGTCGAACCACGCCCAGAGCTTCGGGGCGAACTTCCTCGAGGCGTAGACCGCGAGGAAGACGAGGACGGTCAAAGAGGCCCAGGGGAAGGCGGGGTGAATGCTGCCGAGCTGACTGAGCTTGTCCATCGGCGTTCGCCCTATCCCTAGGGCCGGACGCCGGACAATGGGTCGCTATCCTTATTGACACAATTGGGTATTAAGCAGCGGCGCGCACAATCGCGGGCTTGATTTCCGCCGCCAGGAGCGCGTACCCGGTGTCGTTTGGGTGGTAGGTATCAGAGAAGTTACCCGCCCCCCATGTGCCGAGCGCGGCGTTCGCGTCCCATCTGTAAAGCGTGGTCGAGTTCGCCAACTCGAACGCGGCCCAAGTCGTCTCCAGGCGCGAATTGAAATCGACGATATTTGCGTGTGACGTTGCATCTCCTGCGATCGAAATGTCCACGCACTTTGTCACAACGATCTTGCACCCCGCTCCGAACTTGGTGCGCAACTCTCCGAGCAGCAAATAGAGCTGCTCTTGGGTCGAGCCGCCGACGTTGTAGTCGCCGGTCACGTAGGCATTCAGCAGGCCGCGCGCGTTGTTCGTGCCAATCATCAGGCACACGACGTCGCATGACGGGAACTCGGTTCCGGACCCGATGATCGACACCAGGTTCGTGCGGATGTACTGGATATCCTTTCCAGACTGCCCGTAATGACAGTCGTCCGCGTAACCACCGTCTTCTACCGGGCCGATCGCTTCGAGCCACGACCCGGAAACCTTGTGCTTGGAGTGCCACACGGACCACAGCAGTCGACGCCACCCGTCGCCGTCCGTGCTGCCTTGGCCGACCGTAATCGAGTCGCCGATGAACATGATTTTCTTGCCCGTCTGCCCGACGTGATAATAACTGGACAGGTACGATTCGATGACGCCGCGCTTCGTGTCGTCGCTTACGCTGGCGATCGTAAACCCGCCGATGCATCCGACGAATTTGGACGAGCCTGCGGTCGAGCTACCGACGAACATCGTATTTGTCGCCACGGGGGCAGCGGAGCCGATCGTCCCCGTCGCGGCACTTGCCGAGTCGATTCGCACGACACCAGACAAGCCGGCGGCTTGCATGCAAAACAAGTGAGTGGTGCTTGCTGCTTGTGCGCCCGTCGCGGTGAGCGAGCTGTTCGCGTTGCCCAGCAAGTTGCGCGGGTACGTGGCGCTTGTGCATTGCGCGGAGCCCGCTGCGGACCACGCCGCGATAACGGACGCGGCCGCGCGCTGCGTGGGGCGTACAACACAGAGCATGTCCCAGCGCTGAGTTTGCGTGCCGGCGTACGTGCCGACGAGGTTGTGTGTCGCCGAGCCGTCGAAAAACAGCGCGTCTCGACCACGGATCTTGTCGATCAATGGCCGAGTTCCGGCGGTCCCTTGCGTGGCATCGGAGAGTAGCGCGGTTCCCGCTCCGTTTGCGACGGTTTGCACGCGCCCAGCATTCAGCGTCACGTTGGCGGGAGTGGCCTGATCGTAGTACGCCTTGATGTTGTTTCCAGCGATGTTCGGCGCCGTCAGTGGCGCGTTGACGGTGATCGAAACGGCAGGGCTATCGTTGTCCGCGAGCCCAGTGCCCTTCGCGCGAGCTTTGACGCTATGCGCGCCCTGCACGACCCCAGTCCACTGGTATTCCCAGGGGGCCGCGCTCGCCGTGCCGAGCAAAGTTGCGCCGTCATAAAACTCGACGCTCGTGAGGCCGGCCGTGCTCGCGAAAATCGCGTGTAAAAGCACCGTGTCTCCGTCCTCGAACGTGTCGCCAGAAGCGGGAGACAGCAGAGAAGGTACTGGCGCCGTAGACCCGTAGGTACCGGACGATTGCCAAATGTTGATTCCGAGTCCGATCATGTTGCCGCCGGGGTCGCGATCAGTTCGTAAAAAATCTCGTACGTTCCATCGCTGTGAACCGAGCCGGAACCGCCATATTTTACGTCGATTCCGTTCCCGTTCGCGACGACTGAGGCACCAGTCACGGTGATGTTATCGACCGCGGCCGGACCGTCATCGGTGCCGAGCTGCGTTGCGCCGCCGCCCGCGGATCGCGTCCACTCGGTGGAGCTCTTTTTCTTATAGTAGTTACCGCCCGTGTCTCGCGCAACCACGACAACGACCACCCGAGCAGTCGTGTTGTCAGGTAGCGCGATGTTTTTCAGCACCGACGCGGTAGCGCTGGTGCTGTGGAACGTGCCGGTGAATGCGGGGTCGGACGCGCTCCGTCGCCAACCGCCCGATCCGCTCGCGCTCAAGCACGAAACGCCCTCGTTGGGATCTGCGCTGGTCAGCGAGGAATCGAACGTCCACGTCGACAGCGGCGACACCACCGAGACGCGCGCCCCCGCATATCGCTGCGCGGCTCCGATCGCCTTGAGGGCCGTCAAGTCCGCAACGGCTCGCGATACCGCATCCGAATAGACCTCCTGCAACGAAAGCGTGCTCGGGCCCCAGCGTGCCCACGTGACAGTGTTATCGGTCGTGGTGCCGGAGTTCCACGTGCCCGGTTGCGTGCCTCCGGTCGTTCCCGTTTTGGCCGTCGTGGTCGAGTATCCGGAGCACACGTAGACGTTTGCCGAGTCGCCGCTCGGAACGATGAAATCTCCGGTACGCTTGGCTGTGCTCGCCGCCCAACCGGTCGCTGTAGCCCCGCACTTAGTAGTCGCGATCCATCCGATACGACCAACAACCGAGCCGGAAGTGTCCCATATGAAATCACCGACGTCATAGATACCGGACGTCGGAATGCTTGCCGACCAGAACCACTTCTTTCCCGTTGTGGTCAACAGCCCGTTCGGAAACTGTAGGATGCCGGCGCCGCGGAGGTTCTGCGCAAACCAACGGACGAATCGGTTTGCGACCGTGCCGCCGACGTTCCAGTCCCATGCCTTATCAGTGGTGTTCCACTCGATTCGGCTATCCGCTGCATCCGCGTCCGTGACCCACATTTGGATCGCGGAAGTCGAAGCGGCCATGAAGCGTAGGCGCAGTTGAGCCGCATTGTTCGGGCTTGTGACGTCGAACGCGCGGACGTCGCTCGAGTTCAAAAACATGAGCGCATTTGACCGCGTCGAGATCCCGCTTCCGTGCGTGCCTGCTACAACTGCGGCCGGGTAGAAAAAGTCGCATGCCGGATTGGTCCCGCTCTCAGTGTACGGGTTGATCCAAGAGCAACTGGACTGCGTCGAGTTGTTCGAGTTGAGGAACGAGCCCGCCACGCACCCCGCGCAGTGCGGATCTCGCCACGTGCACCCGAGGAACGAATCGTCGACACCGGCCGAACCCGTGCAGCTCACGATATCTGGGTGATCGAAAACGATCTTGTTCGCCTCTCCGCCGGTCGCGACTACCCCAGATCCAGTGCAGAGGATGACCCGCGTCTGCTTATGGTGCGAGTTATCGGCGTTGCCACCAAGCCAGATCGACCCGTACGCTACGAGTCCGGAGGAGCCGCACGACGTGACCTTCAGACCATCAGTGTTGCCGAGCGCGATCTGAAGAAACGCCGCGCCTTCCTTGTACCCGTACGCCGAGAGCGCAGATTCTTGCGCGTCGTCAGCCGGAATCGTGCGCGTGTTGACCCAGTTAGCTGGGCGAGTGGCCGTGATGGACGTAATCTCGAACGGCTCGAACGAAAACCACTTCGACGTGCGCTGTCCCGTCGTGTCGCACGTGAACGTGACGCCTGTACTGACGATCGTGTTACCGTTCGTCTGCGGCCACATGGGCTCGCTACCCGCGTACCCAGTGGTGATCGCCGTGACGCGGTAGATGACGCTCCCGACCGCTTCCGTAAAGGTCAGCGCATCGGTTCCGATCACGAACGGCGCAGCGTTGCGCAGTTCGTAAATCTTGTTGACGAGCGTGTTTCCGTCCGTGATGCAGACACGTACGCGCTCCTGGACGCCAGCGGCGGAATCGAAGTCCGTTGCCCGAGTCCACGCGCCACTAGTGCTCGCCACCCAGACGCCACGTTCCGCTCCGTTCGTCTGATTCATGCCGACGAAAATTCGATCTCCATTCGCAACCGTTTTCCCGTCCACCGTTGTGGTCGTGTTGTCGAGCACGATGTTCGCCGTCGTTGCGAGCCGTGCGCGCGGGTATTGGACGGGACTCGGCAGGACCTTGTCGCCAATTGCATAGCGACCGCCGGGTACGAACACCTGACCAGTTCGCGCGTCGTCGCAACGGACGCCGTAACCATCCACAAACTGAAAGCTGGTGGCCGGGCTGTCACCGTGCCCGCCAGCTGTCGACAGCTTCACCGACCGATCGATCACCAGATCGGCAGTGAATCGGTACGTTCCCGATGGTGCGTATAGATTGCCGCCCTTGCTGCTACTCTGCGTCGAGTTGAGCGCCTCGATGGCGGCACGAAACGGTAGGACGTTGCAGTGCACGATCGTGAGCCCGCTCGCCGTCGTGGCAGGCTCGTGCTCGAGCGTGACGGTTGTCGTTCCGGAGCCGCTAACGATGCGCGTTCGAAGCGCGTTAACACCAGCGGACCCGGGTGGAGTCGTGGGCAGACCCTCGGGGGACGATACTCCGCCGCCACCTTTGTCGTCGAACCGGATCGGGTAGTTTTGCGTACGGTTCGCGCTCGGGTGCGGGTTCGCCTGGCACGCGCCAATGTATTGGTACGATCCGCCAGCACCGACCTTGCAGAATACGTGGTACCACTGCGCACCCTGCATGGACTTTAGCGTCAGTCTCACGTAATTGGTGATGTTTCGCGTGGTCGGCCCAGCGATCGAGACCTCCACGGAAGCGGCCGTGTAGCCCGCATCCGACGTGACGGCCATCACGCGATAGTAGTATGTGGTCGCACTGCCGGTGCCGATGATAGAGAGTGACGGAGACGCGGGAGTCAAGAGGGCATGCGCGGACCCGGCGCCGTAGATGGTAACGCCGTGGTTATCCTCGAAGTCTATTGCGGACGCGAGCGTGCATGCTGTGGATCCAGACGTAACGGATGCGGTCGTACTCTGCGTAGACGTGGTGACGCGGTACGGCCAATCGGTAACGTTAATGTACGATCCGAGCGCAAGGTGATGAGCGTCCGAATCGGAGCCTGTTCCTGGTGCAATTCGGAGTGATGGGTTGATGCGAAAAAACTTACGACCAACAACGTTAGAAATAGCGCCGCTAACGAGTGCCCTAAATCGCTGCAAAGCAGGCTCGCCTGTGTCAGGGAGACGCTTCACATTGAGCGGGGATCCAGGGCCTGGGAAACCAATTCCCGCATCGTCCGCCTCGTCTGAGCTCCATTTGTAGAACAGTGAGTCGGACGAGGACTTCGCTTGGTACCACTTTTTAATAGACATTACATCACCACCACAGAGAGCACGAATCCGGCCTTGTCATCACCGACAGCGCCGAAAGCCTGGGCTTGAAGCTCGTACGTTTTTGTAGAATCGAAAGAGATTGATCCGCTCTCTGTTTCGTCTGTCATTGTCGATATTCCGGACACTGCTCCTGCGCTGGTATCGTCAGTTACATTGAACACGCGGACCGACAACGTGATCGCTACGTCTGTGACGGAGCCGATCACCGAAAGAGTCCGGCTAGCCGTTGCTGGAACAGAAAACTGCGGTCCAATCGTTTGCCAACCAGTTCCGGATAAAACCGCTTGAACGGCGACCGGAGAAGAGACTAGACGGATAGTCGGATCTCCTCCTGGTGTAGAGTTTGAAACGTTCACGATCTCGGTCGAGATCGTTAGATTCCCGGCGACATCTACAGTTCCTACGGACGAGTCTCCATCTGCAAAGTCAGTTACTCGCTCGCATCTTCCTAATGGACTCACTCTGACTTTTCCTGAGCTCAAAGAGAGTCCTGTAATCGACTTCGGCAAAACGCCCATGACTGCGCAGAGGCCGGAGTTACCCCTAAGGATGGGTTCGATCAAAACGCCAAAGACACGGCCGGCTGAAGCGAGGACAGCGGGAAGCGCGCGCGTTGCGATCGGTGTCGTCAGAGCTTGGGAGGTATTCGGAGAAATGCACACGCAATCCCCGATGACACCGTCCGCCGCATCGGTCGAATCGAGGATCACAAGCGTCGAGATAGCTCCGCGAAGGAGCGCTCGATTCTGAACGTCTTCGACGTCCGTCACGAATTGTCGAATCCCGGAGAGCGTGGTCGGCGTCGTCATAGGGGTTGTTCCAAGAGTTCGAGCCAAACGTTGTAGGTGTACGTCCCGGCTTGCTGTTGATTCAGCCGCACGAGGATCTGGCCGCCCGCGGCGACGATTGAGGGGACGAAGTCCGTGTCGGCGACTTGAGTTCCCCCGGAAGACTTCGTGACGACGACGGCGTTGGCCGACGCCGTGACCGTTCCGGCGGAGTCGACGACGGCTTGAGTCTCGAGCTTCCAGATCGAATCACCTGCGCTCGTCTTCTTGCCCCAGACCGTAGCTCGGGCGATGAGGTTTCGACTCTTTGTCGGAGTGATCCCCGCGACGTTCACAGCTGCAATCGTCGAAGTGCTTCCTCCGACGTAGCGGCGACGCATCGGGAAAGAATTCTGAACTAGGCTCGAGAGCGTCGTCTCCCAGCCCTTCTGAAAGAATTCGAAGGTTTCCGCGGGTACGCCCTCACGGAAGGCATCCGGGTACGCATTAAGCGCGAGGCCGCGATCGTAGATCTCCGTTCCGTTGGAGGTCACCGCGACGGCCCTCAGGACCCAAGACGCTGTCCCCGCTCCCGGGAGGCTCGAGCTCACGGGCATTTGGATATGGACCGTGGACTGTTTGTCGTCCGGAGTGATCTGAGCTGACGCACTCTCCGTGAACGTGAGCATCGCCCCTTCCCGCGCGGAGCGAGACGCGAGCGGTGCGTCTTGATTGCTCGGGTCCCAGAGGAGGTACGTCACCGACTGGACGTCCGTCGCCGGATTCTTCTCGAGCTGGATAGCGAGGAGGTCACCCGAGCGAGCCCGAAAAATCCGATCGCCCGTTACCGGGTCGGAAGAAGGGGAGATCGACGATCCGACCGTGATGGTAAAAGCAGCGTTATTCGGCACGGGGCTCAGCCCTACACCGAGCCTCGACTATCGCGGTACCCGCCTCCGATTCGACCCGAGATCGATCGGGTCTCCGGCGACAGTGAACCGGAGGGAGCCGAAGAACCGGTTATGACCGACCTCGGCGAGGCGGATCAGGTGGGGGCCGGAGGAGATCGGGGCGTAGGCGACCTGTGTCGGCAGAAGTCGCTTGTACTGGCTCCGGACGAAGCCCGCGCTCGTCGGCGCCTGTATGATGAGCTCGAGGGGAAGGACGATGCCTCCGTCGAGCGCGGCTCCGGAGTAGTCGATCAGGAAGAAGGTCGTGTCGAACGCCTTCGGGGTGAGCGACCGCGGGTCGAGAGAGATCTTGATCCGGTCGGCACCCACAAGCGTCGGAGAAAAGTCGTCGATCCAGGTCACGGAGAGCTCCCTACAGGGAGGACACGTCGAAGTGCATCAGAACCGATCCTCCGCCCGGGCGCCCGAGCTGGAAGAGATAATGTCCGTCGTCCATCACATCGAGACGGCAGACGCCCGGCGTCGAGGTCGCCTGTTTGATTCGGGGGGCGAGCTGGGACGGCTTGTAAGGCCACTCGACGAACCACGAGTAAAAGTTCGGGCTCGTATCGAAACCGACTCCGATCCGCGCGTAGACCAGAATGCAGAACGGGATGAAAGGAGTCGCGTGCTTGTACTCGTAAAACCGCTCGGGGATCCCCGAAACCGAATTGGTCCGGGTAAGAGACCCTCCCGACGCGGGATCGGTCCATTCCCGGACGAGAGGCAGGACGTAGTTTCTTCCGATCGGGGCGTCGAGCTCCGGTGAGAATACGCCCAGGACCGAGCTGAGGTCCGATGAATCCGTGACGACGTGGAAGTTGAATGCTGGCATTTCAGTGACTTCCGTCCCAGAGTCCGAGGCGGAGTGACCGGTGAATCGACGGACGGGAAAGTGATCCGTCTTTCGCCCAGAGCCAGACCCGCCCGTCGGCGAACTTGAGCGAGTCGAGCGTTTCGACCCCGCCGCTCGCGTACTCTCGCGACATCCGGAAGAAGGATGCTCCACCATCGAGAGTGAACTCGAGGTCGGTGTTGCTCGCTCCGACGATCAATCCGTTGACCGAGATGAGCTTCGCCCAATTGATCGCCCGCGTGCCGAGTCCGACCGTCGTCCAGGTCGAACCGTCCGCGGAAACGTAGACGTTGTTCGATCCGTCGGCGAGCATCCAAACCAGGTTGTTCGGGTCCCAGACGACGTTATAGCTCCCCGCCGTGACCGTGTTGGCGGAGGCGGTCCAGGTCACACCGTCGTCGGAGTAAGCCGTCCGCGTCGCTCCGGCCCAGGTTGCAACAAAGCGCCCGCCTCCACCTTCGGCGAGGGAGACCGCGTTGATTGAACCGGTGATCGACGCCGGAGGCGTCCGGATCGTCCAGCTCGTGAAGGTGAGCGTCGTGGGGCTCGTCGCAATCCAGGGAGCGCTCGCGGTCTTACCGACGGCGACCCAAAGATTGTGAGTCGTCGAATAGAGGATCTTCGAGATCACCGTCGGCGTGCTCGCCATGAAGTCGGTAACCTTGAAGGTCGACGAAAACCCGAGGTTGGTGTTCGTCGAAAACAGGATGCGGCTCATAGAGCTCGTCCCACAAGCGAGCATGTTCCCGCCCGGGAAAGAGTCGCAGCACTCGATGACCGGTGTGTACGGAGTCCCCGACGCCGTCGAATCGACCGCGGCCGCGACGACGGTCGAAAAGTCGATCCAGCTTTGACCGTCGTTGAGCGAAAGAACCGCTTCGTTCGAGGCGTGGTTCGAGACGCCGAGAACGATCCCGCTCCGGAGAGCCGCGATGTCACGGATCCGGAAGTTCACACCGACCGTGAGATCGATGCGCTCCTTCCAGTTCGAGACTGCGAAGAACCATGGTGCTTTACCGACATTGACGGGACCGGTCGGAGCGATACCCGCACCGGCGAAGTTGATCGGCGCGGCCGGAGCGACCTTGCCTCCGGCGAGACCGTCGACGGTGTTCGCGAGCGCCTGATCGATTGCGGTGAGAGCCGCACCGCTCGCCGGTTGTCCATCTGAGAGTCCGAGCGGCCACTGTCTTACGTAGGTCATGTATTGGAAACTCCGGTGTAGCCTACCGGAGAGACTCCGGCGATGAGTCCGAGAGCGGTGATGATCCAGTACCGCGAAGTAGAAGGGAGAACGCTATCGAGGAGGTCGCGCGCGATCGTGATGATTCTGCTTTCTTCGATTCCCGGAACGATGCCCGCGCCGAGGTCGAAGAGGATCGAGAACTCATCACGGGTCGAATACGCAGGGTAGTCCGTCCAGGTCTTCGACCCGTCTGAACCGAGGTTGAACGCTCCCCCGATAGACGAACCGGGAGCGTACGGGGCGAACGCTCTACCGAAGATCGTCACCTTGCTGTTTGCCCAGGAGGGATCAAGAACGGAGAAGCGACTGTCGATCGACTTCAGAGCGCTATTGAGCGTCGGGATCTCGGCGGAGATTTGGAGCGTCCACCCGGCAAGGACTGCCTCTCTCCGATCCTGCTCTGTTGCTCCCGGACTCGGTGCCTTGAGCAAGATCTCTTCGTAGTTCGGAAGCAAGTCTTTCGAGAGGTTCGGAAAGACCTGAACAGCCGCACGTTCGTCGAGAGAGGCAACGGCGTCGAGGCCGAGCGCCGTTGCCTGATTCAGAAGTCCGTCGATCCCTCCGTCATCCGGAGCGGAGCCGCCGATGCCGAGCATCCCTCGATATGAACCGTAAACCTTCTCGAGCGAAGAAGGCCCTCCACCGAATTGGAGAGGGAACGTGCAAAGACCTCCGAAGCGCGCCATTTACATGAACCCGACGAGCACGGGGCCATCGATGACGTTGAACGCTCCGGCTGAGAACTCTTTGAGCCGAACGGTGATGACCGCCCCGGCGACGCTTGCGACAGCGTTGCGGACGTTGCTCGTCCCGGTGACGATTGCCCAGGGGGCAAGGATGCCGGTCGCAACAGCGGAGCCGGAGTCATCGGGGTATGTCGGCTGATAGGTGAGCGTGTAGATCCCCGTCGACGTGTACCCGAGCTGGGGCGGGGTGTACGGGGCGGCCGTGTTCTGATCGGGGTTCCACGATTCGGCGTGCGCAACGATTCGCGCGGTCGTCGATCCTCCGGTACCGTCGATCAGAGCCCAAGCGCGAGCGACCATGAGGCCCGCGCCCGCGATCTGTGCGAAGAGGAGATTGAACGTATCCGCGTCGGCCTCGAGCTCGGGGTTGGCGATGGCTCGAGCGTTTTTGAGTTGGGGGCCGAACGTCTTCCGCCCCGGCCTGTTTGGGAATCCGTTCATTGTGCGTAGGCTCCAAAGTCCTGAATCGTGAGGAGACTCGGTCCGCTCGTCGAGAGGTTCGCCGGATAGGCCGGCGTCGAGTGGCTGAGGTACGTCACCGAACCCGAGGAGAAGACGGGTCCAAGCGCGTCGGAGAAGGCCGTGATGAGACTCTGGTCGGCCTCCGCGGCCTTCTCCTCGTCCGGGCGAGGCCAGCGGTAGGCGCGCGCGCCGCGAGGGTCCGTCGTGAGGTCGAAGAGTTCTCCGGGCCCGAGGTTGTCGAAGTAGGTCTGGACCGCGGTTGCGATCAGACCCTGGTCGGTCACGTTCGCCGCGACGCCGAGAGCTGAGTAAGGGCTGATTGCCGAACCGACCGCGAGCGTGATCGCCGTCGGCGCGGAATCGAGAAGGACGTGGAAGCTCCCCGCTCCGAGATCCGTGATCGAAAGAATGTCGAGCTTCTCGAACATGCTCTTCGCAGAGCTCCACGCCATGACCGTCGGAACGTTCGGTTTCGATAGCGACGACGCTCCGCCGGGGAGTGAAGAGCCCGAAGAAAATGTGAAGTCGGTTTGAGAGGAGAGCGCGGTGATGCGGCAGAGCCCGCCCGCGATCGAAGCGGGCCAAGGCGTCGCATCATTCCAACCGCCGACGGTGCTTTTCCTCATGTTGAGGCGCACCGCGACGCTGATCGGATCGGAAACTACCCGGTGAGCAAGAATGAAAACTCGTCCGGGGACGACGGGAGAACCCGGCGGGGTGAGGTAGGAGCGGAGTGATCCGAGGACGAAGTCGGACGGGATTCGCGCGAGCGGGCCGATTGTAGTTCCGCGTTTTTGCGTCGCAGCGACGATCGTCGTCCCGGCGTTGAGCGCTGTCGCATAGACCCAGGCGTTTTCGATCGAGACCGAAGAGGCGCGTGCCCAGGTCCGGATCTGAGCGTTGTTTCCACTCGCCGGCCGGCGAGCGATGACGTCGACGATTCGGAGAACGAGGTCGGCGTCGGACTCTTCGTCGAAGCCCCCAGAAAAGTCCGCGAGTACGACTCCGGCGCCGGCCGCGCCGAGGGGGACGTTTGCGACGGGAGAAAAAGCGACGCCTGCCTTTGGATTCGTGTCGGCTCCGCCTACGACGGCGAACATGGTCAGCTCGACGGTTCCGGAGCTCGGCACGACCCGCGACGTGAAGGCCTGATAGGCGTTCCCTGCCGGGTCAGAGGCCTGGAAGGCGGTAAGGTCCCCCGGCGTCGTCGAGCCCGTGAAGACCGCTCCGGGGGGAGCCTTCCACGAGATTGTTCCGAAGCCCGGGGAGACGGGAAGGGCGCCGTCGGGGATCCAAAGGGGGGTATGGTAACCGCGAATCCAGGACGATGTTGCGCGGCGCGGATCTCCTTGCTGAGCGACGAACCGCGCGCGTTGTTGGTGCGCTTGCCCGATCAGGTCCTGGGCGTCGAACTTGATAGCAATCTGTGAGCCCGGTTGCGTCGCGACGCGGATCTCCTCTTCGGAAAAGGTCTCCCCCGTCTCCGGGTTCACCAGACGCCGGAGACCGGTCCGAACGTAGGCCAACATTTCGTCGCGAATCTGTCCGCGTCGAAAAGTGAAAAACGCCCGCTCGTCAGGTGTCGTCATCGGACCACCTCGACGCCGACCGCTGCTTGGAATCGGGGACGGAAGCCACGAACCCGTTTGTCGGTCGATCGGAGGTTCCGATACGCGAGCGCGATGTTGGCTTGGTCTTCGATCGTTTCGATCGAGAGTGAAAGAACTTCGATATCGGCGTTGTTGACGAGCCGTTTGAGGGCGTTTCGGGCCTTGCTCATCAGGAGCGCCGGGACGTCCGCTGTCAGTTTCGAAACGTCGAAAAACGTATGCCGTTCGGCGTCGACGGCGGAGCCGCTCCCCTGAACGCGACTGATCGCGATACAGACCTGTTCGTCGATCGGGTGCATCCCCCGGGTCAGGGAGAGGACCTCGAAGGTCGCGGCGCGCGGGTCGCGAGACGGGTCGGGGTTTCCGTAGTCGATGCGCTCGGCGAGGATCCCCGGAGGCGGAGTCGGCTTCGCCGGTATCTGACCAGGGAGAAAGGCACCGAAGGGCGAGACGCCAAACGGGGGGATCGGGGGAGCGCCGAGGACGTCCATCGGGAGTCCTCTACACCGAAGGTCGCGGAACGTCTTGGCGGCCGGCGAAACTCTTAGGGGGCGGTGTGTCTACACTCGACGACTTCCGCGTTTTGCTCCTGGTTCGTCGTCCACACGAACGTCCGGCAATGCTGTCCTCCAATACACCGAGTTCCAGGCTTTCCGACCTTGAACATCAGCTCTCCCGAGTCCGGGCTATGCCCGATCGAAAGAGCGTGGCCGATCTCGTGAGCAAGCGTCGGGATAACCGCCTCCTCGGGGAGCTCGACGTTGATGAGCAGCTCTCCCTTGAATTCACGACCGTCAACTTCTGCGGGAAGATCACTCCATCGGACTCGTTCGCACCGCAGGTCGTGTTTGAAACACCCGAGGTGAACGTGCTGTCCTGCCGCTTGCCACCAATCGACGGCGGATTCGACTTTCTCTCGTTGGAAAAACCCGGGGTCGATGCCGACTTCGTTCCCAGTACATCCGATGGTGAGGAGCGCCAAAAGTCCCATGAACCTGTTCATGGGTAATCAGTATACGCCGACTCAAGGGTAAAGGCCAACAGCCTCACGTCACGAGGTCGAGAGGGCAGGGGATCTCGAAGAGGGACGGGAGCCCGGGAAGGGTGAAAGAGAAGAGCCCTGGAAGGGCGTAACTCCAGGAAAGAACGGGGATCCCTGGGAGGTTCGGAAGATCAGGAATCGAGGGGAGTCCGGGGAGGGTGAAAGAGGGGAGCCCGGGAAGGGCGTACCCCCAAGAAAGGACGGGGATCCCTGGAAGATCTGGAAGGGGCGGAAGGGGCGGGAGTCCGGGAAGGGTGAAAGAGGGGAGCCCAGGGAGGGCGTACCCCCAGGAGAGAACGGGATACGGACAGGCCGACACGATGCCTCAGAACCCGCTGACCTTCGTCGTCGGGAGCGCGGCGGTGAGAGCGGTCACCGCAAGGGCGTGTGAAACGTAAGCGAGTTGCGCGGCGGGGCCACCTCCCGCCGGAGTGATTGCGCCAAGGGCCGCAGCAATTGCTGACTCGAGCGACGTGATGTACGCGACGAGCGCGGGAGCGGAGACGAGAGGGATTGGAGCCGTCGGGTTTCCGATGGTCGCTCCGCCGTTCACCGTCAAGTTACCGTTGATGAAGATCCCGCTGTTGCTGACCTGGATCGTGTTCGCACCGTCCTTACTCCGGATGATCGCGTTACCGTCTTGGTCGAGTAGGACCGCGTGTCCCTCGGCGTGAACGACGGAGATCGATTCCTTCCCGCCCTTGGTGTTGAGCGTGATCGAGTGGGCCTTGGCCGGGACGCCTTCGCCGTCGAAGGCGTACGGTGCATAGAGCGTGTGGATCCCCGGTGAGGCTTCGTCGTCCTTGTCGACAAGGGAGATCGAATAGAAGCCCTTCCCGTAGCCGGCGAAAGCGACCGTCCCCTTTGCGACGCCATTTGGAAAAGCCTCATCGACGCGCGGGTCATGCCAAGCGATCGGGACGACGCCGTCCGCGGTTCGAAGTCCGACGGCGCCGGCCTGCTTCGGCCTCCCGCTCGTCGTGGGATCGAGCGGGTTCGCGAAGACGGCGAGTGTTCCGGAGTTCCACGCCTGCTGTCGCTCGGCGATCTCCTTCGGTGCGGAGGCAGTCCGCCCCGTCGCTCCCGCGAGCGAGACCAGGAGGCTGTTCACCTTTCGGCCGAACGATGTTCCGACAACGTCGAAGAAGCCGGCGACGACGTCGAACGCAACAGAGCTCACTTCAACCTCCAAAGACCGCTCTTGATCATCTCGAGTTTCGCCTGATCTCCCGAACCGGGGTTTCGCGTTAGCGTGACCTGCTTGACGTAGTACGACCCGAGCTGTCCCCCGGCCGCCTCGCTGATGACGTCGGCGACGGAGTTTGGCGCGAGGCCAACGAGTTGCGACCCGTCCCAGTAGGAGAGGCCGTCGAGGTAGACCGGGACGGTGTCCTTCTTCATCCGCCGCGCGCTCATCTCGCGGTTCGCTGCGCTCTGCGCCGCGTTCTGCGTCTTCATCTGCTCGGTGAGAATCGTCACCGGACGACGGAAGCCCGCGCCCTGGACGTCCTCGTCGAGGACGTAGCCGATCGCCTTCGTTGGGATGTACTCGTCGTCGAGGGACGTGTAGCCGACGCCGCTCGTCACGAGGAACGACGGGACGTCAGAGTAGTCTCGTCCGCGCCCGATCGAGATCACGTTGTTCGAGCGTCCTTCGGCTCCGCGAAAGTTCCGGAATCGGTAGAGCGGCTCTTGCTCATCGTCCGGAGCGCTCATGACGATCTTCCCGTCGGGCGAGTCCCAGTGCATGAGGCCGAACCGCCGAAGGTGGCGGTCGACCGCTTGAAAGACGCTCTCCGGCGGCTGAGGCTTCGCTTGCTGGATCTGAATCGTGTCCGGGTCGACGAGTTTTTCGCTCGTCGACTTCGCCGACTTCCCCGTGATGAGGTTCCGCGCGACGTTCGCGTTGAAGACGAAGTCTTCCCGCGTGTAGCCGAGATCCTTATAGACGGCGACGATCCAATCACCGAGCGTGATGTTCTCGAGCCGGATCGAAACATCCGCCGTCGAAAAAAGCGCGTCGGTGAGCTTCGTCCGAACCGTGAATCGAATCGCGGCTCCGTTCGAAGCGTCGCTCTCGACGTCGTTGAGCTCGACGCGGCCGGTGAGGGTGAGGCGGTCATTGACGAAGACCCGGTACTGCTGCCCCATCGCGATGAAGTCCTGGAGGGGGTCCCAGCTCCGATCGTCGCCGATCTCGAACGCAGCTTCGCTCGGGCTCGTGATGTCGAGCGAGATCTGGGCACTCGTGAAGCGGTCGAAGCTTCCGACGCCGACCGCCTCAACGCGAATCGTATCGAGAGGGCGCTTCATGCGAAGATGAGGATCTGTGTCCCCGCCTCGATCTTAAAGACGTCTTCGATACGGTACTGGTTCAGCTCCATGAGCTCCTTGGCGTCCTGCTTCTCGAGCGCCGCGATGTCGAAGATCGAGTAGTCGCGCTCATAGACACGGTCGGTCACTTTCTTCTGACTTCGCGACGTGTTCTCGTTCCGGCTCCCGGAGATTGAGTCGGAGGCGATGACGAGTCGGCGCGCGAGGCGGGAGCTTGTTGGGTCCGTGAACATCGAACGCGCATCGTCACCCGAGTCGGAGAAGGAGGCGACGAAGTCCTCGATCGTCCGAATGAGCGCCGTCGAGTTGCTCGAGACGTCGTCGAGGAACGTCCCGGGGAGGTTCACGATCGCCTGAAGCTCCTTGATCCCGTCGAGCAAGCCCGCGAGGGAACCGCTCCACGCCCCGATCGACTCTCCGTCGAATTGCGCTTTTTGGATGACGACGTCACCGGACCCCTTGACCGTAAGCTTCTCGATCGCGCTCGCGTCGACGTCGTCCTCGTTGTCCTCGACGAAGACGAGTGAGCAGACGCCGACGTCACGCTCGTCGGACTTCTCCATCCGGCGGTACGTATGGCACCGGGCCCGGATCTGACCGATGGTCGAGATCACGACGTCGTACGTCGCGCCGTCGTTCGCGTCGAAGAAGTCGAGGATCTTGTTCATCACGTCGGGGTACAGCGGCGTGTTCCGGTCGAGCCCCTCCTCGAACCGCGACCCTTCGTTCGTGAATTCCGCCTCGACCGTGATGACGCGTTTTGTCGCCCCGGTCGTGTCGATCTTTACGCCGGAGCGATTCGGCCGCTCCCGGAAGACAAGCCGCTGTCCACCCTCGACCACGATCGAGCTCGCCGGGAATTTGATGGGGGTCCCGCCCGTCTCCGCGATCGAGCAGAGCGGGAGCTTCGAGTAATACTCTTCAAGGTCCGGTTCGGTCTCGACCGGACCCGGGTCGTCGGCGGTGTGGAGTGCCATACCCCCCGGCCCCTACTCCCTCAGGCGCTCGGGGGCTTCATCGCGCTTCCAGGGCCCGGAGCCCCGAGAGGGCGCGGACCCTTCGACGGCCCGCCCGGACCCGCTTCGGTGGCCTTGCCGAGCGTCGAGAAGTAGCTTGCGAGACGGTCGCTCTCCCGCCCGAGTCGCGCCATCGACGCGGCCGCCTTGTCGCTCTCGTGGCCGTGTTTCTTGACGCTCTCGGCGACCTTTTCCGTCTCCGCGGCGCGCGGGGTCGTCGGCGGAGCGTGCTCACGGGCCATCCGGTCGAATTCTTCGGGGGTCGACGCGCGTGAGCTCCGGCCGTTCCAGGCGTCGCCGAAGTTCTTGAGGATCCCTCCGCTCCCCTTGTTCTCGTCGTAAAGCTTCTTCCCGTTGTAGATGGCAGCGCCGCTACCGGCGACCGCGGCGAGAGCCGCGCCGATCGGGCCAAGGAACGCGGCAGCGGCGGCAAGGGGGCCGGCTCCGGCGCCGGCAGCGGCGGTTCCTGTTCCGGCGACTGCCGCGGTTCCGCCGAGCCCCGCGAACCCTTGTCCGATCGCCCCTGCGGCCTGAGCGCCTTTCGCCGTTGCGGCGATCGACTTGACCACCGAGACAGCGGCTCCGCCGACGACGCTCGGAAGAACCGCGGCCGCGACTTTCCCTCCGATGATCGCTCCTCCGGCCGCGACCGGATGGTCGACGGCAAACTCCGTGAAGGAGGCGAGCTTCTCCGCGAGCTCGGGGAGCTTCGCCGAGATGCGGTCGATCGCCCCGATCATCTTCGGGTTGAGGAAGGCCTCGCCGAGCTTGTTCGTTGCTCGCCGGATTGCTGCGGCAGGGTCGCGATCGATCCGGTCGTTCGCCTGCTTCTGAATCGAGGCGTAGTCGTTCGCCGTCTTCGCCGCGTCGGCGAGACCTTGAGAGAACTCTTCGCGGGCGTGCGCGAGCTTCTCTTTCGTCGTTCCCTGCTGCTCATTGAATCCCCGGACGAAGTCCTGACTGAGCGCGACCACGAGCTTGAGCTGTTCGCCGGAGAAGACCTTCGCGAGCTTCTCGCGTTCGCCCTTCGTCCTGGCCATGATGTCTTCGAGAACCTTCGTCGAGTCGCGGGCGTTGCCGGCGTTGTCCTTCGTCTTGACCCGGAAGACCTGCTCGATCTTCTTCGAGACGCCCGGATCGACCATCGAATCGAAAAGGGAGCTGATCGTTTTTACCCCCTTCTGCATGTTCTTGAGAGCGTCACCGCCAATGTTCGCCATGGCGATCATCTTCTTCAGGCCGTTCTCGCCAGAGAGGCCAGCCGCGAGCGCCGAGGCACCGGTCGTATTGATGAAGTTCTCGAGCTCGTCGAACTTGATCCCACCCTTCGACGCGAGCTCCATGAGCATCGCGAGAGCCTCCGGCATCTGCTTCGCCGTGATCTTGAACTTGTCGTTGAGCGCTCCCGCGATCCCCGCGAGCTTCTCGACCGACTTCCCGCTCGCGTTCGCGATCGTCCCGATGGCCTCGAGCGAGCCGACGGCGACGTCGCGGTTTCCGGTCTCTTCGTAGATCGCCGTGTACGCTGCCGCGAGCTCCTCGACCGAGCGAGTCGTCTTGTCGACGATCGGTGAAAGCTCGGCGTGGACGTCGTTCCACGAAACCTGCTTCCGCTCGCCTTCGCTCAAAAGGAACGCGAGGTCACCGAGGGACGCCTTGACCTTGACCGCGCTCCGGACGCCCTCCTCAAACGAGAACGCTCCGCCGATTGTCGCTCCGTACTTGAGGAGCTGTCCGAGTTCCCGTCCCGTGTCTTTGAGCCCGCGGCCGAGCTCCTTGAGGCCTCCGTCGACGACGTGTTTACGAAGCGATTCTCCAGCTTCCCGGGCGTAGGCGGTCGTAGCGTTGCCCATCTGCCGGAGCCCCCCGATGTAGGCTCCGGCAGATAGAGACGCGCGGATTGAGATGTCTTTTCCCACGGTGCTCCGCCCCTACACCTTCCGTCGGCGAGGCTTCCTCCCGAGGTTCGCGAGCACCTTGTTCCCGAGTGACGCGAAGCTCGAGATCTCCGGGCCGCGTATCGTCTGGAAGAACTCTTCGGGAGAGATCAGGCCGCAGTCGATGGCGCCGACGACCCAAGCGAGGACCTGGCCGTCAGATAGGCTTGCACTAGCTTTGCCGCACTCAAAATAAATGCGGTCTGCGTAGCGCCGTCGTACGCGAATAAAGGGCGGAGGTCTTGCAACTGCACGAGCGCTGCCGTCAGGCCTACTAGCTCGTCCTCCGGTAGCCCAGAGACCTGGGGATCGACGACTCGCTTGAGCATCGCGAGCTTCCCCGTGATTGCCGAAAGACTCGGCCGGTCGTATCGCGTCTCGAGCTCCCGCGGGCTCATGCAGAGCGGCTCGGGGAGCTGCTCTGCTTCTCCATCCTTGCCGGCGTCCGCCGGAGATCGGATCGAGTACCAAAGGACGCACACGTCCTCGAGATCGTCGAAAAGCGCCTTGTCCCGGACGGGATCGATCCCGTCCTCCGCCGCGATTCGGTACGCCTCGAGCTTCGCCTTCCGGAGCTCCGGACCGCGGGGCACGACGAGCGTACAAGGGTCGCCGACGAACCTTCCACCCTTCTCCCTCCGGTACACCTTGTCGGGGAACAGGAGCCGCGTTCCAATCGAGAGGACCTTGAGGTCGTCCCACCGTTTCGCGGAGAGCTGCTCCGCGATGTGCCCGCGGTCGTCGTCCGTGATGAGGACATCTCCTGGGATCTCCAGGAGTCTGTCGATCGCATTCTTTTCGCCTTCTTCCATCATCATCGACACCTACCCCGGACGGATAGATGCCGGGAGGACCCCCCGGAGGGGAAGGCGAATTGTCCCCGAGGAGCCCCCCGACAAAACTTCAGGTCTGACGGACCTTACCGATCCAGTCGACGGTGTATTTGACCGCGTCGTCGAGAGGGAGTTCGATACTCTTCGAGGTCGCGATACCCGTGAAGATGAGGGTCGAGCCGGGGACCTTGATCCGGAGCTGCTTGACCAACCCGCTTAGCACCATGCCGATGTAGTCGCGCTCGTAACCCTTCTCGGAGACGATCGCCTCGAAGTTGAGGTCGCACTCACGGACTCCGAGGACGTAACCGCTCGGAGACTGCCGGATCGTGTGCTTGAGCTTCCCTCCGTTTTTGATGTTCGTCTTTACGCTGACGACGTCGAGGAGGTCACCGTTGCCGAGAGCGAGGCGCCCCTTCGGGTAGTACGGGAGGATATCGGACATGGCGAATCTTTCCTTCTATTGGGCCGCTTCGGGCTTCAGTTGAACCGTTGAACGACGATCGAGAACTTCGCCAGCGGTTTGACGATCTTGAACGGGATGACGATGTTCACCTGGGTCTCATCGGAGTCGTCGACCTCGACGATGAGCGTTCCGTCGGCGATGGCTTCGTCGAGGGAATCCTTGTTGATCTGCCCCTGGTCCTGCCAGAAGCGGAGGCGGTCGATGATCCACCCGCGGATGTCGCGCTCTTCCGTGACCCCCTCGATGTCGGGAGCCTCCGCGTCGCTCGGCGCGTCCCGGACGATCTTCGCCTTCGGGAAGGCGAGCGGGAGGTTGTCCCGCACGTCACGCGAGATGATGTACGTCGCGTCGACGTTTTGAACATCGAGGCACCGGCGGTCCGCGCTCCCGGAGCTGTCCTGGGAGTACGTCGTGATCGGACGCTTCATGATCGGCGTCCCGTTCGACGTGTAGCCGACGACGGAAACGCCGTTCCCGATCGCATCTTCGCTCGACGCGAGGACCGGGTTGTCGATGATGACCTGATACGAACCGACGATCCCGTTGAGCGGATCGCCGATGCGGTTCGCGCTCGGGTCGATACTGATCGCCGCGAGCCGCTGGCCGGCTTGCTGACAGGTAATCTCGAACGGCATCGACTGGGCGTTGAGAGCGTTGACGTGCTGCGCGATCGGCGTGTTGAGCGCGATGGCTCCGACCTTCGCCGCGCTGATCGTCCCCGTGCTCGAGACGATGAGCTGCTCGAGCTTCGCGTTCAGACCTGAGTTGATCGCCCCGATCGCGGTCTTGATTCGAAGGGGGTTCGAGCTCGAGGCCGCCTGAGCGTCGGCGTTCGACGTGCAGAGGACGATGAGATGGTACTCCTTACCGGCCGCGTTGCTCATCAGCGTCGTCACGTCGAAGTCGGTCGTCCCGCCGGAGAGCGCCGTCGGCGTGGCCGCTCCCGAGATGGTCTCAGTTCCGGTCTGAGCCGCGGAGAGCGCGGCCTGGACGAGGCAGTCGTTGCCGATCTTGCCGGCGCACGAGAAGGTGAGCGTCAGAACGCCGGTTCCGCCCGAGCTCGCGATCGTCGGACACTCGTCGGACTTCGAGTTGACGAACGTGATCGCGCTCGCCTTCCAGGTGTCGACGGTCTGCCCGTTGAGCCACGGGATCTGATACTTGATCCCCTTGATCGTCAGGTCGACGGCGGTGTCCGCTGACGGAACGCCTGCGGCCGTGATCGAGATCGTCGCGCTTCCGGAGCCAGCCGTCGGCGTCGCAAAGTCGACGGTCGCCGAGGGGTACTCCGAATAGAGGAGCTTCGAGCCGAGGTAACCCGGAGAGCGCGCGCCATAGGCGATCTTCGCCGTCGCCGTTCCTCCGCCCGCGCGAAACTCGGTGTCCGGGACGAGCGTCCCCGTGCTCGCCTTCGGAGCGACGAGCAAAACCCGGAGAACACCGGTCGAAGGGGAGGCCGATCCCGCAAGGAGATCGACGGTCATGAAGACGCCGGGCGTCAGAGTGCTCGGCGATACCGCCTTGGGAATGGTCATCGATCAGGACTCCTTTTTCTTCACGCTTGCGCTCGCCGCGCTCTGCTTCGCCACCCACGCCGTGTAGTCTGCTTCGGTCCGAAGCCGGAGACTCTCGGCCCCGAGCTCCTGGTCATAGGCCCGAAGGTGTTTCAGGTACTCCGCCCGGGGAATACGGACGACCTCATCGAGGTCCCAGCGCATCCCGGTAAACGAAACCTCGCCGGTCGAGAGCTCCTCCGTCTCGGGGTAAACCCCGATCTGTTGCTCTTTGACCGTAGCGGAACCGCTGCCGAAACGGCTGACCATCCGGCCCTCGACGGCGGAGACGAACAGGTCACCGGATAGGATTCGCATCGCGACCAGGCCCCTACGCGAGCGCGGCGCGCGCGCACAAGCGGGAGCTTTACGGTGAGGGTCGAAGGGGAGGTATCGGAGCGATTGCCCCGATCTGCGCCGCGTGCTCGATACAGAGCTGACCGGAAAGCATCCGTTTTCCAGCTTCGAGACGGATCTCTTTCCGCGTGATCACACCCCCCCACAAAACGAGGGAGAACAGCTCGCGGGCTTTACAGTGGGGTTTTCCGAAGGCGCACATTCTCTACTGGGGCATCAGGACCGTTTCGTCGACGAGCG
>Ga0075356_1000053_pt1 | contig 22606 bp, 21 predicted proteins | sample WestPond_Cattail_FD_120073 | JGI IMG/M metagenome (GOLD analysis project Ga0075356, IMG submission 120073) | Natural and restored wetland microbial communities from the San Francisco Bay, California, USA, that impact long-term carbon... | ecosystem: Environmental > Terrestrial > Soil > Wetlands ... | reverse complement strand
GCCGGCGCGTCCCCCGCCGGCGCAGCCGCCGCCTGCATCGCCTGTGCCTTGGCCGCGAAGTTGGCCGCGAACTGGCCAAGGATCTGGTCTGCCACCGGCTCCATCACACGGCCGCCGAACGCCGCGGCCTTGCCGCTCATCGAGACTTCGCTGGTGCCCACCAGGGTGCAGCCGGTGGCGCCGACCGACTCGACGCGCGCGGTCAAGTCCATCGACGCGGCCGATCCACCGGTGGTGTCGGTGCCCTTGGCAAACAGCTGCAGCGAGCGCGCCGCCGCGTCGAGCCCGCGGACCTCGATCTCGCCGCGGAACGACAGGTTGGCCGGCCCGAGCTTGATCGACACCGTGCCCTTGTAGTGCGTGGCGTCGATGTGCTCGGTGATGCGTGCACCCGGCATGCAGCCGGCCACGGCCTCGATGTCCTGCAGCAGGGCCCAGGTGGTGTCGGCCGCAGCCGGCATCGGGAACGACCGTTCGAGCTGGACCTTCATGGCGAGTCGTTCGGCCCTTCAGCGTTTGTCGATGCCCAGCGCGTGGCACTGCTGCCAGACGCGGTAGGCGTTGTGCGGCATGTCCATGTGCGTGACGCCCAGGTGCGCAAAGGCGTCGATCACCGCGTTGCTGAAGCATGGAATGCCGCCCACGTGCGGCGACTCCGCCACGCCCTTGGCGCCGATCGGATGGTGCGGGCAAGGCGTCACCGTGTGGTCGGTCTCCCAGTGCGGCGTCTCCATCGCGGTGGGCAGGAAGTAGTCCATCAGGCTGTTGCCGAGGTGATTGCCGCTGTCGTCGAACGGGATCTGCTGGCCCATCGCGACCGCAAACGCCTCGGTCAGGCCGCCGTGGATCTGGCCTTCGATCACCATCGGGTTGATGCGCGTGCCGCAGTCGTCGAGCGCATAGAAGCGGCGCACCTTGACCTCGCCGGTGTGCTTGTCGATGTCCAGCACGCACAGGTAGGCGCCGAAAGGGAAGGTCAGGTTGGGCGGGTCGTAGTAGGAGACGGCGTTCAGGCCCTGCTCCATGCCGGCGGGCAGGTTGCCGGTGTGCGAGACCAGGCAGATCTCCTTCATGGTCTTGGCCTGCGTGGGATTGCCCTTGACCTTGAAGCGGTCGATCTCCCACTCGAGGTCCCCTTCGCCCACCTCGAGCAGATGGGCGGCGATCTTCTTGGCCTTGTCCTTGATCTTGCGTGCGGCCATCGCGGTGGCCGCGCCCGACACCGGCGTCGAGCGCGAGCCCCAGGTGCCGGCGCCGTACGGCGACTTATCGGTGTCGCCTTCCTCGACCACGATGTCGCTGGCCGGCAGGCCGAGCTCGGTGGCGATGATCTGTGCGTAGGTCGTGGCATGGCCCTGGCCCTGCGTCATCGTGCCCAGGCGCGCGATCACGCCGCCGGTGGGGTGCACGCGGATCTCGCAGCTGTCGAACAGGCCGATGCCGAGGATGTCGCACACCTTGGTCGGCCCGGCGCCGACGATCTCGGTGAAAGTGGAGATGCCGATGCCCATCAGCGTGGGGCTCTTGAGGTCGGCACGTTTGGCGGCCTGCTCCTTGCGCAGGGCTTCGTAGTCCACCGCCTTCAGCACCTTGTCGAGCGCCGTGTGGTAGTCACCCGAGTCGAGCGTCCAGCCGAACGACGTGGTGTACGGAAACTGCTCGGGCCGCACGAAGTTGCGGCGCCGGATCTCGGCCTTGTCGACGCCCACCTTGAGCGCCAGCACGTCCATCATGCGTTCGATCAGGTAGATCGCCTCGGTCACGCGCAGCGAGCAGCGATAGGCCACGCCGCCCGGCGCCTTGTTGGTGTAGACCGCGTCGACGCGCGCGTAGGCATTGGGGATCGCGTAGCTGCCGGTGCAGATCGAGAACAGGCCGGCCGGCAGCTTGGTGGCCGAGACGTGCGAGTTGAACGCACCATGATCGGCGAGCGCGGTGAAGCGCAGGCCCTTGATGCGGCCGTCCTTGTCGGCGGCGAGTTCGCCCACGCCGTGATAGTCGCGCGCGAAGCCGGTGGTGGAGATGTTGTCGATGCGCGATTCGATCCACTTGACCGGCACGCCGGTGACGATGGAGGCCACGATGGCCACCACGTAGCCCGGATATATCGGCACCTTGTTGCCGAAGCCGCCGCCGATGTCGCCGCCGACGACGCGGATCTTGCTTTCGGCGATGCCCGACAGCATGGCGAGCACGGTGCGCACCAGGTGCGGCGCCTGCGTGGTCATGTAGACCGTGAGGTGGCCGGTGGCCTTGTTGAACGAGGCCACGCAGCCGCAGGTTTCCAGCGGGCACGGGTGCACGCGCGGGTTCAGGATCTCCTCGCGCACGGTGACCTCGGCGCTGGCGAACGCAGCGTCGGCCGCCGCCTTGTTGCCGGCTTCCCAGGTGAAGATGTGGTTCGGGTGCGTGCGCGGGCCGTGGCCGACTTCGGTCTTGTCGGCGATGTCCTCGCGGATGATCACCGCGTCCTTGTCCATCGACTTCTTCGGGTCGACGATCGCCGGCAGCTCGTCGTAGTCCACCTCGACCAGCGCGGCGCCGTCGTAGGCGGCGTAGCGGTCGGTGGCGAGCACCATCGCCACCTCCTGGTACTGGAAGCACACCTTCTTGTCGGCCAGCACCGCCTGCACGTCGCCGCCGAGCGTGGGCATCCAGTGCAGCTTGACCGGCTTCAGGTCGTCGGCGGTGAGCACGGCCACCACGCCGGGCGCGGCGAGCGCCTTTGACTTGTCGATGCCCTTGATGCGCGCGTGTGCGAACGGGCTGCGCACGATGGCGCCGAACAGCATGCCCGGCAGCTTGATGTCGTCGACGTACTGGCCCTGCCCGCGGATGAACTTGGCGTCCTCCTTGCGCAGCAGCGAGGTGCCCATGCCTTGCAGCTTGTCTTCGCGTTCCTTCAGGTCGGACATGTTGCCCATGAGGTGTCTCCGTCTACGGTCGTTCGAGGGGGTTGCGCGGGGCGGTCAGGCCGTGGCGGGCTGGGCGGCGGCGAGCGTGCGCGCCGCCGATTGCACCGCCTTCACGATGTTCTGGTAGCCGGTGCAGCGGCACAGGTTGCCGGCCAGCCCGTAGCGGATCTCCTGCTCGCTCGGGTTGGGGTTCTCCTTGAGCAGCCGGTAGGCGCGCGTGATCATGCCCGGCGTGCAGTAGCCGCACTGCAGGCCGTGCTCCTCGTGGAAGGCCTGTTGCAGGGCATGCAGCACGCCGCCCTGCTCGAGGCCCTCGATCGTCAGCATGTCGGCGCCGTCGCACTGCACCGCCAGCACCGTGCAGGCCTTCACCGACATGCCGTCGATATCGACCGTGCAGGCGCCGCAGTGCGTGGTTTCGCAACCGATGTGCGGCCCGGTGTGGGCCAGGCGCTCGCGCAGCGTGTGGATCAGCAGCTCGCGCGCCTCGACGGTGACGTCGACCGGTTTGCCGTTGAGCTTGAACGAAACAGTGTGGGTGGTGGCCATGGGCTTTGGTCCTCGTGCGGCGGGTCAGGGCTTGGCGCGCGAGTGCGCCGTTTGCAGCGCGCGGCGCACCATCTCGCCGGCAATCACGGTCTTGTAGTCGGCGCTGCCGCGCTGGCAGTGCGACGGGCTGCATGGCTGCATCGCCAGCCGCGCCGCCTCGTTCAGCGTCGCGTTGTCGATCGGCTTGCCGACCAGGTAGTCCTCGGCCTTGCAGGCCTTCAGCGGCGTCGGGCCGACGTTGGTCAGCGCGATCGACACGCGCGCCACCGTGCTGCCCTTCATCTGCAACTGCACCGCCGCGGCGGCGGTGGCGAAGTCACCGGTCTTGCGCTTGAACTTGCTGTAGCACCAGCCGCTGCCCGCCGGTGGAATCGGGATGCGGATCTGCGTCAGGATCTCGTCGGCCCGGGCCTGCGTGCTGTACAGGCCGAGAAAGTAGCCGTCGGCCTTGAGCACCCGTTCGCCGCCGGGCCCGGTCAGCACGAACGATGCGTCGAGCGCCAGCATCACCGCGGGGTGGTCGTTGCCGGGGTCGCCGTGGCTGATGTCGCCGCCGATCGTGCCCTTGTAGCGCACCTGCGGGTCGGCGATCCAGCTGGCGACCTCCACCAGCAGCGGCAGCTTGTCGGCCAGCAGCGGCGAGGTGAGCAGCGCATGCTCGGTGGTCATCGCGCCGATGTGGATCTCCTGGCCTGACTGTGCGATGCCGCGCAGGCCGGCCACCTTGCCGAGGTCGATCAGCGCGCTGGGCGCCGCGAAGCGCAGCTTCATCATCGGCAGCAGGCTGTGCCCGCCGGCCAGCAGCTTGGCGTCGGGGCCGAGGTCGGCGAGCAGCTTGACGGCGTCGGCCACGGATCGCGGCGCGTGATAGTCGAATGATGCCGGGGTCATCGGGCGGTCTCCTCTGGTTGCAAGCGACGCATCGTGGGCGTCGCATGGCGGGCGAACTTAGGGCAGGCGGCGCCGCCCATCACGATCGATTGCATGAAACATCGGCGACGCCGCACGAACAGCCACGCAGCCGCACGAACCGCAGCATGCGCCGATGCCGGGGCAGCGGGCGCGGGAAAACCCGGAACGGATGTCGCTACAGCTCGGTCAGCCCCAGCCGCTCGAGCAGCCGTGGCACGCTGGTGCGCGCCACCGGCAGCGCGGCCTCCTCGTGGCGCAGCTTCAAGGTGACGCGGCCTTCGTCGCGCACGATCTGCTCGGCATGGTCCAGGTTGGCCAGATAACTGCGGTGGATGCGCAGGAACGACGCGCTGTCCAGCCGCGACTCGAGGTCGCCGATGGTCAGGTTGCAGAAGCTCGAGCCCTGCGCGGTGGTGACCCAGGTGTAGTGGCCCTCGGCGCGGAAATAGAACACGCTGTCGACGTCAACCAACACGATGCGGTTGCCCGACACGGTGGGGATCTTCTGCAGCTGGCGCTTGCTGCCGGGGCATTGCACGCTCGGCTCCTCGCGGCTCACCGCGTCGGTGATGTCATAGAACACCAGCGTGTAGCCGGCGGTGTCGCCGCGCATGTCGGCCATCTTGGTCACCTTGATCAGCAGCACCCGCTCGGGGATGTTGATGATCATCGTCATCGGCGGCGGGTTGCTGACCGGGCACTCGGTCTGGTCGATCAGGAACTTCACCTTCGCCTGCGAGCGTTCCGGGTGGAACGACAGCACCATCTTGTCGAACGGCTGCTTCTCGTCGACCGGCAGCACGCGCCGGGCGAAACTGTTCATCGCGCACACCTTGAGGTCGCGATCGAGCTGCACGAGCCCAACGTCGGAGCGTTCGAGCAGATACAGCGGGCTGCCTTGCTGGGTGCGTGTGTCCACGGCGTGACGGCTGGGCGAGTCGTGGGGTGGCCGATATTCAAGCACTAATGGCCGATCGTTGCACCGGCGGCAACCCGGCCTGGCGCAGGCTAGAGTGGCGTCATGGCGCTCCCCGATTCCCGCGGCAACCTGCAGGCCACCGATTCGGCCGCCGCGGCGCAGGCGGTGGAGTCGGCGCTCTGGCGAATGATGTCGTTCTACGACCCGCCGATCGCCGACCTCGACCGCGCGATCGAGGCCGATCCGCACTGGGCGTTGCCCCACGTGATGAAGGCCGGCTTCCTGCTCAGCCTGACCGAGCCCGCACTGGTGTCCGAAGCCCGGCAGCACCTGGAGCAGGCACAGCAGCGGGTCGCCGGTGCTACTGCGCGCGAGCGTGTGCACCTGGAGGCCGGCCTGCGTGTGCTCGACGGCCGCTGGCACGACGCCTGCGCACTGTGGGACGACTGGCTGCTCGATCATCCGCGTGACGCACTCGCCTTGCAGTGGGCCCACCTGTGGGACTTCTACCGCGGTGACGCGGTCAACCTGCGCGCCCGCCCGGCCCGTGCGCTGCCTGAGTGGGACGAGGCCGATCCGCTGTATGCGCACGTGCTTGCGCTGCATGCCTTCGGGCTCGAGGAGTGCAACCTGCAGGCGCAGGCCGAGGAGGCCGGGCGCCGGGTGCTGGCGCTCGAGCCGCGCTCGCCCTGGGCCATCCACGCCGTCGCCCACGTGATGGAGATGCAGGGCCGCAGCGACGACGGCGCCGCCTGGTTGCGCCAGCACCAGGACGCCTGGGCCGACAACGGCTATGCCTGCCATCTGTGGTGGCACCTGGGGCTGTTTCGCCTCGAAAGCCTCGACGAGGTCGGTGTGCTGCGGCTGATCGACGCCCATCTGGCCGGCGACGCGCTGCAGATCACGCTGCAGCGGGTCGATGCGGCGGCCATGTTGTGGCGGTTGCACCTGCTGGGCGTCGACGTGCGAGCGCGCTGCGCCGAACTGGTCGATGGCTGGGATCTCACCGACTCTGGCGCTGGCTACTACGCCTTCAACGACGTGCACGCGCTGCTTGCGTTGCTGGGGGCCGGCGAGCAGGCGCGCGCCGAGCACTGGATTGCGCGCTGCGCCGAGCATGCGCTGGCTGCCGACGAGGCGCGACGCAGCAACCACACGATGGCGCGCGAGGTCGGCGCCCCGCTGATGCGCGCGTTGCTTGCCTTTGCGCGCGGCGAGGCCGACGCGGCGGCGCAGGCTATGTATGCCGTGCGCGGCAAGGCACAGCGCCTCGGAGGCAGCCATGCGCAGCGCGACCTGATCGACCAGACGCTGCTGGCCGCGGCCGCGGCGTCCCCGCCCGGCGCCAGGGCCATCGGCCGCGCGGTGCTCAACGAGCGCCGGCTGGCCAAGCCGGTGTCGCCGCTGACGCGCCATTGGGCCGACCGCCTGAAGCAGGAGCGGGCATGACGTCGCCGGTGCCAAGCCCGCCGAGCCCGCTGAACCCGCTGAGGGTGCTCGAGGACCACATCGGCGAGCATCTGCGCGAGGCCGAGCGCTCCGGCGAACTGCAGCGCGCGCCCAGTTTCGGCCGCCCGCTCGACTTCGGCGACGGCTACGACGAAACGCCGGCGGAGCTGCGCATGGCGATGAAGGTGCTCAAGGACGCCAACGTCGTGCCGCCGGAGGTCGAGCTGTTCCATCGTCTGGCCGCACTGCGGCGCGACGCAGCGGCTGCGGCAGATCCGCAACAGGCGAAGGCGCTGTCGCAGCAGGCGAGCGAACTCGAGCAGCTGATCCGCTTGCGGCTCGAGCGGCTGCGCGGCGGCTCGCTGTAACGCCGCTCAGCGACTAAACCCAGGGCTCGGCCAGTTGCTCGGCGGCAAGCGCCTGCTGCACGGCAGGGCGCGCGAGCAGGCGTTCGAGGTAGGGCTTCAGATGCGACCGCTCGCGCGCCGGCGTCGAGGCCGGCCCGCTGAAGCCGCGCGTCCAGCGGCACAGCACGAAGGCATAGGGATCGAGCAGCGTGAAGTCCGCGCCGAGCAGCCATGGCTGGCCGTGCGCAGCCAGCTGTGCATCGAGCTGGTCGAGCAGCACGCCGGCGCGCGACTGCGCCTGCGCGCGCACCTCGGCCGCACTGGCGGCGTTGCCCGGAGCCACCAGCCGGTCCGGGTAGAAGTAAGCGATCAGCACCGGCTGCAACGTGTCGGCCATCCAGAACAGCCACTTGTACAGCTGCGCGCGATCGGGCGTGCCGAGCGCCGGTGCCAGCCGCGCCTGCGGCTGGCTGTCCGACAGGTGCAGGCAGATCGCCCCGGCTTCGTAGAGCACGAGCGGGCCGTCCTCGAGCACCGGGATCAGGCCGTTCGGATTGAGTTTCAGATAGGCGGCCGACTTGTGCGCGCCATGCTCACGATCGACCAGCCGCAGTTCGAACGGCACGCCCAGCTCGCGCAGCACGATGTGCACGATCAGGCTGGCGTTGCCGGGAAAGTAGTGCAGCGCGATCACCGCCGCATGATACGGCGCGCGACTAGGTTTTCAGTCGCGGCGGATGGCTGTCAGCTCGGCCATCTCGCGCCAGCGCGTGAGCCCCGCGTAGTTGGGCACGGCGTCGATCTCGAACCGCACGGTGCGCCCGAGCGCAGGGGCGTACCAGGCGCGGGCCTGGACGCTGTAGTGGATGACCACCGCGCGCGACGTGCTCGCCAGCGAGCCCTTGAAGTCGACGCGCTGGACCATCAGCGTGCCCAGCGGCGTGTTCATCTGTTCCTCGGTGGCAACGTAGGCACGCATCGACAGCGTGCCGGCGCACGGATCGGTGGGCCGTGTCGCTTCGATCGACCAGCCCTGGCCGAGCGTCATGCCGGGTCGGCTCCAGCCGCCCGGCGGCATGCAGTTGTCCATCTCGCCGGCCACCGGTGCGGTCATGCTGACGAGCGAACCGTCCTGACGCTCGATGCGGCCGCCCTGGTTGAACGACACCTGATCCTTGTCGAGGCTGTCCACCGTGTACACCGCCTCGCGCGCCACGCCGGTGAGCCGGTCGGTCACGCGGTAGACGATCCGGTCGCCGCGTTTGAGCGGCTGACCTGCGCCGCCGGGGGCCGCGTTGTCGCGGCCGGCGGTCGCCGCCGACGCGGCAGCGGCCGCATGCCGCACCGGCAGCTCGCGCACCCAGTCCGATGGAATGGCGAAATTCAGGTTCTGCGCGTCGCCGGTGATCGAGCCGATCGTCGTCAGGCCGATCAGCGCTCCCTCGTCGTTGAAGAGGCCGCCGCCGCTCGAGCCGCTGGAGATCGCCGCCGAGGTCTGGATCAGGATCAGCTGGCCCGCGTCGTTGCGGCGCAGCGACGAGACCAGCCCGGCGCTCATCGTCAGCTCCAGCCCCTTGGGGTTGCCGATCGCGAACACGTTCTGGCCGACGGCGATCTTGCTCGAATCGGTCACCGTGACGGCCGGCGCCTTCAGGCCGGCCACCTTGAGCTGGCAGACGTCGCGCTTGACGTCCCACAGCACGAGCTTCGCGTCGTGCGATACGGTCTCGCGCTTGACGGCGAGCCGCTTGGCCTTGGCCAGCACATGGCAATTGGTGACCACCGATTCATCGGCGATCACGACGCCACTGCCCTGGCCCAGCGGCAGGTTGTCGGCGTCGTAGGTCAGCACGCGCCAGACGCTGGGGGCCACCCTGGCGTAGACCTGCTCGGCGCTGAGCGCGTGCGCGTGGGCAGAGGCCGACAGCAACGCGGCCGCTGCGCCGGCCAGTCGCCATGCGACGCTGACTCTCATTGCCCGATCAGGCCCTGCAGATCGTCTGCGTTGGCGCTCGGCCGCAGCACGGCAGCGCCCTGGTCCTGCCCGCCCTGCGTGCTGCCGGCGGCGTTGCTGCGTGCCTGGGCCATGGCCACGCAGGCGTTGCCGCGCCCGTCGCGGCGCACGATTCCCTCGGGCGCCTTCATCGCATCGGGGTTGCTGGCGTCGAGCAGGCTGCCACGGCAGCCGGTACCGAACGCGCCGCCATTGACCAGATACGACTTGCCCGCCACCGGCGTGAACGACCAGCGCACCAGGCACGACTCCCTGTTCGGTCGCACCAGCATGAAATCGACCGTCGTCAGCGCACCGGCAGCCAGCGGCACGGTGGTCGGGTTGCGTGTGCTGTTGCCGGCACCAGCCAGGCGCGGGCCCTTGCAGTTCTCGGCATCGTCATGCACGAACACGCCGAAGATGTCGCCGCTCGGTACCGCGCCGCGCATCACCAGCTTGGCCGTGGGTACGCCGCTCGGCACCGCATACGGGGGCGACTTCGGCGGCGTGGCGCAGCCGAGCAGCACCGCCGGCACCAGCCCCAAGGCAAGCGTTCGGACACCCCTGCAGGAGCCGATGGGCATTCTCGTCGGGGGCAGTGTCATGGGCGGATCCGGCAATCGCCGGCGCTGTCGCGGACTGCAACGAGTCTACCGCTCGAGCGCCGTGCAACCGCCCGACGCGACCCCGGTTGCGAACCGGCGTCGCGTCGTCCGTGAACTATTCGATCGTCACGCCGGCGTCGCGCACGACCTTGCCCCACTTGATCACCTCGCGGTGCACGAAGTCGGCGAACTGCTCGGGCGGCGCACCACCCAACTCGGCGCCGAGGTCGAACCACAGCTTCTTGATGTCGGGATCCTCGAACGCCTTGACCACCAGCGCGTGCAGCTTCTGCTGCACCGCCTTCGGCGTGCCGGCCGGCAGCCACAGCCCGTACCACGACGTGACGTCGAAGTTCGGCAGCCCCGACTCGGCGGCCGTGGGGATCTCCGGGAACGACGGCGACCGTTTCGCCGATGTGACCGCGATCGCGCGCAGCTTGCCGCTGCGGATGTGGCCGGCCGCGCTGCCGAGCGCCTCGAAGATGTAGTCGATCTCGCCGCCCAGCAGCGCCGTCGTCGCCGGACCGGTGCCCTTGTACGGCACGTGCTGCGCCTTGACACCGGCCTGCGTGTTGAACAGCTCGCACGACAGATGCCGCGTGGTGCCGTTGCCGGCCGATCCGCAGTTGACCCTGCCATCGTTGGCCTTCGCGAACGCGATCAGCTCGGGCAGGGTCTTGGCTGGCACGCGTGTGGCCGCGACCAGTACGTCGGGAAAGACCGCGACGCTGCTGATGGCCACGAGGTCCTTCTCCAGGTCGTACGGCAGCTGCTTGTAGGCCGACACCGCCACCGCCACGTGCACCGGCGCCAGCAGCACGGTGTAGCCGTCTGCCGGCGACTTGGCCGCCATCGCGGCGCCGATGGTGCCGCCGGCGCCGCCGCGGTTGTCGATGACGAATTGCTGGCCGGCCAACTGCGACAGCTTGGCGGTCAGTGGCCGCGCCACCGTGTCGGTGCCGCCGCCGGGTGGGAAGGGCACGATCACCTTGACCGGCCGTGTCGGCCAGTCCTGTGCCGCCGCCGGCACGATGCACAGTGCCTGAATTGCCACGATGGCGAGAACAAGCTGCCCAGCGATGCGACGAAAGAGGCGAATGCGGTTCTTCATGCCGCCATCGTAGGCGACGCGGACCGCGGCCCCGCGCAGGGTTGCCCCGCGGTCAGGTCGAGCAGCCGGCCTCGATGCGCGTTGTACCGCCCAGCGCGATCGGCTCCGGGATGCGGTAGCCGTAACGCACGGCGGTCAGCTCGGCCAGGATGCTGATCGCGATTTCCGGCGGCGTGCGCGCGCCGTTCTTCAGGCCGACCGGTCCGTGCAGCCGCGCGAGCTGCGCCTCGGTGAGGCCGAAGTGTTCGGTCAGTCGGGCTTTGCGCTTGGCCTGGTTGGCGCGCGAGCCGATCGCGCCGATGTAGAAGGCCGGGCTCGCCAGCGCTTCCATCAGTGCCAGGTCGTCCAGCTTGGGGTCGTGCGTCAGCGCGATTACCGCGGTGTGGCCGTCGGGCTTCAGCTCGACCAGTAGGTCGTCGGGCATCTGGCGCGACAGCGTCGTGCCCTCGATCGCGAAGCCGCTCGCGTATTCGTCGCGCGGGTCGCAGACGATCACCTCGTAGTCGAGCGTGCGTGCCATCTGCGCCAGGTACAGCGTCATCTGCCCGGCGCCGATGATCACCAGCCGCCAGCGCGGGCCATGGTGGGTAGTCAGCGTGCTCTCGGACAGCTCGAGCTCGTCGGTATCGCCGGCGCGCTCGAGCGTCACCTCGCCACTGCCCAGCGTGAGTACCCGCCGCACGCGCTCGCCGCGCGCCAGCCGCGCCAGCAGCTCGCCGATGCGCGTGCGCGGCAGCACCGGCTCGAGCACCAGCTCGATCAGGCCGCCGCAGGGCAAGCCGAAGCGATGCGCCGCGTCGGCGTCGATGCCGTAGCGCACCACCTGCGGCCGGCCCGACACCAGCACGCCCTCGCGCGCCTTGTCGATCAGATCGTCCTCGATGCAGCCACCCGACACCGAGCCGACGACGCGGCCGTCATCGGCGATCGCCACCACCGAGCCCGGCGGGCGCGGCGCCGAGCCCCACGTGCGTGTGGTGGTCGCCAGCACCACGCGGCGACCCTCGGCCTCCCAGGTCGCGATCTGCTTGAGTACCTGGAGATCGACGTTGTCCATGTCAGCGTTCCTCCGTTGTCGAGGGCTCGGCGCGCGCCGGCGCGGAAGGCCGGCGTGCGGTCTGCTTGCGCCGGCGGAAGTTCCACCACGGCAGCGCGCGGGTCAACGACAGGATGTCTCCGCTGTGCGCGCTGGTGTAGCCGGGCAGTTCGTTGACAGCCATCGCGAGCGTGGGTTCGCGCAGCACGCGCAGCAGTTGCTGCACGGCCGGGTGCTGCAGCCGGTCGGCCAGGCAGACGAGGAAGTAGTCCTCCTCGATCAGCGGCACGAATTCGAGCCCGAAGGCCCGCGCCGCTGCTTCGATGCCGACGCCGGCATCGGCCACGCCGCTGGCGATCGCGGCGGCGACGGCGACGTGGCTGTCCTCGATCAGCGCGCAGCCGTCCCGCCCCTGTTGCGGGTCGACGCCGTTCAGCGCGAACAGATGGTCGGTCAGCAGCCGGGTGCCGGAGCCGGGCTGGCGCTGGATGAAGCGGGCGCGCCCATCCGCCAGATCGGCCAGGTCGCGCAACTGCAGCGGATTGCCGCGCGCGACCATCAGCCCCTGCATGCGCCGCGTGCAGCCGATCAGCTTGTGGCGGCCGGGCTTGAGCAGCGGCTTGAGCCCGCGCGCAAAGACCTGCGCGCCCCGGGTCAGCGGCGGTACGTGGAAACCGGCCACTGTGCAATGGCCTTCCGCCAGCGCGCGCAACGCGTCCAGGCTGCCGGCGAACTTGAGCTCGATGTGCAGGCGGTGCTCGGCGCTGGCGCGCTCGCGCAGCAGCGGCAGCGCCATGTCGTGGCTGGCGTACAGCGTGAGCGGCTGCTGCGAGCCGTCGAGCGCCTCGGCCAGCACGCGCTCGAGCTCGGCGCGCAGCGCCTCGATGTGCGGCGTCAATCGCGCCCGGGCTCGCGTTTCGGCCCACAGCAGCCGCTCGGCAAACGGCGTCAGCTGCGCCGGCTGGCCCTGCGACCAGGTGACCAGCGGCTCACCCAGCACCTCCTGCCAATGCTTCAGCGCACCCCAGACATGGCGGTACGAGGCGCCGAGCGCGCGCGCCGCATGCTGGATCGAGCCGTGCTCGCGCAGCGCCGACAGCAGGTCGAACAAGGGGTTCTGCACCTCGGCGCCTTGCTGGCCGCCATGCTGGAAGCTGTACTGCAGGTGGACGCCGCGGTTCTTCATCGTCTGGTGGCCGCGTCGCCCGTCGGGGCCGAATGCGGACGGTGACGATACCGCAAAGCACTGTCTCGATCTGGCACAGCGGAAATCCTTGACCGGCGCGCTTGCCCGCGGTCCCGGGCGCCCGGGACAATGCTGCATGGATCGACCCGACACCACCCGCTGGGCCGCGCTGCTAGGCGCACTGGAGCAGGGCCTGCTCGAACGACAGACGGCCGTGCGCGCACTGCTGCTGGCGGCGCTGGCCGGCGAGCATGTGCTGCTGATCGGCCCGCCCGGCACCGCCAAGAGCGAACTCGCGCGCCGACTGCATCGTGCGGTCGAAGGGGCGGGGTACTTCGAGCGCCTGCTGACGCGCTTTTCGACCCCGGAGGAGCTGTTCGGCCCGCTGTCGCTGAAGGCGCTGGAGGACGACCGCTACGAGCGGCTGACGAACGGCTTCCTGCCGACTGCCGGTATCGCCTTTCTCGACGAGGTGTTCAAGGCCAATTCGGCGATCCTCAACGCGCTGCTGACGCTGCTCAACGAACGCGAGTTCGACAACGGCAGCGGCCGCCAGCGTACGCCGCTGCTCAGCGTCGTCGGCGCCAGCAACGAGGTACCGGCCGACGAAGCGCTGCTCGCGTTCTTCGACCGATTCCTGCTGCGCGTGCCGGTGGCGCCGGTCGACGACGCCTCGTTCAAGGCGTTGCTGACACTCGACAAGGCCGCGCTGCCGCCTGCCATCGCGCCGCTGTCGGCCGCCGAGCGCCAGGCCGTGCTGCGTGCAGCGGCGTCGATCCTGCCCGCTGAACAGGCACTCAGCGCCTGCGCGGCGCTGCGCGGCTGGCTGGCCGCGCGCGGTCAGCCGCTGTCCGATCGCCGTTGGCGGCAATGGATCGGCCTGATGAAAGTGGCGGCGGCCAGCGAGGGACGCAGCGACATCGACGAACTCGACCTGTGGTCGGCGCCCTACGTCGCCGCCGCCGCTCCGCAGGACGTGCCGGCGCTGGCGCAGTGGTTCGCCGCCGATCTGCTGGGCGCCGTCGCTCACGACACGCCCTGGCTCACGCACGCGGTCGAGGCCTTCGAGCGGCAGTTGCAGATCGAGCAGTCGGCAGCGTCCGACGATGGGCAGGGCGCGCAGGCGGCGGGCAAGCTGGCGCTCGCCCGCTCGATCGGCCGCGGCGACGGCAGCGACGACTCGGATGGCGGCATGCTGCGCATCGTGTCGCAGGCACTCGAGCAGCAGCTGCGTCGCCACTACAGCACCGTGCACATCGACGCGCGGCTGACGCAGATCGACGAGGTGATCGCGCAGGTGCAGGCCCTGCATGCCGATGTCGAGGCGCAGCATGCGCGGCTGGCCGAGCGGCTGGCCGGCCGTGTCTGGCTGCCGCCCGAGCTGGCGCAGCAGCTGCTCGACGCACATCGTCACACGTTGGCCACTTTGGCCGACCGGCTGGCCCGGCTGGCGGCCTCGCGTGCGGGCTTTGCCGGCCTGCCGCTGCAGCCTGCACAAGACAATGACGCGGCGCCGCCGCCGGTGCCGCTGGAGGCGGCGGCCGCCGCCTGATCCATCGATGACTCCCGCGCCGCATCCGATCGACGCGCCGTATCACCTGCTGCAGGCGTTGCCGCGGCCGGTGTGGCTGCCGGCCCTGGTGGCCAGTGCCGGCCAGCGCGCCGCGCGCCTGCGCGATACGCGGCACTGGCTGCTGGCACTCGACGCCGGCGAGTTGCCGGGGACCGAGGCCGATTTCGGTGACGCGGCGGCACTGGCGCCGCTGCGCGCAGTGGTCGGCGAGCTGCAACTGCCGGCGCTCGCGCGCGGCGTGCCGGCACTCGCCGAGCAGGTGCTGCGCACGCTGCTGTGGCACCTGGACCGCATCGTCGACAAGCAGCCGCGCCTGTCGCGCGCGGCGGCCATCGCCGAGATGGCCGCCGAGTTCCGCGCCGAGTGGCAGTCGCAGACGCAGGGTCTCGACGAGGAGCTCGCGCTGCTGCAGGGGCTCGGCGATCTGGCCCGGCTGCGCTGGGACGAGCTGCGCGGCCACCTCAACACCCGGCCGCTCGCGCTGGCACGCCGTGCCGCCGAATTGCTCAAGCGGCTGCCCGGGTTGAACGACCTGATCCGCCGCCTCGGCAGGGCCGAGCGCAGCGTCGCGCCCGCGCACGCACCGCAGTCCAGCCTCAGCGATGCCGCCGCGCCGCCGTTGGCGCTGCGCGCGGTGGAGACGCGCCTGCCCGGTGAACCGGGCGAGATCACCGGCGTGCGCTTCTCCGCGCGGCCCGAGCGCATGCTCGCCAGCGAGGCGGTCATGTTGCGTCACCCGGTGTTGAAGAAACTGTGGCGGGCTCGCCATGCCGAGGCCCGCCTGCTGTCGTGGGATACGGAGGCCGTGTTGACCGATTGGCGCGCCGATCCGCAGGCTGCGGCGCGGCGGGCCAGCCGGCCGCCCGAGCCGCAGGCGCTCGAGCGCGGCCCGATCATCGTGTGCCTGGACACGTCGGGTTCGATGCGTGGCGCGCCGGAGCACATCGCGAAGGCGATCGTGATCGCGGCGCTGCGCGCGGCGCACGAAAGCCAGCGCGCCTGCCGGCTGATCGCCTTTGGCGGGCCTGGTGAACTGATCGAGCGCGAGATCGGCCGCGGTGCCGACGGGCTGCAGGCCTTGATGGACCTGATGGCGCAGGCCTTCGACGGCGGCACCGACATCCAGACCCCGATCGAGCGCGCGATCGCGACCGTGCACGACGAGCGCTGGTCCGGCGCCGACATCCTGCTCGTCAGCGACGGCGAGTTCGGCTGCGTGCCGCACACGCTGACGCGGCTCGACGACGCCCGCCGGCGCTTCGGCCTGCGCGTGCAGGGCGTGCTGACCGGCGATCGCGAGACGATGGGGCTGCTCGAGGTCTGCGACGCGATCCACTGGGTGCGCGACTGGCGTCGCTTTGCCGACCCGGCCGAGGGCGGCGACGGGCGTGGCTTCTCGCCGGTGCACAGCAAGAGCCTGACGGCGCTGTACTTCCCCAACGCGCTGGCCGGGCGTGCCGGGCGGCTTGCGCCGTCCGACGACGCATGAGCGTCGCCACCGAGGTCATCGCCCTGCTGGAACTCGCCGGCGAACGCCGGCCTTGGCCGCGCGTGCGCGCCCTGCACCTGCCCCCGCGGCCGACGCCGGGCGACCTGCGCGGCGAGTTCTGCGCGCTGGAGCTCGACGACGAATCGATCGGCCTGAGCTACGTGCTGCTCGGCGACACCTGGGCCGACCTGACGCGCCAACGCCCGCGCCTCGATCTCGCCGGTCGCGACGCGCTCGACGTCGCGCGTGGCTTCGGCGGCGTCGATCCGCTCGAACGCACCGTCGGCTTTGCCGCAGTCAACGCGCTGACGCGCTGCCTGTTCCAGCGCGCCGGTTTTGCGCCGGGCAGCAGCGGCGACTCGATCGGCCATCTCGATCCGCAGCCGGGCGAGTCGATCGGCATGATCGGCTTGTTTGCGCCGTTGGTCCCGCGCATCACGGCACGCGGTGCGCAGGTCGTCGTCGTCGAGCTGCGCGCCGATCTGGCCGGCGAGCGCGACGGCGTGCGCGTGACGCTCGATGCGAGCGAGCTGGAGAGCTGCGACAAGGTGCTCGCCACCGGCACGCTGCTGCTCAATGACACGCTCGACCGCATGTTGGTCCATACGCGGCGGGCCCGCAGCGTCGCGCTGGTCGGCCCCAGCGTCGGCTGCCCGCCGGACCCGCTGTTCGCGCGCGGCGTCACGCTGCTGGGCGGCAGCTGGATCATCGATCCGGCGGCGTATGTGGAGGCCTTGCTGGGCGGCCAGCCCACCGCGAAAGCAGCACGCAAGTCGGCGCTCACGCCGGCACAGTATCCCGGCTGGGACGCATTGGTGGAGCGCGCGGCGCGTTAGTCGTGCGACCGCGCGGGCAGGGGCCGCGCCCTGGGTCGCCAGTGGCGCAGCGCGCGCGGGGCGTGCGAACTCACGCCCGAGACGACCAGCACCGCCCAGAACAGCGCGCCGGCGGCCGCAGGCGCGAGCGCCATCCAGGCTACCAGCGCCAGCTTGGCCAAGGCCACCGTGCCGGCCAGCTCAAGCAGTCGAATGCGCCCGTCGGCGCATTCGACTGCGAGCAGGGCTGCGCCACTGGCGGCGCTGGCCGCTGCCGCGCCGAATATCGACAGCGGCGCACCGAGCAAGGCGGCACCCAGCAGCGTCACGCTGGCCAGATGCGCGGTGCGCAGCACGATGCCGAGCCAACGGCGCCATGCGGCCGACCGCGGGGTGTCACCGGCGCTGTCCGCATCGCTCATCCGCCGCCTCGCTGCATGTAGAGATCGAAGTGCTGCATGAAACGCACCCGCTCGTCGGCCGGCACGCCGGCGAACCGATATTGCACGCACAGGCGCGGCAGGCGGACCGACGCGATCTGGCGCGGTGACAGCACCTGCCACAGCAGCTGCAGCGTGCCGGCACCGATCGCCACGCGCGCGCCGTCGGCGCCTGCCGCCCGCCACTCGTGATGGCCGATCGCACCAGGCAGCCAGCCCAGCCACTCGGCCGGCGTGCAGCCGTGCTCGCGCTCGAAGGATTCGCCGTAGACCGCCGGGTCGTGCATGCTTGCATCATCGCCGCCCTTGCGCGGCAGCACATTCAGCCGCCGGCGATCGGCGGCCAGATGGCGAGCACATCACCGTCGAGCAGTGCCCGGGTCGCGCGCTGCTCGGGTGGCACGAAGTGCCCGTTGATCAGCACCAGGTGCACGAGTTTTGGCGGCAGGCCATACGGCGCGATCGCCTCATTCACCGTGGTGCCGGCAGGCAGCTCGAGCGGCATCGCGTTGTCGCGGCGCCGTTCGGCGGGCAGGTAGTCGCCGAGCGTCGCATAGAGCTTGAAGGTGATCTGCATGGAAAACGTGTCGCGCGGCTGCGCGGGTCATGCGTGCAGGTGGCCCGGCACCGCCTGCGCCTGTGCGCTGGCAAGGTAGGCCTCCATCAGCCGCGTCGGGTCGTTCAGCAGCTGGTCCTTCCACGGACCGAGTCGTACGGCGCCCTCGACCAGGCCACGCATCACGCCGACATGGTCGGTCCAACCGATCGAGTTGCAGCCGACCAGCCGGTCGCCGTCGAACTGCAGGCTCAGATGGCGGCCCCCGCCGTTGCTGCCGGCACGGTCGGTCAGTTCGACGTGCTGACCGCCGCTGACGCCCTGCCAGTTGCCGAAACTGGTCGACACCAGACCCAGCGTGTCGAGCACGTTGATCTGCGTGACGCCGCGCAGTTCGGTGGTGCGGCCGGCCATGTTGAGCGCGGCCACCCGCGCCTGCTCGGCGGCGTTGGGCTGGATCGCGCTGACGATCGTTTTGCCGCTGACCTTGTCGAATGCCTCGGCGCAGTCGCCGGCGGCATAGATGCCGGGCACGTTGGTCTGCAGGTGCTCGTCGGTCAACACGCCGACCAGGCAGCGCACGCCCGAGTTCTCGAGGAAGCCGATATTCGGCCTGACGCCGGTGGCGCTGATCACCAGATCGGCCTCGATCTTCTGCCCGGTCGACAGCCGCACCGTCATCGCGCCGGTGGGCATCGCCGACTCGCCGAGCCCGACGGCGCTGGCGATCTTGCCGAGCAGTCCGGGTTCCGCCGGGGCGCCGCGCTCGATCGCCTCGACACGGGCACCGGTGTGCACCGTGACGCCCTTCTTCTGGCACCAGTCCTTGATCATGCTGCCGGCGGTGGGGCCCATCATGCGCGGCACCATGCGGTCGCCCATCTCGACGACGGTGAGCTTGACGCCCCGCGCCACCAGCGGGTCGAGCACGATGCAGCCGATGAATCCGGCGCCCATCAGCACGACACGCGCACCGGCCGCCGCTCGCGCCTGGATGGCGCGCGCATCGGCCAGCGTCCAGCAGGCGTGGACCCCCGGACCTTGAATGCCGGGGATCGGGGGCATTGCCGGTGACGACCCGGTGGCGATGAGCAGGCGGTCGAAGGCGAGCGCATGCCCGTCGTCGAGCAGCACCTGGCGCGTCGCCGCGTCGACCTGGCGGGCGCGGCCGCGCTGCAGCGTGATGCGCTGCGCGGCGAAGTGATCGGCCTCATGGCGCAGGTGCGTGCCGGTCTCGCCGATCTGTCCGCTCAGCAGATAGGGAATCGCCATCCGCGAGTAGGGTGGCTCCGGCTCGTCGCCGACCAGCACGATGTCGGCCATGGGCGCGTGCTTGCGCAGCGTTTCCGCAGCAATGACACCGGCCGGGCCGGCGCCGAGGATCACGTGTTTCATGTTCATCCTGCTTGATGGGACAAGACGGCCCGTAGGCCGCCTTGTTGTGAAGCGCCACTCAGCCGAGTGGCCACCGCGGAACCGGCTTTGCCGGGCCGCCGGTGACGCCCCCTTGAGGGGGCGGCGCCGAAGGCGCTCCGGGGGTGGTCAAAGGCCCAAGCGCGAACGCGTCTCGGGCTTTAGCTGCCCATCGGCGGTCCAGCCGCGGATCTCGTAGTACTTGGGCAGCATCTCCGGCAGCTTGCTGACCAGGCCCTTGGCCGGTCCGGTCTTGGCCGGCTCGGTGAGCAGCCGCTTGGGCAGCGTGTCGTCCTTGCTGGTGAAGCCGGCGCGGTTGTTGAAGTCGCGCTCCATGTTCCAGATGCGCTCGCCGATCTCGCCGACCTTTTCGAGCGTGAACTCGTTGCCGCAGGCGGCCGCGAGCTGCGGCGCCAGATCGGCCAGGCCCCAGGCGAAGGTCGTGAAGATGCACAGGCCGGATGAGTCGAACGCCGCGGTGGCATCCTGGAAGGCCTTCACCAGCTCGGGTTTGCCTTCGGAGGCCAGCGGGTCGGTCTTCACCGGAATGCCGAGCACCTCGGAGGCCACCGTGTAGCTGCGCAGATGGCAGGCGCCGCGGTTGCTGGTGGCATACGTCAGGCCCATGCCCTGGATGCCACGGCTGTCGTAGGCGGGGAACTCCTGGCCCTTCACGCTCATGCTGAGCTCGGGCTTGCCGTACTTCGCTGTGAGCCGCTTGGAACCTTGGCCGATCTCCTTGCCGAAGCCCTCGCCCTTGGCGGTGATCTCGGCGAAGTAGGCCAGCGCCTGCGCCGAACCGAACTTGGCGTCGATGCCGAGCTGCTCCTGCTTCAGGATGCCCAGGTCATACAGCTCCATCACCGCGCCGATGGTGGCGCCGAACGAGATCGGATCCATGCCCTGCTCGTTGCACAGCAGGTTGGCGTACTGCAGAGCCTCGAGGTCGTTTACGCCGTTGGCTGCGCCGAGCGCCCACGCCGCTTCGTATTCCAGGCCGCCCGAGGCGCCCCAGTACTGCGGCTTGTTCTGCACCGTGAAGTGGCCCTGGTCGAGCTTGCTGATGCGACCGCAGGCGATCGTGCAGCCGAAGCACGCCTGGTTGGTGACGAGGTGCTTCTTGCCGTCGGTCGCGCGCGGGGTGGCCATCGCCTCGGCCGAGATGTCCTTGGCGCCCTCGAAGGCGACATCGCGGTGGTTGCGCGTCGGCAGTGCGCCGATCTCGTTGATCACGTTCATCAGCACCTGCGTACCGTAGGTCGGCAGGCCCTGGCCAGTGACTGCGTTGTCGTGCAGGATCTTCTTCTTCTCGGCGGTGACCTTCATGAAGGCCTTCGGGTCGGCGATGTTGCCGACGCCCTTGGTGCCACGCACCGCGATCGCCTTCAGATTCTTGCTGCCCATCACGGCGCCGACGCCAGAGCGGCCGGCGGCGCGGTGCAGGTCGTTCACCACCGCGGCGAACAGCACCTTGTTCTCGCCTGCCAGGCCGATGCTGGACACCCGCACCAACGGATCCTGATGCAGCTTCTTCAGCGTCTCTTCGGTCTCCCAGACGCTGTGGCCCCACAGCGCCGAGGCGTCGCGCAACTCGGCCACGTCGTCGTTGATGGTCAGGTAAACCGGCTTGGCCGAGGCGCCCTCGAAGATGATCATGTCCCAGCCGGCCATCTTGAGCTCGGCGCCCCAGTAGCCGCCCGAGTTGGAGCAGGCGATGGCGCCGGTCAACGGGCCCTTGGTGACCACGGTGTAGCGCCCACCGGTGGAGGCCATGGTGCCGGTCAGCGGGCCGGTGGCCCAGATGATCTTGTTGGCCGTCGACAGCGGGTCAACCTTGGCGTCGACCTCCTCGACGTAGTACTTGGTGGCCAGGCCACGCGAGCCGATGTACTCCTTGGCCCACTTCATGTTCAGCGGTTCGGACTTGACGGTGCCGGCCGTCAGGTTGACGCGGAGGATCTTTCCTGCCCAGGACATTCGTGTTCTCCTTGTTCTCGTTCAGGCGGCGGGCTGGTTGCCCAGCTTGTCGGCCCAGGCCTGCATCTTGGTGAGGCCGGTCCAGTTGGCGTCGATATAGGTGATCGCGCCGGTCGGGCAGGCGGTGGCACACGCAGGGTCGCCGCCGCAAAGATCGCACTTCTGCACCTTGCCGGTCTCCTGCACGTAGTTGATGGTGCCGAACGGGCAGCTGATCGTGCAGACCTTGCAGCCGACGCAGGTGCTTTCGTTCACCACCTTGGCACCCGTGGCCTTGTCCAGCGTGATCGCCTCCACCGGGCAGGCATGCAGGCACCAGGCCTCGTCGCACTGGGTGCAGGTGTAGGGCACCTTGCGGCCGGTGGTGTGGAAGTCGAACACCTTGATGCGCGACTTGGCCGGCGCGAACACGGCGTAGTTCTCGTACGAACAGGCCATTTCGCACTGCAGGCAACCCGTGCACTTGTCCGGGTTGATGTGGAGGCTTTTTTGCATGACGGGGTGGCTTTCGCGGCTGTCGATGAAAAGGGCGCGCCGGACGGCGGCTCGCAAGACCCTGCCACCTTACCGGTTATGCAATCATGTTCATACGCGGCAAGTCAAAAAACCTAGGCCAAACCCTGACCCGCCGCGGCGGCCGGGCCGCGGTGCTCCAGGCTGAGACGAACGCGCCCGCGGCGAGCGGGCGAGGCGGTGACTACTTCGCGGCGTTCGGGAAGAACAGCTGTTGCCCGCCGATCTGGTAGCTCGCGATCGCCTGCTGGCCCGCGGGCGACACCACCCAGTCGACGAACCGCTGCGCCAGCGCTTGCTTGACGTGCGGGTGCTTCGCCGGATTGACGGCCATCACGCCATATTGGTTGAACAGTGTTTTGTCACCCTCGACCAGCACGGCGAGTTGGCCGCGATTCTTGAACGACAGCCAGGTGCCACGATCGGTCAGCGCGTAGGCGTTCGGAGTCGACGACGCGATGTTGAGCGCCGGGCCCATGCCGCAGCCGCATTCCTTGTAGCCGGCGGGCCGGGCGGTGGCCAGATCGATGCCCGCCGCCTTCCACAGGCGCAGTTCGGCGGCGTGGGTGCCGCTCTTGTCGCCGCGCGACACGAAGCTGACCGTGGGCGTCGAGGCGAGCTTCTTCAAAGCTGCGGCGATGTCATTGCCACGCGCACCGGCGGGGTCGGACGCCGGGCCGACCAGCACGAAGTCGTTGTACATGACCGGCAGCCGCTTCAACGCGAAGCCCTCGGCGGCGAACTTCTCCTCGGCGGCCGTGTCGTGCACGAACACCACGTCGGCGTCGCCACGGCGGCCCATGTCGAG
>Ga0075356_1000052_pt1 | contig 22634 bp, 23 predicted proteins | sample WestPond_Cattail_FD_120073 | JGI IMG/M metagenome (GOLD analysis project Ga0075356, IMG submission 120073) | Natural and restored wetland microbial communities from the San Francisco Bay, California, USA, that impact long-term carbon... | ecosystem: Environmental > Terrestrial > Soil > Wetlands ... | reverse complement strand
GCCTGGTCGACGGCGTCGAGCTGCTCGGCCATCTCCTGCACCCCGACTTAGTCGGCGCGCCGGGCAACATCGGCTTCGCCGAGCTGCGCTCGAATCACGCGCGACCCGACCGGACCGGCTGAGCCTCAGGCGACGGCGAGCGCGCCGAGGATCGAGAGAACGGCCACCGCCGTCATCACCGCCATCTCTGCCGGGAAATGGCGGCGTCCGAGCATGCCGCGCTCGCCGGCGAGGATCGCGAATGCGCAGATCACGCCAGCCACGAGGCCACCGAGGTGGCCACCCAGGCTTATGTCCGGACTGCCGATGCTGATCGCCAGATTGAGAAGCAGGATCACCCCGACCGACGAAGCGACAGCATCGATCCCACGCCCGCGGGCGATCACGAACGTCGCACCGAATATGCCGAAGATCGCCCCCGAGGCGCCAACCGTGAGCGCATCGGGGCTGAGCAGGAGAGCCCCGAATGCCCCACCGAACAGAGCGGCGATGTAGACGGCGACGAAGCGAGGGGTGCCGATCCCCGGCTCGAGCAGGCGGCCGAGGAAGTAGAGCGCGAACATATTGAAGCCGATGTGGACGAGGCTGGCGTGGAGGAAGCCGCCCCCGACGAGCCGGTACCACTCGCCTTCCGCGACCGACGGGCCGAAGAGACCGAAGTTGACGACCGCCGAGCTCCCCCCAACCGAGGTGCCGCCGCTGCCGCTGGCGATCTCGGCGAGAAACACAGCCACGTTGAGCCCGATCAAGATGAAGGTCGCCGGCGCCCGCGAGAACAGGCTCGCCTCGCCGACCCCCCTGACCACCCTGGTGGGCTGGCGCATGCACTCCGGGCAGCGCATCCCGACCGGGGACGGCGTCATGCAGTCGGGACAGATCGGCCGCCCGCAGGAGGAGCAGGAAACCGCGGTCTCGCGGTTCGGATGCCGGTAGCAAGTCTGGGACACGGGGATGAGCAGCCTACAATCGCCGCCGATGGATGCCCCAAGCCCAGCCAGGCTCTACGCCTCCGCGGTCGGCGCGGCGCTCGTCGTCGCCGGCATCGTCGGCTTCTTCTACAGCGCCTCCTTCGGTTCGCCGGGCGAGGTCGACGAGGCGTTCGGTGCCTTCGCGGTCAACGGCTGGGTCAACGTCCTGCACATCCTCACCGGAGCGCTGGGGCTGCTGATGGCGGGGTACGCCTCACGCCAGTACTCGCTCTGGATCGGGGCCCTCTATCTCGTCGTCGCCCTCTGGGGCTTCGCGATCGGCAGTGGAGAGTCGGTCCTCGGCTTCCTGCCGGTGAACACGGCCGACAACCTGCTCCACCTCGTGATCGGCGCTCTCGGCATCGGCGCGGCGCTGTCGACGCCGGTCGCGAAGAAGGGCAAGCCGGCTACAGCCTGACCCGGCCGGCCAGCGAGCGCAGGCCGCCTTTGGCCTGCTGGCGGCCGCGACGACGAGCCTCGAGGAGCAGGAGCGCACCGGCCGCCGCTCCCCCGGCGCCGACGGCGAAGACCGGGCGCACCCAGTTGCGCGGGTCGCGCAGCGCCCGCAGCTCGCTCTCGGAGAGCTCCTCGGCCCAGTCGGAGAGCTCCTCGGCGGCGGCCTGCGTGACTGCCGAAAGCGTGTCCTCGAGCCGGCCCGAGAGGCGCTCCGGCGGCTCGATCGGCCTCAAGGCGTCCGAGAGCAGGTGCTCGACGTCCCAGGTGCTGCCGGTCAGGCGCTGGGCCTCACTCATCGCCCATCTCCTCCTGCAGCTGCTTGATCGCGCGGTGGATCAGCACCTTGGTGGCGCCGTCGGTGCGCCCCAGGGCGCGGGCGATCTCGCGGTTGTCCATGCCGAGGGCGAAGCGCATGATCAGGGCGTCGCGGCGGTCGTCGGGCAGGTGATCGAGGTTGGCCATCACCTGGCGCAGCTGCTCGCGCCCCTCGGCGATCGCCTCGGTCCCGTGCCGCGCTTCGATCGGGTCGGCGTTCTCCAGCGAGGTCTGCGGCCGCCGCGAACGGTCGCGGTAGTAGTTGGAGGCGAGGTTGTGGGCGATGCGAATCAGCCAGGGCCGCAGCGGCCGTCCGTCGGACTCGCGCCGGGCGCGGTCGAAGTGCCGGTAGGCCTGCAGGAAGGCCTGCTCGGTGAGGTCCTCGGCGTCGTGAGGATTGCCGACCCGGTAGTAGGCGTAGGAGTAGACGTCCCGCAGGTGGGCCCGGTAGAGGTCCTCGAAGGCACGATCGAGCTCCGCCTTCGCCTCGGGGTCGAGGCTCGCCGGCTCGACGTTCTTCTCGTTGCTCACGCTTGCAGCCTAGTCGGCCCGTGGCGGCGCTCAGTGGTCTCATCGCCCCTCCTTCCGGTGCGCTTTATGAACTCCATGGGTGCAAAAGGCGCACCGGAAACTCATGCAGCTTCCCTTGTGCGCTCGACGCTGCGCAGGCGCGCCACCCACGCCTCGGCGTCGATCTCGCCGCGGATCAGCGCGGCGAGGCCGCTCAGCGCCTCGGCGGAGCCACCCTCGGCCGCGGTCGCTGCCGCCAACAGCGGAACCGCGTCCAGGCCCTCGGAGGCCTGCCCGATCAGGCCGGGAATCTCACTCGCGGGGGTGCCCCGTCCCAGTAATTCGCCGGCGCGACGATTGCGCCCCTCTGGGGCCATCACCGTCGCGGTCAGGTCGCCCACGCCGGCCAGCCCGGAGAAGGTCGCGAGGTCGGCGCCGCGACCGATCGCGTGCTCGATGCACTCGCGCCAGACCTGCGCAGCGGCGATCCCGGCGGCGTTTAGCCCGTGCGGCTCGGCGGCGGCGGCGGCGAGGGCGGCGGCGTTCTTGGCGGCGCCCGCCATCTCGACCCCGACGACGTCGTGGGAGCGCTCGCAGACCAGTCCGGCCCGGTCGAAGACGCCGCCGAGCTGGTTGCGCAGCTCGGAGTCGGCCGAGCCGAGGACCAGGGCGGCGGAGCCCGAGACGGCCTCGCGGGCATGCGCCGGGCCGCCGAGGCAGGCGGTCGCGCGCGCCCGCACCCGGGCGCCGACGTATTCGGCGGGAAGCTGGCCCAGCGGCGCGATCAGGCCCTTGGTGAGCAGCAGCACGGCAGAGCGCTCGCCGACCCGGTCGGAGATCGCGCCGACCGCCTGCGGCAGCGAGCCGGAGGGGATTGCCAGACAGACCAGGTCGAGGCCGGCCAGCTCGACCTCGGAGGCCTGGCGCACCCGCACCGAGTCGGGAAGGCGGACGCCCTCCAGGTAGCGGGCGTTTTCGCGCGCCTCGTCGATCTCCGCCGCCTGCGCGCCGGTGCGGGTCGCGAGCTGGACCTCGAGGCCGCCGCGGGCGAGCAGCACGGCGAGGGCCGTGCCCCAGCTGCCGGCGCCGATCACGGCGGCGCGGCGCATCGGTGGCAGGCCGCCGAGGTCCTCCCACTGCAGCTCGACGTTGGGCCAGATCCGCGCGGTCACGGTCGAGGCCAGGCCACGCGAGGGATCGACGGCGCGCGGGAAGGTCATCGCCTTGCCGAGCCGGACCTTCACCTTGCGTGGACGGATTCGCCAGCCGCGCCGCACGTCTTCGGTGCCGAGAACCGCCGCCGGGATCACCGGCGCCCCCGTCTGCAGCGCCAGGCGACCGACGCCGCGCTTGGGCTCCGCCAGGGCACCGCTGCGGATCCGGGTCCCCTCGGGGAAGATGCAGACGGCGCCGCCCCGCTCGACGACCTGGCGCGCCGTCTCCACCGAGTCCTCGTCGGACTCGCCGCGGCGGATCGGGAAGGCGCCGAGACGGGAGAGGATCCAGCCTTTCCAGCGGCGCTCGAAGAGCTCGACCTTGGCGACGTAGTTCATCGGCCGGCGCCAGGGCAGGGCGCCGCCGATCGCGAAGGGGTCGAGGAAGCTGCGGTGGTTGGAGGCGACGATCAGGCCGCCCTTCAGCCGAGCGTGCTGGCGACCCGTCCTCGCGTAGCGGAAGTAGACGAGGAAGAACGGGGTCATGAAGATCCTGGCGAGGATGTACAGGATCGGGTTTACGCCGTGGCGGCGTGTGTACTCGTGGTACGCCTGGAGGCGAGAGGGGACCACGTAGGAGCGCTACACGGGTTGGGGACTTCGGTTACCCGGCCGGACGCAGGGCCCGCACGCTCGGGACCGCGAGCACGCCGGCCGTCGCGACGAGCAGCACTGCCACGCCGCCGAGAAGCGCCGTGGACGGCCCGAGGATGCCCATCGTTGTGCCGCCGACCACGTAGCCGAGCGGCAGCACCCCCGAGGAGCCGAACTCGTCGTATGACATCACCCGGGAGAGGCGCTGGGCCGGAACGTGGCCCTGCAGCGTCGTCTCCCAGAGGACGCCGAACAGCGCCAACCCGGCCCCGCCCAGAACGGCGGCGCCGGCCATGAATGGCATCGGCGCGAGGGCAGCCAGGGCCAGCAGCGGCGTCGCCCACAAGGTGACCGCGAGCGAGGCCGCGACCAGCGGCCGCGCCGGAGCCCAGCCCAGCCCGACGATGCCGCCGGTCGCCTCGCCGGCGGCGAGCGCGCAGAGGACGATCGCCCAGCCCGAGGCGCCGCCCAGGGCGCCGCCGGCCATGCTCGGCCCGAGCACGAAGAACGGGGCGACGACGAGGGCGTTCAGCACCGCGAACTCCAGCACGACCGCCCACAGCCAGGTTCGCGAGCGGAACTCCACCCAGCCCTCGCGGGTGCTCGCCAGCATCGAGAAGCTCTCCTCGTCCCTCGCCTCCGCTGCCGCCACCCCGAACCGCCGTCGCACCCCGACGAGCAGGGAGGCGCTGAGGAGGAAGCTCAGCGCATCGGCGCCGAACGCCCAGTTGGGACCGACGCCCGCGACCAGCACCGCGGCAAGGGCCGGCCCGGCGACCGCCGCCGCGGCGTCCGACATCTTGCGCAGGCCATTCGCCTGCTGCAAATGCCCTTCCGGGGCGACCTCACGCACGAAGCCCGTCATCGTCGGCGCGAAGAACGCGGCTCCGAGCCCGCTCACGGCCTGGGCGAGCAGCAGCTGCCAGAAGGCCGCGTCGCCAAGGATCAACAGGACCGCCACGCTGCCCTGCGATGCGACCCGGAGCAAGTCCGCCCCGACCAGCACGGAGCGGCGGGAAAGTCGATCCCCGGCGACGCCGCCGACGAGCAGGAACGAGACGTATACGCCGGCCTCGCAGGCCAGGGCGATGCCGATCTGGCCGGTCGAGCCGCCGATCGAGAAGACCGCGAACGGCATCGCCGCCAGGACCATGAACCGACCAACTCCCGAGGCGAACTGAGCCAGCACCAAGCGCCGGACCGGGCGCTCCGGCATCCCCGGGAAGCGCTTAACGGCGCGCCTCATCGTCCTCTGCCTCGGTGTCGGCCAGGATCGCGATGACCTGCCGATTCCCCGCAACCCTTGACACGAAGAAGGTCTCGCGCGCACCCCGAACGTGCCTGCTGTCAGCCTTCTCGACAGCACCCAGCCTGGCGAGAGTCCTCACGTGGTAGGCAGTCATGCTTACCTCCACGCCGACGATCCTGGATAGCTGAACCGGGCTACGGGCATCATCTGAGCAATGCAGCGCTCTCAGCAGCTTGCGCCGGAGCGAGTGGTTAAGCGCTTCGAGAAGCGCCGCAGTCACTTGCTGGCCCTCGCCCTCTACACCGCAGCCGTTCGTCTTGTCTCCGTCAGTCACGCTGATCCCCTCCATCTCCAAAACGCGTTCCGCTGGCACGGGAACGCTAAGGAACTTTGGCGTCAGTGTATGGAGACAAATTAATTCTTCAAATTCAGTTTCCAAAATGAAAATCCCTGCATTTCGTTTTGATTTTTGAAAACGAAACGTCGGCCCCTGGCCGTCCCAGAGGCCCCTCATAGCCGAGATCAGAGAGCCGCCCCCGAGGCCACCCCCGGGAACGGCTCGGACACTCGCGGCTAGGCGGACTTGGTGGTCGAGACCAGCGGCAGGGCCGGTGCGGTCGATGCGAGCTTCATATCTGTTCCCCCCTTCTTTACTCTAATTTTCTTGATTAATAGAGAAAATTAAAGCATTCAAGGGCGATGGGCAAGTCGGGGCCTGTCCTAATAGGCTTTGTCCTGACGTTCAGCGAGACCTGAGAAAAGGAAGGATCTAGCGTGAAATCGAGTGCAGCGGCAGGAGCGATTGACCTGGGGACGCCCACTTACGTGAACGTGAAGCTCGCCAAGGCGATGTCGAGCGAGCTACGGGTCAAGATCCTGGACACCCTGAGCAAAAAGGCGATGAGCGTGTCGCAGTTCATCAAGATCTTTCCCGAATACACGCACTCGCGGGCATCTCTCCAATTCTGCAACTTGCTGAAATGGGAGTTCCTCGAACTGGTCGAAATCAAGACGGGCGGAGAGCGCCGGGGCGGCAACGAGAAGTTCTATCGCGCCAATGTCCGCTCGCTGTTTGACCAGACGAGCTGGGCCGAGCTTCCGGATTGGCTGATGAACAAGGTCACGGCGTCCGTCTTCTCGACCCTGATCCATCGCGTCGCGGAGGCGATTGCGGCGGGGACGATCGACATACGGCCCGATCGCCATGTCACATGGTCGGACCCCGAGTTCGACCAGCAAGCGTGGGATGAAACGATCGAGGATGTGGAGGCCGTCTTTCAACGCATCCCCGCACGTGAGGCCGAAGCAGCGATCCGCCGGGCAAAGTCCGGCGAGGCGCCGATTCCAGTGACCGTAGCCTTGCTTTGCTTTGAGTCGCCGCCGGGCGCACGAACTGACTAACGAGCGGCCGGCGCTACCAGGCTTGCTCGATCAGGCTCTGCAGCTCGTCCCGTGTCGGTGGGTTTGGCGTGAAGGCGAGTTCGGGACGGGCCAGCATGGCCTCTATGGCTTCGGGGAGCTTTGCTCGATCCGCTCCCTGGTCGCCCAGGCCTGGGGGGTTGCCGCCCAGGTCGAGGATGCGGGCTTCGATGGCGTCTGGGTCGGTGCCGAGGGCCGTCGCCAGAGGCCTGAGGCCGTCGGGGGCCCGGGGGACCATGAAGGCCATCGCCCTGGGGAGGATCGCCGCGTTGGTGGCGGCGTGGGTGCCGCCGCAGATCCGGACCAGGGTCTGGCAGACGACGTGGTGGAGGGCGAAGGCGCCGGAGTCGATCGCGTAGCCGCAGAGGATCGAGCCGAGGGCGAGGTCGGCGCGGTTGCGCTCTGCCGGGTCTTCGTCCAGGGAGGTGGCGATCAGTTGGGCGCCGCGTAGGGCGGTCATCTCGGAGACCGGGTTGGCGAAGGGGGTGTAGAGCGAGTCGGCGCCGTGGGCCAGGGCGTTCATCGAGCTTGCTCGCAGGTCGGGCTCGGGGGCGCTGGTCATCGCCACCGGGTCCGCGATCACGAGCGCGGGGTGAACCATGCCCCGAACCCGGTTCTCGGCGCCTGCCGGCAGGCGGTGGATGCCGGTCATCTCCGCTCCCGACATCGTCGTCGGGAGCGCCGCGACGCGGGCGCCGGTGACCGAGGCGATCGCCTTCGCGGTGTCGATTACGCGGCCGCCGCCGAGGGCGACGAGGTTCGGCGAGTGCACCGAGTCGAGCAGGGCCGCGGCGCTCTCCGGCACCGCACTCGCCGGGTCGGCCGGCGGCAGCTCGTGAACGGCAACCGCGGCACCGGCCAGATCGGCAGCCCCATCCAGATGACGGTGAGTAGTGAGCAGCTCGAACGGCCGCATGCCGTTCTCGGCGAGCAGCCCAACCGCCTCCCCCACCCCGCCGTCGCGAAAGACGACGACGCGGCCGGCGTCGCGCCAGACGAAGTCGCCGCTCACCCGGCCGAGACCGTGCGCGGGTTGACCACCGGCCGCAGGTTCGGTTCGACCTCGGCTCGCAGATGCTCGTAGTCGGGCGGCAGGGAGAGCTTCTCGCCGAGGTGCTCGAGCGGCTCGTCGACGGTGAAGCCCGGGCCCAGCGTCGCGATCTCGAACAGCACCCCGCTCGGCTCGCGGAAGTAGATCGAGCGGAAGTAGAAGCGGTCGATCACCGGGGTCGCCTGTGCCCCGGCCGAGACGGCCCGCTCGCGCCACGCCTCGTGATCGTCCATCGCCGAGGCCCAGGCGACGTGGTGGACGCTGCCGGCGCCCTGCCGCGAGCGCTCCTCGGGCGGCGCTTCGTAGACGTAGAGGCCGCCGCGGCTGGCGCCGCGCGCCTCCCAGCTGCCCTCGTCGACCATCTCGAACTCGAGCGCTTCGAGCAGCGCCCGGCTCGCCTCCGGGGCGCCGCTGTAGGCGCAGACGGCGTGGAAGCCGCGCAGGGCGAGGTCGGCCGGCACTTCGGGGTGGTCGGCGATCAGCGGCTCGTCGTCGACCTCGACCACGGCCAGCTCGTGGGCCAGCCCCTCCGGATCGGCGAAGCGCAGCCCTCCCCCGGCGCGCTCGGTCTCGACACCGCTGGCGCCGAGGCGCTCTTCCCAGAAGTCGAGCGACTCGTGCGAGCCGACGCGCCAGACGATCCGGTGCACGTCCCCCGCTCCGGCCCGGCCCGGCGGCACGCCGGGGAACTCGAAGAAGGTCAGGTCGGAGCCGGCGCTGCCCTTCTCATCGGAGAAGAAGAGGTGGTAGACGGTCGGGTCGTCCTGGTTGACGGTCTTCTTGACCAGGCGCAGGCCGAGCACTCCCGCGTAGAAGTCGACGTTGCTCTGCGCATCGGCCGTAATCGCGGTGATGTGGTGAATTCCTTCGAGCTTCACGACATCACGTATAGCATTCGCGCATGAGCCGCGGACGCCGACGCCTGGTCAGAACCCTGGTCGTGCTCGGCTCGCTGCTGGCCTTCCTCAGCGTCTTCGCGATCTGGACCGAGCGCCAGGCGCTCGACACCAATGAGTGGACCAACACCAGCGGCCACCTGATCCAGAACGTCAAGATCCGCGAAGCGGTCGGCACCTTCCTCGTCGACCAGCTCTACGAAAACGTCGACGTCGAAAAGGAACTGGAAGAAATCCTCCCCGGCGAGACCAAACAGCTTGCCGGCCCCGTCTCCGGCGGCCTGCGCCAGGTGGCCGGCGACGGCGCCGACAAGGTGCTGCAGAGCTCGACCGCGCAGGAACTCTGGAAGAGCGCCAACCGCTCAACCCACGAACAGCTCCTCGCCGTCCTCGAAGAAAAGGAAGGAACGGTCTCGACCGAAGAAGGCACGGTCACGCTCAATCTCGGCAGCCTCGTCACCAACCTCGCCAGCCAGGTCGGAATCGGCCAGAACCTCGCCGAAAAGCTGCCGCCCGATGCGGGTCAGGTCACGATCCTGCGCTCCGACCAACTGAAAACGGCGCAGGACATCGTGGTCGGAATCAAGGGCTTGGCCCTGATCCTCTCGCTGCTCACCTTCCTCGCCTTCGGGCTCGCCATCTACCTCACTCGCGACGGACGCTGGGTGACCGTGCTCTTCTGCGGGATCGGGCTCGTCGCGGCCGGCTTCGCCGTGATCGTCTTCCGCGAGGTGGCCGGCGGGATCGTCGTCGGCCAGCTGGTCAGCGAAGAAAGCGTCAAGCCCGCAGCCGAAGAAGCCTGGTCGATCGGCACCTCGCTGATGACCAGCATCGCCACCACCGTGATCGTCGTCGGCGTGCTCTTCGGCATCGCCGGCTGGCTCTCCTCGCCGACCGGCTCGGCCCGCTCGACCCGCAAGTTCCTGGCGCCGGTCCTCAGCGAGCACGCCGCCTACGCCTACTCGACGCTCGCGGTCGTGGTCGGCATCTACTTCATCCAGGCCCCGACCCAGAACCTGCGCTCCTTCCTCACCACACTCGTAATCGCCGGCCTCGCCGCCTTCGGCATCCACGAGCTGCGCAAACAGGCCGCGGAGGAATTCCCCGACGCCAACTTCGGCGACTTCTTCGGCCGCACCAAGGACCGCGTCGTCGGCGCCGTCAAGGACGCCAACCTCGGCGAGCACGCCGCCAAGCTGCGACTGCCCGAGAAGCGCAAGCCGGAGGCCGGGAGCGAGGCGCCCACGGCGACCCTTCCCGTCAACGAAGACGACGCCCGCCTGGCCCGCCTCGAACGCCTCGCCACCCTTCACGAAAAGGGCATCCTCAGCGACGAGGAGCTGGCGACCGAGAAGGCGCGAGTGCTCGGTAGCTCCGGCAACGCCTGATTTGCCCAGAGCCCGCCTCCGGAATCGAACCGGAACTCTCCTGATTACAAATCAGATGCTTTACCAATTAAGCTAGGCGGGCAGCTCGTAGTCCTTTGCCCAGCGTACGCGCTTGCCCTGCCTATTGCGTGGAGGATCGACGCGAAGGTACATGTAGGCGGCACCTCGTCTGTCGGGACCACATAGACCTTTTGTGTATCGGGGCAATAGACGATAAAGAGGTCAACCTCGCCAGCGTAGCCTCGCGTGTGAGTTCGCTTTGCCCGAGACCCTTCGGATCGTTGACGTGAATTGCTGCCGGGCCGTGTGGCATCGTGGCGCCGGATGGATGCCCATTTCCGATTCCTCGGGCCCGATGAGGGGGCGGTGCTCAGTGAGACGATCCGGGCTGCGTACGGCGACAGCTATGACGTGCGCTGGGTCTACGACGCCGGAGAGGTGTCGTCGCGGCTGGCGGCCGGGACCTATGTGTCGTGCGTTGCCGAGACGCCCGAGGGGGAGCTGCTCTGCCACGAGGGGATGAGCCTTGCGGCGGCGGGGGACTCCGTCGGGCACTCTGGGCAGGCGGTGACGATGCCGGCGGCGCGCGGGCAGCACCTCTTCACGCGGACCAAGCGGTTCCTGATGGATTGGGCCACCGAGCAGGGGATGGCGGGGATGTACAGCGAGGCGACCGCGGCCCATCCCTACAGCCAGCGCGCCAACGTCGAGCTCGGCGCGCACGAGACCGGGTTCCTGCTCGGCTGGATCCCCGCCTCCGTCTCCAACGACGCGGCGGACGGAAGGCGCGGTCGGCAGTCGGCGGCGCTCTTCTACACGAAGCTGAACGACGGCCATGAGCGTTCCGTCTACGCACCGGAGCGTCACCGGAAGATCGTCGGGCAGACGCTGGAGCTGTGCGAGCTGCGCGGCACCCTCGCGGAGCCGCCGGCCGACGCCATGCTGGCTGAGCGGACCGAGCTGAACGTCGCGGTCGACTCAGACCACAACCTGGCGCTGATCGCGGTGCACGTCCCCGGCGCCGATCTCGAGGCCGCTGTCGCCGCCGAGCGCCATCACCTCTTCCACCGCGCCGGCCTCGACGCCATCTACCTCGACCTGCCCCTGGACACGCCGGCAACGGCCCTCGTCGCCGACCACCTGGAGCGCCTCGGCGTCTCCTACTCCGGCGTCTTCCCCAACAGCCGCTGCGACAGCGACGTCCTGCGCATGCAGTCCCTGCACCGTGTCCGAATCAAGGCGGACGACATCTCCGTCGCCTCCGACCACGGCCAGGAACTGCTCGATTACGTCCTCGCCGACCTTCCCTAAAACGGCGCCTCCCGCGAAGCCAGGTGCGCTCCGACCTTGCGCTTGACCCGCTGCAGGGCGTTGTCGACGGTCTTGGTGTCGCACTCGAGCAGCTCTGCCGTCGCCTCGTAGGAGTGACCGTCGAGGTAGAGCGAGAGAACGCGGCTCTCCAGGTCCGAGAGAACGCCGGAGACGCCCGAGAGGCAGGAGACGAGGCTCGCCAGCTCTTCGGTGGCGATCACCTGGTTGACCGGGTCGTGGACGGTCGGACCGGGCAGGATCTCGTCGAGGGTGGTGTCTGAGTCGCCCGCCGCGGCCGGGGTCTGGCTGAAGGAGACGTACTGGTTGAGCGGCGTGTGCTTGTTGCGGGTCGCCGTCTTCACCGCGGTGATGATCTGGCGGGTGATGCAGAGCTCGGCGAAGTTGCGAAAGCTCGACTCGCGATCGGTGCGGTAGTCCCGGATCGCCTTGTAGAGGCCGAGCAGACCTTCCTGGATCAGGTCGTCGGCCTCGCCGCCGAGCAGGAAGTAGGAAGAGGCCTTGAGCCGGACGAAGCCGCGGTAGCGGCGGACGATTGTGTCGTAGGCATCGGCCCGCCCGTCCTTGGCGAGGGCGACCAGATAATGATCATCAAGCTCGAGTTGAGGGTTAGCCTCAGCCGGTCTGAGCGATCCGTTCAGACGGCCTGAGGGGAGTTGCATTTCCTGGGTAGGCGAAGATAGAGCCACAGATCCTTCTCCTTGAATGAAGGGTCGTGGCGCCTTACCTCCCCTGGCGGCGCCCCTTTATGGACTGGGCACCTCAGACTCAAGCTGAGGTTCACCCTTATTGGCGCGTAAGTTTACGTCTGCGCAGAGTTCTGTCAACCCCCGAACTGATGTTCGTACGGCCGGATCCCATCTACCTGGCCGTCCGACGACTCCTGGATTTAATCCCCTGCTCGACTCAAAACCCTGTAAAATCGCGACTCGTGGGGGGGTGGAGACGAATGCCGAGGTGCCTGGGCAAGACGCCCCTGCATACCTCGCGCTCGGCCGCTCGCCTCCGCTTCGGCCTCGTGCTTACCGCAGTCCTGTTTGCGGCCTTCGCCCTTCCGGCCATCGCTTCGGCGACGAAATACCCGCTCAAAGTGAACAAGACCGGCACCGGCAAAGGTGTGGTCAAATGCGAAGTCGCCGGAAGCGGCACGGCCGGAACCTGCGCCTCCAGCTACCTGGAAGGCACCGAACTGGTCTTGTACGCCACGCCCAACGCAGGCTATGTATTCGTCGAATGGACCGACGACTACTGCTTTCCCTACGAATCAGAACCCTGTGAACTGACGATCGAAGAAGAACCCGTCGAAGTCACCGCGGAATTCGGGCCGATCCCCAAATACCCGCTCACGGTCAAATTGGCCGGCACCGGCAAAGGTGTGGTCAAATGCGAAGTCGCCGGAAGCGGCACGGCCGGAACCTGCGCCTCCAGCTACCTGGAAGGCACCGAACTGGTCTTGTACGCCACGCCCAACCCGGGTTCCGAATTCGTCGAATGGACCGACGACTACTGCTTTTTCTACGGCTCGGAACCCTGCGAACTGATATTCGAAAAAGAAGAAGAAGTAGCGGTGGTCACTGCGGAATTCAGGTCGATCCCCGAATACGCGCTCACGGCCAAATTGGCCGGCACCGGCAAAGGCGTGGTCAAATGCGAAGTCGCCGGAAGCGGCACGGCCGGAACCTGCGCCTCCAGCTACCTGGAAGGCACCGAACTGGTCTTGTACGCCACGCCCAGCGCTGGTTCCGAATTCGTCGAATGGACTGGCGACTGTCTCAACGAAACCTGCGAACTGACGATCGAAGAAGAACCCCTCGAAGTCACCGCGATCTTCAAAGCGCGACCACTGGTCTCCTTCGTGGTGATCAAGTCGGGCACCGGCACCGGCACGGTGAGTTGCGACGGGGGCGCCTGCGCCTCCAGTTACGAACAGGGGACGAAAGTCAGCCTCACCGCCTCCGCGGCCTCCGGCTCCAGCTTCTCCGGCTTCTCCGGCGGCGGCTGTCCGGGCGTCATCAGTTGCGTCGTCACGATGAATGGCCCCACTGCGGTCACGGCGACCTTCAGCGCCAACCCGCAGCCCACCTGCGCCACCAACGTCTCGCTCTGCCCGCCAGGCACGGCCAAGGCCGCCGCTACCGCCATGGTCAAGAGCGGCAAGGCGGAACTGAAGCTGACCTGCTCCGGCGGCCCCTGCAAAGGCACGATCCAGCTCAAGGCCAAGGTCAAGCAGGGCAAGAAGACCAAGACCCTGGTGATCGGCAAAGCCTCCTTCAGCCTCGCCGAGGGCGCCACCGCGACGCTCAAGGCGAAGCTCCTCACCGCCGCCAAGCGAGAACTTGACCGCGGTAAGACGCTCAGCGCGAGGCTGGGCGGGACCGCCATCGCCAGTTCCACGGTCAAGCTCAAGCCCGCCAAGAAGTAGAAGCACGGGGCCGGGAATCGGCCCGGGGTGTTGCGGTTATGTCGTCTAGGACCGCTGGCGGAGCGCCTCGAAGAGAAGCGCGGCAGCAGCCGCTGAGACGTTAAGCGACTCCACCTTGCCGCGCTGTGGGAATGCCACGAGGCCGTCGCAGGCCGACGCCACACGAGGGCGGATGCCCTTGCCCTCGCCGCCGAGCACGAGGACGGTGGGGCCGGTGAGATCGACGCCCCATGGGGCCTGTGAGCCGTCCGCGTCGGCGCCCCAAAGCCAGAATCCGGCCTCCTTGGCCTCGGCAAGCCAGTCGGCCAGGTTGCGCACCCGGGCTATTCCCAGGTGCTCGACGGCCCCTGCCGAGGCCTTGCAGGCGACCGCGGTCACCTCGGCCGAGCGACGTTCGGGAATAACCACGCCGGCCGCACCGGCAGCCTCGGCGGAGCGACAAACGGCGCCGAGGTTGCGCGGGTCCTGAACCTGATCCAACGCAACCAGCAGAGCGTTCTCCTTGCGCAGCAACTCGCTGGCGCCCACATACGGATAGGGATCGACCTCGGCCACCACGCCCTGATGGTCGGGCGATCCACAGAGCCGCTCCAGCTCCTCACCAGAAGTCTCAGGCGCCCGCCAAACCCGGTGAACCCGCCGCCTCCCCCGCTCCGCCTCGGCAACCGGCTGCTTCCCATAGATCGTTTGCGAAGCCATCTAACCCCTGGGCACGAGCTTCGCGCCCTCAGCCGAGTCCCGAACCTCCCAGCCAAGCTCGGCAAGCTCATCCCGAATCTCGTCCGCCCGCGCGAAATCCTTTGCCGCGCGCGCAGCTTGCCGTTCCCCGAGAAGCTTCTCTGCCTCGTCGTCGGCCTCAGCTCCCTCATCCGGCTGGGCAAGGGAGCCGAGGCCGACGAGCGCCAGCATCTCCCCCAGCGCCTCGGCAGCTTCGGCCCCGGGCACCTCTCCCCGATTCGCTTCCCCGACAAGCTCAAACACCTGGGCCAGGGCCCTGGGCGTATTGAAGTCGTCGGCGAGCGCCCCCCTGAAGCTCTCGGCTCGGGAGGCAACCGCGCTGCGCGGGGACTCGGGGGAGGGTACGTCAGAGCCTCCCCGCTGTTGCTCTGACGTACCCTCCCCCGAGTCCCCCTCCAAGGGATGATCCCGAAAGAAGTTCCTGAGCCTCTCGACCTGAGCTACGGCCTGTTCCATCTCCCCCGGCCCAAACGCCAGCGGCTGCCGGTAATGCCCCGAGATCAGGTACGCAACCACCGCCTCGCGCCCGTACCGATCCAACGCTTCGGACAACTGAAAGATGTTGCCCTCCGACTTCGACATCTTCGCCGCATCCGTCTCGATCATCCCGTTGTGCATCCAGACCTCGGCAAAGGGCCGTCCCGCCCCCTCGGACTGCGCGATCTCGTTCTCGTGATGGGGGAAGACGAGGTCCGATCCGCCGCCGTGGATCGCGAACGAGGCGCCCAGCTCCTGCTCGGCCATCACCGAGCACTCGATGTGCCAGGCGGGCCGTCCAGGCCCCCAGGGCGAGTCCCACGAGGTGTCCTCGTCGGGCTTGTGCGCCTTCCAGAGCGCGAAGTCGAGCGGGTCCTTCTTCAGCGACTCCGAGCCCGCCTCCTCGCCCTGGTCCATCTCCTCGGCGCGCCGGTTGGAGAGCTTCCCGTAGCCCTCGAAGCTGCGCACCCGGAAGTAGACGTCTCCGCCAGATTCGTAGGCGTGCCCGTTCTCGACCAGCTCGGCAATCAGCGCCACGATCCCGTCGATCGTCTCCGTCGCCAGCGGCTCCGCGTCGGGCCGGCCCAGGCCCAGACGGCTCGTGTCCTCAAAGTAAGCCCGGGTCATCCGCTCCGCGAAAGCGCCCGACTCTTTCCCCGCCTCGCGAGCCGCCACGTAGATCTTGTCGTTGATGTCGGTGACGTTGACGACGAGCTTCGCCGCATACCCCTCCGACTTCAAAAACCGCGCCAGAAGCGAAAAGACAACGAACGGCCGAGCGTTCCCGATATGGATCCGGCTATAGACCGTAGGCCCGCAGGCATAGATCCCAACCTCCCGGTCAGGATCGAGGGCCACAAGCTCCCCCGTAAGCGTGTCCTTGATCCGCACGTCCCGCACAGCCGGAGATGCTAGTGGGGAGTCGGGCACCACTCCCCGCGGCTTGTACTTTTTCGGTAGTCCGACCGCGACCAGCCAACCACGATCCACCGAAAAAGTTGAGCGGGGAGTGGTGCCCGACTCCCCTCCGGCTAGAACGTTCGGTATCCGGACCCCGAAGCAGCGGCCTCGCGGCGCCGCGCCCAGCTTGGCGCCGTAGCGTCGGCCGCGGCGAGAACCTCGCGCCGCGCCCGTGAAGTGCTCGCCTTGATCTCGTCCTCTGCCGCCCGCCGCACCCGCTCCTCGCGCTGCTCGGCCTGCATCCTGATCCGCTCGGACTCCGCCTTCAGGGCCTCCTCGGCTCGCGCCCTGGCTTTCTCGGTCGCCTCGCCTTCGACCTTCTCGACCAAGGCCCTGACGCGCTCCTCCGCCTCGCGGCGCACGTCCTCGGTCCCCTGCATCACACGCTCCTCGATCTCGGCCTCGAGCCGCACCGCGATCTCATGGGCCTCTGCAGCGGCGGCCTCGGCTTCGGCGGCGCGCTGCTCCGCCGCCGCAACCCGCTGGTCGGCCTCCAGCTTCAACTTGTCGAGCGTCTCCTTGCCGGCCCGCTCGGCCTCGCGTTCGAGGCGCTCGAGCTCTTCGGCGAGCGACTTCTCGGCATTGGCCCTGGCCGAGACCATCTCGACGGCGAACGCTTCGCGGTCGCCTTGGGCCCGCTTCTGCGCCTGCTCAAAGGCCTTCTCGGCACGGTCCCGAGCCTCCTCGGCGCGGCCTGCCCGCGCCTCGGCCTCTTTCCGCCTGCCGCGCTCCGCGGCGATCCGCTCCCGCCCCTCCTCGCCCAGCTTGCGCAGCGTCGCAAGCGCCCGCTCCTTGACCTCGGCATGGACCCGCTCGGCCCTGGCTTCGGCCTCGGCGACGCGCTCCTCACTGACCCGCACCCACTCAAGCGCCTGCTTGGCGGTTTCGTGCATCTCCTCGCCGGCCGCACCGACCGCCCTCAGCTGAACCGCAGGATCGCCCATGAACCCGCAACCTACTACCCGTATCGGCGGCCAATCTACCCCTGCTCGAAGCAAAAACGCGCATTTAGCGCTTTGAGCAAGACGCGCCCTGAGAGCCGATCCCGGCAGGGGTGGAGCGTCTTGTACTTTTTTGCCAGCCACGCCCTCGACAGGCTCCAGCCGACCACCAAAAAAGTTAAGCGGAACCCCTGCCGGGATCGGCTCTCACCGGGACGGGCTCTCCGCCTCACGCTCGTGCAGCTCTCGCTTCAGGATCTTGCCCGTCGCGTTGCGCGGCAGCTCCTCGAGGAACTCGATTTCGCGCGGCGCCTTGTAGGAGGCGAGGTTGGCCTTGATGTGGCCTTTCAGCTCGTCCTCGGAGACCTCCGCTTCCTCGGTGACGACCACGAAGGCCTTCAGCCGCTGGCCGAACTCCTCGTCCTCGACCCCGATCACGGCGACCTCGACCACAGCGCTGTGGTCGGCGAGCAGGTCCTCGACCTCACGCGGGAAGACGTTCTCGCCGCCGGAGACGATCATCTCGTCGTCGCGGCCGTCGATGAAGAGCCGGCCGTCCGAGTCGAGGTGACCGACGTCGCCGCTGCAGAGCAGGCCGTCGATCGACTCCTTGCCGCCGCCGCCGGTGTAACCCTCGAAGGACATTTCGTTGCCGACGAAGATCCGCCCGACCTCGCCGGTCGGCACCTCGAGCCCCTCCTCGTCATACAGCCGCACGACCGTGCCGCGCGGCGCCTTCCCGGCGGTGCCCGGCGCCGCCCGCAGGTCCTGCGGGGTGGCGACGGTCGCGTAGGCGACCTCGGTCGAGCCGTAGAGGTTGTAGAGGTTGTCGCCGAAGCGGTCCATCCACTCGGTCGCCAGCTCGCCCGGAAGCGCCGAGCCGGAGGCCGAGGTGATCCGCAGCGAGGAGAGGTCGTAGGCGGAGAGCGTCTCCTCCGCGAGGCGGAGGATGCGCTGCAGCATCACCGGGACGACGCCGAGCACCTGCGCTCGATGCTCCTGCACTGCGCGCAGCGTCCCCTCCTCGTCGAAGCGGCGGCGCAGCACCATCGTCGAGGCGGTCGGCAGGCTGACGACGAAGTGGAAGAAGCCCCAGGAGTGAAAGAGCGGCGCCGCGATCATCATCGTCTCGCGGGCGCGGAAGGGGATCTTGTCGATCAGCGCCGCCATCGTCAGCAGCCCGTCGGGACTGGAGCGCTGCGCTCCCTTCGGCGCGCCGGTGGTGCCGGAGGTGAGGATGACGAAGCGCGGTTTGTCGGGCGGCGGCTTCAGGTTGGAGTCGTCGCCCGACGCGATCAGCGAGTCGAGCGTCTGTCCCTGCGGCGCGCCGTCGGTCCAGCCGACGATGCGCGCGACGCCCTCGTCGACGCCGTCGAGCAGTCCGGTGAACTCCTCGTCGTAGACCAGCGCCTTCGGTCCCTCACGCCGCATCACCTCGACCAGCTGCGGCCCGGCGAACATCGTGTTCAGGTAGAGCGCGCTGGCCCCGAGCTTGGCGGCCGCAAGCGTCGTCTCGATGAAGCCGCGGTGGTTACGACACATGATCCCGATCCCGTCTCCGGGCCCGATCCCCATCTCGGCGAAAGCGTGGGCGAGGGCGTTGGTGCGGCGGTGGACGCGTTCGAAGGTGAGCGACCCGCGTTCGTCGATCAGCATCGTCTCGTGCGGGTATTTGTGCGCCGCCGTGGCGACTCCGGTCGCCGGCGAGGCGCCCCAGCGCAGGAAGGTCGCGAGGACCTTGGCGGTCCTGTCGGGCCGCGAAGCGCCGACGATCCCGGCCTCGCGCAGCACCTTGGCCTCGAAGACCGCGTCGGAGGCCGACTGGCGCACGCCTGCGGCTATGGAACCGAGTGTTCCCATCGGAGGGGAAGGTTATTCGCTATCGATCGAGGCCACGGCGATGCAGGCGATCCCCTCGCCGCGCCCGATCCAGCCCATGCCCTCGTTCGTCGTCGCCTTGACGCTGACCCGCGCCGAGGTCGCCTCGGCCAGGATCCGCTCCATCTCGGCGCGAAAGGGCCCGATCCGCGGCTCCTCACAGACGAGCGTCGCGTCGACGTTGACGATCCGGCCGGAGACGGTGCCGACGACGGTGCGCAGCAGGTCGATCGAGTCGGCGCCCTGCCAGCGCTCCTCGTCGTCGGGAAAGAGCGTCCCGATGTCTCCCTTGCCGGCCGCCCCGAGCAACGCGTCGATGACGGCGTGGGTGAGGACGTCGGCGTCGGAGTGCCCGGCGAGCCCGCGCGGGTGCTCGATCTCGACCCCGCCCAGAACCAGGCGGCGCCCCTCGGCGAAGCGGTGGCTGTCGTAGCCGATGCCGACGCTCATGGCCTCAATCCTCGCTTACCGAGCGTCCGAGCGGCTCCAGCCGCATGTGCCGGCCCTCGAAGACGCAGATCTCGGCGACGCCGAGATCGCCGAGGAGCTCGGCTGCCCGCTCGTAGCCGAAGCCGACCTGCTCGGGCAGATGGGCGTCGGAGGAGAGCGCGAAGTGGACCCCCGCCTCGACGCACATCTCGGCGAAGGCGCGTGCGGGGTAGATCTCGGCGACGGGCTTGCGCAGCCCGGCCGTCGAGACCTCGACCGCGATCCCGCTCTCGGCGATCGCCTCGACAGCCGGCTCGTAGTAATGGCGCGGGTCGCGCTCGGGCAGCGGCCGGGCAGTGCCCCAGACCTTGACCAGGTCGGGATGGGCGAGGATGTCGAAGAGGCCCGAGCGCGCGCACTCGGCCAGGGCGGCGAAGTAGCGGCGCCAGACCTCGTCGGGATCGCCCCGACCCTCCCAGACATCCCAGCCAGGGTGGTCGACCGCGGCGTCGCCGACGAAGTGGACAGAGCCGACGACGTAGTCGAAGTCGCGCGCCTCCAGCAGCGTCGCGGTGCGGTCCTCGGCGGCCGGGATGTAGTCGCACTCGACCCCGAGCCGCAGCGGGGTCGTGCGGACAAACTCGCAGTAGGCGTCGAGGTCGTCGCGCGCCTGTTCCTCCCAGAAGGGATGGCGCCAGAGCTCCAGCGCCTGGGTGAAGCGGTAGACGTGCTCGGAGACCCCCAGCTCCTCGATCCCCGCTGCCTCGGCCGCGGCCAGGTAGCGGTCGACGTTCTCAGCGGTGAAGAAGCGCTCCGCGGTCGTGTCCGGCTCGTCGGGCCGCAGGTGCAGGTGGTAGTCGGTGAGCATTTGGGGAGCGGGAGGCTAGATGGTTAGCCCGCCGGGGTTAGGTCTTGTTTGCCGCGCGGTCGGTGAACCCGCGAAGCCGCATAAGAGCTTCGGGTCCTCGCCGTTCGATGCATTGACCGTACCCCAGCACGGTCAATGCATCGAACGGCGAGGTTGGTTGGAGCTTTCCGCCGCGCCGACCAAACCCCCGGATACGCTGCGGCTCATGGTCCACCTGCGGATCGTCGTTCCGGAAGACCGCTGCGAGAAGGTCCTCGACCTGCTCGAGGCGGCGCCGTCGACCTCCAACCTGGTCTTCCTCGCCGGGGCCGCCCGGCAGCCGAAGGGCGACGTGGTCCTCTGCGACATCGCCCGCGAGGAAGCCAGCGTGCTGATCGAGGACCTCAAGGAGCTGGGCGTGGCGCGCGACGGCTCGATCGCGCTCGAGCAGATCGACTCGCAGATCTCCGACGCGGCGGACCGGGCCGAGCGTGCCGCCCGGGGGAAGCCCTCGGACGCCGTCGTCTGGGAGGAGGTCGAGGCACGCACCTCCGAGAGCACCGAGCTGGGCGGCAACTTCCTCATCTTCATGGTGCTGGCCTGCCTGATCGCCACGGTCGGCATCTACCTCGGCTCGCCGATCCTGATCGTCGGCGCAATGGTGGTCGGGCCGGAGTTCGGCCCGATCGCGGGGTTCTGCGTGGCCCTGGTCGAGCGCCGGCGCGACGTTGCCCTGCGCTCGCTCACCGCCCTCGCCGTCGGCTTCCCGGTCGGGATCACGGCGGCCTTCCTCTTCACCCTGTTCTCGAAGGCGACCGGGCTGCTCGACCCCGGCTTCAGCGGCTCGATGCACCCGCTGACCCAGTTCATCTCCAAGCCCGACGAGTTCTCCTTCATCGTCGCCTGCTTCGCCGGCGCCGCCGGCGTGCTCTCGCTGACTTCGGCCAAGTCGGGTGCGCTGGTCGGGGTGCTGCTCTCGGTGACGACGATCCCGGCCGCCGCCAACATCGGGGTCGCGGCCGCGCTCGCCGATTGGTCGGAATGGCGCGGCGCGATGGCCCAGCTGGCGGTCAACCTGACCGCGATCGTGATTGCCGGCGTCTTCACCCTCTTCATCCAGCGCAGGCTCTACGAGCGGCGACGACGGCGCCACATGGGCGACGGCGCGCGGGCGGTCGCCGGCCTTCCCACCGAGCCGCAAGGGGCCGGGGGGCCGCGCCGGTGATCCGTCAGCTTGCCGTCCTCTTCGCCGCCTTCGCCGGCGGTGCCCTGATCGCCGGAGGTCTCGGCGCGGACAGCCTCGGCATCGCCCTCGGCGTCGGCCAGGTCTGCTTCGCGGCGGCGCTCGCCTGGGTCCTGCTCAGCTGAGCTCACGCCATCGACGGGACCCAAAGTGGAGATATATGCCGCTTTGTTTCCCGTCGGACGAACATGGCCTACCTCAGGAGCGACTCGGCAAGCTTCAGGTCAAGCGGCGTGGTCACCTTTAGGTTCTCCGCCGGCGAGGGATGAATCAACACTCTCCCTCCCGCCGCCTCGACCAGCATCGCCTCGTCAGTCGCCGCGGCAATCGCCTCGGGATCGGCCTCCAGCGCCTCCCGCAGCGCCTCGACCCGAAACACCTGAGGCGTCTGAGCCGCCCACAAGCGCCCGCGATCGAGGGTCGATTCGACGACGCGCGCTCCCTTTCGGCTCTCTGCGCCCCCAAACGGAGCACGACTCGGCTGCGAGACCTGCTTGACCGTGTCGGTGACCGGGGTGGCGGCGATCGCGCCGGCGGCCTCCGGGTCCGCGACGAGAGTTGCGACCACGGCCTCGATCAGCTCCGGCGTCACCAGCGGCCTTGCCGCGTCGTGGATTGCGACGAGCTCGGTGCCGACGGCCTCGAGCGCGTTGCGCACGGATTCCGCCCGGGTAGCGCCGCCGTCGACCACGCCCAGATCGCCCCCGGCAAGCTCATGGATGTGCCCGGGCGGGCAGGCGACGACGATCGAGCGCACGGAGGCGGCGGCACGGCAAGCGGCCACCGACCACTCGACCATCGCCCTGCCGGCAAGCGGCACGAAGGCCTTCGGGCCGCCGGCTCCGAGCCTGCGCCCGGAGCCGGCGGCCGCGATGACCGCTGTGACGCTGCTGGACCTAGGCGGTCGCCGTGGCGGCGTAGCGCTCCTCCAGCAGCCCGTCGAGGTACTCCTCCGCGCCCTCCTCGTCCTTGTCGAGCGCGTACATGAACTCCGAGGCGAGGATCTTCTTCGCCCGCGTGTACATCTGCTTCTCACCGGTGGAGAGGCCCTTTTCCATCTCGCGGATGGCCAGGTTGCGGACGACCTCGGCCAGCTCGAAGACATCGCCGGTCTTGATCTTCTCGCGGTTGTACTTGAAGCGCCGGTTCCAGTTCTTCGGCATGTCCGACACTTCGTCGGTGAGGACGCCGGTCACCTTCTGGATTTCCACCTCGTCGATCACCCGGCGAAGACCGGCGACGCCGGCGTTTTCGCAGGGGACCATCACCGTCAGCTCGTTGTGGAGGATCTTGATCGTCAGGTATTCCCG
>Ga0075356_1000051_pt1 | contig 22823 bp, 18 predicted proteins | sample WestPond_Cattail_FD_120073 | JGI IMG/M metagenome (GOLD analysis project Ga0075356, IMG submission 120073) | Natural and restored wetland microbial communities from the San Francisco Bay, California, USA, that impact long-term carbon... | ecosystem: Environmental > Terrestrial > Soil > Wetlands ... | reverse complement strand
GCGCGCCCAGCTCCAGCTCGTAGTCCAGCCGCTGGCTGGGGTTGACGCTGGGCGCGCTGGCGCCGGGTGCCATCGTCTGGCCACGCGGACGGCGGATCGGCGTGCCGCTGATCACGATCGACGAGGCGCGGCCGTGGTAGCCGATCGGCACCCACTTGTAGTTGGGCAGCAGCGGGTTGTCGGGCCGGAACAGCTTGCCCACGGTGGTGGCGTGGTGGATGCCGGTGTAGAAGTCGGTGTAATCGCCGATGCGGCACGGCAGCGCGAATTCGACTTCGCTCTGCGGCACCAGGCACAGCTCGAGGAACGGTCCCTGGTCGCTGCCGTCGCGCAGCGCCTGCGACAGCACGGCGCGCACCTGGCGCCTCGCCTCGCCGCCGGCACGCATCAGGCTCTCGAGGTCGCCGTCGGCCAGCGGCTTGAGCCAGGTTTCGGCCTCGCGCGGCCACGGGCACTGCGCGATCGCGAGCTTCAGATCGAGCACCTGGTCGCCGATGGCGACGCCGACACGCCAGTTGTCGCTGCTGCCGCGCTTGCGCAGGCGCGCCAACGGCAGGTTCTGCACCGGGAAGTCGACGTGCGCTTCGTTGGCCGAGGCGACCCAGCTCTTCAGCGCCGGGTCGTGGGTGTCGTCGAGCAGATTCGTGGTCATGGCGAAGTGAAGCAATCGCGCAGCGGTTGCCAGCACTGCGCATAGTCGGTGTCGAGAGCACCGGCGCGCAGCGCCCATTCGGTGGGCCGCATGCGCCAACGGCTCTCGAACATGAAGGCCAGCGTGTGGTCGAGCTTGTGCGGTGCGAGTGCTGCGGCGCTCGCCCTGTCGAAGGCCTCGGCGTCGGGGCCGTGCGGAACCATCATGTTATGCAGGCTGGCACCGCCGGGGCGAAAACCCTCGGGCTTGGCGTCGTACTGGCCGTAGACCAGGCCCATGAACTCGCTCATCACGTTGCGGTGGTACCAGGGCGGGCGGAACGTGTCCTCGGCGACCAGCCAGCGCGGCGGGAAGATCACGAAGTCGCAGTTGGCGGTGCCGGGCGTATCGGTCGGCGAGGTGAGCACGGTGAAGATCGACGGGTCGGGGTGATCGAAGCTGATCGAGCCGATGGTATTGAAGCGCCGCGTGTCGTATTTGCACGGCGTCAGGTTGCCGTGCCACGCCACCACGTTGAACGGGCTCGCCGCGGACTGCGCCCGCCACGGCGCGCCGCCGAACTTCTTGATCATCTCGTGCGGCCCGCCGTCGGCCTCGAACGCCGCCTGTGGTACCTCGAAGTCGCGGGCGTTGGCCAGCCCGTTGCTGCCGATCGGCCCCAGCTCGGGCAGGCGGAACGGCGCCCCATAGTTCTCGCAGACGTAGCCGCGCGACGGCCCGTCGACTGCGACCTTGAAGGCCAGGCCGCGCGGCAGCAGCGCGACCTCGCCCGGTGCGACGCACAGCACGCCGAGCTCGGTGGTGATCGTCAACGCGCCCTGCTGCGGCACCAGCAGCAACTCGCCGTCGGCGTTGACGAAGGCGCGCCGCGTCATCGAGCGGCCCACCAGATAGACATGCGCCGCCATGCCGGTCTGCGCGTCGGCGTCGCCGTTGACCACCATCGTGCACAGGCCGTCGACGAAGTCGCCCGCGTCGGCCGCGATCTCGCACGGATGCCAGCGCAGCGGGTCGGGCGCCATCGCCACGCCGGCGGCAGCGCCAGTCTTCAGCAGCGGCTGTGCGTAGGGTCGGTAGCCGCCGATCACCACCGACGGCTGGCGCCGGTACATCCAGGTGCGGCGGTTGTCGGCGCGCGGCGCGGTGAACGCGCTGCCGGAGATCAGCTCGGCGTACAGGCCGTGCGCCGCGCGCTGCGGACTGTTGCGACCGACCGGCAACGCACCCGGCACGGCCTCGCTGGCGAACTGGTTGCCGAATCCCGTCAGCGCTGGCCTGTGTTCCACCTGATCATCCCCGTGCCGCCTGGCTGCGCTGCGTGTGCCACTCGACCAGGCGACGCATGTGGCCGAGCGACAGCTGGTGGCCGTGGATCATCGCCAGCAGCCCGCTGCGATGGAATTCGATCACGTCGGCGTCGGACAGTTCAGCCAGCTTCTTGTCGTTGACCGCGAGGAAGCCGTCGACCGAGAGCTTCTCGCCGTCGGGCAACGTGGCGTCGAACCGCATGTCCTGCAGGAGGTCCTTCTGCAGCAGCAGGGCACCGATCTGCCGCGTGCGCTCGACCTCGGCCTCGAGCTGCTCGAGCTGCCGCTGCATGTCGACAGTGAACGCCGACGGCGCGCCCTCGGTGTCGAACAGCGGCTCGCCCTCGGTGATCGAGAAACCGCCCCAGCTGGCGTCGTAGCACATGACGAGCTCTTCCTTGCCGGCGCGCGCCATCGCGAACGGGTACACGCGCATCATCGCCGGCAGGTAGGCGGTGCGCCAGCCGCTGGGCTCGAGGTAGAGGTTCTGCCCGGGCAACAGGCCGAACACCGCCACCGGCGCCACCTGCTTCTGGCCGGATTCGTCGGTGCCCGCCGGAATCCACACCACTGGGTAGTCGCGGCAGGCGTCGCCGAACTCGTAGCTGGCGACGAAGAACGAATTGAGCCCCGATACATGCGACGGATCGACGTGGTCGCGGCGCAGGCGTAGCAGCCGGTGCTGGTTGCGGTCGAGCGCGACCGGGTTCTTGTGCAGGGACTGGTGGATCATGTCGTCAAGGTCTTGGGGACAGCCGGCTGCGGGGTCACCAGCACCTTGTCGACCCGCTTGCCATCGAGGTCAACCACTTCGAATCGCCAACCTTCCCACTCCACGTGGTCGGCGGTGTTCGGCAGACGGCCGAGCAGCAGCATGATCATGCCAGCCAGCGTGTTGTAGCGCCCGCGGTCCTCCTCTGGCAGTGCATCGAGCGCGAGCCGGTCCTTCAGCTCGGGCACCGGGATCAGGCCGTCCATCAGCCAGCCCCCTTCCTCACGCTGCACCGCCCAGGCATCGCCGGACGTGGGGGTGGAGAACTCGCCGGTGATCGCCTCCAGCACGTCGCGCACGGTGATCACGCCCTGCACGGCACCGTACTCATCGACCACGAACACCAGCCGCGCCTCGGCGACACGAAAGTGCTCGAGCAGCTCCATGCCCGACAGCGTTTCGGGCACGAACACCGGCGGCTGCATCAGCTCGCTGAGCGGCGGCACGGCGCCGCGCGCCATCGGCACCAGCAGCGACTGCGCCGACAGCACGCCGACCACGTCGTCGAGCCCGCCGCGGCAGACCGGGTAGCGCGAATGCGGCTGCTCGGCCATCACCGCCAGCGCGTCGGCAAGTGGCGCCTCGGCATCGATCCAGACGATGTCGGTGCGCGGGATCATCATCGAGCCGATCTGCCGTTCGTCGAGGCGGAACACGTTGCGCACCATCTGGTGCTCGTGCGCCTCGATCACGCCCGCATCGAGCCCCTCTTCCAGGCTGGCGGCGATCTCCTCCTCGGTGACGCCGCGGTTGTGGGTGTCGCGGATGCGCAGCAGCCGCAGCACGCCCTCGGTGGCATTCGACAGCAGCCAGACGAACGGCCGCGTCGCCGTGGACAACCCCTCCATCGGCAGCGCCACGTAACGCGCCACGGTCTCCGGGAACATCTGGCCGATGCGCTTGGGCACCAGCTCGCCGAAGATGATGGTGAGGAACGTGATGATCAGCACCACCAGCGCGGTGGCCGTGAGGTCGGCGGCTCGCGGCGGCAGGTGGGCCTCCAGCAGCAGCCACTGCGCCAGCGGCGCCGAGAAGGCCGCCTCGCCGACGATGCCGTTCAGCACGCCGATCGAGGTGATGCCGATCTGCACGGTCGACAGCCAGCGCGTCGGGTGCTCGTGCAGCGCCATCGCCGCCTGGGCGCCGGGCTCGCCGTTCTCGGTCATCACCGCCAGCCGCGCCTTGCGGGCCGCCGTGAGCGCCATCTCCGACATGGCGAACAGCCCGTTCAGGCAGATCAGGAAGACAAGCAGCGCAACGTCCATCGAGCGGCGCGACCTGCAGCGGCGCGCCCTCTCCAGTAGCCGGGGAGCGCCAGCGTAGCAGAATCGGCCTCATGGACCTCCAAGCTCGACGCGGCGATCGCACATGCACTTCGTGATCGGCGACCTTCAGGGCTGCAGCGATGCCTTCGAGCGGCTGCTGGCCGAAATCGGCTTCAGCCCGTCGCGCCATCGCCTGCACGTGCTGGGCGACCTGGTCAACCGCGGGCCGGACAACCTGGGTGTGCTCGAACGCCTGCGTTCGTTCGGCGATGCCGCCACCTGCCTGCTCGGCAACCACGACCTGCACCTGCTCGCCGTGGCGGCTGGCGTTCGCCCGCCGCACCGCAGCGACACGCTCGGCGACGTGCTCGGCAGCGCCGAGCGGGCGCAATGGCTAGATTGGCTGCGCCGGTGCAAATTGGCCGACCAGGCGCACGGCTGGCTGCTGGTGCATGCCGGCGTGCTGCCGCAGTGGGACGCGGCGCAGACACTCGCGCTGGCCGCCGAAGTGGAGGCGATGCTGCGCGACGATCGCCAGCTGGCCGCCTTCCTGGCGCGCATGTACGGCAACGAGCCAGCGCGCTGGAGCGACACGCTGCAGGGCGTCGAGCGCTGGCGGCTGATCGTCAACGTGCTGACGCGCATCCGCTTCTGCACCGCCGACGGCCTGCTTGACCTGGTGGTCAAGGAAGGCGCCGATGCGGCGCCAGCCGGCTTCAAGCCCTGGTTCGAGATCCCGACGCGGCGCACCGCCGCCACGCCGGTGGCCTTCGGCCACTGGTCGACGCTTGGCCTGATCGAGCGGCCGAACCTGCTGTCGCTCGACACCGGCTGCGTCTGGGGCGGCACGCTGACCGCAGCCCGCATCGACGGCGGCACGATCGAGCTGATCCAGGTGCCCTGTGCGCGGGCGCAAAAGCCGGGCCCGTCAGCGGGCTAAGATCGGCCTTGCTTCAGGTGCCCTCTAGGCGGCTCGCGCCGCCGACAGGGTTGAACGGGAAGCAGGTGCGCAGGGCCCTCGGGCGCTGCAAGGCCTGCGCTGCCCCCGCACCGGTAGGCAAGCGAAGGCCGCGGCGACGCGGCCTGGCGATGACATCGAATGCCACTGCGGGCCACCCCCGTGGGAAGGCGATGACATCGGGCGCGTTCCCCCGCGCCGCTTGTGAGCCCGGATACCGGCCTCGAACGCAACGGTCGTCGTGCCCGCTTTAGGCAGGCTACGGCGGTGGTCCCAACCGTGCAGCCTGCGGGGACGCTGGCTGCGGGAGTGTCGAGATGAGTTGCCTGCCTTCGTGCCGGGCCGCTGCGGCGGGCCTGGTGTTGTGCATTTCTTCGTTCGTTGTCCAGGCCACCGACACGGTGGCGCAGGTGGTCATCACCGCCAACCGGCAGCCACAGCCGCGACAAGAGACGATCGCCGATCTGGTGGTGATCGACGCCGACACGCTGGCGCGCTCGGCCGCCGCCAGCCTGCCCGAGCTGCTGCAGCGCCAGGCCGGCATCGAGATCGCCGCCAACGGTGGCCCCGGCCAGCCCTCGGCGCTGTTCCTGCGCGGCACCAATGCCAATCACGTGGTGGTATTGATCGACGGCGTGCGAGTCAATTCGGCGACCACCGGCACCAATGCGCTGGAGCACCTGCCGCTGGCGCAGATCGAGCGCATCGAGGTGCTGCGCGGCCCGGCGAGCAGCCTGTACGGCGCCGATGCGGTGGGCGGCGTGATCCAGATCTTCACCCGTAGCGGTGAGCGCGCACCGAGCGCGCGTCTCAGCCTGGGCAGCGACCGGCTGCGCGACGCATCGGCCGGTGCCGGCGGCAGGAGCGGCGTCACCGAGTGGTCGCTGCAGGTCGGCGCGCAGGACGTGCGTGCGTTCTCGTCGACGAACGACGCGTCGGCGTTCTCGTTCGAGCCCGACCGGGACCCGTATCGCCACGCGCACGCCGGCGGCAAGCTGCGCCACGAATGGCAGCCCGGCCATACGCTGGGGGTGCAGCTGCTGGCCAGCGACGCGGTGACGCATTTCGACGCCGGCCCCGGCACCGACGACCTCAATCGCCAGCGCATCACGAGCGTCGCGCTGAGCAGCGAAGACCGCTTGGGCGAGCGCTGGCGCTCGACGCTGCGGCTGGCTCGCGGCAGCGACCATCTGACGACCGAGGGCGCGTTTCCCGGGCGTTTCGACACCGACCAGGACCAGCTCGGCTGGCAACACGACATCCGGTTCGACGCCTTGGATCTCGTTGCCGGCGTCGAGTGGCGACGCGAGTCGGTCAGCGGCGACACCGCCTTTACGCAGACCTCGCGCCGCATCGGCTCGGCCTACGGCGGCGCCAGCACGCGACTGGGTGCGCATCGGCTGGAAGGCTCACTGCGGATGGATCGCAATTCGCAGTTCGGCACCCGCACCACCGGACGCGCGGGCTACGGCCTCGACCTGGCGCCGGACTGGCGGCTGGCGGCGTCGGCGGGAACGGGCTTCCACGCGCCGAGCTTCAACGACCTGTACTTCCCGCTCACCTTCGGCTTCCAGGGCAACCCCGACCTGCGGCCCGAGCGCTCACGCGGTGCCGACCTCGCGCTGCGTTTCCAGCGCGAGCGCACGTCGGCCGCGCTCACGTTCTTCGTCAACCGCATCGACGACCTGATCGCGGTCGACCCGAGCTTCAGCACCGTCGTCAACGTCAACCGCGCACGCATCCGCGGCGCCACGCTGGTGGCGCAACATGCGGCGGCGGCCTGGCGTGTGTCTGGCGAATGGACCTGGCAGGACCCGCGCGACATCGACGCCGACACGCTGCTGGTGCGCCGCGCGCGCCGGCATGGCCATGCCGGTGCCGCCTACGCGCCGGGACCATGGGAGGCCGGGCTCGACCTGACGGCCAGTGGTGCCCGCTTCGACAGCGCCGCCAACACGCCTGCCTCCCGCATGGGCGGCTACGCGCTGGTCGACCTGTTCGCCCGCTGGTCGTTCAGCCGCACGCTGGCCGTGTCGGGCCGCGTCCGCAACGCCGGCGACAAGCGCTATGAGCTGGCGCAGGGCTACAACACGGCTCCACGCCAGTTCGTAGTCACGCTCGAGGCGTCGGCCTGGTAGGTCGCCATGGCCCGCGCCCTGCGCATCTGGCTCGCCTGCGCCGCACTTGCCGGCGCCAGCGGAGCGCTGGCGCTGATGCTCGGCAGCAGCCCGATCCCGGCCGTCGAGTTGTGGCGCCATCTCGTCGTGCCCGACGAGAGCACCGCTTCGCAGGTGCTGCACCAGCTGCGCCTGCCGCGCGCCTGGGCTGCGTTCGGCACCGGCGGGCTGCTGGCACTGGCCGGCGCGCTGATGCAGGTGCTGCTGCGCAATCCGCTGGCCGAGCCCTACGTGCTCGGCGTCTCCGGCGGCGCCGCCGTCGGCGCACTCGGCGCAATGGTGCTGGGCCTGGCCGCCGCGTGGACCCATGTCGGTGCGTTCGGCGGTGCGCTGCTGTCGATCGTCATCGTCTTCGCCGTTGCTCAGCGCGACCTCGGCGCCGTCGCCGTCAGCGAGCCCGCCGAAGGCACGCCCCGGCTGCTGCTGGCCGGCGTGATGCTGGCGGCGTTCTGGACCGCGCTCGTCACCCTGATGCTCGCGCTCGCGCCCGAAGCCCGCATCCGCGGCATGCTGTTCTGGTTGGCCGGCGACCTGGGCGCCACCGATGCCGGCACGCTGCCGGCCTGGGGCTTGCTGATCGCCACGCTGGCGATGCTGCCGCTCGCGCGATCGCTCAACGTGCTGCTGCGTGGCAGCGTGGTCGCACGCACGCTCGGTGTGCCGGTGGTCGCACTGCGCCGCACACTGTATGCGGTGGCGTCGCTCGCCACGGCGCTGGCGGTGACGACCAGCGGTGCGGTTGGCTTCGTCGGCCTGGTCGTGCCGCACGCCCTGCGTCTGGTTATCGGCAACGACCAGCGCGTGCTGCTGCCGGCTTGCGCGCTGGCTGGCGGCGCCGCACTGTTGCTGGCCGACACGCTGGCTCGCACGCTGGTCGCGCCGCAGCAACTGCCGGTGGGTATCGTCACGGCACTGATCGGCGTGCCGACGTTCCTGTTCCTGCTGTTGAGACGGCGATGAAAGGCCCGGCCGCCCTGCTCGACACCGACGCGCTGGTGCTGCGCGTCGGCGAGCGTCGGCTGATCGATCAGCTGACGCTGCAGGTGCGCGCGGGCGAACTGTGGTGCGTGCTCGGCCCCAACGGCAGCGGCAAGACGACGCTGCTGCATACCCTGGCCGGCCTGCGCGACACACCCGCCGCCGGGCTGCGCTGGCGCGGGCGGCCGGCGGCGACATGGCGCCCCGACGAGGCCGCGCGCTGGCGCGGCCTGCTGCCGCAGACGGTGCACGACACCTTCGCGGCGCGCGTGCTCGACGTCGTGCTGATGAGCCGCCACCCGCACCTCGGCCGCTGGGCCTGGGAAAGCGAGGCCGAAGACGCCATCGCGCACGCCGCGCTGAAGGCCGTGGATGCCGACGCCCTGGCCGAGCGCGACGTCACCAACCTGTCGGGCGGCGAGCGCCAGCGGGTGGCGATCGCCGCCCTGCTGGCGCAGGACACGCCGCTGCTGCTGCTCGACGAGCCGACCGCCCACCTGGACCTCAAGCACCAGGCCATCGTGCTCACGCATCTGCGCCATCTCGTCACCGACAACGGCCGCGCCGCTGTGGTGGCGCTGCACGACCTGAATCTGGCCGCCCGCTACGCCACCCACGCACTGGTGCTCGGCGCCGAGGGCCAGGCGCAACATGGACGGGTCGATGCCGTGATGACCGAGGCTTGCCTGTCGGCGGCCTATGGCGTTTCGGTGAAGCGTGTGCAATGCGAGGACCGATGGCTCTATCTCGCCAACTGACGGCGCGCATGATGCGCCGCCTGCTGCTCGCCGCGTCGATGCTCGCCGGGGCGGCCGCGCAGGCCCAGCCCCGCGTACAGGTCGCCGACGACGACGGCCATCTGGTGAGCCTGTCGCAACCGGCCCGCCGCATCGTCAGCCTGGCGCCGCACCTGACCGAACTGCTCTTCGCCGCCGGCGCCGGCGAGCGCGTGGTCGGCGTGGCCGCCTACAGCGACCATCCCGCGGCGGCCCGCGCGCTGCCGCGCATCGGCGACAGTGCGCAGCTCGACCTCGAGCGCATCGTCGCGCTGCGGCCCGACCTGATCGTCGTCTGGCGCGACGGCAACTCGGCGCAACAGCTCGATCGGCTGGCGACCCTGAAGTTGCCCATCTACTCCAGCGAGATCCACCGCATGGCCGACATCGAGTCGACACTGCGCCGGCTCGGCGCGCTGGCCGGCACGGCGGACGCCGCCGAACGTGCGGCCCGCACGTTCGCCGCCAGCGTGTCGCAGCTGCGGGCGCGCTATGCCGCGGAGCCGCCGCTGCGGGTGTTTTACCAAATCTGGCATCGTCCGCTGCTCACGGTGAACGGCCGGCATCTGATCAGCGAGGCGCTGTCATTGTGCGGCGCGAGCAATGTGTTCGCCGGCCTGCCCCTGTTGACGCCGACGATCAGCGAGGAGGCAGTGTTGCAGGCCGACCCGGATGCGATCGTCACCGGCAGCGTGGATCCGCAGGGCCCCGACAACCTGGACGGCTGGCGTCGCCTGCGCGCGCTGCGGGCCGCACGCGAGGGCCACTTGATCGTTGTCAACCCCGACACGCTGCATCGGCCGTCTCCGCGCGTCGCCGAGGGCGCGCGGGAACTGTGCGAGAAGCTGGACGGGGTACGAGGCGGACCGGGGCGGCGTTGAAGCGGCAGCACCGACTTCTGCGATGATTCCGCCGCCGGAGGCGTGCCAGAGCGGTTGAATGGACTGGTCTTGAAAACCAGCGAGGGTTTACGCCCTCCGTGAGTTCGAATCTCACCGCCTCCGCCACCTGCCGCATCGTGCGATCTGCCGCAAACCGCGCGTTTCACAGCGTCTTCCCGGCACAAATGAGTCCGTTCGAAGCGGATGTCCGCCCGGGCGTGAACTGCTGAACGCCGCGTCGCTGGCGCGGCGTGCCGGCAACGCCCCGGGTCATTTCTAATGACAGTTCCGGCAGGGGCAGGTTACAAAACCTTCCGACGTCGATTCTCAGGGGGGCGCCATGCGCAACCTGATAGACCGATTCATCATCTCCCGATTCGAACGAGACGATGGACAAGACCTCCTGGCCTCACTGCGTTCGCTCAGCGTCCAGGGCCGGGCCGAAGCGAAAGCCGCCACCTGGGTGACGGCGGCGTCACTCCTCGCGTTCGAGAAGAGCGCCGGCGAGACGCAGTTCGCCAAGGCGCTCGGCCACCTGATGAAAGCCGGCGTAGCCGTCAGCCGCGACGACAGCCGGGCGCTTTCGGACTATTGCGAGGCACTGGCCGACCGGCGCCGCAAGGCGCTGGCCAGCAGCACCGCCCTGATGCAACTGATCGCGATCGGCATTCCAGTCTGGATCGCGTCGATCCGGGCGCTTCTGCAGCCCGCGCTCGTGCCGCTTGCGATCGACGTCTGGGACATCGTCGGCGATGGCGACGATGTACTGGTGCAGCGCAACATCGACGCGGTGCTGAGCGGGCTCAAGCCGGACACCGACCTCGCCGAGAGCATCACGCGCATGCGGCGCAAGCTGCTGACGCCTGCTTTCGCCCGGCCTCCGGCCGGCGACCCGTCGGATCTGGCAATGGCCAACGGCGGCGTCTGACTCAGCGCCGCACGGGCGGGGTTGCCGCCGCCTGCGGCGCGGGTGGCCGTTGCCAGTCACCCCCCAATGACTTGACCAGGAACACCGCTGTCAGCAGCCGCTGGCCGCGCAACTGCGTCGCCTGGCGTTCGCTGTTCAGCTGCGCCTGCTGCGCCGTGATCACCTCCAGGTAGCCCGACGCACCGCCTTCGTAGCGCGCCGTGGCCATCGACAGCACCCGGCTTGCGCTGGCCGTGGCCGCCTCGGCCTGGGCGGCGGCGCGTTCCAGCGCGGCGAGGCCGGTGATGCCGTCCTCGACCTCCTGCATCGCCTGCAGCACCACGCGCCGGTAGTTGGCCTGCGTGGCTGCGTAGCCGGCCCGCGCGAAGTCGACCGACGCGTCGAGCCGGCCGCCGTCGAACAGCACCTGCGCCGCCGAGACGCCGAGCGACCACAACACACTTGGCGCCTCGAACAGCGTCGACAACGTGCGGCTGTCGACGCCGAGCCCGCCGCCGAGCGTCACGCTCGGAAAGTAAGCCGCCCGCACGACGCCGATCTGCGCGTTGGCGGCCGCCATCGCCCGCTCGGCGGCGGCCACATCGGGTCGGCGCTCCAGTACGTCCGACGGCACGCCGATCGGAATCGGCGGTACCGCCGTCTCGCGCGCGTCGCTCGCCAGCGCGAAGCCCGGCGCCGGCGTGCCGGTGAGCGTGGCGATCGCGTGTTCGAACAGGCCGCGCTGGCGGCGCAGCACGTCGAGCTGAACCAGCGTGGTGTCGAGCAGCGCCTGCTGCTGCGCCACGTCCAGACCGGTGGCTGCGCCAAGCTCGTGCCGCGCGCGCACCAGCTCGAGCGCGCGCCGCTGCAACGCGATGCCGCGGTCGAGCACGTTGAGTTCGGCGTCCACCGCGCGCAGGGCGAAATAGGCCGTCGCCAGATCGGTCGTCAGCAGCAGCCGCGTGTTCTCGGCGTCGGCGCCGGCCTGCTCCGCCGATGCCCGGGCGCCCTCGATCTGGCGCTGCACGCGGCCGGCCAGGTCGACCTCGTAGTTCACCGCCATCGACAGCGCAAAGTCGTTCTGCACCGTCGCGAAATTGCTTGCGTTGTAGTTGGTCAGCGGCCGGTTGGCCGAGATCTTCTGCCGCACGGCGCGCTCGCTCAGGCCCAGCTGCGGCAGCACGCCGGCCGACGCACCGGCCAGCACGGCGCGAGATTGCGCGAGCCGCGCGGCGGCGAGTTCGAGCGTCGGGCTACGCGCCAACGCCTGCTGCTGCAGCGCATCGAGCTGCGGATCGGCGAAGCGCTTCCACCATGCGCCCTTGGGCGAGGCATCGTCCGGCCGGCTCTCGCGCCACGGCGCCTCGACCTGCCAGGTGGCCGGCAGCTCGATCGTCGGCTTCACGTAGTCGGGGCCGGCTGCGCAGCCCGCCAGCAGCACCAGGAGGGCTGCTGGCGGCAGCACGCGAGCGGCTGCGAGGCCGCGGCGGCGCTTCACGCCGGCGCCCGCGATGCGGCCGATGCCGCCGGCGCCGTCGTCGCCGGCACGACCACCACCACCAGCCCGTCGGTCAGCCAGTCAGGCGGATTGAGCACCAGGCGATCCGCCTCGTCCACGCCCGACAGCAACTCGATCTCGGCGCCGTAGTTGCGACCGACCCCCACCTTGCGCAGGCTGACGCGGCCCTGCGCGTCGACCACGCCGACCAACGCGCCCTCGGCGCGGAACAGCAGCGTGTTGGTCGGCACCAGCAACGAGGCACTGGCCTGCAAGGGCAGCGCCACCTGCACGTAGGCACCCGGCAGCAGCGCGCCGTCCTTGTTGGGCAACGACACCTCGACCTGCATCGTGCGTGTAGTGGTGTCGATCGACCCGGCCGTGCGCACGATCTGTCCGCGGAAGCCGCGCCCGCGCAGTTCGGCCTGCGAGACGTTGACCGCCTGCCCCGGCTTGACCAGCTGGGCGTAGGCCTGCGGCACGTTGACGTAGACCCGCAGCGGATCGGTCTGCGACAGCGTGAAGAGCGGCTTGCTGCTGTCGATGAGGTCGCCGACGTCGACATTGCGCCGCGTCACCATGCCGGCGAACGGTGCCGTCACGCGCTTGAAGCCCTCGAGCTGGCGCAGGCGCTGCACGTTGGCGTCGGCCGCCGCCAGGTTGGCCTGCGACTGCGCGACCGCGCTGCGTTTTTCTTCCAGTTCCTGTTGCGAAACGACATCCTTCTTGCGCAGGCCCTCCCAGCGTTCGGCGGTGCTGCGCGCCAAACCGAGGCTCGACGCGGCCTGCTCGCGCGCGGCCATCGCCTGGCTCAGTTGCTGGTCGATTTCGGGCGATTCGATCTCGGCCAACAATGCGCCCTTGGCCACCGCGTTGCCGATGTCCTGCGTCCAGCGCTTGAGATAGCCGCTGGCACGCGAGGAGATCGGCGCCTGCACGAAACCCTGCAGCGTGCCGGGCAGCGACAAGGTTTGGCCGGTCTGCGCGCGCTTGGGACTCATCACCTTGACGTACTGACGCGCGTTCTCCGCGGTCGACGCATCGAGCGCGCGGGCGTTGCCGATGCGGCTGAGCACCGTGCGACCGGCACCGAGACCGAGCAACACCAGCACCACCACGGCGGCGATCTGAGTGCGGCGCATGATCTGTCGACGCTTCAGACGCTCGGCGTGTTCGTCGCCTTCGTCGACAGGGTGCAGGGCCAGCGCCGCGTGGCGTTGCTCGCTCATGGGTCAAGTCTCCTGGGCTTCCAATGTCGGCGCGCCGGGCGCCCGTTGGCGCTCGTGGCGGCGGGCGAGGCGCTGCTGCACGCCGGCATAGACCACGGGCACGAAGAACAGCGTCGACACGGTGGCGAACACCAGCCCGCCGATTACCGCGCGGCCGAGCGGCGCATTCTGCTCGGCACCCTCGCCGACGCCGAGCGCCATCGGGATCATGCCGATGATCATCGCCAGCGCCGTCATCAGCACCGGGCGGATGCGCGTGGCGCCGCCTTCGAGCGCAGCGGCCAGCGGCGGCACGCCGGCCTCGAGCCGCTGGCGCGCGAACGAGACCAGCAGGATGCTGTTGGCGGTGGCCACGCCCATCGTCATGATCGCGCCCGTCAGCGCCGGCACGCTGAGCGTGGTGCCGGTGATGAACAGCATCCAGGCAATGCCGGCCAATGCCGCCGGCAGCGCGGCGATGATGATCAGCGCATCGATCCACGACTGGAAGTTGACGACGATGAGCAGGTACACGAGCACGATCGCCAGCGCCAGACCGACACCGAGGCCGACGAACGAGGCCTGCATCGTCTCGACCTGGCCACGCAGCACCACCTGGCTGCCGCGCGGCAGCCGGGGCTTCAGGTCGTCGACGAGCTTCTGCACCTGCGTCGCCACGCTGGCCAGGTCGGCGCCTTGCACGCCGACATAGACATCGATCGCCGGCGTGATGTTGTAGCGCGAGACCACTGCCGCCTGCTGGCCCGCGGACACCTCGACCAGGTTGCCGAGCAGCTGCGTGCCGCCCGCTTGCGTGGCGCCGCCGCTGGCGCCGGTGCCACTGCCCACCGGCATGTTGAGCAGCGCGTCGATCGAGTCCACCTGGTACTGCGGCGCCTGCACCGCGATGCTGTACACCACACCGTTGCTCGGGTTGAGCCAGAAGGCCGGCGCCGTCTGCGAACTGCCGGACAGCGAGATCAGCACGTTCTGGCCGACGTTGGCCGCGGTAAGGCCCATCTGCTGCAGCCGGGTGCGGTCCATCTGCAAGGCCACCGCCGGCGCGTTGAGCCGTTGGTGCACGTGCGCGTCCACCGCGCCGGGAATCAGCCGGATCTTCTGCGTCAGCTCGGCCGCCAGCTGCGCATTGGCGGTCACGTTGGGCCCGCTGAACTGCACGTCGATAGCCGCCGGCAGCCCGAAGTTGAGGATCTGCGTGACGATGTCGGCCGGCTGGAAGAAGAACTCGATGCCGGGAAAGCGCTTCGGCAGCTCGGCACGCAACCGGGACACGAACTCCTCTGTCGGCCGATGGCCCTCGCGCAGCGACAGCAGGATCTCGCCGTCGAGCGTGCCGATGGTGCCCGAGTTGCTGTACGACAGGTTGATGCCGCTGTTGGGCACACCGAGGTTGTCGAGCATCGTCTCCAACTGGTCGGCCGGCACGATCTCGCGGATCGCCGCCTCCACCGCATCGGCCAGGCGCGCCGTCTCCTCGATGCGCGTGCCGGTGGGCGCGCGCAGATGCAGCCGGATCTGGCCCGCATCGACAGACGGGAAGAAATCGCGCCCGAGCGCCGGCACCAACAGGCACGACGCGATGCAGAAGCCCAGGAAGCCGACCGCGAAGCCGCGCCGATGCGCCAGCAGCGCGGACAAGGCCAGCGTGTAGGCGCGGCGCACGCGCTCGAAGCGGCGGTCGAAAGCGCGATACAGGCGCTGCAGCATGCTGTCGCCCTTCGGCTCCCCGTGAGCCTTCGACATCAGCAGCAGCACGAGCGTCGGCACCAGCGTGCGCGACAGGATGTACGAGGCGATCATCGCCAGCACCACCGCCTCGGCCAGCGGCACGAAAAGGAAGCGCGCGACGCCCGACAGGAAGAACATCGGCACGAACACGATGCAGATGCACAGCGTGGAGACGAACGCGGCGACGCCGATCTCGCCGGCGCCCTCGTCAATTGCCGCGGCGATCGGCTTGCCCATGTGCAGGTGGCGCTCGATGTTCTCGATCGTCACGATCGCCTGATCGACCAGGATGCCGACCGACAGCGCCAGGCCGCCGAGCGTCATCAGGTTCAGCGTCTCGCCAAGCAGCTTGAGGGCCAGAATCGACGCCAGGATCGACAGCGGAATCGTCAGCGCGATGATCAGCGTGCTGCGCCAGTTGCCGAGGAACAGCAGCACCATCGCGGCGGTGAGCGCGGCGGCGACCACCGCCTCGATGACCACGCTCTTGACCGCCGCCTTGACGAACACCGACTGGTCGAACAGCGGCGTCACCTTGATGTCCGGCGGCAGCAGCTGCGTCACGCGGGGCAGCAGTGCACGCAGGTTGTCGACGATGTCGAGCGTGGACGCGCCGCCGTTCTTCAGCACCGACAGCAACACGCCGCGCTCGCCGTTCTGGCGCACGATGTTGGTCTGCGGCTGGAAGCCGTCGCGCACCTGGGCCACGTCGCGCAGGTAAATGGTCGAGCCGCCGGCGCTGCGCACCGGCAGGTCGTTGAGCGCGTCGATCGTGTCGGGCGAGCCGTTCATGCGCACCGCGTACTCGGTGCCGGCGAACTTGGCGGTGCCCGACGGCAGGATCAGGTTCTGCAGATTGACGGCATTGACCACGTCGGCCGGCGACAACCCGCGTGCCTGCAGCGCCGGCATGTCGAGATCCACCGAGATCAGCCGGTTCTTGCCGCCGTAGGGGAAGGGAATCGCGACACCCGGGATCGTGATCAGCTGCGGCCGCAGCACGTTGATCGCGTTGTCGAATACCGTCTGCTCGGGCAGCGTCGGGCTCGACAGGCCGAGCTGCACCACCGGGATGCTGGAGGCCGAGTACTTGATGATCAACGGCGGCGTGATGCCCGGCGGCAGTTGGCGCACCTGGGTCTGCATCACCGCCACCACCTGCGCGATCGCGGTCTGGATGTTGGCTGTCGGCTGGAAGAAGACCTTGATCACCGTGATGCCGGTCAGCGAGGTCGACTCGATGTGTTCGATGTCGCTCACCGTGGTGGTCAGGCTGCGTTCGCTCTGCGAGGCGATGCGCTGGCCCATCTCCTGCGCCGACAGGCCGTTGTAGTTCCAGATGACGCTGACCACCGGAATGTTGATCTCCGGAAAGATGTCGGTGGCCATGTTCAACAGCGCGAACGGCGTCGACAGCACGATCAGCATCGCCATCACGATGAACGTGTACGGGCGACGCAAGGCAAGCTGGACCATCGACATCGGGCGGACACCCTCGCTGTGCAGGCCTGCGATGATAGGCAGGGCGGCGTGCCCGCTCTCGCCAATCCCCTCCAATCGAGTGAGGCCGGAAGCCGGTCTCAGGCGGGTTTACCCGCAGCGTCGTGCCGCGTGAGCGGCTGTGCAGGTCAGCGGTCCGCCGCCGGCACCGGCCCCACGCTGCCCGGCTCAGCACCCTTCCAGAGCTTGCGCAGGCGCTCTCGCTCGGCGTCGAACTTCTGGTTGATGCGTTGCATCTCGCTGGCCTGGTTGGCCATCGACTGGCGTTGCGCGTTCGCGGCAGCGGTGTTGTTGGCGATGTCCTGGCGCAGCTTGTCCGGCATCGAACGGCGCTTGTAGAACTCGGCTTCCTGGTCGAGGCGACGGCGCTCGACCTGCAACTCCTCGAGCCGTTGCTCCGACCCCTTCATCGCGCCGCGCGAGACGTCGAGCGCCGTCTGGCGCGCCCGCTCATGCGCCGCCTCGTCGGCGTGACGCACCAGCAACAGGCGGTCGAAGCGCACCGCCTCGGCGCGGGCCGCCTTCGCTTCGCGCTGGCGCTGCGCCTCGGCTTCGCGTGCCGCCGCCTCGTCGGGCGTCGGCGACGGTGTCAGCTGACGCCGCGGCGACCCGTCGTTGTTGCGTTCGTCCTGTCCGCTGTCCAGGCATTCGGCGATCGGTCGATCGCGCAGGATCGGGTTGCCCTGCTTGTCGCGGCAGGTGAATATTCCCTTGCCCTTTCCCGGGGCCGCGTCGGGCACATCGGCCGCCCCGCTGACGCTCGCCATGCCGATCAGCATGACGGTCAGGACCAACGGCTGGGCGCGGAGCATGGGACACCAATCCTATCGCGTCAGATCGAGGTGTACTGCGTCTCCATCGCCGGCGGCGCTTCGCCCATCACGGCCTGGAACAGCTGCTCGTCGGTGGCGCGCAGGCGACGGCACATCTCGCGGCCGATGTTCATCTGGATCAACGCGAACGACTCGGCATCGCGTTCGAACAGGCGCAGCATGAACTCCGGCTTCAGCTCGATGGCGCTGCAGTCCGCCAGCACGCGAACCGCCGCACTGCGCGGGAACAGATCGAGCAAGGCCATCTCGCCGAAGCAGTCGCCTGGCTCGAGCTGGCGCAACACCATCTCGCGGCCACGCCACTGCTTGACCACCTCGACGCGGCCCGACTCGATCACGTACATGCATTGCGCAGGATCCTGCTCGCGGAAGAAGTACGCGCCGGCCGCGACCCTTACCGCGCGCGCGGGCTCGAGCAGGAAACGCAGCGCTTCTTCGCGCACGGCGCCGAAGATGGGCATCTGCTGCAGCAGTTCGATGCGCTCGGCAATCATCGGTGTCGTGGACAGATCGTCGGGTGGCCGGAGGACCGCGACACTAGCCTGAAAGCCGTGCCGCCGCTATCGTACGGGCATGACCGGTCACAATCGATACATGTGCCTGCGCGTGGCGAGCCGGCGATGAAGCGGCCGCAGCCAGCCACGCCGGGTCCGTCGGCATGGCACGTCCGCTCACGCCGCGCCATCGCCCGCCGAGTCGCGCCGCACATCGCGCTCACGACGGTGCAGAATCGGCGCGTGCGCTTTCACCCGACCACGCCGTCATGATCGAAAAGGGCCTCGCCATCGCCGTGCTGGTGGTCTGCCTTGTGCTGCTGGTGCGCATGCTGCTGCCGACCGCGCAGCAGCGCCGGATGGACCGCGCCGGCCAGCATGCCTGGTGGCGCATCCGCTACGTCTGGAACCGCGTGCGCCACTGGCGCCGCGTGAAGCGTGCCGACGCGGCGCAGGAGGCGCGCGACGCCATCGAACGCGCCTCGCGCAAGCGCACCCTCCACTGAGAGTCGGGTACAGGCGCCGGGTGGCGCTGCGGTCAGTTGCGCTCGATGCGCTTGACCAGCGCGCGGGTGAATTCCGCCGTGCCGGCCTTGCCGCCGAGGTCGCTGGTGCGCACGTTGTCGACGTTGAGCGTCTGGTCGATCGCCGTGCGCAACCGTGTTGCCTTGTCGGTGAGCCCGACGTGGTCGAGCATCATCGCCGCGGCGAGCATCAACGCGATCGGGTTGGCTTTGCCCTGGCCCGCAATATCGGGAGCGCTGCCGTGCACGGCCTCAAAGATCGCCGCGTCGGCGCCGATGTTGGCACCTGGCGCCATGCCGAGGCCACCCACCAGACCGGCCACCAGGTCGGACAGGATGTCGCCGAACAGATTGGTCGTCACCAGCACGTCAAACTGCCAGGGGTTGAGCACCAGCTTCATCGCACAGGCGTCGACGATCACCGTGTCCATCGCGATGCGGTCCTTGTACTTCTGCTCGTACACCTGCTGCGCCGTCTCGAGGAAGATGCCGGTCAGCGCCTTCATGATGTTGGCCTTGTGCACGACCGTCACCTTTTTGCGACCCAGGCGAATCGCGTGCTCGAAGGCAAATTCGATCAGCCGGCGGCTGCCGGCCCGCGTGTTGATGCCGGTGGCCATCGCCACTGCATGCGGGTCGTCGTCGATCTTCACGTAGTGCTCGTGGCCGATGTACAGGCCTTCCAGGTTCTCGCGCACCACCACGAGGTCGACCTTGTCGAAGCGACCACCAGGGATGATGGTGCGCGCCGGCCGCAGATTGGCATAGAGCTGGAATTCCTCGCGCAGGCGCACGTTCGAGCTGCGGTAGCCGCCGCCCGACGGCGTCTCCAGCGGACCCTTCAGCGCCAGCCGCGTGCGGCGGATGCTGTCGAGCGTCGCCTTGGGCAGCGGGTCGCCCGCCGTCTTGACACCTTCGAGCCCCGCGATCTGACGGTCCCACTCGAACGGCGCACCGAGCGCGTCCAGCGCGGCCAGCGTGGCGTCGACGATCTCGGTGCCGATTCCGTCTCCGGAGATCAGCGTGGCGGCTAGGGTCTGCGGCATGGTGTGCGGGCGGTCTTCAGGATCGGTGGGGTGCACGGCAATTGTGCGCCGCAGGCCCGACGCCAGGCTGACGCCACCAGCCACGGGTGCGCGGCCGCACGAGCCGCGCCTGGCATCGCTCGGCCGCTCGGGTTCTACCTGAGCCGGCGCACCGCGAGGACCAGCAGCCACAGCGCACCCAGGCCGGCCGCTGCCGCGGCGGCCCAGGCCTGGACCGGCACGCCCGCCGTGACGGCGGATACGGTCGAAGGCAGCGGCACCGACACGCTGATCAGGCCGGCCGGCTTGCCGGCCATGTAGCCGAAGCCGCCGCCGCCGCTGAACTGCACGTTGGTGCGCATGAACTCGGGCGCGCTGTCGGCCTTGTCATGGCAGCGCAGGCAGCTCGCCTGCGCGACGACCGAGCGGGCGTAGAGCAGCTGGCCGGATTTGACCTTCCAGTACTCGCGCGCCGGATCGGCCACACCGTGCTGGAACTTGCCGGCCGCGGGTGCCGCGCCGCCGAGGCGTTCGGTGGCCGCTTGGATCGAGTCGAGCGCCTCACGCTCGAACTCGTTCGCCTCGTTGTTCTTGTTCAGCACGCTGCGCGCCGTCATGCGATAGCGCGCCTTGCTGCCCGACGCGGTGACGACGTCGGCCACCTCGCGCTGGATCAGCGCCGGGTTCTTCCAGTGGTAGGACTCGACGCGTTCCATCAGCGCGCGCTCGGCCATCACGCCGTCGACCCGGGCGCCCTGCAGCACGTGGTTGTCGCCATCGGTCGGCGCGTACACCGAGCGGGTCAGGAAGCTGCCCGGAATCTGCGCGTTCGCGCCCACCGTGCGCACATGAATGCCGCCGTATTGCGACGCCCAGCGGCCGACGTTCTCGGCCATGTCGGCCACGGTGCGGCCCTCGCTGACGGTCTGCGTGAGCACCAGCGACTCGGCCAGCCACCAGCCGCCGCTCGTCAAGCCCCCTGCCAGCAAGAGCGTGGGGACGAGCACCTTCAATCCGAGGCGGGGTCGTTGCGTGTCGATCTTGGCCATGGCGAGTCCTTTCGTGTGAAGCGTGTGCCGATCGGGCGTCCCGTGGAAATGGCCTGATCGACCATCTGCGGGTGATTGACGTCCTCTGGCGCGACCTACGCGTCGATCGGCACTGTGGACGCGCGGGCTCGCCTTGGGAACAACCGCGACGTGCACGACTTCACCTTAAGAACCTCTCAGGATCCGACAGCGCGAAGCGATGTGACAAAGTGCAGCCGTGCGGGCGAGCGCGCCGCCGGTGAACGTCGCGCACCGGCCACTCGGCCGCTTCAGCGCGGTTGCGGCTGCGGGGCGCTCGGCGCCGGCACCAGTCTGATCAGCAGATCGGCCGGTGTGTAGGGCTTGCCCAGGTAGTCGTCGGCGCCAGCCGACAGGCAGGTCTCGCGGTCGCCGGGGCCGGTGTGGGCCGTGACCGCCACGACGCGGGTGCGCGGCCAGCCTTGCGCACCTTCGGCCTCGCGCAGCGCGGCGAGCACGGCGAGTCCGTCGACGCCGGGCAGCTGCCAGTCGAGCAGCACGACGTCGAAACGGCGCTTGCGCACCCAGCGCAGCGCCTGCGTGCCGTCGGCCGCCAGCGTGACCTGGGCCTGTGTTTGTGCCAGCGTGTCGAGCGCGAGCCGCTGATTGGGCACGTCGTCCTCGATCAGCAGCACCTGCAGTGGCGGCGTGTCGTCGAACGGCAGCGGCTCGTTGGCCGCGGATGCGCGGGCCGCCTGCTCGGGCTCGACCAACGTGCCGAGTTCGAGGCCGCCTTCCACCGCCGGCAGCGGCAGCTCGAACCAGAAGGTCGAGCCCTTGCCGGGCCGGGAACTGGCCTCTATGCGCCCGCCCATCGCGACACACAGACGCCGCGCGATGGCCAGGCCGAGGCCCGCGCCGCCATAGCGGCGCGTCGGCGCGCTGTCGGCCTGGCGAAAGGCCTCGTACAGATGCGGCATGAAGTCCGCCGGAACGCCGACGCCGGTGTCGCTGACCGAGAAGCGCACGAAACCCGCCGACGGCGTGACGCGCACGATGACGCCGCCCTCCTCGGTGAACTTGAGCGCATTGCTGAGCAGGTTGGCCAGCACCTGGCGCACGTGGACCATGTCGCCGGCCACCACGTCGGGCAGCGACTCGTCGACATGCAGCGCCAGCGCCAGCGCGCGTGCGTCGGCGCTCTCGCGGAAAAGCTCCACCGTCTCGAACACCGCATCGCGCAGATGGAACGGCTTGCTCAGCGGCTGCAGCTTGCCGCTGTCCAGGTGCGTCAGGTCGAGCACGTCGTTGATGATCTCCACCAGCTCGCGTCCGGAGCTGCGGATCTGCGCGATGAAGCGGCGCTGGCGCTCGTCGAGCCGTGTGTTGGCCAGCAGTTCGGCCATGCCGAGCACCGCATTCAGCGGCGTGCGCAGCTCGTGGCTCATCACCGCCATGAACTGCGTCTTCGTGCGACTGCCCAGCTCGGCGGCCTCCTTGGCGGCGCGCAGATCCTGCTCGCGCGCCGCCACTGCCTGCACCAGGCCGTTGAAGCCCTGGCGCAGGATCGCCAACTCGTCGTCACCGCGCGGCGACAGGCGCAGGCTGTAGTCCTGCTCGCCGCGGCGGATGCCGTCCATCGCCCGCACGATGCGGGTCAGCGGCCGCACCATCAGGCGCTGCAGGCCGAACGCAAGCGCGCCCAGCACCAGTGCCATCACCGCGAGACCGACGATCACGATGTGCACGAGCAGCCGGTCACGCTCGGCCAGGACCGCTGCGCGCGAAAAGCCGACCACCACCTTGGCTACCGGCTGGCCTCGCATGTCGCGCACCGGCGCCACCGCCAGATGGGTGGCGCCGTCGGGCGCGATCAGCGGCCGCGGCGGCTGCTCCAGCACGGCCATCGCCGGCAGCGCCGGCGCTGTGGTGGCGACGCCGTGGCTGCGGAACAGCAACTCGCCGCGCGCGTCGACCACCAGCGCGTACGACAGCGCGCCATGACGCGTCACGCTCTCGGAGCACTGCTCGTCGAAGCCCTGCAGCTCGTGCAGCGCGATGTCGAGCGCGAGGATGCGCTCGAGCTGCAGCGCCAGCGCGTCGGCGACCGCCATCGCGCGCGACATCTGCGCGGTGACCTGCCGATCGACAAAGAAGTACGCCGCGACCGCCGCGGTGGCGATCACCGCGACCAGCACGGCCGCGCCGGAGGCCAGCACGACCTTGCCGCGCAGGCCGAGCGTCATGCGCAGCGCCCCCTCATGCCGCGTCCCACGCGAAGCGGCGCACGACTTCGCACGACAGCAGCTCGG
>Ga0075356_1000050_pt1 | contig 22827 bp, 19 predicted proteins | sample WestPond_Cattail_FD_120073 | JGI IMG/M metagenome (GOLD analysis project Ga0075356, IMG submission 120073) | Natural and restored wetland microbial communities from the San Francisco Bay, California, USA, that impact long-term carbon... | ecosystem: Environmental > Terrestrial > Soil > Wetlands ... | reverse complement strand
TCATGGCGCTGATTGCGCTGGGCCGGCTGCGCTCACGGCGCGGCGACCCCGATGTGTGGACGGCGCTGGACGAGGCACGTGATCTCGCGGTCGGCAGCGGTACCCTGCAGCGACTGGCGCCGATGCATGCGGCGCGCGCCGAGGCCGCGTGGCTCGAATGCCGCGACAAGGACAGCGCGAGCGAGGCCGCCACGTGTCTGGCGCTCGCGATCGACAAGCGGCAATCTTCCTTCGCGGCCGAGCTGCTGTTGTGGTGCACTCGCGGGCACGCGGCCCGCGAGGTGCCCGCCTTTTGCCGACTGCACCCCTGCGCACTCGAGGCGGAGGGGCTCTGGCAGCAGGCGGCGCAGGCCTGGCGCGCGTTGGGCTGCCCGTACGAAACCGCACGCGCGCTCGCCGAGGGCGACGAGACGGCGCAGCGTGAGGCGCTGGCCGCGTTCGAGTTCCTCGGTGCGCGACCGATGGTCGAGCGCGTGCGCCGCCAGCTGCGCGCGGCCGGCGTGCGCAGCGTGCCGCTCGGCCCGCGTACGGCCACCCAGCAACACCCCGCCGGCCTGACGGGCAAGGAAGCGGCCGTGCTCGCGCTGATCGCCGCGGGCTTGCGCAACAAGGAGATCGCGCAGCGGCTGAACCGCTCGCCGCGCACGATCGACCATCACGTCGAAGCCATCTTCATCAAGCTGGATGTGGCCACGCGCGCCGAGGCCGTGGCGGCGGCGCACCGCCTGGGCATGGCGGGCGCGGCCGAAGTGCAACAACGGCCGCGCTGACCGCGCCTTCAGCGGAACACGTCCTGCGCGATGCCCGCCGCGCTGAACAGGTAGTCGCGCGAATCCTCCAGCTGCCGACGCAACCGCGGCAGGTTGACGTCGAGCATGCGGCCCTTCCACTTGCGCACCTTGCCGGCGACGATGACCGTCTCGACGTTGCTGCGCTCCATCAGCGACACCACGGCGCCCGGCACGTTGTTGAGCGGCGCCACGTTGATGGCCTCGGCGTCGAGGATGATGATGTCGGCCTCCTTGCCCGGCGTGAGCGTGCCCACCTTGTGGTCCAGGCGCAGTCCCTTGGCGCCGTTGACGGTCGCGTAACGCAGCACGTCGCGCGTGGTCAGCAGCGGCGGCACGGTCGGCGCCGGCGTCGGCCACTGGGTCGGCGCCTCGAACTGACCCTGCTCGAGGATCATCTGGTTGACCAGCGCACGCTGCACGTTCATGGTCGAGCGCATCTGGGTGAAGAAGTCGGCCGTCAGCGTGCACTCGACGTCGGTGCTGAGCGACGGCTCCATGCCGAGGCTCTGCATCTTCAGGATCGGCGGCATGCCATGGCGCATGTTCATCTCGATCGGCACCGCCAGCGAGACCTGCGCGCCGACGTCCTTGACCTTCTGCCAGGCGAGATCGGACATGCCGGTCATGTGCACGAACAGGTTATCAGGCCCGAGGCCGAGCGTGCCGCTGTCGCCGCCCTGGCCCTTGGCCAGCAGGTCGAACGTCGGCCGGATGTTGAACGGCGACAGCACATGCGCCGCCACCTGCAGCCCGAGGTCGCGGCCGATCTTCCAGGCCTTCTCGTAGGCGGGCAGGTAGACCTCGCCGCCCATCACCATCGTCATCAGCTGGTCGGCCGACGAGAACCACTGCTTCTTGATGCGCACCGCATCGTCCGGGTACTTGTTGCCCGGGTTGCTGCCGATGATCGCCGCGCCGGCGCTCTCGAAGTAGCCGAACACCGCGCGACGCTCGGAATCCATGATGCCCTGGATGGCGGCGTCGGAATGCTGCGGCGAGTGGTGGATCTGCGAGATGTCGTGCACCGTCGTCACGCCGGCGTCGAGCTGGCTCAGCGAGCCGAACAGCTGGTTGATGTAGACGTCCTGCGGGCGGTACTTCGGCGCGAACGTGAGCAGGATGAACTCGAAGTAGGTGGTGCTGCCGCTGCGCGAGCCCGAGCTGTCGTTGATCAGCACGCCATCGGCGAGAAAGCTGCGCAGCGCCGTCTCGAACAGATGATGGTGCGTGTCGACGAAGCCTGGCATCACGATGCGCCCGCGCGCGTCGATCTCGGCCGCACCGCCGGCGTGCAGGCCGCGGCCGATGGCGACGATCTTCTTGCCCTCGACCAGCACGTCGGCCTGTGGGAAGTCGCCCACCTTGGGATCCATCGACATCACCGCGCCGCCGCGGATCACGTAGCGCCGGCCGCGCTCGCCGCTGCCCTGCGGCTCGCGATCGTCGTGCGCCAATGCCTCACGCGGCGCAAAGAGCCCGAGGCCGGATGCGGCCACCCCGCCCGCCGCGGCGGTCTTCAAGAAGTGACGCCGCGAATTGGAATGGTCCTGCGGCAGTCCTGCATCACAGAGCTTGCACATGTGGGTTGCCTCCTGGTTGTTGCCGCCGACGGCGGTCTGCCGACCTGCGCGATCGGAGCCGTAGGCTGCACCCGCCCCCTGGCTTCGGCATCCGGGCTAACCCGCGAAGCGCGGACGTTACTGGAGGCGATAGCCCGCGTGGCAGGCCACGCAGGTCTGCGACAACGCGGCAAGCGACGCCAGGGCGGGCTTCAGGTCGCCGGTGACCGACGCATCCTTGGCCACGATGGCGAACCGGCTCGCGCTGCGGTGCATCGCCGTACCGGCGGCCTGCATGTCCGCCGGCATGAAGGGCGCCACATCGTGCGCGCCGTGCAGCCCGAGCGACGATAGGCCCAGCCGCTGCTCGGCGATGTCGGCGGCCTTGTCGAAGCCGCTGCGGGCCAGCTGATCCTGGATCTCGGCCAGCGCCAGCAGATGGTCACGCATGTTGGCCAGCGTGTGCACGCGCAAGCTGTCGGGAAACCGGACGACGGTGCGCGTGTCCTCGACCGCGGTGTGCGAAGCAGCGCCGCCACTGGCCGCGGCGTGGGCCGCGTGGTCATTCGCGCAGCCGTACATCAGCAGCAGCGGCACCCCGCACAAGGCGGCCAGTGGGTTGTTCGAAAAGATGTGCATGCGACGGATCATAGGAGAGGCCGCGCGCCTCGCGGGCAGAATGCCCGTGCTGACGAGGCTCATCCATGAACGACAACGCATCCCCAGCCGGCTCCGCCTGGCCTGAACTGCAGGGCCGCGTGGCCATCGTCACCGGCGGCGCCAAGGGTATCGGCTGGGCCACGGTCGAGGCGCTCGTGCAGGCGGGCGCGCTGCCGGTGCTGCTCGATCGCGACACGCCCGCGCTGGCGCAAGCCGGCGCGGCGCTGGCCGCGCGAGGCGTCAATGCCATGGCCGAACAGGTCGACATCACCGACGAGGCCGCAGTCGATGCCGTATTCGGCCGCATCGCCGATCGCTTCGGCCGCGCGGACATCCTGGTCAACAACGCCGGCATCGGCCGGCGAAGGCCCACGGTGGAGCTCTCCGCGGCCGACTGGCAGGCGGTGGTCGACGTCAACCTGACGGCTGTCTTCTATTGCTCGCGCGCGGTCGCGCGCCTGATGCTGCCAGCGCGGCGCGGCGCGATCGTCAACGTGGCCTCGATGATGGGCCTGTCGGGCGGCGGGCTATACCCCAACCTGTCGTATCACGCCACCAAGGGCGCCGTCGTCAACCTGACGCGCGCGCTCGCCGTCGAGTGGGCCGGCCACGGTGTCCGCGTGAACGCGGTGGCCCCGACCTGGGTGCGTACCGATCTCACGCAGGCGCTGCTCGCCGACCCGGCGCTGCTGAAGCGCATCGAGGACGTGACGCCGCTGCGCTGCCTGGCCGAGCCGGCCGACGTGGCCGATGCGGTTGTCTTTCTTGCCTCCGACCGGGCGCGCATGATCACCGGGCACACGTTGCCGGTCGACGGCGGCTTCCTGGCCCAATAAGGCCGGCATTTCGGCGCCAGTTCGCCGGCACAAGACCCTCAAGGCGGCCTGCCGCAGGCCGAAGACACGGATTGCGCCCATACCGCGCGCTCGCCAGAGCGCCGCCGCATGACCGACGAACGCCGTAATCACTACCGCGTGCTCTACGTCCAGCCCGAGGCACCGGCAGAGGTGATCAAGGCCGCGTATCGCGCGCTGATGTCGACGCTGCGCGCGCACCCCGACCTGGGCGGGGACCCCGAGACCGCGGCACGGCTCAATGCGGCCTGGCACGTGCTGGGTGACCCCGAGTCACGCCGCCGCTACGACCTCATGCTGCGGCGCATGCCGCGCGGCAAGGCGGCCGCGGCCATCGACCCCGCCACCTGGCGCGCCGATCGGCGTTGCCCGTTCTGCCACATGCCGTTTGCCGGCGACGCTGCTGCCGGCCTGCGCTGCTCGCGCTGCGACAGCCCGCTCGGCCCGGCGCCGAGCGGCGATCGCATCGGCGGCGGCGAGCTGGTCGGCCGGCGCCGCGGCGAGCGCTTCACGCGCAACGCGATGGTCTGCCTGCGCCTGCCCGGGCAGGCGCGCGAACACACGGCGCGGCTGCGCGACGTGTCGCTGACCGGGCTGTCGCTGCAGTGCACGCTGGCACTGCCACGAGGCAGCGCGCTGCGCGTGATGGCGCCGCAGTTCGATACCGTCGCCGCCGTGGTCGGCTGTCGCGCCGCCGCTGGCGGACAGCACAGCGTGCACGCGCGCCTGCTCACCCTCGAGCTGCTGAAGAGCGGGCGCGGCGTCTACATCGACGTCGCGGCGTAGGCTCCGCCCGCACCGATGGCGCCGCAGCGCAGGCGGGTGCGGCCGCTCAGGTCCCCGTCCAGGTGAAATGGGGTATCGCCGGCAGCGGCGAGCCGATCTGGATCGTGATGAGCCGATGCGACTTGAGCTCGATCGCGGCCGGGTCGCCGTCGTAGCGCGTCACGACACCGTTGTCAGTTACGTAGAACACGATCGGCAAGCCCGTGATCCCGCCGACGTTGTCGCGCGCCAGCGGCTGGCCCCAGATCTTGAAGAAGCTGCCGAGCGCGTAATTCACCGGCGCCGGCGCTTCCACGTGCAGACGGCCGGCCTTGTCGTGGTTGTGGATCTGGTAGAAGCAGCCGGCCGTGCTGCCGCTGGCGGTGATCTGGCCGAGCTGGCTCGGTATCGTCAGCAGTTGGCCGTTCAACACGATCGCCAGATGGCTGTGGACGTGGAACGTCTCGTCCATCTGCCGGCATGGAACGCCGTCGATCGTCTCGCCCTTGCCGCCGTTGACGGCGCTTTTGTCGCCCCAGTAGTCGATGCCCACCGGCGCCGCGGTGCCCGAGATGTCGACCACCGTCTGCGCCAGCGGAGGCACGGGCGCCGGCGCGGCGGGTGCAGCCGAGTCGCCGCCTCCGCCGCCGCAGCCCGCCACGGCCACGGCCACGGCCACGGACAAGAAGAGCGATACGAGCAACCTGGCATTCACGTTCACGGTTGGCGCCATGGCAACCTCCTGGGGATGATGAAGAACATCGGAAATCGGCGCGGCACGCCATCGACGAGGGACCGTGTCAACATCGCCGTCGCGCAGAGAACGCTCAGGCCTGCCATGGCGGGTGCCACCAGGCGTTCGGCCCACAGCGACAGGCTCCACTGGCCGATGGCCTGCCACCACAGACGCGGCGACTCGGCCACCCACAGCAACCGGTAGGCATCGACACGCGGTTCGTTCACGGTGACGTAGAGCACGACGGCGGCGATCACGCCCAGCGGGGCGAGCCGCCAACCCGCGGCCAACGACGCCACCACCACCGCCACCAGCAACAGATGCAGCGCTTCGACCGCCCATTGCCGGCTCGCCGCCGGTTGGAACGGCGCAGCGGATTCAATGCGAAGGAGATCGTTGTCGGTGCGGGTCGACGCGTCGACGCGCGACAGCGCCGGAGACCACTGCTGCGGCAACACCGGTGCGCGCTGGCCGGCGCGGCAGACGCCGGCCTCGGCGACTGCCAGCGCGCGCTCCTGCGGCAGCACGGCCAGCCGGCTGGCCGGCAATGCCCAGACGAGCAGCAAGGCGAACGCAGCCAGTGCCCGGCTCAGCGGGCTTGAAGTGATGTGGTCCATCGCTAAGAGGCGAACCGATGGCAAGCCGCGTGCCGACCTGCATCGCCGGCCACCGGCTGGGCGCCTCGCGAACCGCGAACCTAAGGCGCGTCATGGCGCCCGAGAGCGCCAGTCCGCCGATGCATCGACGCAGAAGGCCGCCACCTGCGCCAGCGCACGCGCCATTGCCGCGTTAGCGGCGACTACGCCGCCCGGCGCGTCGTCGGACGGCGCCTCCTGCGAGACCTCGACGTACCGCGTCGCCAGCACGCGCCGCGCGGCCACGTCGAGCAGCTGGACGCGCAGCGTGATCTCCACCCGGCTCGGCCGTGCCAGGAAGCTTTGCCGCAAGCGGACGACCTCGGTGTCCACGCGCAGATCGGCCCGCAGGCCTGCCGGCGCCGGCACCACCGCGCGAAAGCTGCCCGCGTCTTCGAGCGTACGCAGCAGCAGCGGCGCCAGCATGCGCGCCGGCGTGTCGATCCAGCGGTGGCTGGCGTATTGGTCCGCGGTGTGTTCGGTCTGCAGATAGACCATCGCCGCCGAATCGGCCCCGGGTGCTGCGCGGGGTGCGCCCACCTCGAGCACCAAGTCCCGCCGGGCGGACGCCGCCACCGTGGGCCTGGCGTCCAGCACATGCCGTGTCGGTTCGTCCGCCACAGCCGCCGGCCACAGGCTGCACCCCGCGAGCAGCAGCGGCGCCATCGAAACCAGCAAAACGATGCGTCGTTTCATGGCTCACTCACCGGGCCCGCGCCGAGGCGGCCGGCGGCCCTGCAGCAGCATCCCGGGGTTGCGTTCGACTTCGTCGACCACGCGGTGCATGGAAGCGGTCAACCCGCGCAGCTCGACGACGAGTTCACGCGCCTCGGGCAGTGCCGTGCCGGCGAACTGCGCCACGTCGGCGCGCGAGCTGTCGAGCGTGCTGCGTGCACTGTCGAGCGCACCCTGGGCGCTGGCCAGCGTGTCGCGTGCACCGGCGCTGGCCGCGGACACGTCGGTGGCCATGCGCTCCAGCGCATCGGCGGCGCGATCGAAACGCTGCACCATCTGCGGCAGCTCGGCGCTGAACCGCGCGGTCTGCTCCATCGCACGTGCGCCGTTCGCCAACGTGTTGTCGATCGCCGCCGAGCGGCCGGCGAGCGTGTGCGACAGGATCGAAAGATCGTTCAGCGTCGACCGCAGCGCGTGGCGGTTCGGTTCGTCGAGCACCGCATTGAGGTTGTCCACCGCACGCGCCAGGTTGGTCATCAGCAGCGGCGCGGCGGTCTCCAGCCGCTCGATCAGCGACGGCCCCGACGCGATGACCGGCACCTCCTGCCCTGCGGCCGCCTGCAGCGGCGGCGAATCCTTGCGTCCGCCGCGCAACTCGACGAATCCGATGCCGGTGAGGCCCTGCGTCTGCAGCGTGGCCACCGTGTCGGTCTTCACCGGCGTGCCGCGCTCGATGTCGAGCACCACCCTCACCTGCTCCACATTGCCCGGCGCCAGCATGATGCGGCGCACGCGGCCGACGTCGACGCCGCGGTAGCGCACGGCAGCGTTCAGGTTGAGGCCGGAGACCGACTCGGTCATGTAGGTCTCGTAGCTGTCGTAGGTCTTGCGCTGGTAGCTGCCGCTGGCAAGCCACAAGCCGCCGCCGATCAGTGCCACCAGCAGCACGATCACGAAGGCGCCCACCAGCGACAGGTTCACCTTGTCTTCCATGCTTGCTCCAGTGCGGCCCGCCCGCGCGGCCCGTGAAAGTACTGCCGCACCACCGCGTCATCGCTGTGCGACAGCTCGGCCATCGTGCCCAGGCCGACGATGCGTCCCTGGCCCAGCACAGCCACACGATGCGCCGTGTGCCACAGCAGGTCGAGGTCGTGCGTGACCATCATGATGGTCAGGTTCAGGCCCTCGCTGAGGTTGCTCACCAGCTCGTCGATGCCGCTGGCCGACAGCGGATCCAGCCCCGCGGTGGGTTCGTCGAGGAACAGCAGTTCCGGGTCCAGCGCCAGCGCTCGCGCCAGCGCGGCACGCTTGCGCATGCCGCCGGACAGCTCGCTCGGATATTTGGCGCCGGCGTCGGGCGGCAGCCCGGTGAGCGCGATCTTCACCGCCGCCACCTCGCGCCGCAACGGCGGTGGCAACGCCGTGTGCTCGGCCAGCACCATGCCCACGTTCTCGGCCACCGTGAGCGACGAGAACAGCGCGCCGCGCTCGAACATCACGCCCCAGCGTCGGCGCAGCGGCAGCGCCTGCGCGTCGGCCAGGCCCACCACCTCCTGCCCGAAGACGCGGATCGAGCCGGCCGACGGCTGCTGCAGCGCGATGATCTCGCGCAGCAAGGTGCTCTTGCCCGAACCGCTGCCGCCGACCAGGGCGAACACCTCGCCTTGGCGCACCGAGAGGTCCACGCCGTCGTGCACCACCGAGTGTCCGAAACGCGTGTGCACGCCGCGCACATCGATCACGTCGTGGGTGGCGGCGGCGGTCATCACAGGTCCAGCCACAGGAAGACGATCGAGAACAACGCGTCGGTCACGATGACGAGGAAGATCGACTGCACCACGCTGATGGTGGTCTGCGCGCCCACGCTGTCGGCACTGCCGCCGACCTGGAAGCCGCGGTAGCAGCCGACCAGCGCGACGATCAGCGCGAACACCGGCGCCTTGGCCAGGCCCGTCCAGTACGACGAGAGCTGGATCGCCTCGTCGAGCCGGTCGACGAAGGCGTCGAAGCCGACGCCGAGCTTCAACCTGGCCATCACCATGCCGCCGAGCACGCCGGTCACGTCGGTGTAGACGGTGAGCAGCGGCATCACGATCACCAGCGCGATCACCTTCGGGATCACCAGCAGGTCCTGCGCGCCGACGCCGATGGTGCGCAGCGCGTCGATCTCCTCGGTCACCTTCATGGTGCCGATCTGCGCCGTGTAGGCCGAGCCCGAGCGCCCGGCAATGATGATCGCGGTGAGCAGCGGCGACAGTTCGCGCAGCATCGACAGCGCCACCAGGTCGACCACGAAGATGTTGGCGCCGAAGCGCTGCAGCTGGTCGGCGCCCTGGTAAGCGATCACGATGCCCATCAGGAACGACAGCAGCCCGGTGATCGGCAGTGCGTCGACGCCGGCGATCTGCACGTTGCGCAGGATCGGCCGCCAACGCAGGCGCCGCGGGTGGCGCAGTGCCGCCAGCAACGCGAGCGCACTCTCGCCCACGAACGCCAGGTAGTCCCACAGGCCGGCCAGCGCCGCCGCCGCCCGTCGGCCCACGCGCTCCAGCGGCGGCGACACCAGCACCTGCGGCGGCTGCAGCGCCACGTGGCGGGCCGCCAGCAGTTGCAGCAATGCGGCGAACTCGGTCCTGAAGCCAGTCAGCCGCACCGCACGGCCACGCGCCGCGTGGCGCGCCGCGATGCGATGGAGCAGCCAGGCGCCGGCGGTGTCGAGCGCAGTCACTCCGGCACCGTCGATCACCAGTTCGCCGGCAGGCCACGGCACTCTCTCGAGTCGGTGCTCCAGATCGGCGATCGTCCGCACCGACCACACGCCGCTGCAGCGCAACGCGCTCGATGAGGCGGCCGCCCCGTCCGGCGAGGCCGCGAACTCCACGCCGTGGTCGGGCGCCATGCCGGCTCCTGGACCTGCCGCCGCTCAAGGTCCCGCAGGCCGACCCGGACCTTGCGTGCCCTCGGCGCGTGCAGACAAGTAGGCGTACAGGTCGATCACATGCGCCGTCACGCGCGGCTCGCCCTGCCACGCCGGCATGGTGACCGCGCCCTTGCGCCGCTGCAGCAGGTCGTCGACATAGGCCTCGCGCTCGGCGCTCAACGGCCCCGACGCCGACGACGGCGGCGCCGTCCACTCGTAGCGCAGCAGCACCAGGTCGGCGAACTCGCGCGGACCGACCTGGCGCAGCCTGACCCGCAGGTCGGGCGCGTCGCCCTTGCCGGTGGCCCCGCTGCCGTGGCAGCGGGCGCACTTGTCCTCGAAGACGCGCCAGCCCAGATAGACGGAACCCGCCGGCCGCGAGCGCAACTCGAGTTCGCGCGCTGCCTTGGTGTTCTCCAGCTCGACGGCACAGCCGGCGAGCCACAAGGCCGGCAGCCACGCGAGAAGCATCGAAGTCCTGGCCATGATGGTGCCCTTTCGAAGCCGATTCTGACCATCCGGCCGACCCCGGTCTTGCCAAAGATCAGTTTCCGGACGATCGGCCGACGGACCGTGCGAAGATGGCCACAACGCGCATCCGGGTTCGTTCTGCGGGTCGCGGCCGCCCCGTCGATGACCGCCTCTGCGCAACCCTTGATCCGCACGTTGTTGCTGTGCGACCTGGTCGCCAGCACGCAACTGGTCGACCGCGTCGGCGACGTGGCTGCGGCCGACCTGCTGGCGCGGCACGATCGCATCGCACGCGACCTGCTCGACACGTATCGCGGCCGCGAGATCGACAAGAGCGACGGCTTCCTGTTGCTGTTCGACCGGCCGATCGAGGCCGTGCGCTTCGCGCTCGACTACCAGGCCCGCCTGCGCCAACTGGGCGCCGAGGCCGATGCCGCCATCCGCTCCCGCGTCGGCATCCACGTCGGCGAGGTGGTGCTGCGTGAGAACGCGGCCGCTGACGTGGCACGCGGGGCCAAGCCGCTCGAGGTGGAAGGCCTGGCGAAGGCGATTGCCGCCCGCGTGATGTCGCTCGCCGGCGACGGGCGCATCCTGCTCACGCGCACCACCTACGACTTCGCCCGCCGGGCCGCCGTCGGTGTGGTCGAGATGGATGCCGCACGCTGGGCGCTGCACGGGCCCTACCTGCTGGCGGGGGTCGGCCATCAGGTAGAGGTGTGCGAAGTCGCCGCGCCCGGCGCGGGCGCGCTCGAGCCACCGGCGAGCGCCGACAAGGCGCAACGGCTGGCCGCCGTCGCCGAAGCGCCGGCGCCACCCGCCGAGCCGCTGCTCGCGGTGCTGGCGTTCGACAACCTCTCCACCGACCCGGAGATGCAGTTCTTCTCCGACGGCGTGAGCGAGGAGATCATCAATCGCCTGGCGCGCGGCTCGCGGCTGAAGGTGATCGGCCGCACATCGAGCTTCCAGTTCCGCGGCGAGCGCAAGGCCGAGGCCGCGGCGAGCCTGCAGTGCAGCCATGTGCTCGACGGTGCGATCCGCCGCGCCGCCGGGCGCGTGCGCGTCAGCGCGCATCTGGTGGACAGCGCGTCGCGCACCACGCTGTGGTCGGATCGTTACGACCGCAGCCTGGAAGACATCTTCGCCGTGCAAGACGAGATTTCCGAGAGCATTGCGCACGCGCTCGACCAGACCTTTGCCGCCGCGGCCACCCTGCGCGTGGAGCCGGCGGTGTATGACCTTTACCTGCGCAGCAACCCCAAGGGTTATGCGCCCGACGAACTGCGCACGCAAGTCGGCGTGCTCGAGGTGGTGACGCAGCGCGCACCGCAGTTCGCCGCAGCATGGGGACGGCTCGCGTACCTGCGCGCCTTCCTGCGCTTCTACCAGCCGTTTGCCGAGCGGGCTGCCAGCGCCGCGCAGGTGGGCCGCGATGCCGAGCATGCACTGCAGCTGGACGCGCAGAACCTCGATGCGCTGGCGGCGCAGTATTTCGTGATCGCGCCTTTCGGCCGCTTCATCGAGGCCGACGCAGCGCTCGAGCGGCTGCGCCGCGCCCCGGGCACCGGCGATGGCCGGCGCTACATCGGCTGGGCGCTGCGCCACTTCGGCTGGATGACCGAGGCGCTCGAGGCCACCGAGCAGGCCTACCGGCTCGACGCGCTGGACCCGATGTCGGCCAACCTGCTGGCGCTCGCCCGCATGGCCGCCGGCAGGGTGGCCGAGGCGATACCCGTGTTCGAGGAGCTGGTGGAGCGCATGCCGACGATGAGCTTCCCGGTGTCGAGCCTGCTGCGCGCACACGCCTTTCAGCACGACTGGCCGGCGGTCGATCGCCTGCTCGCGCTGGCCGAGCAGCGCCAACTGCGCGAGTTCCAGGACGGGCTGCCCTTCATTCGCACCAAGCGCGATCCGTCGGCCGAACGCCTGGAGGCCTGGCGCAGCGGCCTGCAGACGCACGTGCGCCAGACCGGCTGGGTCGACGTGTCGCGCCTGGTCTACGCCGCCCACCTGGGCCTGGTGGACGAAGCGTATGCCGCCGCCGACGCCGCGCGACTGGGCCCGTCGGGACGGCCCGACGACATCATGGGGCCCGACGGCTACCGCACCGCGCTGTTGTTCCAGGCCGGCCTGCCCGAGCTGCGCAACGACCCGCGTTTCGCGCGACTGTGCTCGCGCCTCGGCTTGGTGGCGTTCTGGCTGGCGAGCGGCAAGTGGCCGGACTGCGCGGTCGAGGTGCCCTACGACTTCAAGGCCGCCTGCGAGCAGGCGCAGGACGTGGCCCGCGAACCCTTCGGCTACTGATCGCGGGGCCGCGCTAGACCGTCACGAACTGCTCGCCCATGTGCGACGCGGTGACACCGTCGAGCACCGCGTTCACCGACTTCCAGCTCTTCAGCGCCTTCATGCGCGCGAGCCAGCCCTGCACGTAGGGATAGGCCGCGAAGTCGCAGCCGATCACCTCGCCGAGCGTCAGCAGCCCGGCGCCGAAGTAGTCGGCGATCGTGATGGCGTCGCCGCACACGTAGTTGTGCCCGGGCCCGAGGATGTGGTCGTTCAGCACCTGCAGCCACACCTTCGACTGCTGCTGACCCCACTGCACGGTGCCGGCCTGCGCCTCGTCGCTGCGGCGCTTGTGGTGCGGCAGCAGCTGCGCGAACACCAGGCCGAAGCAGTAGTCGCGGCTCAACTGGGTGTTGAACCAGTCCATGCGTTCGTTGACGCGCGCCCGCTCCTGCAGACCCTTGGGATACAGCGCGCAGTCGGTCTTGTCGGCCAGGTACTTGAGGATGGCCGAGCTCTCGGTGAGGCGGAAGTCGCCATCCTGCAGCACCGGTACCAGCGCGTTGGGGTTGATCGCGGCGTAGTCCGGCTGTCGGTGCTCGCCCTTGAAGATGTTCACCAATTGCAGCTCGAGCGTGATGCCGCTTTCCGCGGCGAACAGCAGCACCGGGCGGCTCGCCGTCGAGGCGGGGTGGTAGTAGAGCTTCACTTCGGGTCTCCTGGTCAGGTCGCGTTCTGCACGCGTTCATCGGGGTCGATCACGCCGAGGTTGTGGATCACCTTCATCTGCCCGGCCTGCACCTGGGCCACATACATGTTCAGCCGCAGGTGGTGCTGGCCCGGCACCATCTCGGCGGCGCCGCCCGGCCCTTCGGCGATGCGCGCATGATCGAGCGCGCGGATCACGGCCGCCTGCTCCAGTGTGCCAGCCTCCTGCACGGCCGCCTGCCAGAGTTTCAGGCCGCGGTACAGGCCGGTGCTCGCGCTGCCGGCGGTGAACTTGGCGCTGCCGGGAAAGCGCTCGTCGTAGCGGCGCAGCAGCGCCTGGCTGAACGGGTCGCTGACACCCTGGTAGTAGTCGAGGCAGCTGTACAGGCCCTCGGCGTGCTCGGCCGGCAGCAGGCCGGCGAAGTTCTCCTCGAAGTAGGTGCAGACCACGCGGCCGCCGCGCTGCGTGAAACCAGCCTCGTGCAACTGCTGCAGGAACGGCGCCACGCCCGGTGGCACCGTGGTGTTGAACACCAACTGCGCGCCGCTGGCCATGATGTCGCGCACGACGTCGCGGTAGTCGGTGTGGTCAACCGCGAAGTACCGCTCGCCCACCACCGAGCCGCCGTGTGCGGCCACCGCGGCGCGCACACGCTTGTTCATCACGCGGGGCCAGATGTAGTCGGCCGACGGCAGCCAGAACTTGCGCGCGTCGGTGTGCTTCATCAGCCACGGGATCAGCGAATCCACCTGCTGCGCCGGCACCGGGCCGGTGCAGAAGATCAGCGGGTCGCACTCCTCGCCTTCGTATTGCTCCGGATAGATGTAGAGCGTCCTACCCTGCTCCACCGCCGGTCCCTTGATGGCCAGGCGCGTGGAGCTGTAGATGCCGCCCATGATCACGTCCACACGGTCGCGCTGCACCAGCTGGGCGGCCTTGGCGGCGGCCACGGTGTCGTCGGTGGCGCTGTCTTCGACGATCAACTCGATGCGGCGTCCCAGCAGGCCACCGGCGGCGTTCATCTCGTCCACCACCAGACGCGCCAGGTTCGCATTGGCGATGCCGAGGAACGACAGCGGCCCTGTCTGGTCCGTGACGAGACCGATTCGGATCGGGGCTGGGATCATGATGCGCTCTCCTGAGTGGGGACCGCCGTGGTGGCGTGCGGACACTGTGCGCGCCGGGGCACTGCGCCGTCCTCAAGCGGATGTGAAACGTTCCTAAACCCGACCTCTGGCCGCAGAATGAGCCCCGTCACGGGGGCGACGCTTTTGGGCAAGGTGTTCAGGGCCGAGGGGCTGGAAGTGCGTGCGGACGAGCGTCGACTGCTCGCCCGCGGCGAGCCGGTGGCGCTGGGTGCGCGCGCGTTCGATCTGCTGCTGGCGCTGATCGAGCAGCGCGATCGCGTCGTCGGCAAGGACGAGCTGCTGGCCCGCGTGTGGCCCGGCGTGGTGGTCGAAGAGAACAATCTCACCGTGCAGATCTCCACGCTGCGCAAGGCGCTCGGCGCCGGCGCCATCGCCACCGTGGCGGGCCGCGGCTATCGCTTCACGCTACCGCTGCTCGACGACGCCGCAGCGCCCACTCCGGCTGCCGCGGACGAACGCCCGGTGATCGCCGTACTCGCGTTCGACAACCTGTCCCACGAACCGGAGATGCAGTTCTTCTCCGACGGTGTGAGCGAGGAGATCATCCAGCGCCTGGCGCGCGGCACGCAGTTGCGCGTGATCAGCCGCACCACCAGCTTCCAGTTTCGCGGCGAGCGCAAGGCCGAGGCAGCGCAGCGCCTGGCCTGCAGCCATGTGCTCGACGGCTCGGTGCGCCGGGCCGGCAGTCATGTGCGCATCAGCGCGCACCTGATGGAAGTGGCCCCGGGCACGACGCTGTGGTCCGACCGCTACGACCGCACGCTCGACGGTGTGTTCCAGGTGCAGGATGAGATCGCCGAGAGCATCGCGCACGCACTCGACCACGCCTTCTTCGGCGTGTCGACGCGGCCGGTCGAACCGGCCGTATTCGACCTCTACCTGCGCTCGAACCCCAAGTCGTACGCGCCCGACGAGCTGCGCACTAGCGTCGGCGTGCTCGAGGTGGTGACGCAGCGCGCGCCGCACTTCGTGCAGGCCTGGGGGCGGTTGGCCTACGTGCGCAGCTTCCTGCACATGTACCTGCCGTTCGTCGAGCGCCCGGCCAGTGCCGAGCAGGTGGCGCGCGAGGCCGCACAGGCGCTGGCGCACGACGCGCAGAACAACGACGCGCTGGTGGCACGTTGCTTCGTCATTCCGCCGTTCGGCCACTTCGTCGAGGCGGAGGACTTTCTCGAAAGGCTGCGCCGCGCGCCCGGCTCTGGAGACGGCCGGCGCTACATCAGCTGGCTGCTGCGCCTGACGGGCCGGCTGCGCGCGAGCCTGGAGGAGGCCGAGGCGATCTACCGCCTGGACATGCTCGATCCGATGTCGGCCAACTTGGTGGCGCTCGCCCGCATGGCCACCGGGCAGGTGGCCCAGGCGGTGCCGGTATACGAGGACCTGGTGGCGCGCATGCCGAACATGAGCTTCCCGATCTCGAGCCTGCTGCGCGCGCACGCCTTCCTGCAGGACTGGCCGGCAGTGGACCGCCTGCTCGCGCTGGCTGCCACACGCCCGTTGCGCGAGTTCCAGGACACCATCCCGTTCGTGCGCGCCAAGCGCGACCCGTCACCCGACAACCTGGCCGCGTACCGCGCCGAGTTCGAGGCGCACGTGGCCATCACCGGCGGCGTCGACGTCGCGCGGCTGGTGTATGCCGCGCACCTGGGTCTGCTGGACGAGGCGTATCGCGCCGCCGACAGCGCACGCCTGGGCCCGGCCGGCGCCAGCAACGACACCATGGGCCCGGATGGCTACCGCACGGCGCTGCTGTTCCAGGCCAGCATGCCCGAGTTGCGCCACGACCCGCGATTTCCGCGCCTGTGCGCGCGGCTGGGGCTGGTCGCGTTCTGGCTGGCCAGCGGCCAGTGGCCGGATTGCGCCGACGAACTGCCCTACGACTTCCGCGCCGCCTGCACACGCGTGCAGACCGTACCGAGCGACGAGTTCGGCTTCTGACGCTCGGCGCGGGAGGCGACGACCGCTCCGCAAAGGGCCGCAGAGTCCGCTTGAAATGGGCGGATCACACTGCAAGTCACGGCGCGAACCCGAACGTGTGAACCTGTTGCCGAATCTCCAAATCGCGTAGCCGGCATTTACACGTTGAGTGCGTGAATCGCTGCGCACTTCTCCTGTCGCGACGTCGTTCCGCGGGCGCTGCGTGTGACGCATCGCGCACCAACACCCGGTTGCAATGCGCAGACCGCTTTGCGCGCTCAATGCGCTCCATTCGCGGGCCCCGTCGGTGCCACGCGTGGTCGGCAGAACCGCAAAGTGGAGGTTGGCAATGTCTTCTCAGCAACGCAGCACGCCCGCACCGATGGTGGCGGCGCACAACGGATCGAGCGCTCCCGTGCCCTCGCGCCCGGTCGACTGGCGCTACGCCAAGGCCTTGTTCGTCTTCGTGCTCGCCGCCTGCGGCGCGGGCAAGGAAGACGAGGACCCGCAGGCCAGCGCGCCACCGACCACGGTGCCGGCGCCCTGCACCACGGCGCCGGCGCTGTTCACCAGCACGGTGTGGCCGAGCCTGAATGCCAGCTGCAGCACCTGCCACGTGCAGGGTGGCGTGGCCGGCGGCTCGCGCTTCGTGCTGGCGCCCACGTCCACCGAGATCGCGAACTACAACATCGTGCGTGACTTCGCGGCCACCAACGGCAGCCTGCTGCTGTCCAAGTCGATCGGACAGCCGGCGCATGGCGGCGGCGCACCGTACACCAACGCCAGCTCGCAGCCCTACATGAACCTGCAGACGCTGATCCCGCAGATGGCGACGCAGGTCTGCACGGTCACGGTCACGCCCCCGCCGCCGACGGCGGGCGGCTTCTGGCAGGACGTGGCCCTCGCCGCGGACCCCAAGGTGCTGAACAAGGCGTCGATCCTGTTCGCCGCACGCAACCCGACCACCGACGAGGCGGCCGCGGTGGCCAACGGCGGCACCACCGCGCTGCGCCAGACGATCCGCAGCTACATGACGGGGCCCAACTTCGACCGCTGGCTCGACGACGTGGGTGACACCCACTTCCTGAGCCCGGGCGTTCCGGTGCGCGGCAACACCGGCCTGAACACGGCCGACTGGCCGAGTGCTGGCGCGGTGCTCGGCGCGGCCAACGTGACGCAGGTGGACACCGCGACGCGCAACCGCTTCGATGCGTCGCTGCGCCGCGAGGGCGTCGAGCTGATGAAGTACATCGTCCGCAACGACCGGCCGTTCACCGAGATGGTCACCGCCAACTACACGGTGGCCAACGGCATCCTCGCGCAGTATCTCGGCGCCACCGTGCAGGGCAGCTTCACCAACGCGGCCGACGACACCGAGTGGCGGCAGGCCACGATCACGGACCAGCGCCTGGGCGGCACGCGCGAGCACACCGGCGTGCTGTCCACGCACGCCTGGTTGTCGCGCTTCCCGACCACCGACACCAATCGCAACCGGCACCGCGTGAACATGCTGTTCAGGCAGTTCCTCGGCACCGACGTGACGATGATGGCGGTGCGCCCGCAGGACGACGGCAAGACTTTCAAGGTGCCGACGGTCGAGAACCCGGCCTGCGCAGCCTGCCACGACACGATCGACCCGATCGCGGCCGGCTTCCAGAACTGGAACGAGGCGAACCGCTTCCTGCCGTTCCGCACCGGCGCCGGCGTCGACCACGCGCTGCCCGCCACCTACCGGTCCAACAACTACCCGAAGGACGCCGCCAACATGGCGTACTACAAGGCGGGAGACAACTGGTTCCGCGACGGCAAGGAGCCGGGCTACGGATCGACCACGATGCCGGGCGGCTTCACCGGCAACAAGACCGCGCTGCAGTTCCTCGGCCAGCAGGTCGCCGCCGACCAGCGCTTCGCGCTCGGCGCGGTGAGCTTCTGGTACGAGGGCCTGTTCGGCCGCGAGCCGCTGCGGATGCCGACCGACACCACGTTGCCGCAGTACGCAGCCCTGTCGGCGGCCTACACGGCACAGAACGATGAACTGGCAGCGGTCGCCGCGCGCTTCAAGACCGGCGGCTACAACGTACGCGACCTGCTGGTCGACCTGTTGATGACCAAGTGGGCGCGCGCCGAACGCGTGGCCAGTACCAACGCGACGCGTGACGCCGAGCTGCGCGACATCAGCAGCATGACGATGCTTGCGCCGTCGCAGCTGCAGCGCAAGCTGGTCGGCCTGGTCGGCGACGGCTGGGTCGAATTCAACAACCCGTATGCAAGCTGGGCGCTGAACTACGGCGATTTCGACGGCGTCGGCCGCATCAACCGGGCGCAGTCGCACACGATGATGCAGACGGTGACGATCGACCGGCTGGTGGCGGTGCGCAGCTGCACCTTCGCCAAGACCGACTTCGACAAGCCGGCGGCCAACCGTCTGCTGTTCCCGCAGGTGATGCTGGCGGACACGCCGGCCACGGCGGCGGGCCTGGCGGCGATCACGGCCAACGTGCGCTTCCTGCACAAGTGGCTGTGGAAGGAGGACGTGCCGGAGTCCGACGCCGAGGTGCAGCGCACGCTGAAGCTGTTCACCGATACCTGGGCCGACCGCGCCACCGCGCCGGCTCGTCCCGTGAACTGTGTCTACAACAGCGGCAACGACGCCAACTACACGGGCCGCGCCTGGGCCGCGGTGCTCGCCTACATGCTGGGCGACGTGAAGTTCCTGTACGAATGAGCCACGGGAGGAGAACGATCATGCAACGCAGAGAATTCCTGAAGCTGGCCCGCGGTGCCGGCGTCGTCATCGCACCGTGGGCACTGATCCCGGAGGCGCAGGCGCAAAGCTACACCGGCCGCATCCTGATCAACATCCACGCCTCGGGCGGGCTCGACCAGAGCTCGTGGACCGATCCGCGCGATGCCGATCCGGCGATCAACGGCTATGCCGCCGCCGGCACGCCGGCCGGCGTGGCGGGCAACATCCGCTTCGCGCCGATGGGCAGCAACGCGACGTTCTTCGGCGCGCACTTCCGCAACATGCTGGTGATCAACGGCGTGCACAGCGAGACCAACGGACACGACGAAGGCACACGCAACCACGCCACCGGGCGGCTCGACATGGGCTATCCCAATGCGTCGGAGCTGTTCGCGTCGAAGTTCGGCGCCGGCATGCCGATGGCGTGGATCAACGGCGGCGGCTTCAGCACCAGCGCCGGCCTGGTGGCGGCCACACGGGTACCCGATGCCAATGCGTTCCGCGCGCTGGCCTCACCAAATGCCGCCAGCACGACCAACGACTTCATGAAGGCGGCCGATCTGACGCGCACGCAGGCCGTGCGCGCCGAGCGCATGCGGGCGCTGCAGACGCGCGGCGATCTGGTGCCGCGCTCGAAGATCGCGGTGCAGGAGTTCCTCAGCTCGAGCGACTCGCGTGCGCTGTTGCAGCGCATCGCGCAGGGCCTGCCCGCGCAGTTTGACAACGGCTTCCAGCAGGCGCACATCGCGCTGATCGCGGCGCAGGCCGGGCTGGCATCGACGATCCAGCTGTCGTCGGGCGGCTTCGACACCCACAGCAACCATGACCAAGGCATGGCCAGCGCGTTGCCGCAGCTGACCAACCTGGTGGACTACCTGTGGACCAAGAGCGCCGAGCTCGGGCTGTCGAGCCGGCTGTTCGTGCGTGTCTACTCCGAGTTCGGCCGCACCGCGCTCAACACCGGCAACGGCAAGGACCACCACGAGGTCGGCAGCCAGGTGCTGATGGAGGCCAACGCCGCCTGGGGCAACCGCGTCATCGGCGCCAGCGGGCCCAAGCACGAGGCGCGCAAGATCAGCCCGACCACCGGCGCCATCGACGCCGCGGCCGGCGTGGTGATCCGGCCGCGCCACATCCACGCGGCGCTGCGCAAGTACCTCGGATTCGAGACCACCGATCCGCGCTTCAACCTCAAGGTGCCGGCCAACGAGGTGTTCAACTTCTTCAGCACGTCGCTGAATACCGGCTATCCGATGGTGTAGTCCGAGCGGCCGGCGGGCAGCCCGCCGCCGGTGATCAAGCCGGACTCGGCGCCTCGCGCGGCGGCTCGGTGGCGTCGCCGAAGCGCAGGCTGCCCGGACCTTCGCGCTTGGCGGCGCGCAGCGCCAGCTTGGCGCGCTGCATCAACCCGGCTTCGTCCTGGGCGTCCTGCGGATACAGGGCGACGCCCACACAGGCGGTGATCCGGTAGGTGTGGCCCTGCACGGTGAGCGGCTCCGCCGCCGCGGCGAGCAGCTTGCGCGCCACGTGTTCTGCATCCTGCGGGTTCGCCAGCTCGTGCGCCAGCACCGCGAACTCGTCGCCGTCCAGGCGCGCCACCACGTCGCTGGCGCGCAGCTGCTTGCGCAGGCGCTGGCCGATCTCGCGCAGCAGCGCGTCGCCGGCGTCGCGCCCCAACCCGTCGTTCATGCGCCGGAAGCGGTCGACGTCGAGCAACAGGATCGCAAAGCGCCGCTGATAGCGCCGGGCGAGCTCCAGCGCCTGGATCACCAGCTGGCGCAGCGCCGCGCGGTTCGGCAGCTGCGTCACCGCGTCGTGGGTCGACAGGTATTGCAGCCGCTGCGCGGCCTGCTTGAGCACCGTGATGTCGCGCGCCGTGCCGCGGTAGCCGGTGAACTGCCCCTGCGCGTCGTGGGTCGGGTCGCCATGCGCGCTGAGGTGGACCACCTGGCCCTGGTCGTCGCGATAGGCGGTCTCGAAGTCGCGGAACGGCTCGCGCCGCTCGAGCGTGGCGCGGTGCTCCCCCCAGTCGCTGGCGGCGCACACCAGGCCGGGCACCTCCCAGTGGCGCTGGCCGAGCATCGCGGCCACCATGCTTGCGCCAGGCTGGGTGCCACCGCGCCCCTCGAAGCGGACGAAGCGGTGCTGCGCATCCTGCTCCCAGTACCAGTCCGACGACAGCGCGGCCAGGCAGCGAAAGCGCTTCTCGCTCTCGCCGAGCTGCTGCTGCGCCTGCGCACGCAGCAGATACTGGCCGATCTGGTTGCCGAGCAGGCGCAGGCCCGCGATCAGTGTCTCGTCGCGCGCCTGCACCGCGGCGCCGTAAAGCTCCAGCACGCCGAGCACCTGGCTGCCCACGGCCACCGGAAAGGCCAGTGCGGCGTGCAACCCGGCGCGCAGCGCGATCGGCACCTTGCGAAAGCCGTCGTCCTGCGCGATGTCGGCGACCCAAACCGGCGCCGCGCCGAGCCAGGCGGCGCCCACGATGCCGGCGTTGTTGAGCAACGGTCGGCGGCCCTGGTTGTGCTGCAGGTACTGGGTGATGCCCGGCGTGTCGATGCCCCAGGCGCCCAGACACACGAGTCGATCGGCCACCTCGGCATCGCGCGACCAGAAGCTGCCGCAGGCCCAACCGAGCGCCTCGCAGAAGGCACCGACGATCCTCGCCATGGCCGGCGCGGTGCCGGCCAACGCTGCGGACAAACGCTCATCGATGCGCAACAGCGGCGCAAGAGACGGATCGAGGGAGGTCATGGAAAGGCCTGGAGGGGGCGGCTCGCCTTCTGGTTGTCGGCCGCCGAGGCGCAAAATTGAACGCGGGAGCGCCACAGGCTGCACACGGGTGCGGGCAACGGCTCGGCGAGATACTGTGCAATCGATCTGCAACCTTGGCACACCGCCGCCCGGAGACGCCTGCATGAGTGATTCGCCCCCCTACGCGCCGCCCAAAGTCTGGACCTGGAACAAGCCGAGCGGCGGGCAGTTCGCGAACATCAACCGGCCGATCGCAGGGCCTACGCACGACCGCGAGCTGCCCGTCGGCCGCCACCCGCTGCAGCTGTATTCGCTGGCCACGCCCAATGGCGTCAAGGTGACGGTGATGCTGGAGGAACTGCTGGCGCTCGGCCATGCCGGTGCCGAGTACGACGCCTGGCTGATCCGCATCAACCAGGGCGAGCAGTTCGGCAGCGGCTTCGTTGCGGTGAACCCGAACTCCAAGATCCCGGCGCTGATGGACCGCAGCGGCCCTCAGCCGATCCGCGTCTTCGAGTCCGGTGCGATCCTGCTCTACCTGGCCGAGAAGTTCGGCAGCGCCTTCCTGCCGACCGAGCCGGCGGCACGCGCCGAATGCCTGTCGTGGCTGTTCTGGCAGATGGGCGCGACGCCGTATCTCGGCGGCGGCTTCGGTCACTTCTACGCCTATGCGCCGAGCAAGATGGAGTATCCGATCGACCGCTTCGCGATGGAGGTGAAACGCCAGCTCGACGTGCTGGATCGGCGACTGGCCGACAGCGAATACATCGCCGGCGACCGCTACACCATCGCCGACATCGCGGTATGGCCCTGGTATGGCGCGCTTGCCAAGGGGCTGGTCTACGAGGCCGGCGAGTTCCTGCGGGTGCAGGACTACACGCACGTGCAGCGCTGGACCGACACGATCGCCCTGCGCCCGGCCGTCAAGCGCGGCCGCATGGTCAACCGCACCTTCGGCCAGCCCGCCAGCCAGTTGCACGAACGGCATGATGCGAGCGACTTCGACACGAAGACACAGGACAAGCTGGCGTCACCGTCCCGTGCTAGCGAATGACTTCGTCGGCTCGAGTGACGAGATTCGCCGGGACCGTGACACCCAGCGCCTTGGCAGCCTTCAGATTGACGACCATCTCGAGCGTCGTCGGTTGCTGAACGGGCATTTCGCTCGGCGACCCGCCGCGCAAGATTCGGTCGACGAAGGCGGCAG
>Ga0075356_1000049_pt1 | contig 23037 bp, 18 predicted proteins | sample WestPond_Cattail_FD_120073 | JGI IMG/M metagenome (GOLD analysis project Ga0075356, IMG submission 120073) | Natural and restored wetland microbial communities from the San Francisco Bay, California, USA, that impact long-term carbon... | ecosystem: Environmental > Terrestrial > Soil > Wetlands ... | reverse complement strand
CTGAGCACCAGTGCACGCGAGTACTTGCTGGTGTTGACCTCGAAACCCAGGTAGTTGCCCGAGCCAAACACGTTGTCCTGCTTGATCGACGCCGACAGCGCAAGCTTCTCGGTGCTGGAGAACGTGACGCCGAGCGCCAGGTTGCCGGTCGGCTTCTCGGTCACGTTGACCTGCAGGTCCACCTGGTCGGGCGAGCCGGCCACCTCGTTGGTGTCGACGCCGACGTCCTTGAAGTAGCCCAGGCGTTCGACCCGGTCGCGCGACAGCTTGATCTTCTGACCGTCGTACCACGACGATTCGAACTGACGGAACTCGCGGCGGATCACTTCGTCGCGCGTGCGCGTGTTGCCCGACACATCGAGCCGCCGCACATAGACACGACGCTGCGGATCGGCGCGCAGCGTGATGGCCACCTGCCCGGTCGCGCGGTCGATCTCGGGCACCGCCTCGACACGCGCGAAGGCATAGCCGTAGACGCCGAAGCGCTCGGTGAAGGCCTTGGTCGTCTCGGTCGCATCGACTGCGCGGTACGGCGATCCGGGTCGGATGCGCACCAGCGACTGGAACTCCTCCTCCTTGCCGAGGAACTCGCCCTGCAGGCGCACGCCGGTCACCGTGTAAGGCTGGCCTTCATTGACCGTGATGGTGATCGAGATGTCCTGCTTGTCGGGCGAGATGGTGACCTGCGTCGACTCGATCGCGAACTCGAGATATCCCCGGTTCAGGTAGTACGAACGGATCGTCTCCAGGTCGGCATTGAGCTTGGCGCGGGAGTAGCGGTCGTTCTTCGTGTACCAGGTCAGCCAGCCGCTGGTGGTCAGGTCCATCAGGCCGAGCAGCGTGCCCTCGGAGAACGCCCGCGTACCGACGATGCGGATCTCGCCGATGCGTGCCGCGTCGCCCTCAGTCATCGTGAAATTCACGTTGACCCGGTTGCGCTCCACCGGCGTGATCGTCGTCACCACCTCGGCGCCGTACAGGCTGCGCGACAGGTACTGGCGCTTGATTTCCTGCTCCGCGCGGTCGACCAGCGCGCGATCGAACGGCAGGCCCTCACCGATGCCCGACTCCTTGAGCGACTTGATCAGCTGATCCTTGTCGAACTCCTTCAGGCCGACGAAGTTGAGCGTCTGGATGATCGGCCGCTCCTCGACGACGACCACTGCCACTGTGCCCTCGATCTCGATGCGCACGTCCTTGAACAGACCGGTGGCGAACAGCGAACGCAACGCGGTGGCGCCCTTTTCATCGGTGTAGGTGTCGCCGATGCGAAACGGCAGTGATGCGAACACGGTGCCGGCGTCGGTCCGCTGCAGGCCCTCGACGCGGATGTCCTTGAGAACGAACGGCTCGACCGCGTACGCCGGCAGCGCCAGCGCAGCCGCCATCGCCGCCACGGCCGCCACGGGTCGCAACGGGCTCATCACGAATGGAAAGGGCATGCGAAGTCGATGATGTCAGTGCAGGCCCAGCAGGCGGGCCACGTCGTTGTAGAGGGCCACTGACATCATCAGCAGCAGGATCGCGACGCCGCCCCGTTGGAGCCGCGCGAGCCACAAGTCCGACACGGGCCGCTTGGTGACAGCCTCGAAAAGATAATACATCAGGTGTCCGCCATCGAGCATCGGCAGCGGCAGCAGGTTCAGCACGCCCAGACTCACGCTCACCAGGGCCAGGAACCCCAGGTAGTACGCGAACCCCTGCTGCACCGATTGGCCGGCATAGTCGGCAATGGTGAGCGGCCCGCTCAGGTTGCGCACCGACGCCTCGCCGATCAGCATGCGACCAAGCATCTTGATGGTCAGCGCCGACACGTCCCAGGTGCGCTGCGCGCCCTTGAGGAGACCATCGATCGGACCGTGGCGCACCTTCACCAACTCCGGCGGCGCGCCGACATACGCCTCGATGCGTCCGACGCTGCGTGCGCCTTCGGGCGTGGCGCGCGGCCGCACGCTGATGTCGAGAGTCTGGCCGGCACGTTCGATGGACCAGACCATCGAACGGCCAGTGCCGTCGGCGGCGGATTCTCGAATGCGTTCGCGCAGTTCGGTCGCGTCGGCAACCGCGGCGCCGTCGACACGCAGGACACGATCGCCCTTGCGCAGGCCGGCCTGCGCCGCTGGCCCATCGGCCTTCACCTCGCCCATCACCGGCTCGCTGTAGGGGCCGCCAAGTCCGATGCGGCGTGCCAGTGCCGCATCGACTTCGCGGGCCTGCAGACGCTGCAGTTCGAGCGTCAGTTGCCGCGGGTTGCGACCGCGCGCATCGGTGACCGACAGTGTCAATGGCTGGCCGGCCAGCGCACGCTGCGTGACCTGCCAGCGCAGGTCGCTCAGTGAATCGAGTTCGACCCAGTCGCCATCATCGGCCGCGTACGAACGCACCCAGTCACCAGAGCGCAGGCCCGCGCGCTCGGCCAGGCTGGCCGGCGCCGGCGAGCCGAGCACGGCCTTGGGCTCGTCGACACCGATCCAGTGCGCGCTGGCATACAGCAGAACCGCCAGCACCAGGTTGGCCAGCGGCCCGGCGGCGACGATGGCCGTGCGCTTCCACAGCGATTGACGATTGAAGGCGCGGTGCACCTCGTGCGCCGGCACGTCGCCCTCGCGTTCGTCGAGCATGCGCACATAGCCGCCCAGCGGCAGCGCACAGATGACGAACTCGGTCTCGCCGCGCACGTGGCGCCACACCACACGACCGAATCCGACCGAAAAGCGCAGCACCTTCACGCCGCAGGCCACCGCCACGCGATAGTGGCCGTACTCGTGAATGACGATCAGCGTCGCCAGCGTGACGATGAAGGCGAGCAGCGTGATCATCGCGCGAGCGCCCTCACCTGCCGCTGCGCGGCCTCGCGGGCGCGTGCGTCGAGCTCGAGCAGGTCATCGAGCGTGTCCTGCGGGCCGAACTGCCCTGCAAGCGAGTCGAGGGTCTGCGCATTGACGCGATGGATCGTCGTGAAGGAGATCATGCCGGCAAGGAACGCGCCCACCGCCACTTCGTTGACCGCGTTGAGCGCATTGGTCGCGCCAGGCGCGGCGCGCAACGCGTCAAACGCGAGGCCGAGGCCAGGGAAGCGGCGTGGATCGGGGTTCTCGAAGTGCAAACCGCCGAGCGCGGCGAAGTCGAGCTGCGCCGCCCCGGATTCGATGCGTTCGGGCCACGACAGGCCATAGGCGATCGGCACCTTCATGTCGGGCGTGCCCAGCTGTGCCAACACCGAGTTGTCGCGGCAGACGATCATCGAGTGGATGATCTGCTGCGGATGGATCAGCACGCGCACCTGCTCGGGCTGCAGGTCGAACAGCCAACGCGCCTCGATCACCTCGAGCGCCTTGTTCATCATCGTCGCCGAGTCGACCGAGATCTTGCGACCCATCGCGAAGTTCGGATGCGCGCAGGCCATGTCGGGCGTCACGTCGTGCAATGTCTCGGGATCGCGGCTGCGAAACGGCCCGCCCGACGAGGTGAGCAGAATGTGGTCGACCCGCCGATGCCAGGCCGCGCGATCGGCCGGCAGGCACTGGAAGATCGCCGAGTGCTCGCTGTCGATCGGCAGCAGGGTCGCGCCGCCCTGTTCGACCGCGCGCATGAAGAGCGCACCGCCGACCACCAGCGCTTCCTTGTTGGCCAGCAGCAGTCGCTTGCCGGCGCGAGCGGCAGCCAGACACGGCGCCAGGCCCGCGGCGCCGACGATGGCGGCCATCACGCTGTCGACGTCAGGGTGCGCGGCGAGTTCCTCGAGCGCCCGTGCGCCATGCAGGACCTCGGTGCGAAGGCCATCGGCCGCCAGACGGCGGCGCAACTCGTCGGCCTGCGCAGCGTCCGACAGGGCCGCGAACCGCGGCCGCCACTGCCGGCACAGATCGGCCAGCTGGTCGACGCGTTGATGCGCGGTCAGCGCGACCACCTCGAAGCGCGACGGGTGCAACGCAATCACGTCCAGCGTGCTACGTCCCACCGAACCGGTGGCGCCGAGGATGCACACGCGCTGCCGGATGGGGGCGTCGCTCATGTCGATCCCACTCACAGGCTGGCCAGCGCCATCGCGCAGGGCAGCACGGGCAGCAGCGCGTCGATGCGATCGAGCACACCGCCGTGACCCGGCAGCAGGCGGCTCGAGTCCTTCGCGCCGGCGGCGCGCTTGACCAGCGATTCGAACAGGTCACCCACCACGCTGAGCCCGGTGAGCAGCAGCACGGCAAAGGCCATCGGCACGGCCCCGTAGCGTTGCTTCAGCTGGCTGAACACGCTGGCCGAGTCGGTCGCGATGCGGCTGTCCAGCACCATCCAGAAGAGGGCCAGCGCCAGCACGCCCAGCATGCCGCTCCACACGCCCTCCCACGTCTTGCCGGGGCTGATGCTCGGTGCCAGCTTGCGGCGGCCGAACGCGCGCCCGCCGAAATAGGCGGCGATGTCGGCCGCGAACACGATGCACAGCGCCGACAGCAGGAAATTGACGCCCACGATGCGGGCCTGCGCCAGCGCCCACCAGCCGACCCAGAGCAGGCCCAGCCCGATCATCCAGCGCAGGCCGGACGGCAGTCGCGCCCAGCCCGCAGGCCCGATGCGCAGTGTGATCGCCCCGCCGATCACCCAGACGGCCGCGCAGGCCCACCACAGGGCGCGCGAGTCGCCGAACTGCCACGATCCGGCCACGGCGAGCATTCCGCCGATTGCCACTACCGCTCCACCGATCCACGACAAAGCCTGCGCCTGACCGTTGAGCCGGCCCCATTCCCAAGCGGCAGCACTGATGAAGACCAGCGTGAGCACCACGAACGGCCACGGATTGCGGACCCACAGCGTGGGCAACAGCAGCGCCACCAGGATCAACGCCGTGATGACGCGCTGCTTCAGCATCTCTATCCACCCGGCGCAGCTGCCTGAGGCAGGCGGGACTTGACGTCGCCAAAGCGGCGTTCGCGTGCGGCGTAGGCGGCCAGCGCGGTGTCGAGTTGCGCCTCGTCGAAGTCGGGCCACAGGCAATCGGTGAAGTACAGCTCGGAGTAGGCCACCTGCCAGAGCAGGAAGTTGCTGATGCGCACTTCGCCCCCGGTGCGAACGAACAAGTCCGGATCCGGCGCATGTGCCAGGGCCATGTGCGAGGACAGCTGCGCCTCGTCGATCCGCTCCGCCGGCAAGCCCTGCGCCACCAGCTGGCGGCAGGCCTGCACCACGTCCCAGCGGCCGCCATAGTTGAACGCCACCGACAACACGATGCCGGTGTTGTGCGACGTGGCGCGTTCGGCCTCGTCCCACGCCAGCCGCACCTTGTCGGTCACCGCGCTGCGGTCCCCGACGATGCGGATACGCACACCTTTCTCGGCCAGCTTGGTGAGGTACTTCGACACCGCCACCAGCACCAGCCCGAGCAGTCCGGTGATCTCCTCCTCCGGCCGCTTCCAGTTCTCCGACGAGAAAGCAAACACCGTCAGGTATTCGATGCCACGGTCGGAGCAGGCCTGCACGCAGCGCACCAGCGCATCGACGCCCTGTTTGTGGCCGAAGAAGCGCGGCATGAATCGCTTCTTGGCCCAACGGCCGTTGCCGTCCATCACGATGGCCACGTGGCGTGGTATCGAATTCAGGTCGCGCTGCACGTCGTATCGGCGGTGGCCCCGGGGTGGCAAGAGATCGCGGCGGCCTAGACCGCCAGGATCTCGCCTTCCTTGCCGTGTACCAGCTTGTCGATCTCGGCCACCGTGCGGTCGGTGAGCTTCTGGACGTCGTCCTGCGCGCGGCGCTCCTCGTCCTCGGCCACCTGCTTGTCCTTGAGCAGCTTCTTCAGGTGCTCGTTCGCCTCGCGACGCAGGTTGCGCACCGCCACCTTGGCTTCCTCGCCGGCGTGGCGGACCACCTTCGTCAGGTCGCGCCGGCGCTCCTCGGTCAAGGCGGGCATCGGCACGCGCAGCAGGTCGCCCTGCGCAGCGGGGTTGAGCCCAAGATCGCTTTCGCGGATGGCTTTCTCGATCTTCGCGCCCATATCCTTCTCCCACGGCTGCACGCTGATCGTGCGCGCATCGAGCAGCGTCACGTTCGCCACCTGGCTGATCGGCACCATCGAGCCGTAGTAGTCGACGTGCACCTGGTCGAGCAGACCAGGATGAGCGCGACCGGTGCGGATCTTCTGCAACTCGTGCTTCAGCGCCTCGACCGACTTGGCCATCTTGGCCTCGGCCGTTCTCTTGATCTCGGGCATCGTGCTCATCTGACAGATTCTCCTAGCGCGTCCTAGACATGCACCAGCGTGCCTTCGTCGTCGCCTTGCACCACGCGCTTCAGTGCACCGGGCTTGACGATCGAGAACACCTTGATCGGCAGCTTCTGGTCGCGGCACAGCGCGAACGCGGTGGCGTCCATCACCTGCAGGTTGCGCGCGATGGCATCGTCGAAGCTGATCGTCGTGTAGCGCGTCGCGGTGGGATCCTTGTTGGGATCCGCGCTGTAGACGCCGTCGACCTTGGTCGCCTTGAGCACCACCTCGGCGCCAATCTCGGCGCCGCGCAGCGCCGCCGCAGTATCGGTGGTGAAGAACGGATTGCCCGTGCCGGCGGCGAACACCACCACCTTGCCTTCCTCGAGATACTGCAGCGCTTTCGGCCGCACGTATGGCTCGACCACCTGCTCGATGGCGATGGCCGACATGACACGGGCAGTCAGCCCCGCCTGGCGCATGCTGTCGGCCAGCGCCAGCGAGTTCATCACAGTGGCGAGCATGCCCATGTAGTCGGCCGTCGCGCGGTCCATGCCCACCGATCCGCCGGCGACGCCGCGAAAGATGTTGCCGCCGCCGATCACCACGGCCAGTTCGACGCCGAGCTCGGTGATTTCCTTCAACTCGCGCACCATGCGCACGATGGTCGAGCGGTTGATGCCGTAGGCGTCGTCGCCCATCAGCGCTTCACCGGACAGCTTGAGCAGGATTCGCTTGTAGGCCGGCATCCGGCATCTCTCCCAGGCAATCTTGACGTGTGCCGGAGTTTACGCGGCAGCGCCGAGGCACCGCCGCGCGGGACAGACCGTCACTGACCCTTGGCCGCCGCGACCTGGGCCGCCACCTCGGCGGCGAAGTCCTCACTGCGCTTTTCGATGCCCTCGCCGACGACATACAAGGTGAACGCCTTGACGCTGGTGTTCGCCGCCTTCAGCATCTGCTCGACGGTCTGCTTGTCGTTCTTCACGAACGGCTGGTTGCCGAGCGATACCTCCTTGAGGTACTTCTGCACCGAGCCCTCCACCATGCGGGCCACGATGTCGGCCGGCTTGCCGGACTCGGCCGCCTTCTCGGTGGCGATCTTGCGCTCTTTGGCGACCAGCTCGGCGGGCACGTCGGCCGCCGACAGGGCGACAGGCTTCATCGCCGCGATGTGCATCGCGGTGTCCTTGGCGGCGACGTCGCTGCCGGTGAACTCGACGATGACGCCGATGCGCGTGCCGTGCAGGTAGTGCGCGAGATTGCCGCCGCCCGCATAGCGCCTGAAGCGGCGGACCGACATGTTCTCGCCGATCTTGCCGACGAGGCCTTTGCGCACGTCTTCCACCGTGGGGCCGAAGCCGTCCTGCGTCAGCGGCAACGCGCCCAGCAAGGCCACATCGGCCGGGTTCTTCGCCGCGATCAGTTCGGCGCACGACTTCGCAAACGCCAGGAACGAATCGTTCTTTGACACGAAGTCGGTCTCGCAGTTGACCTCGACCAGCGCGCCGGTCGTTCCCTGGACCGATGCGGCGACCACGCCCTCGGCGGTGATGCGCGAGGCGGCCTTGCCCGCCTTGTTGCCGAGCTTGACGCGCAGGATCTCCTCGGCGCGGACCATGTCGCCATCGGCCTCGGTGAGGGCCTTCTTGCATTCCATCATTGGCGCATCGGTCTTCGCGCGCAGTTCACCGACCATGCTTGCAGTGATTGCAGCCATCTCAACTCCAACGTGCGGGCGAGGCCCGTCTGCTGTATAGCCGGCCAGGGGCCGGCTTGTTCATCGTGATGCAGCCCCCTCCCGGAGGGGGCTGGGCGGAGCAGTGAGCGCGACCGGAAGGTCAGCGAAGGGGCTAAGCCCCTTCGCTGACTTCCACGAACTCGTCGCCCTCGGCGGCCGTCTGCACGACCTCGGTCACCGCATTGGCTTTGCCCTCGAGCACCGCATCGGCCACCGCACGTGCATACAACGCCACGGCCTTGGCCGAGTCATCGTTGCCAGGGATCACGTAATCGATGTCCTCGGGCGAGTGGTTGGTGTCGACCACGCCGATGATCGGGATGCCGAGCTTCTTGGCTTCGGCCACGGCGATCTTGTGATAGCCGACGTCGATGATGAACACCGCATCGGGCAGCGCCGCCATGTCCTGGATGCCGCCGATGTCCTTCTCGAGCTTGGTCAACTCGCGCTCGAACATCAGGCCTTCCTTCTTGGTCAGCTGCTCCAGGCCCGCTTCCTTCTGGGTCTGCATTTCCTTCAGCTTCTTCAGCGAGCCCTTGACCGTCTTGAAGTTGGTCAGCATGCCGCCGAGCCAGCGCTGGTCGACGTAAGGCATGCCGGAGCGCTGGGCGTCCTGCGCGATCACCTCGCGCGCCTGGCGCTTCGTGCCCACCATCAGAATGGTGCCGCGCTTGCTGGCCAACTGGCGCACGAACTTCAGCGCGTCCTCGAACGCCGGCAGCGTGCGCTCGAGATTGATGATGTGGATCTTGTTGCGATGGCCGTAGATGTACGGGGCCATCTTGGGGTTCCAGAAGCGCGTCTGGTGTCCGAAATGGACGCCGGCTTCCAGCATTTCACGCATTGACACGGGCATGTGTGCTCCGAAGGGTTGGGTCTAGAATCCGGCGCGAATCGCGGCGCACGCTGTTCGCGCTTGCCACGACACCTTTCGAGGGCCGGTTCGGGATTGTTCGATCGGCTGTCCACGCCGCTTGCCGCGTCTCGGCGAGAGCCACGGGCCTGCATGAACGTCCAGTCAAACCCTGAGATTCTATCAGCTCCCGACGCGGCGTCCCTCCGAGGCTTCCGAGCGGCGCTGACGAGCGGCCACACGACCGCGAGCGCTGCGCTGGCACAGTCGCTGCGCGTCGCCGATTCACCGTTGTGCCGGCACGCCTTCGTGCGACGATTCGACGCTGTGTCGGCGGCCTCGGCTCTGGCGCTCGACACGTTGCAGGCGGCGCGCGCGCCGCTGCCGGCGCTGGCCGGCGCACCGGTGTCGGTGAAGGACCTGTACGACGTGGCGGGCTTTCCCACCACCGCCGGGGCGCGCTCGATGCGTGACGCGCTGCCCGCCGTGGCCGATGCGCCCGCGGTGGCCCGGGTACGGGCTGCCGGCGCGGTGCTGGTCGGCCACACCCAGATGAGCGAATTCGCCTTCTCGGGCATCGGCATCAATCCGCACGACGGCACGCCGGCCAACGCCGCGACGTCTGCGCGCGGCGGCCCGGCGCGTGTTCCGGGCGGCTCCACCTCCGGTGGTGCCGTGTCGGTGGCCAGCGGCGCCGTGCTGGCCGCGCTCGGCTCCGACACGGGCGGCTCGATCCGCATCCCGGCGGCGCTGCAGGGCCTGGTCGGCTTCAAGAACACGCAGCGGCTGACGCCGCTCGCGGGCACGGTGCCGTTGTCGACCACCCTCGACACGGTATGCGCGATCACACGCGATGTGCGCGACGCGGTTCTGATGCACGAGGTGCTGGCGGCGCGCCGCGTGGTGCTGCCGGCGAGGCCGCTGCGGGCCTGGCGACTTGCCGTGCCGCAGACCGTGATGCTCGATGCGCTCGATCCCACGGTGTCGCGCGCCTTCGCACGTGCGCTCGACACGCTGCGTCGACAGGGCGCGCAGATCGACGAGCTGGCGCTGCCGACGCTGGCCGAAGTGGCGCCGCTGATGGCCGGCGGCGGCTTCTCTGCCGCCGAGAGCTGGGCCTGGCACCGCCAGCGGCTGGCCACCCGCGGCGACCAGTACGACCCGCGCGTGGCCATGCGCATCCGGCGTGGCGAGGCGATCAGCGCGGCCGACTACATCGACCTGCATGCCGCGCGGCGCGACTGGATCTCACGCACCGGCACGGCGATGGGCGGCTACGACGCGATGTTGTCGCCGACGCTGCCGATCGTCGCGCCGGAACTCGCGCCGCTGATCGACAGCGATGATCGCTTCTTCGCCGCGAACGCGCAGATCCTGCGCAACCCGTCGATCATCAACATGCTGGACGGCTGCGCCCTGTCGTTGCCGTGCCAGCAGCACGACGAACTACCTGTCGGCCTGATGGTGTGGCGCGAGGCGATGGCCGACGACACGGTGCTCGCGGTGTCGCTGGGCATCGAGACCGCGCTGCAGGCCGAAGGCGGCACGCGCGCGTGACGACGAGCCCACGCCACCCGGCCGGCCGCACTGCCCGCACGAGCGGCTGAAGCGATGCAAGTCGCCGTCATCGGAGCCGGCATCGTCGGCGTCACCACGGCCTACGAGCTGGCCGCCGACGGCCACGAAGTCACGGTGTTCGAGCGGCGCGCCAGCGTCGCCGCCGAATCGAGCTTCGCCAATGCCGGCGTGGTCGCGCCGGGCTACGTGACACCCTGGGCCGCGCCCGGCATGCCCGGCAAGGTGCTTCGCCAGCTGATGTCGGACCACGCGGCCGTGCGCCTGTCGCGGCCCTTCTCGCCCCGGCTGCTGGGCTGGGCGTGGCGCTGGTGGCGCGCCTGTGACAGCACGCGCTATCAGGCGCATCGCGGCCACCTGATCCGGCTGGCTCGCTACAGCCAGGAACGCCTGCACGCGTTGACACGTGCGCACCAGCTGGAGTACGACCAGGCGCCGGGCCTCACGGTGCTGCTGCGCACCGAGCGAGACCTCAAGCTCGCGCGGCCCGGCATGAAGTTGCTGGCCGACCTGGGCGTCACCTTCCGCCTGATCGATGCGGCGCAGGCGCGCGTGCACGAGCCCGGGCTCAGCGAAGAGGCGCCGCTGCACGCCGCGCTGCATCTGCCCAACGAGGAGGTCGGCAACTGCCGCCAGTTCGCGCACCTGCTTCGGCACGAGGCGCAGCGACTCGGCGCGATGTTCCGCTTCCACCGGCAGGTCGAGCGCATCGAGCCCGGTGACAAGCCGGTGCTGCGGCATCGCCCGCTGGCCCACCTGGATCCGTCGCAGCTGCCCGGTGTCGAGCACCTCACCACACAGCCCGAGCCCGAAGGCAGCGAGAGCTTCGACGCCGTGGTCGTCTGCGCCGCGCTCGACTCGCGCGCGCTGCTCAGGCCGCTCGGCCTGCGGCTGCCGATGGCACCGGTGCATGGATATTCGGTGACGGTACCGCTGCGCCATGGCGGCGAGGACCGCGGACTCGGCCCGCGCTCGACGCTGATGGATGAGCAGTACAAGGTCGCGATCAGCCGCCTGGGCAAACGCGTGCGCGTGGCCGGCAGTGCCGAGCTTGGGGGCCATCCTGACACGCACAACGAGGCCGCGATCGCTACGTTGTACAAGGTGCTCGACGACTGGTTTCCCGGCTGCGCGGTGCAGTCGCAGGCGCAGGCCTGGAAAGGTGCGCGCCCGATGCTGCCCGACGGGCCGCCCATCATCGGCAAGAGCGCGGTAGCAGGAGTCTGGCTCAACCTCGGACACGGGTCGAGCGGATGGGCGCTGTCCTGCGGCTCGGCCCGTCTGCTGGCCGACCAGTTGGCCGGTCGCGCCCCGGCAATCGACGCCGCGGGCTTCGGCGCCGAACGCTTACGTTAAGTGCACTGCGGCTGGGCGCCGCCCGCGCCACGCGGCAAACTGGCGCAACACGACCGGCGCCGCGACCGCGGCGCCGAGCACCGTGCTGACGAGACCCGGCGCCACCATCAGCAGCGCGGCGGCGCCGCATACGGCCTGCTCCCAGCGCTTCATCTCGACGAACAGGAATTTTGACAGCGCGGCCGCCAGGAACATGATGCCGATCACGCAACCGACGAAAGTGACGCCGAACTCGTAGAGCGTGAATCCCTTGGCGACGATCAGCAGCGACGGTGAGAACACGAAGACGAATGGCACCAGCGCCTTGGCCATGCCGAGGCGAAATGCCGTGTTGCCGGTCTTGAACGGGTCGCTGCCGGCCATGCCGGCCGCTGCATAGGCCGCCAGCGCCACCGGCGGCGTGATGTCCGCCAGCACGCCGTAGTAGAAGACGAAGAAGTGCGCCACCAGCGGCTCGACGCCGAGCAGCACCAGCGTCGGTGCGGCCACGGTGACCATGATGATGTAGTTGGCCGTTGTCGGAATGCCGCAACCCAGCAGGATGCACACCAGCCCGGTCATCACGAGCGCCACGAGCAAGGTGATCGATTTCGTATCGGCCAGCGCCGTCGGCAGGAAGCTCATGGCGCCGCCCGCCACCGACTGTGCCGCCCCGGTGATGATGGTCGACAGCTTGAAGCCGACGCCGGTGAGGGTGACGACACCGATCACGATGCCCACCGCCGCGGCCGCGGCGCCAACCGCCAGCGCGTACTTGGCGCCGGTCTCGAAGGCCTCGACCAGGGTCGCCAGGCCGATGCGGCCGCTCACCGCCAGAGCGCGCATCAGAAGCGGTGTAGCCACCAGCACCGCGGCGAAGATACCGAGCTTGACCCACTCGCTGTGGATGTCGCCGAAGCACAGCACCAGCAGCACCGCGTGCAGCACCAGCATCAATGCCCAGTTGGCTGGCTTGTTGCCGCGCGCGGCGGTGGTGATGCCGACGATCGCGCACGAGCTGATGCCGGCAAAGGCCGCCAGGTACGGCGTGCGCCCGCTGACCAGGATGGTGATCAGCAGCACCAGTGGGATCAGCGTCGGCCAGCGTTCGCGGAACGACGCGCGCAGCTTGGGCATCTCTTCTTCGGTGAGGCCGCGCAAGCCGTAGCGCTTGGCCTCGAAGTGCACCTGCATGAAGACACCGAAGAAATGCATGAACGCCGGCACGATGGCCGCCGCGATGATTGTCTGGTACGGCACGGCCAGGAACTCGATCATCAGGAACGCCGCGGCGCCCAGCACCGGCGGCGTGATCTGGCCGCCGGTGGACGACGCGGCCTCCACCGCGCCGGCGAATTCGCGCTTGTAGCCGACGCGGATCATCGCGGGAATCGTCAACGACCCGACCGTCACCGCGTTCGCCACCGAGCTGCCCGACAGCATGCCGAACATCGCCGAGCCGAACACGCTCACCTTGGCCGGCCCCCCCGCATATCGCCCGGCAATGGTCGATGCGATGTCGAGGAAGAGCTGGCCCAGGCCGATGCGCGTGGCCAGCACGCCGAACAGCACGAAGTGGAAGACATAGGTCGCGACCACGCCCACCGCGACGCCGTAGACGCCCTGGCTGGTGAGGTATTGGTGGTTGACCAGCTGGCTCCAGCTGGCGCCCGCATGCTTGAGCAGCCCGGGGAAGATCGGCCCCGCCAGTGCGTAGGTCATGAAGATCAGCGCGATCACCGGCAGCGGCCAGCCCATCGCCCGGCGCGTGGCCTCGAGCAGCAGCACCAGCAGGACCGAACCCATCGTGACGTCGAGCGTCGATGGATTGCCGACGCGAAACGCCATGTCCTCGAAGATGTACGGGATGTAGAGCACCGAGATCGCCACGGCGATCGCCAGCGCCCAGTCGATCAGAGGCACGCCGCCGGGCGCTGCCCAACCACCCCGGCGTGGCGCTGCGGCCTCGGTGCGGCGGAAGCCGAAGACGATGAAGATGAGCCCGAGCACGAAAGCCAGGTGCACGCCGCGGTGCGTGGTCTCGCGCAGCAGCCCGAAGCCGGCGGTGTAGTAGTGGAAGCACGACAGCGCGATCAGCAGCGCCTTCAGCAGCGTCGACGCCGGCGGCCAGGTCGGCCGGAAACGCATCTCGGGATCGAACTTCTCCTCGAGTTCGGCCACCTGGCGGTCGTCGATCGTCGTTGTCGTCGTCGTGTTCATCGGCAAATCGTCCTGCGCAAAGCAAGAGGGCGGCCGCGCCCGCAGCGCGCGCCGCCCCCGCGATGAAGAGTCGCTAGACCGGCGGGGCTACTTGATCAGCCCGGCCTCACGGAAGAATTTCTCGGCGCCCGGATGGAACGGGATGCCGGCGCCCTTGACGGCATTCTCCTTGGTGATGAACTTGCCCTTCGCGTGGCCGGCGGCGAGTGTCTTCTGTGCCGCCTCGCCGTACAGCGCCTTGGTGATCTCGTAAACCACGCCGGCGTCGGCCTTGTCGCTGGTGACCCACTGCGCGCCGACGGCCAGCGTCTTGACAGCGCCGACGCCCTTGTAGGTATCGGCAGCGATCACGTCCGGCGCGAAGAACGGACTCGCCATGCGCAGCCCGTCGGCCTGCGGCCCCTCGATCGGCACCAGCTCGATGCCGGTGCCGCTCGAGGCCAGTTCGGCGATCGCGCCGGCCGGTGCGCCACCGGTGAAGAAGAACGCATCGAGCGAGCCGTCCTTCAGCTTGTCGCCGGCCTGGTTGGGCTTGATGTACTCGGGCTTGATGTCGCTCTCCTGCACGCCATAGGCGGCCAGGATGATGCGCGCGTTGATCAGCGTGCCCGAGCCCGGCTCGTCGAGCGCGACGCGCTTGCCTTTCAGATCGGCCGGCGACTTCACGTTCAGGCCCTTGCGCACGACGATGTGCACGCTCTCGGGATACAGGTTGGCGATCAGCCGCAGGCCCGGCACGTTGGGCTTGCCCTCGTACATGCCGGTGCCCTTCTGCGCCCAGGTGGCCACGTCGGCCTGCGAGAAGCCGGACTCGAGCGATCCGCCGGCGATGCCGTTGACGTTGGCAACCGAGCCGTTGCTCGCCTGCGCGGTGACGACGATCTTGCCCGGCTGCGATACCGCATTGGCGATCATGCCGCCGACCGGATAGTAGGTGCCGGCCGTGCCGCCGGTGCCGATACGGAAGAACTGCTGCGCCTGCGCCGCGCCGGCCAGGGCCACGGCGGTCAATGCCGCCACCAGAACACGCTTCATTCGGATCACTCCTGCTCGATGGAATCAGGCCGTCAGTAAAGCACAATGACCGATCCCCTCCAATGTGGCGAACCCGAAAAGCCCCATGGCCCTGCCGCCTCCTCGCCCCGTGCTGCCGGCCGCGCAAGACCTGCCGCTGCACGACAGCGTCGGCAGCCGAGCGTTGGAGCGTGCGGCGGCGGCGAGCCTGCCACCACATGCGCTGATGGCGCGTGCCGGCCTGGCCGGCGCGCGCCTCGCGCGAGCCCTTGCTCCGCACGCCCGCACGGTCGACGTCTGCTGCGGACCGGGCAACAACGGCGGTGACGGTCTGATCGCGGCGATGCATCTGCACCAGGTCGGGCTGGGCGTACGGGCGGTGCTGCTCGGTGATCCAGACCGGCTGCCGGTCGATGCGACCGACGCGCTGCAGCAGGCCCGTGCCAGCGGCGTGCGCATCGAAGCTGCATTGCCCGCATCGCTCGATGGGGATCTGTTGATCGACGCACTGCTCGGCCTGGGATCCAACCGACCCGTCGAGGGGACACTGGCGCAGGCGATCGAGCGGATCAACGCGGCGAATCGCCCGGTGCTCGCGCTCGACCTGCCGACCGGCCTGCACGGCGACACCGGCGCCGCGCTGGGCGTTGCGGTCGTGCGTGCCGATCACACGCTGGCGTTGCTGAGCCTGAAGCCCGGGCTCTTCACCGGCCACGGCCGCGAGTGCGCGGGGCGCATCTGGTTCGACGATCTTGGCGTCGATCCGGCAGGCGCATCGGCAAGCGCCCTGCTGGCCGGACCGCCACCGGCGCGCATCGCGCGGGTCGAACGCAACCACGCCCAGCACAAGGGCACTTTCGGCAACGTCTTGGTGATCGGCGGTGCCGCCGGCATGGCGGGCGCTGCGGTGCTGGCCGCCCGCGCGGCGCTGGCGGCGGGCGGCGGGCGCGTGTACCTTGCCGGCAGCGGGCTGCCGCACGAGGGGTTCGATCCGGAGCGACCGGAGCTGATGCTGCGGCCCCTGCCCGCCCTGCTGGCGCCGTCGATGCTGGCCTCCGGCACCACGGTGTGCGGCTGCGGCGGCGGCGACGCGGTGCGCGATTGGTTGCCGGCGGCGATCCACCACGCCGCACGCCTGGTGCTCGATGCCGACGCACTGAACGCCGTGGCGGCCGAGCCCGCACTGCGCCTGGCAGTGCGCGCCCGTGCGCCGCGTGGACTGCGGACCATCGTCACACCGCATCCGCTGGAGGCCGCACGCTTGCTCGGCGTCGACGTGGCCTCCGTGCAATTCGACCGGCTGCACGCCGCGCAGACGCTGGCCGACGGCCTGGCAGCCAGCGTGGTGCTCAAGGGCTCGGGCAGCGTGGTCGCGACACCCGGCGCACTGCCACGCGTCAATCCAACCGGCAACGCGCGCCTCGCCACCGCTGGCACCGGCGACGTGCTGGCCGGCTGGCTCGGCGGGCTTTGGGCCCAGCACGGCGAAGACCGTCCGACCCAAGACATCGCCGCCGCAGCGGTCTGGCTGCACGGCCAGGCGGCGTCGTCGGCGGCCGGTCGCGGGTCGCTGCTGGCGGCCGACCTGATCGGCGCGATCGGCGACGCCGTCGACGCGCTGTCCTCCCGCCGTTGACGCTGCGCGTCAGCGCCGTGCCGAGCGGCGCCGAGTGGCCTTGCCGCTGGGACGCGTCTTCGCGGTTGCGCGCACGCGCGACTTGGTGGCGCGTGCGAGGCCGGCCTTGACCTCACGATCGCGCGACTGCACCTGCTCGAGTTCGTCGCGCGCCTTGCGCGTGTCGCCCTTGCGACCGCGTGAAAGCAGGCGTTCGCCCTCGCCCTCGCGCACCATGCGGAAGTCGATGCGTCGGCTGTCGAGGTCGACCCGGCTCACCTGTACCCGCACGCGCGTGCCGGCGGCGTAGCGCTGGCCGCTGCGCTCGCCATGCAGTTCCTGGCGCACCTCGTCATAGCGGTAGTAACCGCCGCCGATCTCGGTGATGTGGACCAGCCCATCGACATACAGGTCGTCGAGCGTGACGAACAGGCCGAACGAGGTGACGGCACTCACGGTGCCGGCGAACTCCTCGCCCAGCCGTTCGCGCATGAAGCGGCACTTGAGCCACGCCTCGACGTCGCGCGAGGCCTCGTCGGCGCGCCGCTCGTTGCTGCTGCAATGAGCGCCCACGGCGTTCCACTGCTCCATCTCGGCCGCGGTGATGCCGGCCTTGCCGCCGGGCTTGACCGCGGTCTTGCCGACGACGCGACGCTTGGCGTCGGCGTCGTGCGCCATGCCCTCGAGGTGGTAGCGCCGCCCGTGCAGCAGCGCCTTGATCACGCGGTGAACCAGCAGATCGGGATAGCGTCGGATCGGACTCGTGAAGTGGGTGTAGGCGTCGTAGGCGAGTCCGAAGTGGCCGCTGTTGGCGGCCGTGTAGTGCGCCTGCTGCATCGAGCGCAGCAGCATCGCGTGGATCTGCGTGGCATCGGGCCGCTCGCGTGTGGCCAACGCGATGGCGGCCAGCTCGCCGGGCGTCGGGTCGTCGCTAAGCGACACCGAAAGACCGAGCGTGCGCAGGTAGTTCTGCAGCGTGACGCGTTTCTCGGGCGTCGGGCCCTCGTGCACCCGATAGAGCGCCGGGTGGGTGCGCTCCTCGATGAATTCGGCGGCGCAGACATTGGCCGCCAGCATCGCCTCTTCGATCAGACGGTGCGCGTCGTTGCGCGTGCGCGGCACGATGCGCTCGATGCGGCCGTTCTCGTCGCAGACGATCTGCGTCTCGGTGGTCTCGAAATCGACCGCACCGCGCGTTCCCCTGCGTTTGAGCAGCGCGCGGTACACCTCGTGCAGGTGGATCAGGTGCGGCACGAGTTCGCTGCGGGTCTTGGCCTCCGGTCCGCGTGTGTTGCCGAGGATGGCGGCAACCTCGTTGTAGGTCAACCGCGCGTGCGAACGCAACACGCCGGGGAAGAACTGGTAGGCGCTGATGTCGCCGCTGGCATCGACGAGCATGTCGCACACCATGCACAGGCGGTCTTCGTCCGGGTTCAGCGAGCACAGGCCGTTCGACAGCTTCTCCGGCAGCATCGGGATCACACGGCGCGGAAAGTACACCGATGTCGCGCGCTCGTAGGCGTCGGTGTCGATCGGCTCGCCGGGCCGAACGTAGTGGCTGACGTCGGCGATCGCCACCACCAGCCGCCAACCCTCGCCCGCGGTCTTGCCGCGGCGCTTGTAGGGCTCGCAGTAGACCGCATCGTCGAAGTCGCGCGCATCCTCGCCGTCGATGGTGACCAACGGCACGTCGCGCAGATCAACGCGCTGGCGGCAGTCGACCGGGCGCACGTGATCGGGCAGCGCCGCCGCCTGCGCGATCGCTTCGGCGGAAAAGCGGTGCGGCACCTCGTACTTGCGCACCGCGATCTCGATTTCCATGCCGGGATCGTCGATCTCGCCGAGCACCTCGACGACGCGGCCGACCGGCTGCGAGAACATCGACGGCGGCTCGGTGAGCTCCACCGCCACCACCTGCCCGGCGGTGGCCGCGGCGGTGGCGTTCTTCGGGATCATGATGTCCTGTCCGTAGCGCCGGTCCTCCGGCGCGACCAGCCAGACACCGTTCTCGTGCAGCAGGCGGCCGATGATCGAGGTCTTGCGCCGCTCGACGATGTCGAGGATGCGGCCCTCCGGCCGGCCCTTGCGGTCGTAGCGCACCACGCGCACATGGACGCGGTCGCGGTGCAGTACGGAGTTCATCTCCTGCGGCGAGATGTAGATATCGGCCTCGCCGTCGTCGCGTTGCACGAAGCCGTGGCCATCGCGGTGGCCTTGCACGGTACCGACGACCTCGCTCATCAGGGCGGCGCCGAGCGTCGGCGAGGTCTGGTTTGGAATGGTCTTGATGCTAAAATCCTTGGTTGTGTACCTGCCCAGGTGGCGGAATTGGTAGACGCACTAGTTTCAGGTACTAGCGCTTAACGGCGTGGGGGTTCGAGTCCCTTCCTGGGCACCAAACGGCGGAGGCCGAATACTCAAACGGGCTGGCTGTCGCCAGCCCTCTTCTTTTGTCCCCACACGGCGATCTGCTCACACGGCGAACTTCTTCGCCAGCCCTTCGGGCTTGAGGTTGTCGTACTCCTCGAAGGGCTGATGGATCCACGGGCTCGTGGGCAGTGTCTCGACGAAGTAGTCCGGCGTGTACGACGAGACGCCCTTGACCCAGATGACAGCCGAGCGCAGCTCGCTGATCGACGGCATGCTGCGCAGCCGGTCGACCACGGCCCGCAGGGTGACGCCGGAGTCGGCCAGATCGTCGACCAGCAGCACGCGACCGGCCAGTTCGCCCTTGGGCATGGTGATGTACTTGGCCAGGTCGAGCCGGCCCTGGATGGTGCCGGCGTCGGCGCGATAGGAACTGGTCGACATGATCGCCAGCGGCAGGTCGAACACGCGCGACAGCACGTCGCCCGGGCGCATGCCGCCGCGCGCCAGGCACAGGATCTGGTCGAACTGCCACTTCGACGCCGCCACCTTGAGCGCCAGCCGCTCGATCAGCATGTGGTACTCGTCCCACGAGACATAGAGGTGTTTGCCGTCGTCGGTGAGCATCTAGCGGGTCTCCTCGTCGTGTGGGATGGGATCGAGGCGTCAGCCGCGGAACGGATGGCGCAGCACGATCGTGTGGTCGCGGTCCGGGCCGGTGGACACCATGTCGATCGGCACGTCGATCAGTGACTGCACGCGCTCCAGATAGCGCTGCGCGTTGGCCGGCAGATCCTGCCAGCGCGTCGCACCGGCCGTGCTCTGCGTCCAGCCCGGCAGCGTTTCGTACTTCGGCTCGCAGGCCGCGATGTCGTCGGCATCCAGAGGCAGGATGTCGAGGTGGCGACCGGCGAACCGATAACCCGTGCCGATGCGGATCTCCGGCAATCCGTCGAGCACGTCGAGCTTGGTGAAGCACAGGCCCGACACGCCGTTGATGATCATCGCCCGCTTGAGTGCAGCCGCATCGATCCAGCCGCAGCGGCGCGCGCGGCCCGTGACCGTCCCGCGCTCCTGCCCAACGGTGGACAGGTGATGGCCCACGGTGCCCGGCACGTCGATCGGCAGCTCGGTCGGGAACGGCCCACCACCCACGCGGGTCGTGTAGGCCTTGGTGATGCCGAGCACGTGGTGCAGCATCTGCGGTCCGACGCCCGACCCGGCGGCAGCGTTGCCGGCCACGCAGTTGCTCGACGTGACGAACGGATAGGTGCCGTGGTCGATGTCGAGCAGCGTGCCCTGCGCACCCTCGAAAAGCAGGTTGTCGCCGGCCCGGTGCGACTGGTGGATGCGATAACCCACGTCGGCCATCATCGGCTTCAAGTGCTCGGCGGCGCGCATCGCCTGCTCGAGGATCGGCCCCGGCTCCAACGGCTTGGCTCCCAGCATGCCGCCCAGGGCCTCGTTGTGCAGTGCCATCAGCTCGCGCAACTTGGCCTCGAAGCGCTGCGGATGCTTGAGATCCTGCACGCGCAGCGCGCGGCGCGCCGCCTTGTCCTCGTAGGCCGGGCCGATGCCCTTGCCGGGAGTGCCGATCTTGCCGGTGCCGTGGCTCTCGCGGCGCGCCTCGCGTGCGGCGTCGACCGCCACGTGGAACGGCAGGATCAACGGACACGACTCGCTCAGATAAAGGCGCGAGCGCACCTCGACACCGGCGGCCTCGAGGCGGGCGATCTCGCTCAGCAGGTGGGTCGGATCGACCACCACGCCGTTGCCGATGTAGCAGGCCACGCCGTCGCGCATGACGCCCGACGGGATCAGCTGCAGCGCCGTCTTGACACCCTTGATGACGAGCGTGTGCCCGGCATTGTGGCCGCCCTGGAACCGCACCACGCCCTGGGCATGATCGGTCAGCCAGTCGACGACCTTGCCCTTGCCTTCGTCTCCCCACTGGGTGCCCACCACCACCACGTTGCGGCCGCGGACGATCGATTGGTCTGTAGTCATTTTCGGATCGGGAAATCGAAAGATCTTGCGCGAACGTGCGCTACACCGGGCGAACGACCCAGGCGTCGCCGGCGCGTGCCAGCTCGCGGTCGCAGGCGAACTCCTGGCCCTCGTGCTCGTGTCCCGGCAGGATGCACAGCACGGTCTCGCCCTGCCCGCGCAGGCGGCGGACGGCGGCACGCAAACCGGCATCCTCACCCCAGGGCGCGCGGATGGCCGCATGCGCCGGCATCGGCCGCGCGCATTGCGCCAGCGCCTTCAGATCGAGACTGAAACCCACCGCCGGGCGGTTGCGGCCGAACACGGCGCCCACCTCGTCATAACGGCCGCCGCGCACCACGGCGTCCCCCGCCGCGGCGCTGTAGATGGCGAAGCGCGCGCCGCTGTAGTAGGCATACCCGCTCATGTCGGCCAGGTCGAAACCGATCTGCACACGGGGGTGCGCCGCGGACACATGGTGCGCCAGCCACTGCAGGTCGTCGAGCGCCTGGCGGATCAGTGCCCGGTCGGGCAGCAGTGCGCGCGCACGCGCAAGGACCGCCTCGTCGCCATAGAGCCCCGCCAGCGCCATCAACGCGTCGCGTGTCGCTTTCGGGAACGACTGCGACAGACCGGCCAGCGCCGGCGAATCCTTGGCAGTCAATGCGGACACCACAGCATGCAGCCGTTCGCCCTCGACCGACACGCCGGCCAGCACGCCGCGCACGATGCGCGCGTCGGCCAGATCGAGCACCAGGCGGTCCAGACCGGCCGCCTGCAGCCCGTCGAGAGCCAGTTCCTGCACCTCGAGGTCGGCTTCCAGCCCGCCATGTCCGTAGATCTCCGCGCCGAGCTGCAGCGGCTCGCGCGTGGCATGGGGCGAGCCGGGCCGGGTGTGCAGCACCGGGCCGCAGTAGCACAGCCGCGAGACGCCGGCCCGGTTGAGCAGATGCGCATCGATGCGCGCCACCTGCGGTGTGGTGTCGGCACGCACGCCGATCGAGCGGCCGCTCAGTTGATCGACCAGCTTGAAGGTGCGCAGATCGAGCTCGCGGCCGGTTCCCGACAGCAGCGACTCGAGATGCTCCACCAGCGGTGGCATCACCAGTTCGAAGCCGTAACCGCGCGCCATGTCGAGCAGCGTGCGCCGCAGTTCCTCGATGCGCCGGGCCTCCGAGGGCAGCACATCGGCAATGTGCTCGGGCAACAGCCAAGCGGACGACATCGTCGACACCGGGGGATTAAAAACGGCATTGTACGGGTCGGTCACCGGCCGACCCGCCGGCCGCGGCGGACTGCCGTTCAGCGCCAGAACACCAGCAGCAGCAGCAGCCCGATCAGCATGCTCGACAGGCCGAGAAAGCGGATCTGGCCGTCGCTCATGCGCATGGCACGCTCGAACACATCGCGCCACGTGCCCGGGCTGAGGAACGGCAGCAGCCCTTCGAAGACCAGCATCAAGGCAAGCGCGCCCAGCAGGAAGTCGGACATGCGGGTGAACGCGACCGGCGCTATCGCCGGGCCGGTGCCGCGGGCGCCGTCGCCGCGCCCGACGCACCCCGCATCGCACGGAAGAACTCGCTCGACGGATCGACCACCATCACGTCGCTGCGACTGCGAAAGCTCGCACGATAGGCTTCCAGGCTGCGATAGAACTGTGCGAACTGCGCGTCGCGACCGAACGCGTCGGCATACAGCGCCGAGGCACGTGCGTCGCCTTCACCCTTGAGCTTCTGCGAGTCGCGGTAGGCCTCGGCGATGATGACCTCGCGCTGCTTGTCGGCCTCGGCGCGGATGCGCTCGGCCTCCGCGGCGCCTTGCGAGCGCAACTCGTTGGCCACCTGCTGGCGCTCGGACTGCATGCGGCGGTACACCGAGTCAGTGATGTCGGCGACGAAGTCCACGCGCTTGATGCGCACGTCGACCAGATCGATGCCGAACGACTTGGCCTCGTCGGCCAGCCGGCTGCGCACGTCCTGCATGACCTTGTCACGCTCGCCGGACAGCATGTTGCGCACCGTCCGCTTGGTGACTTCCTCGTTGAAGGCGGCCTGCACCACCTGGGTCAGCCGGCTCTCCAGATTGCGGATGTCGGTTCCGTTGTTGCGGATGAACTGCCGCGGCTCGGAGATGCG
>Ga0075356_1000048_pt1 | contig 23090 bp, 18 predicted proteins | sample WestPond_Cattail_FD_120073 | JGI IMG/M metagenome (GOLD analysis project Ga0075356, IMG submission 120073) | Natural and restored wetland microbial communities from the San Francisco Bay, California, USA, that impact long-term carbon... | ecosystem: Environmental > Terrestrial > Soil > Wetlands ... | reverse complement strand
GCGACGCCGAACTCCTCGTGGAAACGGAAGGTGCCGCGCAGGTCGAACTCCTTGGCCACCACCGTGTTGAGCGGCAGCGTCATCTCGTTGCCGGCCAGGCCGAGCTGCACCGCCACGCCACGCGGACGCAGCACGTCGAACGCCGAGCGCAGCGCGCGCTCGTTGCCGCTGGCCTCGAACAGCACGTCGAACTGGCCCTTGTCGACCGCGTAGCGGGCCAGCGCCTCGGGCTGGGTGGCGACGTTGATCGTCTCGTCGGCGCCCACCTTGGCCGCCTTGCGCAGCGGGTGGTCGACCACGTCGGTGGCGACGATCTTGGTCGCGCCGGCCCGGCGTGCCGCGATGATCGCCAGCGCGCCGATCGGCCCGCAGCCGGTGACGAGCACCGTGCGGCCAAGCAGCGGGCCGGCGCGGTTGACGGCGTGCAGCGCCACCGCCAGCGGCTCGGCCATCGCGCCCTCGGCATCGCTGATGCCGTCGGCCAGGCGGTGCGCCTGGCCGATGTCGATGACGATTTCTTTGCGGAAGGCGCCCTGCACGTGCGGCATGCGCATCGCGCTGCCGTAGTAGCGCATGTCCAGGCAATGGTTCTGCAGGCCGAGCTGGCAGAAGCGGCACACGCCGCAGGGCCGGCTCGGGCTGATGGCCACGTGTTCGCCGATGGCCAACGTCGTCACGCCCGCGCCGACCTGCTCGACCACGCCGGCCACCTCGTGCCCCAGCACCATCGGTTGCTGAATGCGGATGGTGCCGAAGCCGCCGTGCTGGTAGTAGTGCAGGTCGGATCCGCAGATGCCGCCGGCGCGCACCCGCACACGGGCCTGGCCGGCGCCGACGGCCGGCGTGGGAACGTCTTCGACCCGCAGGTCGCCCGGAGCGTGGATGACGAGTGCGTCCATGGTGTGAATCTTGTGCGTTGGTTTGGAGGGTGAACAGCAGCGAAGCGAGTCTCAGGGCACCTGCAGGCTGCCGTCGATCAACCGGGTCTGCGTCCAGCGTGTCACGCCGGCGTCGCACGGGTACTTGGCCGCTTCGGCTTCGTTCATGTCGACGCCGAGACCCGGCTTGTCGTTGGCGTAGACATACCCCTGGCGCAACTCGGGCAGGCCGGGAAACACGTCGAGCAGCGCGTCGCGCGGTCCCTTGAGATCCTGGATCACGAAGTTCGGCGGCTCGGTGCCCGACCACTCCTGGATGCCGAAATTGCGCGCCGCCAGGTCGATGTGGATGTTGGCGGCGTGCGCCAGTGGCGTCATGTCGCCGGGGCCATGCCACGCCGTCCGCACGCCGAACTGCTCGGCAAAGATCTGCAGCTTGCGCGCCGGCGTGATGCCGCCGATCTGGCTGATGTGCACGCGGATGAAGTCGATCAGCCGGTCGGTGATCAGCGTGCGCCACTCGAGCGGATGGTTGAACAACTCGCCCTGCGCGACCGGGATCGTCGACTTCTCGCGCAGCTGGCGCAGCCACTCGCCCTCCTCGATCGCTATCGCGTCCTCGAGGAAGAACAGATCGTAGGGCTCGAGCTGGCGGGCGAAGCGGATCGCATCCACCGGCTTCAGCCGCTCGTGCACGTCGTGGCACAGCGCCACCTCGAAGCCAATGCGGCTGCGGATGTCGTCGAACATCTTCACCGTGTCGCGCATGTAGCGCCGTGGGTCGAGGTAGATGCCCGCCGGCGAACGCTCCGGCGCGCCGGCCGGCGCCGGCCCGAAGGTGCCGCCGCCATAACCGCCGCTCTGGCAGCGGATGTGCGTGATGCCCCGGTCGCGGTACTTCTGGATGTTGTCGCACAGCTCGTCCAGGCTGCGGCCGTCGGCGTGGCGGTAGATCGGCACGCCTTCGCGCACCTTGCCGCCGAACAGCTGGTACAGCGGCATGTTCGCCAGCTTGCCCTTGATGTCCCACAGCGCCATGTCGACGCCCGAGATCGCATTGTTCTCGATCGGCCCATTGCGCCAGTAGGCGTTCTGGTGCATCAGCTGCCACAGCTCCTCGATCGCCTGCACGTCGCGGCCGACCAGCAACGGCTTCAGATAGTCCTCGACCAGGCCCTTCACCGCCAGGTGGCGGTAGGCGAACGTCGCACATCCCAGGCCATGCAGGCCCGGCTGGTTGGTCTCGACCTTCACCACCACGAGGTTGATGCCCTCGGGGGCGGTCAGGATGACCTTGACGTCCTGGATCTTCGTGGTCATGGCGTCACTGTGCGGCGGACCCGTGAATGGCAGCCCTGCATCCTAGCTGTCCAGCAGTGCGGTCGGGATGCGCACCGTCTGCGTCGCCAGCCGCACCTCGCGCAGGAACGAGCCGAGGCCGACCGTCAACGCCACCGTCGAGCCGGTGAACAGCACGCCGGCCAGCCACTGCAACGGCAGTTCGAGCAGGGCCTCGACGAAGATCGTCGCGATCACCGTGCAGACCAGCAGCGCGGCCAGCGTGCAGGCGTTGATGGCCCAGCTGGCCAGGTGGCGGCGCCGCTCCAGGCTGGTCAGCTCGGCGCGCAACGCTCCGCGCGCAGACACGTCCAGCCGCAACGGCCCTTCAGCGACCTGGCGGCCGCGGTCGATGATGCGCGCCAGCCGGCCGGTCATCACGTTCAGGATGCCGGCGATGCCGGTCAGCAGGAACACCGGGGCCAGGGCGAGCTGGATGGCGTGGGCGATGTCGCCGATGTTTGCGCTGGAGGTGATCATGATGCGAAGCCGCAGGCGGCGGGTAGTGAACACGGGCGCATTGTCCGAGGTCACGGCGCCGTGGCGCAGTCTCAAGCCATCGTGCCGGCGTCGCCGCGCCGGGCTCGCCTCACTTGCCGGCCGAAGGAATCCCGGCGGGCAGGCTGAACAGGCGAAACGCCGGCCGGTCGGCGAACGTGCGCTGCAGCAGCGGCCTGGCCACGTTGTAGACGGCGATGCCGTTGACGGTGCGCCCCTCCAGCGAGCCGCGATGCGCGTGCCCGTGCACCACCACGTCGACCGGGTAACGCAGCAACGGGTCCTCCAGCCGGCTGCTGCCGAGAAACGCATAGATCTCGCTCGGCTCACCTTGCACGGTGGCGGCGATCGGCGCGTAATGCAGCATCGCGATGCGGTGCGCGGTGCGCAGCTTGGCCAGCGCCGACTCGAGCTTCATCGCCTCGGCCTGCGCTTCGTGGACGAACTGCTTGATGGCGGTCTCGCCCCAGGCGCCTAGCGACGCGCGGCCGAAGCCGCCGGCAAAGCCCTTGGCCCCGGCGATGCCGATGCCGTGCACCTCGATTGCCTCGCCGTCGAGCACCTGCACGCCGGCCCGTTGCAGCGCGGCGCGCACCTGATCAGGCACACCCGACTCGAAGTCGTGGTTGCCGAGCACGGCCACCACCGGCATCGCGACGAGGGCCAGCTCGTCGGCCAGCACCTTCGCCTCCAGGGGTGTGCCGTAGTCGGTGAGATCCCCGCACAACAGCAGGACGTCGGCCACTTCTGCCGCCTGGGCGAAGAAGCCGCGCAGCGCCCCGGCAGACCCCTCGGTGCTGTGCAGATCGCCGACCGCAGCGAAGCGGACTTCCCCGGCAGCGGTGTCTTTCGCGGGCAGTGCCATCGGCGGTCTTGCAGCAATCGACGCTCCCTGCCAGCCTGCTCGGGACGCCGCCCAGCGGCACGCGTCTTGCCCTCGCCCTCCCGCCATGACCCTGGTCGATGCGTCCGTGGACGACGATGCCGGCGACGCTGCGTGCTTCTACCGGCGCCTGCTGCGCCTGTTGCTGCAGCACGAATTGCCGTTCCTGATCGGCGGCGCCTACGGTTTCGCCCACTTCACCGGGATCCGGCGGCCGACCAAGGACCTCGACATCTTCGTGCGCGAACGCGACTGGGAGCGCCTGGCGCGGCTGGCGGCGGACGCCGGTTACCGGGCCGAACTCGCCTACTCTCACTGGCTCGGCAAGATCGTCGACGGCAGCGGCTTCGTCGACGTGATCTTCAACTCCGGCAACGGCCTGTCGCCGGTGGACGACGCGTGGTTCGCGCACGCCACCGACGCTCAGGTGCTCGGCGTACCCGTCAAGCTGTGCCCGGCCGAGGAAAGCCTGTGGACGAAGGCGTTCATCATGGAGCGCGAGCGCTACGACGGCGCCGACGTCGTGCACCTGCTGCACGCGTGCGCCTCGCGCATGGACTGGCCGCGGCTGCTGCAGCGCTTCGGGTCGCATTGGCGCGTGTTGCTGTCGCACCTGGTGCTGTTCGGTTTTGTCTACCCGGGCGAACGGCAGCGGGTGCCGACGGCGGTGATGAACGAACTGCTGGACCGCCTGCGCGACGAGACGCACAGCCCGCCGCCACGCAGCGACCATTGCGCCGGCACGCTGCTTTCGCGTGAGCAGTACCTGCCCGACGTGGCACACCACGGCTACGGCGACCCGCGGCTGACCGAGCAGAGCACGATGACCACCGCCGAGGTGGCGTCGTGGACTGCAGCGATTGCCGAGCCGGCGGCGGGCGCGGCCGAACCAGCCGATCCGGGCATTGCGGTCGAGATTCCCCCCCAACCATGCGCCGACGTGGCGCGGAGACCGACATGATGAACAATCAAGCAAGAGCCACCGATCTGTCGTTGGCGCCCGGCTCGGTCGCCCGGGTGCTGGCCACAGTGGCCGCGCTGCTGGTCGCCGCCAGCACGCTCGCCTTGTTCGTGACCGATCAGATGGGCAGCAACCCGCACGACGTGCGGCTGGCGCAGTTCTTCTACGTCGACGGCGAGCGCAACATCCCGACCGCGTTCTCGACCTTGCTGCTGATGATGGCCGCGCTGCTGCTGGCCGTGATCACGAGGCTCGAGAGCCGGCGCGGGCGGCCGTTCGTCCGGCACTGGGCGGTCCTGTCGGCTGGCTTCGCGCTGATGGCGGTCGACGAAGCCTGGTCGTTCCACGAGAAACTGAACGGACCGATGCGAGCCCTGCTGGGCAACAACGAACTCGGCGTGTACTACTACGCCTGGGTGCTGCCGGCGATCGTGCTGGTGGCCGCGCTGACGCTGTTCTTCCTGCGCTTCCTGCTGCAGCTGCCGGCGCGTACGCGCATCGCGTTCCTCGTGGCCGCATTCTTCTTCGTCGGCGGCGCCGTCGGCATCGAGCTGATCGAGGGCCGCTTCGACGAGCTGCACGGCGACCGCAACCTCGTGTCCGGGCTGCTGGCCACCGCGCAGGAGACCGGCGAGATGACCGGCGTCATCATCTTCATCTGGGCGCTGCTGCGTTATCTGGGCGAGCACTACGGCGACCTGCACCTGCGCCTGGCGGCGGCGCCCGCTGTCGAGGCGGCGGCGCAGCGGCCGATGGTGAGCCCGGTCGAGGCGTCGCCGATCTGACGGGCATTGATGGCCACACTTCAGATCGAGCCCGAGCAGCCGGCCACGATCACGCCCGAGCTCAGCCTGTCGGGCTGGCGCCGAGAGTTCTGCGTTGAGCTGCTAGGCGACGGACGGGCGCGCGTATTCCTGCGCAACGTCGAGGGCACGTCGTTGAAGGCCGCCGAGCTGCAGCGCGCCACCCTGTTCCACCGGCTCGACCCGCGGCTGGCCGACGCGGCCGGCTGCGTCGAGGCGGTGCGGGCCGACCTCGAGCGGCTGGTCGACGGCGCACGCCGCACGCAACCATCGCGCGACAACCTGTACAGCACTGTCGAGTACGACCGCGCGCTGTGGGACCGCGTACAGCAGGGCATCGATCGCTGGGCGCGGCGCGCCATCGCGCGCGGCTAGATTGGCGCCGCCTCGGGCCATCCGGCTGGGGTGGCGTCGTCCTCAATCACGAATTGACGGCCGAAGCCCCTCTATTCCTCGCGCTGCGCCACGGCCCGGCGCGCGACGATCGAGCCTTCGAACCGTGGTGCCCTCCCGAGCCCCGATTGCAGTGCCGATCTCCGACGCAACCAGCTATCTGCCCGTGGCGCTCGTCGTCGGCGGTGCGCTGCTCGGCGCCGGTGCCGTCTGGGCGACCCGCGCGCGCGCGCGCGCCGTCCGCAAGTCCCGCGCCGCTGCGAACCCGGCCACCGCCCGCACCGCGGATGCGGTGACCGGTTTGATGTCTCGCGCCGACTTCGAGGATGCGCTGGCGCGCACGCTCGATGTCAGCGGCGGCCCCGAGCGCACCGGTGCCGTGCTGTACGCCGGCCTCGACGGCTTTCGCCTGGTCAACGAAGGCGAGGGCCACACTCAGGGTGACAAGGTGCTGGCTGGCGCGGCGCAGCTGCTGCGCGAGGTATGCGCCGGGCGCACCCCGATGTGCCGCATCGCCGGCGACGAGTTCGCAATCTGGCTCAATGCCGATGCGCCCACCTGCGAGCTGATGGCGCGGCGCATCGCCGAGGCCTTCGCCGGCGGGGTGGACCTCGGCGGCAACCGCTTCGGTGCCGGCATCTCGGTCGGCGTGGCGCTGTTTCCCGAGCACGGAACCAGTGCCCAGCTGATCAACCGCGCGGCGGCCGCGATGCGCTCGGTCAAGCGTGCGGGCGGTGGCAGCCATGCGGTGTTCGATCCGCGCATCGAGACCGAGCAGCGCGAGGAAGCCAAGATCGCGCACGAGCTGCGCCAGGCGATCGCACGACGCGAGCTCGAACTCTTCTACCAGCCGAAGATCGACGCGGGCAGCCTGCAGGTGACTGCGGTGGAGGCGCTGCTGCGCTGGAAGCACCCGACGCTCGGCATGGTGAGCCCGGCGCGCTTCATCCCGATCGCCGAGAAGCACGGGCTGATCGAGTCGGTCGGCAACTGGGTGCTCGAGTCGGCACTCAAGCAGGCCGCCGAGTGGCGCAAGGCCGGCATGCGCATGCGCGTGGCGATCAACGTGTCGGGCTACCAGATGCGGCAGGACGACTTCGCGCGCCGGCTGGAGGCCGGCCTCAAGACATTCAGCCTGCAACCCAACCGCTTCACCTGCGAGATCACCGAGTCGGTCGCGATGGAGGACACGCAGGTCACGCGGCGCGCCTTCGCCCGCCTGAGCAAGATCGGCGTGCACGTGTCGATCGACGACTTCGGCACCGGCCACTCGAGCCTCGCCACGCTGCGCCGGCTGCCGGCCAAGGAGCTGAAGATCGATCGCGCCTTCGTCGTCGACATGGTCAGCGACAGCGAGGCCCGAGCCATCGTTGAGGCCGTGCTGACCATGGCCCGTGCGCTCGGCATGCGGGTCGTCGCCGAGGGCGTCGAGACGAATGCCCAGCGCGACCTGCTAGTCGAGCTCGGCTGCGACGAGCTGCAGGGCTACCTGTTCGCCAAACCGATGAGCGCGCGCGCGATCGCGTTGTGGGCGATGGACGCGCCGACCTCGTTGGCGCAGACCTTCCGGCCCTCGCTGTTCAAGGACACCCAGGTCAACGCCACCGCGCCGACCGAATTCCAGCCGCGCTGAGGCCGGGCTGCGGCTCGCTCACGCGATCGCCCGCGACAACGCCTGCTGCAGCGCCGCCAGGTCCGGCGGCTTCACCAGATAGGCGTCGAAGTGCGGGTCGCGCCCCGCATCTGGGTCGGCCTGCTGCCTCCCGTAGCCGGTTAGCGCGAGCAGGCGGATGTGCGACGTGTCGGCTTCGCTGCGCAGCGCACCCGCCAGCTGGTAGCCGTCCATCTCCGGCAGGCCGATGTCGACCAGCGCCACGTCGGGCTGGAACGAACGGGCCAGCGCGATCGCCTCTCGCGCCGCGTACGCGCAGCGTACCTGGTGCCCGTCGAGCGAGAGGATCATCGCCAGCGAGTCGGCCGCGTCGACGTTGTCGTCGACCACCAGGATGCGCCCCGGCCGCACGCGCACCGACGGCAGCAGTGCGTCGCGCACCGTCGCGTTCTTCAACAGCGGCAGGCGGACTTCGAACACCGATCCGCCGCCGAAGCCCGGGCTCGACACCGACACGCTGCCACCATGCATCTCGATCAGCCGCTTGACCACCGACAGGCCGATGCCCAGGCCACCGAGCGCACGGTCGAGCGTGCGATCGCCCTGCACGAAGAGGTCGAACACGCTGGCCTGCAGCTCCTTCGGGATGCCCATGCCGTTGTCGGCGACCACCAGCACGGCGACGTCGCCCTGCGCGCGCACCTCGAGCGCGATCCTGCCGCCGGCGTCGGTGTACTTGGCTGCGTTGTTGAGCAGGTTGGACACGCACTGCACCAGCCGCGCCGGATCGCCCAGCACGCGCACTGCGCCATGCGTCGTGATCGACAGGTCGTGCCGCTTGTCGCGCAACAGGTGCTCCACCGTCTCCACCGCCTGCGCCACCACGTCGGCGAGCGGCACCGGGCCGATCTGCAGCTCGACGCGCCCGCGCGTGATGCGCGACATGTCGAGCAGGTCATCGACCAGCCGGGTCAGATTGGCCACCTGCCGCTGCACGATGCCCACCGCCTGCAGCGCACGTTCGTTGCCGGCGCACACCCGCAACAGGATCTCGCCAGCGTTGCGGATCGGCGCCAGCGGGTTGCGCAGCTCGTGCGCCAGCATGGCGAGAAACTCGTCCTTCTGGCGGTCAGCCGTCTGCAGCAGCGTGCGCGCGCGGACCTGCGGCGACACGTCGCGGAAATAGCTCACCACGCCCAGGCCTCCGTCGGGCAGTGGGATGCGATTGATCTGCCACTCGTAGTATTCGGTCTGCTCGCAAGTCAAACGCGTGCCGGACCATTCGGGCGTGTAGTACGACTGGCCGGTGGCCAGCGTGCCGCGCACGCGCTCGCTCGCCTCGTCGGCGAGCGCCGCGGGCCACAGCCGGTGCACCGCCTCGCCGAAATCCATGCCGATCAGCCCCGGTATGCCGTCGAAGGTGGCCACGGTGGTCGGGTTGGCCTCGCGGAAGCGCAGCTGCGCATCGAGCAGGAAGACGCCGAGCGGGGCCTCGTTGAGCAGCGTCTCGAACTGCGCGGTGCGCAGGCGGAACGCCTCGTCGGTATCGCGCCGCATGCGCCGCAGCTCGAGCAGCGACCCCAGCCGCGCCAGCAGCTCGCGCGCCGAGAACGGCTTGATCACGTAGTCGTCGGCGCCCGAGTCCAGGCCCTCGATGCGCGCCTCCTGGCCGGCGCGCGCCGACAGCAGCACCACCGGCACGCTGCGCAGTGCCTCGTCGGCGCGCACGGCCGCCAGCAGGCCAAAGCCGTCCAGCCGCGGCATCATCACGTCGCTGACGATCAGGTCGGGCGGCTCGCGCCGCGCGGCGGCGAGCGCCTGCTGCCCGTCGGCTACCGCCTCGACGACGTAGTACGGCGCCAGCAGTTCGCGCACGTAGACGCGCATGTCGGCGTTGTCGTCGGCCAGCAGCACCCGGGCGCCGTATGCGCTGGCGAAGCGCCGTTCCGTCGGTGCCAGATCGCTGGCGAGCAGCTGCACCGGCGCCGCGCCGGCGCCGTCGGCATCGGGCAGCCAACGCAGTGCCTCGTCGACGAAGCTGCGGGCGGCCGCCAGGTTCGGCGTCGACTCCACTGCGCCGCCGCGGATGCGATCGGGCGCCAGATGGGCCGAGCCGAGGGGGATGCGCACGCGAAAGCAGGTGCCCTGACCGACCACGCTGTCGACCTCGATGCGACCAGCGTGCAGCTTGACCAGTTCGCTCACCAGCGCCAGGCCGATGCCCGAGCCCTCGTGCGTGCGCGAGCGCGTGCCCTCGACGCGGTGAAAGCGCTCGAACAGCCGCGGCAGCTCGTGCGCCGGAATGCCGCTGCCGCTGTCGCGCACCTCGAGAAGCGCGTGGCCATCGTCCGTGCGCAGCCGCACCGCGATGTAGCCCTCGAGCGTGAACTTGAACGCGTTGGACAGCAGGTTGAGGACGATCTTCTCCCACATCTCGCGGTCGACGAAGGCCGGCTCGTCCAGCGGCGGGCAATTCACCGCGAAATCGAGGCCGGCGCGCTCCATCGCCGAGCGGAAGGTGCTGGCCAGGTCGCGCGTCAACGCAGCCAGATCGGTGCTCTCGTAGTAGGCGTTGCCACGACCGGCCTCGATGCGCGAGAAGTCGAGCAGCGAGCTGACCAGCCGCTGCAGGCGCACCGCGTTGCGCTGCGCCAGTTCGAGCCGCTCACGCACCGCATCGGGCACCCGATCGTTGACGATCGCCTCCTCGAGCGGGCCGAGCAGCAGCGTCAGCGGGGTGCGGAACTCGTGGCTCACGTTGGAGAAGAACGTGGTCTTGGCGCGGTCGAGCTCGGCCAGGGCCTCGGCGCGGCGGCGTTCGGCCTCGTAGGCCTGCGCGTCGGCGATCGCCGCGTCGATCTGCCCGGCGACGAGCTCGAAGAACGACTGCGACTTGTCGTCGAAGCGCTGACGCGGGCTGCAGCCTACGGCCAGGCAGCCCACCAGGCCGGCACCACCGGCCTTCAGCGGCAGCAACAGGGCTTGCTGCACGGCGTCGGGCCAGGGCCCGGCAGCCACTTGGATGCCGCGTCTGGGCAGGCCGTGCAGCGTCTGCGTCGCCTGGCTGTCCAGCAGCGCGCGGATCGGCCACGGCGAAGCGGCCGCCGCGGAGGCGCCGTCGAGCGGGATCGCCAACGCCTGCGAGCTGGCGGTACAGGCCACGCGACGCAACTGCGTGCCGCCGGCGCCGCCCAGGTAGAGCGCGGCGAACGGCATGTCGAACGCATATCGTTCGATCACCTCGCAGGCCCGGCGGCAGGTCTCGTCGATGCCGATCGAGCCGATGGCGCGAGCTGCCAGGTCGTGCAGCATGCGCAGTCGCCGCTCGCCGACCACACGTTCGGTCACCTCGGTGACGACGCACAGCATGCCGGCAACGCGGTTCTCATCGTCGTAGACCGGGCTGTACGAGAACGTGTGGTACGACTCCTCGGTGAAGCCGCTGCGCTCGAGGAACAGCAGCAACGCCTCGTCCCAGGTGGCCTGACCCTGCTGCAGCACCTGCTCGATGCGCGGGCCGATGTCGGGCCAGATCTCGGCCCACACCTCGTCGGCGGGTGCACCGAGCACCCAGTCGCGCTTGAGGCCGACGGTCGGCAGGTAGGCGTCGTTGCAGAAGAAGGTCTTCTGCGGTCCCCACAGCATCCACATCGCATAGCGCGAATCGAGCATCACCCGCACGATCGTCTTCAGCGACTGTGGCCACGACGCCGGCGTGCCGATCGTGTTGTTGCCCCAGTCGAATGCGCGCATGCGCGCGCCCATCTCGCCGCCACCCTGCAGGAAGGCGTTCGCGGGACCGTCCGGGCCGGAAGCCGGAGGCGGCATGACGGGCAGCGACGGCGCGGTGTGGGTATCGGTCATCGTCGGCGGCAGGTTCCGGCGCACAACTGCCAACCGGCGGGAAGCGAACGATCACAGATTCGCGGGCCGGTTGTGCGCAAGTCCCGAACGCGTCAAGGGTCAAGCGCGGGACAAGCGCGCCCCGGGGCAAACCACGTGCCCGCGCGGACGTCCCGCCGCCCGCGATCGAGCGACCGTGCTCAGCGCCGCCGCCCGCGGCGGCCGGCCTTGCGCAGCAGCGCGGTGGCGAGCAGGCGCGCGAACGCGGCGCCCTCACTCGGTATCACGCCGTGCACGTCGAAGTGGCGCTGCTCGAGCGCGTGCTTCACGGCGCCGTGGTGGCCACCGAGCTCGGCGGCCAGCTGCGCCTCCGGGTAGCCGGCCATGGCGGCGACCAGGCGCCGCGCGAACAGGCGATAGGCCACCGCCCGCACCGGCGCAGCGCCGCTGTCCATAGCGTCGAGCTGCGCCGCCAGGTGGGCGATATACATGCGCCGCGCCTCCAACGGATCGGACAGGTCGCTCATCGCTTGCTCAAGCCACCAACCGTGCGGCCGGCGGTGCATCGCACAGCAGGCGCAGCAGCGCGTCGCCGGCGAGCACCTCGTGCTCGAGCAGCGCCGCGGCCAGCGCGTCGAGCTGGGTGCGGCGCAGGTCGAGCACCGCATGGCAGGCGGCCCGCGCCTGCTCGAGCCGCGCGCGGGCCTCGTTCAGCACCGCGGCCTGCACGTCGGGACCCAGCAGTTCCCTCGGCACACCGTCGACGCTCAGCAGGCCGAATGCCGGCGAGAAGCCGAGCGCGCCCACCATCTTGATCGCCAGCTCCGTCGCGCGCTTCAAGTCGTCGGCCGCGCCGCTGGACACGCTGTGCAGAACCATCAGCTCGGCCTCGCGGCCGGCCAGCATCATGGCCAGCCGGTCGGCGAGCTCGGCCTCGTGGTACAGCGGATCCTCGCTGTCGCGGTGGATGTGGGTGACGCCCAGCGCCTGGCCGCGCGGCTCGATGGTGACGCGCTCGACGGTGCCCACGCGCAGCACGTGACCCACCAGCGCATGGCCGGCCTCGTGATACGCCAGCCGCCTGCGCGTGTCGGCACCGAGCAGCGACTTGATCGCCGACACCTCGCCGCCGAGCTGCTGCGTCTCGATCGCACGCAGGATGTGCTCGGCACCGACCGCGTCCGAGCGCGCCTCGGCGGCGCACGACGCCGCCTTGTTCACGGTGTTGGCGATTTCGGCCGGCGTCATGCCTGCGCTCATGCGCGCCAGCGCACCGGCATCGGCGCTGCCGTCGTGCGCGACCTTGCCGACGTACAGCTCGAACAGGCGCGCCCGCTCGGGCAGCGTGGGCAGCGCCAGGCGCACCACCATGTCGAAGCGGCCCGGCCGGCGCATCGCCTCGTCGATGTTGTCCTCGTGGTTGGTTGCGCCGACGACGATCACGTTGTCCATTGGCTCGAAGCCGTCCATCTCGACCAGCACGCGATTGATGATGCGGTTGATCTCCGACTCCGCGCCGCCGCCGGGTCCGCCCTGGCTGCGCCGGCCGATGCCATCGATCTCGTCGATGAACAGCACGCACGGCGCGTGGCGGCGCGCCAGCCGGAACAGCTCGCGCACCTTGGTCACGCCGGCGCCGTAGAACATCGCGGTGAAGTACGAGCCGTCGACGGCGATGAAGTTGGCCTGGCACTCGCCGGCGAGCGCCTTGGCCAGCAGCGTCTTGCCGGTGCCCGGCGGGCCCACCAGCAGCACGCCGCGCGGCGGCGTGGCGCCGAGCCGCACGTAGTGCGCCGGGTCGCGCATGAAGGCCGTCACCCGCTGCAGCGCCGACTTGGCCTCGTCGGCGCCGATCACGTCGGCGAAGCGCGTGCGGGGCCGCACGCTCAGTCGCGTCGCGGCGCCACCGGCCAGCCGCGGCTGCAGCTTCAACACGGCGAACAACGCGGCGCCCAGCACGCCCAGCAGCAGCAGCGGCGCCAGCCCGGCCTGCAGGCCGTCGAGCAGCCGCCGGCTGCGGCTGCGCGGATCGATGTCGATGCTCACCAGCGCGAAGCCGGCTTCGGCGCTGCGCTCGCTCAGGCGGTCGAGCACGCCGGCGCTGCAGGCCAGCGCGCCGCATCCGGGCACGACCGTGCTCGCCTTGTCGCCGTTCTTCAGCGTGTACAGCACGAGACCCGGGTGCGCGTTCGGCAGACCCACCGCCGCCAGGCTGCCGCTGGCCAGCGCACGGCTGAAGTGCGACACGCCCTGCTCGTGACGCAGCCACTCGTCGCTGGCCGATTCGAAGGCACGTGCCTCGGGGCTCTTGCGCGCCAGCTCTTCGCTGGTCGCCTGCCGGTAAAGCGCCGTGCCCCCGGCGAGCAGCAGGCTGGCAACGGCGAGCAGCAGCAGCATGCGCGGCCGGCCCCACACGCGCTGCGGCGGATGGCGGGGCGGATTCATCGTGGTGGTGCGGGTCATGTGGCGCGGATTCTGCGGGGGCGATACTCTGGATGTCTTGATCATTGTCAAGCCGACGTGTCGGCGCGGCCGCACCGACGGCTGCGGATGTGTGAGCAAATTTGGCGATGCGGCGAATGCGAGCAGTACCATCTGAAGCCCCTGCCCTTGAAGCGCCGGCCTTGAACCCCGAATCGCTGCGCATCGACGTCGATGGCGACGGGGTGTCGGCGCTGCTGTTGACGCCACCTGCCGCCCGCACCGGCTACGTGTTCGCCCACGGCGCCGGTGCCGGCATGACCCACGCCTTCATGGCGGCCTGCGCCGACGAACTGGCCGCGCACGGTGTGGCGACGTTGCGTTACCAGTTCCCGTACATGGAGCGCGGCTCGCGAAGGCCCGACGCAGCGGCCGTGGCGCATGCGGCGGTGCGCGCCGCAGTCGCCGAGGCCGCACGACGCTGGCCGGCGCTGCCGCTGTTTGCCGGCGGCAAGTCGTTCGGCGGGCGCATGACGTCGCAGGCGCAGGCGCTGGCGCCGATACCTGGTGTGCGCGGCATCGCCTTCGTCGGCTTTCCGTTGCATCCGCGGGGCTCGCCGGGCGACGAGCGCGCCCGGCATCTGGCCGACGTGCAGCTGCCGATGCTGTTCCTGCAGGGCACTCGCGACGAATTGGCCGAGCTGGCGCGCCTGCAGGCCGTCGTGCAGCGGCTCGGTGCGCGCGCGACGCTGCACCTGCTGGCCGACGCCGACCACGCCTTCCACGTGCCGGCGCGCAGCGGCCGGCGCGACGCCGACGTGCGCCGCGACATGCTCGACGCGCTGGTGCGCTGGATCGACGCCGTCGTCGCCGGCGGCGCTCCGGCACGCTGAGCGGCGATGGCGAGCAACAAGACGCCGTCGACGAAGCGCCCGGTGCGGGCCGCGGAGGCGGTCGCCAAGCCGCTGCAGCGCTACGCCGCCAAGCGCGATTTCGAGCGCACACCGGAGCCGAAGGCGGCACGTGGCCGCCCGTCGAAGACGCTCAGCTTCGTGATCCAGAAGCACTGGGCCTCGCGCCTGCACTACGACCTGCGGCTCGAGTTCAGCGGCGTGATGCACAGCTGGGCGGTGCCCAAGGGGCCCTGCTTCGACCCGCACGAAAAGCGCATGGCGATCCATGTCGAGGAACACCCGGTGTCGTACAACACCTTCGAGGGCACGATCCCGCCGAAGCAGTACGGCGCCGGCACCGTGATCGTGTGGGACCGCGGCAGCTGGGAGCCGGCGGGCGACCCTCGCCAGGGACTGGCCGAGGGCAAGCTGCTGTTCCAGCTGCACGGCGAAAAGCTCGCCGGTGCCTGGGAGCTGGTGCGCATCGCCAAGCCGGGCGACAAGCAGGACCCGTGGATCCTGTTCAAGAAGCGCGACGCGTGGGCACGGCCACTGTCGGAGTACGACGTGATCAGCGCGCTGCCCGACAGCGTGGTCGACAAGCCGCTGGGCCTGCTCGAGCAGCGTGCGCCGCGCGATTTCGTGCGGCCACCTGCGCCCGCGCCCGACACGCTGCACGCGGCCGACCTGCCCGGCGCCGTGCCGGCCGCGCTGCCGGCGGCGCTGGCGCCGCAACTCGCCACCCTGGCCACCCGCGTGCCGGCGCAGGGGCCCTGGCACTACGAACTCAAGTTCGACGGCTATCGCCTGCTGTCACGCATCGACGACAAGGGCCGCGCGCGCCTGTTCACCCGCAACGGCCACGACTGGACGCACAAGCTCAAGCCGCTGGCGCGCGCGATCGAGGCGCTCGACGTGCGCTCGACCTGGCTCGACGGCGAGATCGTCGTGCTGGGCCCGCACGGCACGCCGGACTTCCATCTGCTGCAGACGGCGTTCGACGCCACCGGCACCGAGCAGATTCACTACTTCGTGTTCGACCTGCCCTTCGTCGACGGCGTCGACCTGCGCGCGGTGCCGCTGCAGTCGCGCCGCGACCTGCTGCGCCGCCTGGTCGACGGCGCCGACAGCGACCGCATCCGCTTTAGCGCCGACTTCGTGGCCGATCCGCACAGCATCCTGAACTCGGCGCGCGAGCTCGGGCTCGAAGGCATCGTGGCCAAGCGAGCCGATGCCCCCTACGTGTCGCAGCGCACGACGACCTGGCTGAAGCTGAAGGTCCATGCCAGCCAGGAGTTCGTGATCGGCGGCTACGTGCCGCGCGAGGGCTCGAGCAGCGAGATCGGCAGCCTGCTGCTCGGGGTGCACGACGACACCGGCGCGCTGCAGTACGTGGGCAACGTGGGCACCGGCTGGAACGCGCAGACGGCGACCGACCTGCGCCGGCGCCTGAAGAAGATCGAGACCCAAGCCAGCCCGTTCGCCGCGCCGGTGGCACCCAGCCGCTGGACGCGCCGCCCGGCCGGCCAGGAGCACTGGGTCGCGCCGCAACTGGTCGCGCAGGTGCGCTTCGCCGACTGGACGCCGCAGGGCCACATCCGCCACGCCACCTTCCTCGGCCTGCGCGACGACAAGCCGGCGCAGGCGATCTCGCGCGAAGTCGCCGCACCGGCGGAGCGCAAGGCGGCGAAGGCCACTGCACGCGTGGTGCCGGTGAAGGTGACGCATCCCGACCGGGTGATCGACGCGTCGACCGGACTGACCAAGCTCGACCTCGTGCGCTACTACGAGAGCGTGGCCGACTGGATGATGCCGCACCTGCGGGGCCGCCCGGTGTCGCTGGTGCGCGGGCCGCAGGGCATCGCGGGTCAGCTCTTCTTCCAGAAGCACGACGACAAGACCACGATACCCGGCGTGCGCGAGCTCGACCCGGCCTTGTGGCCGGGTCACGCCGCGCTGCTGGAGGTGGCCACGCCGCAGGCGCTGGTGGCGGCCGCGCAGATGAACGTGATCGAGTTCCACACCTGGAACTCCACCGTGAAGGCGATCAACAAGCCCGACCGCCTGGTGTTCGACCTCGACCCCGGCGACGGCGTGCCGTGGCCGCGCATGCAGGAGGCCGCCACGCTGACACGCGCGCTGCTCGACGAGCTCGGCCTGAAGAGCTGGCTCAAGACCAGCGGCGGCAAGGGCCTGCACGTGGTGGTGCCGTTCGCGCCGCGCCTCGACTACGACACCGTCAAGGGCTTCTCGCAGGCCGTCGTGCAGCATCTGGCGCAGACGCTGCCGTCGCGCTTCGTGGCCAAGAGCGGCGGCAGCAATCGCGTCGGCCGCATCTTCGTCGACTACCTGCGCAACGGCCACGGCGCCACCACCGCGGCCGCGTTTTCGGCGCGGGCCCGGCCCGGTCTGGGCGTGTCGATGCCGGTGGCCTGGGAGCAGCTGGCGGCGCTGAAGAGCGGCGCACAGTGGACCATCGCCACCGCTCGCGAGCACCTGTCGTTCCAGAAGGACGATCCCTGGTCCGACTACGCACGTACCCGGCAAACGCTCACGGCCGCGATGAAGGCCATTGGCTTCAAGCCAACAAAGTCGCCCGGTTGAGACACGGTTGTGCTGCAGTGCGGGGCAAATCGCAGTAATCTGCCTCCCCCCGTCCTTTGTCCGCAGGTGCTTCATGGCCGCTCGTTCCATCGCATCGCTGTCGCTCAGCTTCGGCCTGGTGTCGATTCCGGTGAAGGTCTACCCGGCCACCGAGAGCTCGTCGAGCGTGAGCTTCAACCTGCTGCACAAGTGCGGCTCGCGGGTGAAGCAGCAGTACCTGTGCATCAAGGAGAACATCCCGGTCGAGCGCGCCGACATGGTGAAGGGCTACGAGTTCGAGAAGGACCGCTACGTGATGTTCGAGCCGGCCGAACTGAAGGCACTCGAGGAGGCGCCACGCGCGACGATCGACATCGTGTCGTTCATCCCGCTCGCGTCGGTCGACCCGATCTACTACGACAAAGCCTACTACCTGGCGCCCGACAAGCGCGGCGGCAAACCCTACCGGCTGCTGATGGAAGCGATGCGCGAGAGCGGCCGCTGCGCGCTGGCGCGCTGGGCCTGGAAGGGCAAGCAGCTGGTCGTGCAGGTGCGCGTCGGCGAGGACGGCCTGATCCTGCAGCAGCTGCTCTATGCGCAGGAGGTGCGCTCGATGCGCGACCTCGACATCGAGAAGGCCGACATCGCCAAGCCCGAGCTGCAGCTGGCGCTTCAGCTGATCGAGCAGATCTCCGAGGACAGCTACGACCCCGCCGAGTTCGAGGACGAGGAGAAGAAGCGCATCCTCGCCGCCATCGACGACAAGATCGCCGGCAAGCAGGTCGTCGTCACCGAGGGCCAGGAGCCGGCCGCTGGCGCGCAGGTGATCGACCTGGTGGCCGCGCTGAAGGCGAGCCTCGGCCCTCGGCGCGGCGCCGCGAAGGCACCTGCGGCCGCACCGGCAGCCGCCGAGCCGGCAGCCACCGCTGTCGAGCCAGCCAGGGAACGCAAGGGCGCCAAACGCGCCACCGCCGCGCCGGCTGCCGAGCCGCCGGCACGCGTGCGCGCGAGAAAGTGACGCCGCTGCCGCACGGATGCAGACCTTCACGCTGAGCAGCATCGAGTCGATGCTGGGTCTGTCACGCGCCGTCGTCACCGGTCTGGTCGCTGCAGGATTCGTCACGCCGAGCCGCGGCCCGCGGCGGGAATACCGCTTCAACTTCCAGGACGTGGTGTTGCTGCGCACCGCCTACAGCCTGCAGGCGGCCCGGGTGCCGGCCAGCCGCATCGTGCGCGCGCTGAAGAAGCTCAAATCCTCGCTGCCCGACGAGCTGCCACTGACGGGCTTGCGCATCACCGCTGTCGGCAGCGACGTCGCCGTACGCGAGGGCGAGCGGCAGTGGGATGCCGAGACCGGCCAGCTGCTGATGGACTTCGAGGTCAAGCCGACGCGCGGCCGCGTGCAGGTGCTGGCCGAGCCACTGCCGGCCGCCGCGCCTGCCGCCGGCTCGTCGCAGCCGGTCGATCCGATGGTGGATGCACGCGCGGCGTTCGAGCTCGGCCTGTCGCTTGAAGCGACGGCGCCGGTCGAGGCGGAGCAGGCCTATCGCGAGGCGATGCGGCTGGCGCCGAATTTCGTCGATCCCTACCTGAACCTCGGTGTGCTGCTGATCGACGCCGGCCGCGGCGCCGATGCCGTGGCGCTGTACCGGCACGCCATCCAGCGCGGCCACGACGACGCGCTGTTGTACTTCAACCTCGGTGTCGCCTACGAGGACCTCGGCCAGCCCGGCCAGGCGCTCGACTGTTACGAGACCAGCATCCACCTCGCGCCGGAGATGGCCGACGCACACTTCAACGCGGCCCGCCTGCACGAGCAGCGCGGCGACGCCAGACAGGCGATCCGCCTGTACAGCGAATACCGCCGTCTGCAGCGCTGACGCCGGTGCGGTGGCCGCCGGCAAGGCGTACACGGCGAGCCACACCCCCCTACAACGAAGCCCGGTTACACCCCGTGGAGGGATGGCCGTGTGCATCGATCGGCCCGATCATCCAGGCCTGCCGCTTGCCACACACCCGGCGGGCGGTTCAGGAGTCAGGCGATGTCGAGCTTTCTGCGTTGGTTCTCGCGTATTCCGTTCGCCGGGCAGGTCAGCGCGGGCGACGCCCGTGCCGTGTTCGACCATGTCGACGCCGAGGGGCTGCCGGTGGGCGAATTTCGCGCATCGGGCTCGATGCATTTCGACACGGCGCCACGCCTGGATTTCGCCGACACGCTTCCGTCGTGGTCGCGCAGCGGGATCACGCCGCGCGCCACCCAGGCGGCCGCGCGCTGACAACGGCCATCCGCTATAGCGCGAAACGCACCGCGCCTTTCGGGTCGACCACCACCAGGCCTCTTTCGATCAACTGCCCCAGCACGGCCATCACCGTGGCCTCGTCGATCGACGCGCCCAGCAGTGACCGTATCGTGGTCAGCAGCCGCGCCTGACGCGTCGGTTTATCGCGCGTCTTGCGCAGACTTGCCACCACGTGTTCGACCGCCTTCGCCAGGCCGACGCTGGGCCGCCGATCGGGCACACCGCCTGCGCCCGGTGCGCTAGCGCGGTGGCCCGCCGGACTTGCCGCCCGGGTTGCCGCAGGGCTCGCCGTGTCCGACGTCTTGGCCGTGGCCGCCGGCCGTTTGCGGGCAGCCGGCTTGCTCGCAACGGGCGTCTCGTTCGGCTCAGTGGCAATGCGATCCGGTTGCGCGGCGGTCTTCTTGGCAGCGGCCGGCCTCTTCCGCGGCGCGCTCTTGGCCGGCGCCACCTTCTTCGCTGCAACCTTCTTCACCGCGACACCGGCTGGCGCTGCCTCCTGCGCGGCGGCGACTCTCTTGCCCCGCGTTACCTTCGCCGCGGGGGTCTTCGGCGCGGCACCGCGGCGACTGGGCGAGCGCCCGGCCGCGGCGCGCGCGCCGAAGCCGAGCTGCCGTGTCGCGAAACCGAGTTCGGCGGCGTGTTCGATCATCGGCGCGTAGCCTTTGTCGTTGCTCAGCACGACGAAGCGCGCGTCGGGGTGGCGCGCCGCGATGTAGCCCGTGTAGAACGACAGGTGGAAGTCGAGCGCGTTCTTGCCCGCTCGAGCGATCTTCACCGGCGTCACGCGGTCGCCGAAGCTGGTGTGCTGCTCACCGACGTGCTTCTGCGACGGCCCATGAAAGAGCCACAGGTCGGTCACGTCGGGCACCAGCGCGCGGATGTCGGCGTCGCCGGGCTGCACGTTCTCCCAGTCGACCAGCACGTGCGTCTCGACCACCGGCGTGGCGAGCGCGGCGCCCACCGGCAGGCCCGGGCGCGCGGGCGGATGACGGCTGGCGTTGCGCGCGAGCTTGCGCTCGGTGGCGTGCTCGAGTTCGATGCCGGTGTGGTCGGCCAGCTGCACCAGGTAGAGCAGCACATCGGCCAGTTCGTCGGCCACCTGCGACTGCAGCACGGTATCGCGCTGCACCGCGAGCGACTGCTCGGGCGTCAACCATTGAAACATGCCAGCCAGTTCGGCGGCCTCGACCATCAGGGCCATCGCCAGGTTCTTCGGCGTGTGCAACGGCTGCCAATCGCGTTCGGCGGCCACCTGGCGCAGACTCAACTGCAATGCGGTGAGGTTCAGGCGATTCTCCTGTCTTAGGCGCGCAGCGGCAGCGCCGCACCGATGGCGACGAACACGCCGCCGCAGGCCTGGTTGAAGCGCCGGCCCACACGCTGCAGCCAGGGGCTGATGCGGTGCGCCAGGCTGGCGATGAACAGTTCGGTGGCAATCTCGATCGCGGCGAAGGTGCCGGCCATGATGGCGAACTGCAGCAGCAGACTGCGCGCCGGGTCGATGAACTGCGGCAGGAACGCAGCGAAGAACAGCACGCCCTTCGGATTGGTCAGCGCCGACAGCGCGCCCTGGCGAAAAAGCGACCACGGCGCACGCGGCTCGGAGCTGCCCATGATGGTGCCGCCGATCGGCGGCGAGCGCCAGACCTGGATGCCCAGCCACACCAGGTAGGCGCCGCCCAGCCACTTGAGCACCGCTAGCCAGACCAGCGACGATCTCAGCAGCGCGCCGATGCCGAACATCGACAGCGCGATCACCACCACGAAGCCGAGCGCACCGCCGAAGATCGTGTACAGCGTCTGGCGCCGGCCGTGCAGCGCGCCATGCGTCAGCGCCAGTAATCCGTTAGGCCCCGGCGACAGCGACAAGCCGGTGGCAGCCAGCGTGTAGATGAGCCAGGTCTGCGGCTCCATTCAGCTCTCCATGTCCTTGAACACCTCGCGTGCGACGCGGAAGCTGTCGATCGAAGCCGGCACGCCGCAGTAGATGGCCGACTGGAGGAACACCTCCTTGATCTCGTCCTTCGTGACGCCGTTGCGCAGCGCGCCGCGCACATGCAGCTTCAGCTCGTGCGGGCGGTTCAGCGCCGTCAGCATCGCCAGGTTGATCAGGCTGCGATCGCGCTTGGCCAGGCCGGGGCGCTGCCAGATGTCGCCCCAGCAGTACTCGGTGACGAGCTCCTGCAGCGGGCGGTTGAAGTCGTCGGCATTGGCGATCGACGCATCGACGTAATCGGCGCCGAGCACTTCGCGGCGGGTCTTCAGTCCCTTGTCGAACAGGTCCTTGTTCACGCGTCTCCTCTCGGGGTGATGGCGGCGGCGCGCCGTTCAGGCGGCCAGCCAGCCGGTGACATGCGGAGCCTCGGCAAGGGCCCAGATGCGCGCGATCACACCGCGCATCTCGGCCTCGCTGGCGCCGCCACGGTAGAGGGCCAGGCGCAGCGCCTTGGCCTCGAGCTCGGTGCGCGACAAGGTGTTGCCGGGGTCGCCCTTGGGCTCGTCGACGCGGCCGGCGAGCACGCGGCCATCCCGCGTGGCAACGTCGACCTTGCCGATCCAGCGCGCCGGATAGGCCGCGTCGACCTCGGCATCGAGCACCATGTGCACCTTGTCGCGAAAGGCCTGCACGCGCGCCGCCCGGTAGTCGGCATCGAACTCGGCCAGGCCGGCCTGGCCGTGCAGCGCGGCCATCGCCAGCACCGTGCCCATCGAGAACTTGGCCTGGTGCACCGTCTGCGGATCGGTCACCGGGCCCAGCACGTCGATCGCGCCCTGGTGCACGCGGGCGGTGACGCCCTCGATGTCGCTCTCGGTGAGGCGATGGGTGTGCATCACCTGCAGCAGCGCGTCGGCCGCCGGGTGCGTGTGACGGCAGGCGGCGTGGAACTTGAACGAGGTCTCCGCAGTGGCCCAGCGGGTGCCCAGCCCCTGCGTCAGGCGCACCGGGTCGGCGTCGCTCGACATGCCGGCGGCCATGCCTTGCGGCCCTTCGAGGATGTGCGCGGCGCCGGTGAGGCCGTCAGCCGCCAGATAGGCCGCTGCCAGGCCCGTGGTGGCAGCATGCGCGCAGTGCAGCTGCTTGGAGTCGGCCGCGTCGCGCAGGAACTCCCACAGCCCTGCAGCCTGCGTGCCGGCGGAGCCGAAGGCGTGCAGCATCGCGTCGGGCGTCAGGCCGAGCAGTCGCCCTGTCGCCGCCGCAGCGGCCAGCGAGCCGGCCGTGCCGGTGGTGTGGAACACCTTGTAGTGCGAGCGGCCGAGGAACTCGCCGACGCGGATGCCGACCTCATAGCCGGCGACAGCCGCCACCAGCAGGTCGCGCCCGCTCGCGCCGAGCGCCTGTGCCACCGCAAGTGCCGGCGGGAACACCACCGCGGCAGGATGGAACACCGAGCCGTTGTGCACGTCGTCCTGCTCGGCGAAGTGCGACGCCGCGGCGTTGATCGCGGCAGCCACCAGCGGGCTCGATCCGCGGCGGTGGATCAGCAGCTCACTCGGCCCGGTCGCCGGCCCTTGCGACAGCCAGAAGCGCGCGATCGCCTCGACCGGCCGTGCGCCCTTGCCGGCTAGCACCGAGCCGAACCAGTCGAGGAAAAGATCCTCGGTGCGACGTTGCACCGGCGCGGGAATATCGGCCGCCTGCAGCGTCGCAGCGAAGGCGGCGAGCGTGCGGCTTGCGTGCGGATC
>Ga0075356_1000047_pt1 | contig 23159 bp, 23 predicted proteins | sample WestPond_Cattail_FD_120073 | JGI IMG/M metagenome (GOLD analysis project Ga0075356, IMG submission 120073) | Natural and restored wetland microbial communities from the San Francisco Bay, California, USA, that impact long-term carbon... | ecosystem: Environmental > Terrestrial > Soil > Wetlands ... | reverse complement strand
GGCTGCTGCTGCGCGCCGGCGCCGACCCGCAGGCCAAGACCGAGGCCGGGCGCGACGTGCTGAGCATGGCGCGCAAGGTGCGCGCCGACGAGCTTGCCGGCGAGATTTCGCTGTGGATCCTGAAGGGCTGCTCGAAGGACAAGGCATGCTGATGGACCCCCCCCGCAGCGCCTTCGGCGCTTCCTCCTCCAAGGGGCGCCGCCGGCGGTCCGGCGAAGCAGGCTCCGCGGCGGCCGCTTGGCTGCACCGGTTGCTGCGGTGGGCACTGCTGTCGGTGGGTGTGGCCACCTCGGCGCAGCCGTTGCTGGCCGCGGACACCGCGACCGCCGCGCTGCCGCCGGTGGTGGTGTATGCGCCGACGCCGTGCCTCGCGTGCATCGACTGGGCCGAACACCTGCGCCAGCATGGCTTCGCCGTCACCATCGAAGACAAGCCGAGCGCCGAGATGCCGCGCATCAAGCGCTGGCTCAACGTACCCTCGCAGCTCGAGTCGGTGCACACGGCGCGTGTGGCGGGTTACTTCATCGAAGGCCATGTGCCGGCGAGCGACATCCTCGCGCTGCTGAAAGAGCGCCCCAAGGCACGCGGGCTCGCGGTGCCCGGGCTGCCGGGCGGTGCGCCGGGGCGCGAGAAGTACAGCCCGGTGTGCGACACCGCGTGCACGATCCTGGACAACGCCGGCCGCGAAAACGAGATCCGGCGCGAGGCGTTCGTGACGCTGCTGGTGGGCGCCGACGGCAAGACGAGCATCTACGCCCGGCATTGAGCCGCCGCGCACATGCCGCACACGCCGCACACCCGCCCGCTGCGCGCACGGCTGGTCGCCGCGGCCGGCGCCGTGGCCGCGATGGCGGCCGCAGCCGCCGCCGAGCTGCCGCGCGGCAGCTGCACCGACCCGCAGCCCCACACTGATCTATCGGCCTGCGACCTCACCCGCGCCAGACTCGCCGGGCGCGACCTGCGCGGCGTGCGGCTGGCCGGCGCCAAGCTCGAGAGCGCTGACCTGCGGCGCGCGCGGCTCGATGGCGCCAACCTGAGCGGCAGCAACGCCAAGTGGGCCAACTTCGCCGGCGCGCGGCTGCCGAAGGCCGACTTGCAGAAGGCCGATCTGTTCCACGCCACCTTCGACGACGCGGATCTGTCCGACGCGCAGCTGGCCGGCGCCAACCTGTTTGGCGCCAACCTGATCGACACGCGCGCACCGCGCGCCGACTTTGCCGGTGCGTACCTGAAAGACGTGCTGATGGAGGGCATCGACCTCAGCGGCGGCTCCATCAAGGGCTGCCATGCGCTGCGCGGCGTGTTCTCGGGCGCCCGCTTCGTGGGCGCAGACCTGAGCGGCGCCGACCTCACCGGCGCCGCGATGGAGAAGGCGGACTTTTCTGGCGCGCGCCTGGTAGGCACCAGGCTGCTCGGCGCCACACTGCGCCACGCCGTGTTCGAGGACGCCGACATGCGCGATGCCGACCTCGCCAACGCCGATGTCTGGAACGCCAACTTCGACAAATCACGCAACCGGCCACTGTCGGTGCAGGAGGCGCTGATCGAGCCGTTCGTGGTGCGGAATCGGCGGTGAAGGGGCAGGCTATTCGGCGGGTACTCGGTCGTTCAGTGGCGAGCGGTCGGACAGAGCTGAGGGCAGCCGCTCAAATGTGAACGCAAATGACCGGTCGGCCGGGCGGATTCAACCGGTCAACCCAACTGGCCGAACTTAGCCGTCACCCGGGCCCGAGATTCCCTGGCCTCACCCCAACACAACCCCCAGCCGCCCCACCAGCACTCCTCTCGCCCACACCAAGTCCTCATCGCGCGGCTGCGGGTTGTCGATCTGGCGCACGCTCTGCTCGATCAGCCCGTCGCCGCGGCGCCTGAAGCTTGCGTCGAGCTGCAGTTGCTCGGGCGGCTCGGCGTCGAGCCACACGTGGCACTGGCTGCGCGGCAGCGCGGCAAGCTGCTGCGAGTTGCCGCGCGGCGGCTCCGCCGCCAGCAGCGCGGCCGCCGCGGCGCCCAGGTCGGCGGCGATGTGTGCGGTCTTGGGGTAGGCGCCGAAAAGCGGTGACACACTGTCCATCGCGTCGCCGATGACTACCACGCGCTCGTCGTGGGGCGAGCGCAGCGTGTCTGCGTGCACGGCGGCCCAGCGTGTGGCCTGGCCTCTTGCGTCGCGGCCGGCCAGGCCCGCGTCGCGCACCAGCGCGCCGGCGTGCATGGGCGGCAGCAGCAGGGCATGGTCGAAGTGCTGGTCGCCGTCGTCGGTGGTGACCACCTGCGCAAACGGGTCCACGCGTTGCACCGGCGCGTGCAGCCGGTGCTCGATCTGCGCCGCGTAGCGCTGCGCGAAGAGGCGATTGAACCGCTGCATGCCGCCGCCGGCATCCAGCAGCACCAGCTTGGCCTTCAAGCCGCGCGCCTTGATCCACCAGCCGATCAGCGCGGCGCGTTCATACGGCGCCGGCGGGCAGCGGTAGGGCGGCGGCGGCACGGTCATCACCAGCGTGCCGCCGCCGCTGGCGGCAAAGGCCTCCAGGCGCTGGCGGCAGGCCTGCAACTCACGGGTCTCGAAGCCTGCGGCGAAACGCTCGCGCGTGTGCGCGATCGCGCGCGCGTCGTCGCCGAACCAGGCGCTGTGGTCGGCCGCGGCGCCGGTGGCGAGCACGAGCGTGTCGTACGGCAGGTGCCGATCTCTTGCGTGACCCGTGCGCGTCTGCACGCTGCGCTGCGCGCGGTCGATCGCCGTCACCTCGCCGGCCACGAAGCGCCAGCCCTGGCGGCGCGCCAGGTCAGCCAAGTCGATGGCAGGCAGGCGCAACGGCGTGCGGCCCACCAGCCAGGCGTTCGACAGCGGCAGCGCGCGGAATACGGGCTCGCGGTCGATCACCGTCACGTCGGCCGCGGCCGCGCCACCGCGCGTCAGCGCATGGGCGGTGGCAATACCGGCCCAGCCGGCGCCGATGATCACGGTCTTCGGCGACGCCGCCGCCAGCACGCGGCCGACACCCAGCGCCACCGCGGATGCGCGGCCGGTGCCGCAAACAGCCGCGAATGCGCGGCCGGTGCCGCGCGTGGCCGCGCACAGGCCGGCGCTGCTGCCCAGGCGCAGCAGCGCGCGCCGCTTCACCGTTGCGCCGCCGCGTCCATGGCGCGCTCGATGCGGGCCACGATCTCGCGCACCGTGGTGCCGTAGACGATGCGCTCCAGCAGCTGGCCGTCGGGGCCCAGCACGAACAGGCCGGCGGTGTGCTCCATGGTGTAGGCCTCGGGCGCGGCGCCCGGCTCCTGCACCTTGCGGTAGCGCACGCGAAAGCTCTCCGCCGCGCGGCGCACCAGCGCCTCGCTGCCGGTGAGGCCGAGGATGCGCTTGTCGAAGGCCTGCGTGTAGGCCTCGAGCACCTGCGGCGTGTCGCGCTGCGGGTCGATGCTGATGAACACCGGCTGCACCTTCGCCGCGCGTTCGGCCAGCACGGCCAGCACCTGCTGCATCTCGAGCAGCGTCGTCGGGCACACGTCGGGGCACGAGGTGAAGCCAAAGCTCACGAGCTGAAAGCGGCCCTGGAAGTCGTCGCCCGTCACCGCGCGCCCGCGCGGGCCTTGCAGCAGGTAACGCGGCATGCTCGTCAGCGGCAACTCGGCCTCGTCGGCGATCTGCGCATGGGCCAGGCCGGTTGCCGCGGTGCGCAGCTGGCGGCCGATCGTGTCGAGCTGCGCGGCCGATGCCGCCGCGTCGGGGCAGGCGCGCTTGTCGCGCGTCTGCGCCAGAAAGGCGTCCTGCGTTCCGCTGTCGAACACGCTCGCAAAGCGCGCTGTCTTCGGCGCCAGCTCGAGCATCAGTGCCTTGGCGCGCTGGGCGGCCGCCGTGTCGCGGCAGGCCAGTGCCTGGCCGTTCACCTGCGCCAGCGCGGCCACGGCTTTCAGTGCGGCGTCTTCGGCGCCTTGTGCGGCGGCCGGTCGGGGGCATGCGGCCGCCAGGGCCGCGGTGGCCAGCAAGGCAAACAAGGGCTTCATCGATCGGTCTCCGGTTCAGCTTGCGGCCGCTGCGGGTGGGTGGTTCGCTGCGGGTGCGGCAGCGGCGCGGCGCATCCCCGCCAGGAAAGCCAGCGCGCCCACGTTCATCAGCAGCGCATACACCACGCTCGGCACGCTCATCGTCGGCGTGCGCAGCAGCTCCACAGTGACGTAGATGCCGAGCGCGGCGTTCTGCAATCCGCATTCGGTGGTGATGGCCACGCGGTCGCGCCGCGCCAGGCCAGCGGCGCCGCTGCTGAACCAGGCCGCCGCCAGCACGGCCGCGTTGAGCATCACGCACGCCGGCCCCAGGCTCGGCAGGTGCGCAAGCAGCACGTCGCGCTGCGTCCAGAAGGTGGCCAGCACGATCAGCACGAACAGCGCCGTGGCCACGCGGCCGGCCGCGGGCTCGATGCGCTGCACCGTCCGTGGTGCCCAGGCGCGCAGCGCCATGCCGGCGAGCACCGGCACGGTGGTGAGCACGAAGATGCGGCGCACGGCAGTGGCCAGCGGCAGCTCGATCGGCAGCCTGCTCGCGGCCAGCGTCTGCAGCGCCAGGTCGAGCACCAGCGGCAGGCTCGCCATCGCAGCGACGCTGCTGATCGCGGTGAGCGCGATCGACAGTGCCACATCGCCGCGCGCCAGGTGCGTGAGCAGGCCCGAGCTCACGCCGCCCGGGCAGGCCGCCAGCACCATCAACCCCACCGCCATCGTCGGCTCGAGCCCGCTGCTGCGCGCCACCGCAAAGCCGATCAGCGGCAGCAGCACCAGCTGGCCCGCCAGCCCGACGGCGAGCGCGCGCGGGCGTCGCAGCACGGCGCGAAAGTCGGCCACGCGCAGCGTGAGGCCGAGGTAGCACATGATGAAAGCGAGCGCGAGCGGCAGCGCGGCGCCGACCACGGCCTGGTTCACAGCAGGATCCCCGCCGCCAGCAGCAGTCCGAGCAATGCACTGGCCTTGGCGCTCGCCGCGAGCTGCAGGTTCAGCCACGGCCCGGGCGGGCGTGCGCCGAGCCGCCGCATCAGCTGCACGGCGATGGGCAACACCAGCAGCGCGAGCAGCGCGCCGGGCCGCCCGCGCGCCGCCATCACGATCACCACCAGCGCCGGCAGCCCCATCAGCAGCGCATACACCGCGCGCGAGCGTTCTCGGCCCAGGCGTGCCACCAGCGTGCGGCGGCCGCTGGCCAGGTCGTCTTCCAGGTCGCGGTAGTTGTTGACGAGCAGCACGCCGGCGGCAGGCAACCCGAGCGCCAGGCCACCCAGCAGTGCGTCGGCCGACGGCACGCCGGCCTGCAGCCAATGGCTGCCGGCCACCGCCACCAGGCCAAAGAACACCAGCACGAAGACCTCGCCCCACGCGGTGTGTGAGATCGGCCGCGGCCCGCCGGAGTAGCCATAGCCGGCGGCCAGCGAGGCGAGGCCGATCGCGAGGATCGGCCAGCCGCCCACGTCGACCAGATAGACGCCGAGCGCGAGCGCAGCGGCAAAGCAGGCCACGCTCGCGCGCTCCATCGTCGACGGTCGCACCCAACCGGCCGCGGTGACGCGCAGCGGGCCGATGCGCGCTGCGCCGTCGGTGCCGCGCTTGAAGTCGGACACGTCGTTGTGCAGGTTGGTGCCGATCTGGATCAGCAGCGCGCAGGCCAGCGCGGCGACGAAGGCGCCGAGCCGCAGCGCGCTGCCGTCGGCCCAGGCGATGGCCGAGCCGAGCAGCACCGGCGTGACCGCCAGACTCAGCGTGCGTGGCCGGATCGCCGCGATGCCGATGCGCCAGGGCGCCGGCGCGGCCACCGGCAGGCCCGGGCTGGCCGGCTCGGTCTTCATGCTCGCACCCCTTCGTGCAGACAGGCGATGCCGAACGACAGGTTGGTCCAGCGCACCTGCGTGAAGCCGGCCTCGCGCAGCATCGCCGCAAAGCCGGGCTGGTCCGGAAAGCGGCGGATCGATTCGACAAGATAGCGGTAGGCATCGGTCTGCCCTGCCACTGCGGCGCCGAGCGCCGGGATGACCCAGCGCGAATAGAGGTCGTACATCGGCGCCAGCCAGGCGGCCGGGCGCGAGAACTCCAGGCACACCATGCGCGCGCCGGGCTTGAGTACGCGGTGGATCTCGGCCAACGCGGCCATCGGCCGCGTGGTGTTGCGCAGCCCGAACGAGACCACGAGCAGATCCACACTCGAATCGGGCAGCGGCAGCGCCTCGGCCTCGCCCTCGAGCCAGCGCACCGCGGCCATGCCGCGGCGGGCGGCGCCGGCGTGCATCATCTGTGCACTCGGGTCCACCACGGTCACCTCGCGGCCCGTTGCGGCGAGCAGGCGGGCCACGTCGCCGGTGCCGCCGGCGAGGTCGACCACCTTGCCTTGCACACCGGCCACCTGCCGCACGAGGGTGCGTTTCCACAAGCGGTGGATGCCCAGGCTCATCAGGTCGTTCATCAGGTCGTAGCGCGGCGCCACGGCGTCGAACACGCGGCGGATGCGCGCGCGCCGCTCGTCGGGCGACACGGCCGCCGCGCCGAAGCTGTGGTCCAGAGCAGGGCCGTCGCGCATGGTCAGGCGCGCAAGATCTTCACGGCCGCATCGAGCTGCTCGCGCGTCATCAGTCCGAGGCGCATCGCCGCCAGCTCGCCGTGGCGGTGGATCGCGAGGGTGAACGGCAGCCCGGCCTTGGCATTGCCGAGCGCGCGCATCAGGTCGATGCCGCCTTCGCGCGCCAGCAGTACGGTGTAGTCCATCTCGTAGGCGCGTGCGAAGTCGCGCACGGCTTCGGCGTCGTTCTCGATCGCGATGCCGACCACCTGCACGTCGCCGTGGCGGTGGGCAAGCGCCACCAGCTCCGGAATCTCCACCTTGCACGGCCCGCACCAGCGGGCCCAGAAGTTGACGATCAGCGGCCGGCTCTGCGGGCGCGGCAGTTGCGTGCGCTGGCCATCGAGCGCGATCAGCGGCGCGGCGAACAACGCGTCGGCGCTGGTGCGGCCGGACTCGGGCAGCGTGAGGCCCGCGGGCAGCGCCGCGTGTGCCTGCAACGGCGAGCCGCCCAGCAACGCGAGCGCGGCGCCGAACACGCGGCGCTTCACGGCAGGTCCCCGCGGCGAAAGACCACGAAGCCGAGCGCGGCCGCGGCGAGGCCGAGCGCGGTGGGGTAGGCCAGCGCGAAGGCCTTGTAGCCGGTGGCGCCGAACAGGTCGAGGATCACGTAGGCCGAGGGGCCGAGCACGATCAGCTGCGGGTCGAACAGCGCGAGCGCTGCGGTGCGAAACACCTGCAGTGGGTTGATCAGCGCCAGCGTCACCGCGGTCTCGGGTGCGACCTTGCCCTGGATCATCACGCCGAGCAGGATCAGGTCGAGAAACAGCAGCAGCACCAGCCACAGCAGAAAGGCGCTGCCCTGCGCCACGTCGGTCGAACGGGCGAGCGCCGAGATCAGCATGCCCAGGCCGAGGAAGCAGGCGCACATCACCGCCAGCAGCGCGGTGTAGTAACCGAAGATGCCCCACGGCACCGCGATGCCGCGCACCAGCGCGATCACCACCGCGAGCGCCATCGCGCCGAACACCGGCGCAAAGATCACCAGGTAGCGGCCCAGCGTGCGGCCCCAGAACCAGCCGGAGAGCGACACCGGCAGCGACAGCAGGTATTCGTAGACGCCGGCCTCGCGGTCGCCGGCCACCGAGCGCACGGTGGTCAGCAGCACGAAGATCGGCAGGATCGCCATCGTGAGCTGGATGTAGGTGACGAGCAGGCGCGACAGCCCGATGAAGCCGAGCACGCGCGATTCGGTGAGGCCGAACAGGAACAGCAACGCGACGATGCCGCCGAACACCAGCGTATAGACCGCGAACCAGCGCGCGCGCAGCGATTCGGCGATGTCCAGCCGTGCCGACAGCCACAGACTTGTCATGACTGCCCCTCGGCCCGCAACAGCGTGGTCAACTGCGCGTGCTTGCCCGGCAGGCAGTTGGCCGGCCAGGTCGCAGCGGCCTGGCGCGCCATGGTGGGGAAGTCTGCGCTGCCGGCCACGGCCTGCGCATGCGCCGCGAGGTCGTAGCCCATCGGCGAGCGCGGGCCCGGCGCGTAGTGGGCCTGCGTGGCGTCGAGCCAGCGTTCGCCCTTGGCGGCAAAGTCGGCCACCCACAGCCGCGTGGCCGGCTCGGCGAGCCAGGGGTGCTGCTTGATCTTCTCGGCGCACCAGGTCACGGCGCAACCGATGTCGTCGAACTTGAACGCACTGCGCTGTGGGCCGCCCCGCACCTCGGCGGCGAAGCGCCGATCGGAGATCACCATCGCACAGCGCGTGCAGGTGTCGCGGTCCCACTTGATCGGCAGCATGCCGTCGGGCCAGTTGCCGGCGTCGTCGGCGCAGGCGACGAGCAGCACACCGGCCACCGGGGTGAGCAGCGCACTGCAGGCGAGCACGGCGCGGCGCCTCACTGGACGACCCTGCGCGCGGGTGCGCTCAGGCATGAGCGCTTCGGAGCGGCCGTGCGCGCTCATGGAGCCTCCTCCAGCGAGACATGCTTCACCGCCGACACATAGCGCGACACCGTGCCAAGGAAGCGCAAGCGGTCGGGTGCGGCGACTTCGCCTTCCCACTCGGTCTGGGCGTCGTCGATCGGGCGGAAGTTCCACAACGCCAGCGCCTTGGCCAGCGCCGGCTCGTTGGGGCGGCAGACGATGCGCCCGGCGCAGGCCGCGCCGATACCCGCCTGCTCGGCGAGGCGGTCGTCGAGCACGACCTTGCCGAGATCGAGCTCGATCACGCGGTTCACCAGCGCCGAGACCTCGTTGATGCGGTGGCTCGAGATCAGCATGGTGGTGCGCGCGGCGCGCTCGGCGAGCAGCTCGAAGAAGATCTTGCGCGCGGCGGGGTCGAGGTTGGCGGCCGGCTCGTCCATCACCAGCACGTCGGCGTCGCGGCCGAGCGCGATGGCGATCAGCAGCTTCTGCTTCATGCCGCCGGACAGCTTGACGAAGGGTCGCGACAGGATCGGTGCCACGTCGAGGCCGAGCCGCCCGGCGAGGTGGTGCACGCGTTCGCGCGGCGTGCCGCACAGCGCGGCAGAGAAATCGATCAGCGTGCCCACCGGCATCTTGAGCGGCGGCGGCAGCTGCGGCACGAAGCCCACGTGGCCGAGCACCTCGGTGCGCCTGTGCCGCGGCTCGATCCCCGCGATCGTCACCGTGCCGTCGTGGGTGTACTCGCCGAGCAGGCAGCGGATCAGCGTGGTCTTGCCGGCACCGTTGCTGCCGATCAGCGCCACGCGCTCGCCGGCAACGATGTCGAGATCGATGCCGTCGAGCACGCGGCTGCGGCGAAAGGTCTTGGCCAGGGCCTGGATGCGGATCATCGTGCGGCCCTACAGCAATTTGCTCAGACCCTTGACGTCGAAGGTCAGCGAGCCGGTGGGGCACTGGTCCACGCACAGGCCGCAGCGGGTGCAGTCGGGGCCGAGCGGCACATCCACGTCGGCCGCGCGGCCCTTGATCACCGTTTCGAGCACATGCGGCACCAGGCACACCTTGCGGCAGTCGCCTTCGTGCAGGCAGGCGTTCAGGTTGTACTTCACGCGCACCGGCGAGAAGATGCCCACCACGCCGTAGGTCAGCCCGATCGGGCAGGCATAGCGGCACCAGGCGCGGCGGCTGATCACCACCTCGAACAGCAGCAACGCCGCCACCCACAGCAGCGCCAGGCCGGGCCCGTAGATCAGCGCGCGCGACACGATGCCGGTGGGTGAGATCGCCTCGAACACGGTGTAGCCGGTGCCCAGTGCCGCGCCGGCGAACGCCAGCCAGAACACCACGCGCAGGCCGCGGTTCATGTGCTGGTCGGACACCAGCTTCTTGGCGGCCAGCCGCAGGTGCAGCTTCTCGGCCCACTCCGACAGCAGGTGGTACGGGCACACCCACGAGCAGAACGTGCGGCCGCCCAGCAGCATCCAGAAGGTGGCCACCGTGAGCGTGCCGATCACCAGGTTGGTGATGATGTGCTTGTGCGCCAGCATCACCTGCAGCGCCGAGTTCAGGTCGATCAGGTGAAAGCCGATGAAGCGCGACGCGGTGAGCGCGCCCTCGAGGATCTGGATGTCGAGCGCGTACGACAGCGTGAACAGCAGGTTGGCGGCGATCAGAACCGCCCAGCGGCGATTGCGCCACTTGTGGCCGCGCGGCACGGCGTGCGCGGCCTCGATGGCGGCGCGCACCTCGGCCTTCGGGCGCGCGCGCTTGATCTCGTGCAGCCGGATCGCATGCTCGGTCACCGCCGCCGGCTTGGTCGGCTCGCGGCCCAGCAGCAGACCGACCTGCTCGACGAAGCGCTGGCGGTGCACCGTGTTGGCGGGCACGCCGGAGGCAGCGCCGGCGGCGGCGTTGATCTCGGCGCCGCTCATGTCTGCCCCTTGCCGAGCCAGGTGCCGCGCGCCTCGATCGTGATGCAGCTCGGCTCCACCGGGCACACCATCTCGCATACGCCACAGCCAACGCAGGGCTCGTGCACCACCGGCTGGCGACGCACGCTGCCGTCGGCGGCGGTGAAGGTGTCGATCGAGATCGCGTCCTGCACCGGACACTCACGCACGCACAGGTCGCATTCCTTCAGGTCGTAGGGGTGCGCGGCCAGCTTGATCGGCTTCCAGCGGTCGACCTCCATGAAGCGCATGCGGCCGTCGAAATCGGCGCCGCGCGCGGCGCCCTTGAAGCCCTTGCCCTGCACGGCCAGGCAACTTTCCGGCCGCGTCAGCCGGGCCACGCCGAAGCGCTCCTTCAGGTTCAGCGTCGGCTCGGTGTCCTTGGCCTTGGCCTTCAGCACCGGCTTGGTGGCGAGGCCGGCGCCCGCGCGCTGAGTCAGGAAGGCCGGTTTCTGATAGACCAGCGCGCCGGTGGGGCAGGCCAGGATGCACTGCACCGCGTCGCACGAGAAGTCGCATGCCTGCTCGCGGGGATCGATGTACGGCACGCCGACGCCGAAGCCGTCGACCAGATCGGCCAGCTTGATGGCCTGTACCGGGCACACCTGCACGCACTGGCCGCACTTGATGCAGGAGGACAGGAAGTCCTTCTCGTCGAGTGCGCCGGGCGGCCGCAGCCGCTTGCGGCGTGCATAGGCCAGCGGCAGATAGCCCGACAATGCAGCGCCGAACACGCCACCGGCCAGCAGCAACGTGCGCAGCGCGCGCCGACGCTCCTGCCGCGTCATGCGGCGCTTAGGCTGGCGCGCGGGCTGTGCGGCCGGCGCCGGAGTGGGTTCTGGTGGGGGTGCCGATTCGCTCATCTAGCGCCCCACGATGGCAGCGATGCCGAGTGGACGCCGCGGATCCGGCTTCGCCGGGCCGCTGGCGGCGCTCCCTTGAGGGGGAGGCGGCCGTGAGGTCGCTGCGGGGGCGGGCCTCGCAAACCGGGGCTGCTCGTCCTTCAGCGTCAGCTCGGGCGACGAGAACGGCGCCAGTCGTTCGAGGAAGTCGAGCAGCTCGAGCACCGGCGCGGTTTTGAAGAAACGTGCCTGCGGCTGCTCGATCCAGATGCGGTCGGCATACGCGTACAGCTCGTAGGGCGTGTCGCCGCGGCCGTCGGCGTTGCGGTCGAAGCCGGCGTAGTCGTCCCAGTAGTTGCCGTGCCACTCGTTGAGGCCGGCCTTGCCGCGTCCGGCCTGCACCACGTGGGTGAGGTTGCCCTCGAACACGTTGTCGGTGACGACGTTGCCGCCGAGCTCGCTGGTCAGCTGCATCGCGATGCCGTTGTAGGCGAAGCGGTTGTGGCGGATCCAGATCTTGCTGTCGGGTTGAAAGGGGGAGAGGTCCGAGCCGATGCCGACGGCGCAGTAGACGATCTCGTTGTCCTCGATCACCGTGTTGCTGGCTTCCTTGAAGCCCACCGCCATGCCGGTGGCACCGGTGGCATGCGAGATCAGGTTTCGCCTGACCGTGCCGCCCTCGGTGTACATGAAGTACACACCGACCGCGTTGTCGATGAAGCGGTTGTCCTCGACCTGGTTGTGATTGGCGAACATGAAATGGATCGAATAGCGGCTGCGCCGGCCGACGTTGCGTCGAAAGATGTTGTCGTTGGAGTACCACGCCACCATATCGCGCGAGTCGACGATCGAATTGACTTCTATCAAGTTGCGGTGGCTGTACCAGAGGCGCAGGCCGTCGCCGCGCACGCCGATCGGCAGGGGTTTCGAACGCACCGAGCTGCCGGCGATCACGTTGTCGTTCGATTGCTTGAGGTCGATGCCGAACAGGCAGTTGTCGATGACCAGGTGTTCGATTCGGTTGCGGTGGCCGCGCACGTCGAGACAGGCGTCGTCGGTGTCGTGCGAGTCGCCCGAGCCGGTGAGATGCAGGCCGCGCAGCGTGGCGCCATTGGTCTGCAGAGAGAACACGGTGCCCTTGTCGCCGGCGTCGATGGTGACCGCGTCGCCGCCGTCGATGGTGAGCGGCTTGTCGAGCAGCACCGGGCCGGCATAGGCGCCCGGCGGCGGGCGCAGCAGCGAGCCCGCGGGCGCCGCGTCGACCAGGGCCTGGAACGGCTTGAGTCCGTGCACGCGTGCGTGCCGCTGGTAAAGCGGGAATGTCGGCTTCGGCCGGTCGACGCCGACGCGCGGCGCATCGGCGCCGTGGCTGCCGGCGCTGGCCGCTAGCGGCTCGCGGGTTTCGTCGTCCGGTGCGGTCGTGCGCGCCGCCAGCAGCGACGAAGCGAGCAGCAGGCCGATCGGCCACAGCGTGGGCCAGCGCTGCATGCGATCACCTCGCCGGCTGCGCGGACGATTCGCGCAGGTCGCGGCGCCGCATCAGCAGCGCCAGCATCAGGCAGACGAACACCACCAGCAGCAGCGCGTAGCCCCAGTACGGGTACGAGTAGGTGGAGAACTGCGCCACCTTGCCCTCGCCGAATACGGTGGGCATGAACGGCTTGACGGTGAAGGCGCCCCACGGGTGCAGGTTGTGGCCGAAGAACCAGAGCCAGCCGGCGTAGGTGATCAGGAACCACAGCGGCAGCAGCGCCGGCACCAGCGCCAGCAGCAACTCGAAGCCACGGACGCGCGCCACGCCCCACACCACCCCAGCCATCGCGACGATCAGGCCGGCGACCGTGAGCTGCGTGGCCAGCACCACGTTGTGGCCCCAGCCGGCGATCTTGTCGGGCTCCTTGAAGAAGGTGCCGGCTTCGCTGACGTAGCTGGCCACATGGCTGGCCAGGTGGCCGAGCACGAACTGGTCGACGATCGCCCAGGCGCCGACGGCCGCGAAGCCGATCGACAGCACCGCCAGCCGCAGCTTGCGCTGGGTGATGGCAAAGCCGATCAGCATCACCGCGAAGAAACCGAAGAAGAACTTGGCCATCGGCTTTTCCACCGGCGCGCCAGTGGAGATCGGGAACATGCCGACGTAGTGGTTGATGGTGTTCATCTCGTGGACGCAGTCAAGCCCCTGTGCGCCCTTGTTGACGTCCTTCTTGGCGTCGGTGATGGGGTTGTAGCGTTCGCTGTCGGCGCCCATGTCGGCCTGCATGGTCTCCTGCGCCATCCGCGAGCCGCTGCCGGCGACGCGGCAGCCGTTCTGCACGCTGTCGAAATGGAAGTGGATGCGGATGCCGTCGGGAAACGCGTCCTTCGGGTAGTTGGGCGCCGTCAGCGACACCCACCAGATCGGTGCGAAGTACGCCGCCACCATCGCCACCAGGGCGATCAGCGTCAGAGCGGTGATGAGTCCGCCCGATCGGGTGCGTGTGTTCATGTCGGGCCGCGTCCTACTTCTTCGCCGGCTTGGCCGGCGCGGCGGCGGTCTTGGCCGGTGCGGCCTTGCACATCGAACCCGACATCACCAGACTCGACTGGTACGCCGAGATCGCCACCAGCTGGTCGTTGCTGTAGGGCTTGATCACCTTCACCATGTCGGGGTTGGCGTTGCGCCGCTTGCCGTCGCGGATCTCGGTCATCTGGCGCAGCAGGTAGGCGTAGTGCTGGCCGGCGATCACCGGGTAGAACTTGGCGCCGTCGCCCTGGCCGTTCTTGCCGTGGCACTCGAGGCACTGCTTCTCGTACAGGTCCTTGCCCTTGGCGATCTGGTCGGCGGCATCCTTGCCGTCGTACTTGCCGTGGTCGGCGGGGATGCACAGGCTCTGGATGTAGGCCGACACGTTGGCCAGTTCCTGCGCGTCGGTGAGCTCCTTGGCAAACGGGTACATCGTCGGGTTGTCGCGCAGCCCGCCGCGGATGTCGGCCATCTGCTTGATCAGCACGGTGGCGTGCTGGCCGGCGAGCTGCGGGAAGGTGCCGTCGGAGCGGCCGGCGCCCGAGGGCAGGTGGCAGGCACCGCACACCTCGTAGCCTTCCTTGCCGGCCTTGGCGTCGCCCTTCAGCTTGAGCGCCTCGATCTTCTCGCCCTCCTGGGCGTTCCACTTGTAGTCCTTCGATTCGATGCCGGCCTGCTTGGCGCCCGGCGGGCCGGCGGCGATCACGAGGGCGGGGGCGAGTGCCAGCGACAACGCCAGCGCGAGGGTGGATTTCATGTCTACAGCTCCGTGCGGTTAGGGGTGCGAATCACTGCGCGTCACTTCAGCGCGGCGATGTACGTGGCGAGCGCCTTGATCTCGGCGTCGGACACCAGGTGCATCACGCCCTTCATCGCGGCGCTGTTGCCGTTGGCGCGTGCGCCGCTCTTGATGTCGAGCATCTGGCGCTCGATGTACTTGGCGTTCTGCCCGGCGATCTTGGGGTACTCGGGCGTCAGCGGTTTCTTGCCGTCCTTGCCGTGGCAGGCCACGCAGGTCTTCTCGGCATACAGCTTGGCGCCGTCGGCCTGAGCGTGCGCCGCGCCGCAGGCCAGTGCGGCCAGCGTTGCAGCGAGAAACATCGTCGTCTTCATGGATTCAGCTCTCCAAGTGAGCCGGGGGTCGACGAATCGGCCCCCGGCGGTGGGTTCAATACGGAGGAAGCGTCACTTCACCTTCTTGGCGCCGTTCTGTTCGAGGAAGGTCTTGGCGCGCAGGCCGAGGTCGGCTGTCTTGACCTGGTACTGCCAGACCTGCTCGGCCCAGAGGTTGGCCTGCTCCCAGTCCTTCTTCGCCGCGGCGGCCTCGTGCTTGGCCTTGGCGTCCTTGGTCTTGCCGAGCTGGTCGAACGCGTCGTCGACCATCGCCACGACTTCGGGGAAGTCCTTGTAGTTGACGCTGGTGATGTAGGCCACCACCGAGTCGATCACCGCCTGCGTGTCGGCCACCTTCTTGACGGTCGCCTTGTAGTCGGCCTCGGTGTAGCTCTGCGTCGCGAGCGTGGTCTTGGTCGGCTTCCAGCCCTTGGGCTTGACCAGCAGGTAGCCCTGCATCTCGAGGTGCAGCGCCGAGCAGAACTCGGTGCAGTAGTACGGGTAGACGCCTTCCTTGTCGGCCTTGAACTTCACGGCCACCGTCTTGCCCGGCTCGACCGACGCGTGCGTGTTGAAGGTGGAGACCGTGAAGCCGTGGGTCTCGTCCTGCGCGCGCTCCAGGTTGGTCAGGTAGATCGTCACCTCGTCGCCGACGTCGACCTCGATCGTCTCGGGCGTGATGTGCGAGCGGATCAGCGTGGCGTACACGTCGACCTTGTTGCCCTTCTTGACGATGCGTTCCTCGCCGGCCTTGGCCGCGCCGGGATGCGGCTCATCGGTGCGGCTGTCGGTGCCGACCTTGTAGCGCACGGCAGGCTTCAACTTCTTGGCGTCGATCGCCACCGCATAGTGCGGCTCACCCAGCGGCAGCGGCATGTCGTACAGCAGCTGCATCTTGTCGTTGCTGATGTCGATCAGCTGGTGGTTCTGCGGATGCAGCGGACCCACCGGCACGAAGCGGTCGATCGCCAGCTTGTTGAGCGCCACCAGGTACTTGCCGCCGGGCTTGGTGGAGTCGCCCTCCATCGTCATCAGGTGGCCGATGTTGTAGTGCACGCTGATCTTGTCGAGCACCTTGCCTTCGCAGAAATTCCACTTCGCCACCTGCGAGTCGACGTACAGCGACGTATAGGCCACACACGGCTTGCTGTCGTACTGCGTGTGCAGCGGGCCGAGGCCGAGCGCGACCTGCGTGTGCAGCGCGTCCTTCATCGCGATCACCGGGATGCCGTACGGGTCCTTCGACTCGAACTTGCCGGCCTTGATGGCCTCCTGGATCTTCTCGAAGCTGTACACAGACACGTGCGTGTCGAGCTTGCCGGCGACCACCATGAACTTGCCGTCGGGCGTGACGTCCACGCCATGCGGGCTCTTCGGCTCCGGAATGAGGAACAGCACGCCTTCCTTGACGGCCGTGTCCATCATCAGCACGTCGTGGCCGTTGATCTTCTTGGCCTTGCCGGCGGCCACCAGTTCGGCGGCCTTCTTCCAGTTGACGACGTGCAGGTAGTCGGTGTCCTTGGCCGAGCAGCCGGCCTCGTAGGGCGGGCGGCCCTTCTCGATGCCACCGACGTAGCGCTCGGAGCAGAACGAGTTGGTGAAGCTCCAGCCGTCGGAAGGACCCTTGCCGAAGTCGGACAGGTCCTGCGAGTACGGCGGCAGCTCGAGCGAGAAGCTCTTGGCCGTGTCGATGCGGCCGGCCTTGCGGTCGAACTTCCAGTAGGTCACGCCGCCGCGGTACTTCTCGTTGAACTCCTCGAGCGGATAGAACTTCTTGTTCTCCAGCGGCGCGGCATACTGCGCGGCCTCGATGATGTAGTCGGTGTTCGGGCTGACGAAGGCACCGCCGTGCTCGCTCTTGAAGATCGGGTTGACGACGATCTGCTTGGTCTCGAAGTCGCGCAGGTCGATCACCGCCAGCCGCGGGTTGGCCTTGTCGTTGATGAACAGGAACTGGCCGTCGTACTCGCCGTTGGTCTCGCTGATCGCCGGATGGTGCGTGTCGCCCCAGGTGATGTCCTTGCCGTCGATGCGGCCCTGCTTGAGCACGTTCTTCGAGCTCTCGTCGAAGCCGTAGCCCTGCCACGGCTCGGGCGTGAAGACCGCGATGTACTTCAGGATGCGCATCGAGGGCACCCCGTAGACGATGATCTGCCCCGACTGGCCGCCGGAGCTGAAGGTGACGAACTCGTCGCGTTTGCCGGTGGGCACGTAAGTCTTGGCCGCGGCCAGCAGGTCCTGCTGGCTGAGGCCCCGGTTCTTCAACACGTCCTGCAGCGTGTCTGCCGAACGCACCGCTGTGCCCGCGAGGCCCATGCCGGCGACCATCAGGGTCGCCGCGACCTTGCCGATTCTCTTCATTCGATGTTCTCCTGCTGTTGCTGTGGCCCGTTCCAGGCCGACCGGAGAACGCATGTCGCGAGACGCATGCGGCCTGTCGGTCGGCTGCTGCGGCCATTCTCAGAATCGGCAATCGCGGCCGACATGAACTAGATTAGGTTTGGCCCGCGCGGCAGCGCGGCGCCACTTCGGGTTGCGCGATCGCAACCGGCGTTGTCGCCGTTGCGCGTCTGCGCCGCCACGCCGCTAGGGCGTGACTTCGATGCCACCCTTCATCTCGGGATGCGGGCCGCAGGTGTACGGGTAGCTGCCGGGCTTGTGAAACGTGCGTTGCCACGATTCGCCCGGGAACAGGCGTTCGGACTCGAGTCCGTCCGGGCCCAGGAACTGCACCGAGTGCGTGGTGCGCTTCTCGCTGTTGGTCCAGCGCACGGTGGTGCCGGCCTTGATGGTCAGCACCTGCGGCATGAACTTGTAGTCGCGGATGTCAACGACCACCATGTCGGCCGCGGCGGCCGGCTGCGCGATGACCACGAACACGCAGACGGCCAGGCCGTAGCGCAGGGACTGCCGTCGATCGATCATGCGTGACTGCCGAGCAAAGAAATTGGACGGAGACTGGTTGCCCTCCGTCCGTCAACCCGCCTTATTGCTGCGGGATCTTCCAAATTCACTCCGTATTCATTGCTTGGCGGCGTTGATGTCGGCCTTGGCGTCGATGCCGAGCGTGTAGCCGAGCGACACATGGTGGAAGCGACCGATGGTGTGGTCGTCGTGGATCGCGAAGCCGAAGTTGTAGGTCTTGCCCGACGCCAGGTTGATGTCGCCCTCGCCGCCGCCCGCGAGCTTGCGCGTGAACACCACGGTCCAGTCACCGCCCTTGTTCTCGCCCTTCGCATCGACGAGCAGCTTGCCGCCTTCCATCACGCGCTTGTCGGCCACGTAGCCGTCATGCTTGCCACCCTTGCTGGTCCACTGCATCAGGTCGTAGAACTTTCCGCCGGCGAGGCTGCCGTCGACGACGTACTTGGTCTTCTTGTCGTCCTTGGCGTCGGGCATCGTGCGCGCGTCCTGGTGGCAGGTTTCCCAGCAGCCGGACAGCTCGGCGCCGGGGACCTTGTTGTCCTCGAGCATGAACGCGAGCTTGACGGGGTTGTCCTTGTCCATCTTCTCGGCGCCACCGGCGGGCTGCTTCCAGCTGAAGCGCAGGTACAGGTTGGCACCGTCGTTGGCCGCCTGCACCTGGACCGGAATCGAGCCGGCCTTGCCGGCAATCACCTTGGGCTCGAGCTTCTGGCCGGTGGCCATCTTCTTGCCCATGTCGGCCGTTTCGGCGTGATGGCAGCTGGCGCAGGTCTCGCCCTTCTTCATCGCCCGCGCGCCGCCGTGCTCGGTGCCCTTGCGGGTCCACTCGGTCGGCGATGCGCCGGGATAGAAGACCGTGATCGACTTCGCCGGCACCTTGCTCCAGTCGGGCGCGGCACCGAAAGCCGAGCCCGACACGGCAAGTGCGGCGAGCGCCAGGATGTGCGTTTTGTTCATGTGACTCTCCGTGTACTTCGTGTTAGGGCGGCCGCAGGCCACTGCCGGGGCAACGTCAATCCTCTTCCTTCATGCCCTGCGGCTTGTGGTGTGCGATGCCCTTGTGGCAATCGATGCAGGTCTCGTTGTTCTTCACCGCCAGCTCGTGCGAGCGCTTGGCGCGGGGTTTCTGCTTCTCGCTGTCCATGCTGGCCAGCGTGTGGCAGTTGCGGCACTCGAGCGACTGATTGGCCTTCATGCGCGCCCATTCGTGCTCGGCCAGCGACAGGCGCTTGGCCTCGAACTTCTCGCGCGTGTCGATGGTGCCCATCAGCTTGCCGTACAGCTCGCGCGTGGCCTGGATCTTGCGCATCATCTTGGGCCCCCACTCCCGCGGCACGTGGCAGTCGGGGCAGGTGGCACGCACGCCGGTGCGGTTGGTGTAGTGGATGGTCTTCTGGTACTCCATGTAGACGTTCTTCTGCATCTCGTGGCAGCCGATGCAGAAGGTCTCGGTGTTGGTGGCCTCGACCACCGTGTGGAAGCCGCCCCAGAAGAGCACGCCCAGCACGATGCCGACCAGCGTCAGCGACAGCACCGACCACTTGGCCGATGGCGAACGCAGCCGCCGAAGGAACCCTCTTGATTCAGTGTTGTTCATGCTTCGTTCCGAGAAGGACCGCGGTGCCATCAAGCGACCGCCGCGGATCCGGCTCCGCCGGTCCGCCAGCGGCGCCCCCTGGGGGGAGGCGCCGAAGGCGCTCCGGGGGGGACGTCAATAAATGTCGTGCTGCGTATTCCAGACGTTGAACTTGCCGGTCGGCGTGACCATCTTCGGGTCGGTGATCACCTTCTTCAGCTTGAGCGTCTTGTCGTCGTAGATCACGATCGCCGACTGGTCGGTCTTGCCGCCCCACAGCGAGATCCAGACCTCGCTGCCGTCCTGGCTGAACTCGGGGTGCACCGCGCGGCGCAGCGCCTTGGTCTGCGGCAGGCCGCTGTCCTTGGCGACGTCGAGCTTGACCGGGGCCTTGTTCAGATCGGCCAGGCTGTACACGTACACCGACTCGGCGTTCTCGCGCTCCGGGTTCATCGGCAGATCGGCCCAGAGGTTCTTGCTCTTCGGGTGCGTCTTGACGAACAGGTTGCCCGCGCCCGGCATCTTGAGCTCCTGCACCACCTTCCAGTTGTGCTGCTTGTACTTCGCGTCGGCGGGCTTGTCCGAGGCGGTCGAGATGAGCGACACAGCGGCGCCGCCCAGGTGACCCGTGGCCCACACCGGACCGAATTGCGGATGCATGAAGTTGGCGCCGCGGCCCGGGTGCGGGATCTTCGCGGTGTCGATCAGCGCGGCCAGCTTGCCGGTCTTGGTATCGACCGCGGCGACCTTGTTCGACGCGTTGGCCGCGACCATGAAGTAGCGCTTGCTCGCGTCCCAGCCACCGTCGTGCAGGAACTTGGCCGACTCGATGGTGGTCGTCTTCAGATTCTTGATGTCGCTGTAGTCGACCAGCAGGATCTGCCCGGTCTCCTTGATGTTGACCACCCACTCGGGCTTGATCTGCGACGACACGATCGAGGCCACCCGCGGCTCGGGGTGGTATTCGCCGTCGACCGTCATGCCGCGCGTGGAGACGATCTTCAGCGGCTTGAGCGTGTCGCCTTCCATGATTGAGTACTGCGGCGGCCAGTAGGTGCCGCCGATCAGGTACTTGTCTTCGTAGCCCTTGAACTTGCTGGTGTCCACCGAGCGGGCGTCGGAGCCCATGCGGATCGTCGCCACCGTGGTCGGCTCGGCGAACCACATGTCGATCAGCGTCACCAGGCCGTCGCGGCCCACGGTGTAGACATAGCGGCCCGACGCCGACAGGCGCGAGATGTGCACCGCGTAGCCGGTCTTCAGGATCTTCCAGATCTGCTTGGTGTCACCGTCGATCAGCGCCAGTTCGCCGGCGTCGCGAAGCGTGACGGCGAACACGTTCTTCAGGTTGATCTTGTTCTGCTGCGATTTCGGCCGCTGGTCGACCGGGATGATCAGCTTCCAGCTGGCTTCCATGTCCTTCAGGCTGAACTCGGGCGGCACGTCCGGCTTCTGCTGGATGTAGCGCGCCATGATGTCGATCTCCTCCTTGGAGAGGATGTCGTCGTAGTTCACCATGCCGCCCTCGGTGCCGAGGGAGATGATTTTCTCCAGCCGCGGCGTGCCGAGCTTGAGCGTGCCGCCTTCCTGCGTGCTGCCGTCGGCCAGCTTCTTGGTCCAGTGCGGCTCGAGGTTCTTGCCGGTGGCGCCCTTGCGCAGCACGCCGTGGCAGCCGGCGCAGCGCTCGAAATAGATCTTCTTGCCGGTCTCGATCTCGGCCGCGGTCATGGCTGGTGCGGCGGCGGGCGCGGCTTGCTGAGCCTGCGCGCCGACTGCCAGCAAGGTGGCAATGGCGGCGGCGAGCCGGTGCGGTGTAGAGGTCCTCATGACAAGCACTCCGTTGTTCGTATTGCGCGCGCGGCGCGATCGCTGCAGCGTGAACACCACTCGCGAACGGGTCGCGGTGGACACGACCGAGGGCTGCAGATCCTCGTATCGGGCGTCGCTATGGTCGACATCGCATGCTGGCCCGTCCTTGAACTGGTTCAAGGAAGGCCACGCCGTCGGATTTCCACAATGCAGGCGGACTCAATCGAACGAGGAGAGCCGTGCCATGAGCGCGCTCGATGAACCGTTGCGCTTCGACGCGCGATCGCTGCTGGCCGCTGGTGCGCCGGCCAAGGTGACGCTGGTGGGCGCCGGCCCGGGTGATCCGGAATTGCTGACGATCAAGGCGGCCAATGCGCTGCGCGCCGCGCAAGTGGTGCTGCACGACAGCCTGGTCGGCGATGGCGTGCTCGATTTCGTGCCCCCGTCCGCGCACCGCATCTACGTGGGCAAACGCGCGGGCTGCCACGCGATGAGCCAGCGCGCCATCATCGAGCTGATGCTGCAGCTGGCGCGCGCGGGCCGGCCGGTGCTGCGGCTCAAGGGTGGTGATCCCTATGTATTCGGCCGCGGCGGCGAGGAGGCGCTGGCGCTGGCCGAAGCCGGTGTGCCGTTCGAGGTGATTCCCGGCATCAGCGCGGCGCAGGGCGCCGCGGCCTGTGCCGGCATGCCGCTGACGCATCGCGACCATGCCCGCGCGCTGGTGTTCGCCACTGGCCACCTGCAGGGCGTGGGCGACGCGCGCACCGTCGACCTCGACTGGCCGATGCTGGCGCGGCCGCGGCAGACGACCGTGATCTACATGGGGCTCGGTGCGCTGCCGGTCATCTGCGCGCAGCTGATGCAGCATGGTCTGCCGGGCGACACGCCCGCCGCCACGGTGGAGCGCGCCACCTGCAGCGATGAGCGGACGATCGCCGGCACGCTGGAAACGCTGCCGGCCCTGGCGCGCGTGCACGGCGTGCGTTCGCCGGCACTCATCGTCGTCGGCGAGGTCGTGCGGCTGCGCGACACATTGGCGAAGACGGCCTCGTCGATCAGCGCCGTCGTTGTCAATGCCGACGTCGCATGACCCCGATCATGGCGTGTGCTTCGCCGTTGGCTTGGGGTTGCTGAAGGTGCTGCCGCACAATCATCCGATCGCCCGCTGATGCGGGTCAAACGCGGATGGCCCGCTCTGTCTCGAAGTGGTTACAGACGCTAAATGTAGTGGTCAAGAGCCCCGAGATGCGCTACACCTAGCGTCCCTGCCGCAACCGGCCACCCGCAAGGAATCGGAACGATCCGCGTGTGACTGCCTGGTGCGGCAGGTGGCAGCGACGGCTTCGTTGGAGACAGCCGCATTCTGCACACACCCGGTCGTCGGCAGTGGCAACCTGCCGGTACGACCGTTCGACCGACCACTGTAGGAGACACGATGGCAAAGACCGCCCGACACCACGGGCCCGCGAGCAATGACAAGACGGTGGCTGCCCCGGCAGCGACACCGCTTCCGATCCAGCCGATCAGCGAGGAGGTGCTGCTCGAGAAGTACGCCAAGGGCGACGAACGCAGTGCCGACGACGTGCGCGCGCGGGTCGCCCGTGCGCTGGCCGCGGTCGAGGCGCCGGCGGTGCGCACGCAGTGGGAGACGAAGTTCTTCGACGCGCAGCGCCGCGGCTTCATCCCGGCCGGGCGCATCGACTCGGCCGCCGGTACCGCGCTGGGCGCCACGCTGATCAACTGCTTCGTGCAGCCGGTGGGCGACTCGATCGCGCAGCCCGACGAGGGCTACCCCGGCATCTACACCGCGCTTACCGAGGCCGCCGAAACCATGCGGCGCGGCGGCGGCGTGGGCTACGACTTCTCGCGCATCCGGCCCAAGGGCGCCTGGGTCGGCACCACGCAGTCCAGCGCCTCCGGCCCGGTGAGCTACATGCGCGTGTTCGATCGCTCGTGCGAGACGGTCGAATCGGCCGGC
>Ga0075356_1000046_pt1 | contig 23350 bp, 18 predicted proteins | sample WestPond_Cattail_FD_120073 | JGI IMG/M metagenome (GOLD analysis project Ga0075356, IMG submission 120073) | Natural and restored wetland microbial communities from the San Francisco Bay, California, USA, that impact long-term carbon... | ecosystem: Environmental > Terrestrial > Soil > Wetlands ... | reverse complement strand
CACCACAAGCGCCGCCTGATCCAACCGCCTTTCATCAGTCTGCTGGCGAGTCGACTGGCTGCCGGTGCGACGCTGCACCTGGCCACCGACTGGGAGCCCTATGCGCAGCAGATGCTGCAGGTGCTTTCGGGCGAACCCCAGCTGCAGAACACGGCCGCCGGCTTCGCGCCCCGACCCGCCTACCGCCCGTTCACCAAGTTCGAGTCACGCGGCGCGGCGCTGGGCCATGGCACTTGGGACTTGGTATTCCGCAAGCGCCACGCGCTGGTGGAGCGCTAGTCAGTCAGCCCACTGGACCACGCCGGTCCACGCTGTCAGCAGCACCACCGCGCCGAAGGCGATGCGGTACCAGGCGAACGGCACGAAGGTGTGGCTCGCGATGTAGCGCAGCAGCCAGCGCACGCAGGCATAGGCACTGACGAACGCCACAACGCTGCCGACGGCAAAGACCGGCCAGTCGGCCGCCGACAGCAGCGTGCGTTCCTTGTACAGGCTGTATGCGCCGGCGCCCATGAGGGTCGGGATTGCCAGGTAGAAGCTGAATTCGGTGGCCACCTGGCGCGACAGGCCGAACATCATGCCGCCGATGATGGTGGCGCCTGAGCGGCTGGTGCCGGGGATCATCGCGACGCACTGGGCCAGCCCGACCTTCAGTGCGTCGAGCGCCGACATCGCGTCGACCGACTCGACGCGCACGGCTGTTGTCTGCCGCCGCTCGACCCACAGGATGATCAACCCGCCCACGATGAAGCTGGCGGCCACCACCGGCGCGTTGAACAGGTGCGCCTTGATCGCCTTGCCGAACAGCAGGCCGAGCGCCACTGCAGGAGCAAAGGCGATCGCCACGTTGCGCACGAAGCGGCGCGCACGTTCGCTGTCACCCAGATGCACCACCGCATCGCGCAGGCGCTGCCAGTAGACGATCACTACCGCCAGCATGGCGCCGCTCTGGATCGCGATGTCGAACACCTTGGCCTTGGCATCGGCGAAATCGAGCAGGGAGCCGGCAAGGATCAGGTGCCCGGTCGACGAGATCGGCAGGAACTCGGTAATCCCCTCCACCAGGCCCATCACGGCGGCCTTCAGCAACAACACCCCATCCACCGCGTCGATCTCCGTGCAAAGCCGCGCATCATAGAGGCCGGTCATCGACGACCTGTGGCGCCCGCGCGCCAAGACGGTCGGGGCACCTCGCGCCGTGACGCCCGACCCGGTTTGACCCGGGCCCGGGTGTGGCGCTACATTACTGACTGGTCAGTCATTAAGTCATGCCCGCTCTGGAGCCCCCCACCCGCCGCCGTCGCAAGGACGCGCGCCCGCAAGAACTGCTGGACGCCGCGCTCGACTTGTTCGTCGAAAAGGGTTTCGCCGCAGCCCGCGCCGACGAGGTCGCCCAGCGTGCCGGCGTCTCCAAGGGCACGCTTTATCTCTACTACCCCAGCAAGGAAGAGTTGCTGAAGGCCGTGATTCGCGAGCACCTGTCCGCGCGCATCGCCGCCGGCGCGGCGCTGGCCGAACAGCACCGCGGCTCGACGAGCGAACTGCTGCGCCAGGTGTTCGGCCGCTGGTGGCACGATGTGCTGGACAGCCCCACGTCGGGCGTCTTCAAGCTGGTCATCACCGAGGTGCGCAACTTCCCCGACCTGGCGGCCTTCTATCAGCGCGAAGTGGTCGAACCCGGCGAACGGCTGATCGGCCGCGTCGTCCAGCGCGGCATCGACAACGGCGAGTTCGAGCCGCTCGACGTGGCCTGCGTCGTGCACTCGCTGATGCTGCCGATGGTGATGTGCTGCCTGCACAAGCACTCGCTTGGCGCCTGCGCGCCGCAGAACGATCACTTCGACCCGGCGGTCTTCATTCGCTCGCACATCGACCTCGTGCTGCGCGGCCTGGCGCGGCAGCCGGAGCGTCCGGTCGGGCGCGGCGCCCGATGAGGCGCTGGCTGCGTATGGCGCTGCCCGCGCTGGCGCTGCTGGCGCTGGCCGTGCTGATCGGTCGCGCCATCACCGCGCGCAAGGCCGAACAGGCGCGCCTGGCCGCGCCCGCACAGGTGGCAGCCGCGCTGGAGCTGTCCGCAAGCGACTTGCAGCGCGTGCGGCGAGCGGAGCTGACGCGCATGCTCGAGGTGTCGGGCAGCCTGCGCGCGGTGAACAGTGCCTTCGTCAAGGCGCGGGTCGCCGCCGAAGTGCGCGCGCTGTCGGTACGCGAAGGCGACACCGTTCGCGCCGGTCAGGTGCTTGCGCAACTGGACACCACCGAGTTCGACTGGCGCTTGCGTCAGGCCGAGCAGCAGGCCGAGGCCGCCCGCGCACAGCTCGATATCGCGCAGCGCCAACTCGTCAACAACAAGGCGCTGGTGGCTCAAGGGTTCATCTCGCCGACCGCGCTGGAGTCGTCGGTGTCGGGCGAATCAGCCGCCAGGGCCACCTATGAGGCGGCGCGCGCTGCCGTTGAACTGGCGCGCAAATCACGCGCCGACGCCACCGTCACGGCGCCGATCGCCGGACAGATTGCGCAGCGCCTGGTGCAGCCGGGCGAACGGGTGCCGGTCGACGCCAGGCTGCTCGAAATCGTCGACCTGTCGCGACTCGAGATCGAGGCTGCCATCGCGCCGCAGGATGTCGCCTCGTTGCGAGTCGGCGCGACCGCGCGCCTGCAGGTCGATGGGCTGGCGCAACCACTGACCGCGCGCGTGGTGCGCATCAGCCCGAGCGCCCAGGCCGGTTCACGCACGGTGCCGGCCTTCCTGTCGGTCGATGCCCATCCGGCGTTGCGCCAGGGCCTTTTCGTACAGGGTGCGATCGAGCTCGAGCGGCGCGGGGCGCTGGTGATACCGATTGGCGCGTTGCGCTACGACCAGGTGCGACCGTACGTGGTGCGCGTCGACGGCGCGGTCGCCCGCTGGCAGTCGCCCGAGTTCGGCGTCCGCGGTCAAGTGGATGGGCAGGACGTGATCGAAATCCGCGCCGGGCTGGCCGATGGGGACCGCGTGCTCGCCGGCAGCGTCGGCGTGGTGCGCGATGGCACTGCGCTGCGGCTGCCCGCAGCGCAGGCCGCCGCATCGGCTGCGCCGGCCGTGGCCACCGCGGCCAGGCCCTGACGCGCCATGTGGTTCACCCGCGTCTCGATCGCCAATCCGGTGATGGCCGTGATGGTGATGCTCACCTTTGTCGTGCTCGGCCTGTTTGCCGTGCAGCGCCTCAAGGTCGACCAGTTCCCCAACATCGAATTCCCGACCGTCGTGGTGCAGATCGACTATCCCGGCGCAGCGCCGGAGATCGTCGAGAGCGAGGTGACCAAGAAGGTCGAGGAGGCCGTCAACACCATCGCCGGCATCAACCAGCTGTTCTCGCGCAGCTACGAGGGCGTCTCGGTGGTGATCGTCCAGTTCAACCTCGACATCGAGGGCCGGCGCGCCGCCGACGACGTGCGCGAGAAGCTGTCGATCGTGAAGGCGTCGTTCCGCGACGAAGTGAAAGAGCCGCGTGTCTCGCGCTTCGATCCGGCCGCGCGGCCGGTATTCACGCTGTCGCTCGGTTCGCCCGACGGCAGCCGCAGCGTGCAGGAGCTCACCACGCTGGCCGACCAGGTGATCAGGAAGCGGCTCGAGAACGTGCCCGGCGTCGGCTCGGTCACGCTGGTGGGCGGCCTGAAGCGCGAGCTCAACGTGTACCTCAAGCCGCAGGCCCTCGAGGCGATGGGGCTCGGTGTCGACCAGGTGCTGGCGGCCGTACGTACGGAAAACCAGGACCTGCCGGCGGGAAGTCTGCGCTCGCGCGAGTCGGAACGAGTGGTGCAGGTCGAAGGCCGCATCCGCCGACCGGGCGACTTGCAGCAGATCATCGTCGCGCGCCGCGGCGTGAATGGCCAGCCGGTGCGCCTGTCGCAGGTGGCCGACGTGGTCGACGGCCCCGAGGAACTCGAGTCGCTGGCGCTGTACAACGGCCAGCGCACGCTGGCGCTCGAGGTGCAGAAGAGCCAGGGCGAGAACACCATCGACGTCGTCGACGGGCTGCAGCGCGCGCTCGAGCAGCTGCGCCCCGACTTGCCGTCCGGCGTGAGCGCCGAGGTGGTGCGCGACAACTCGCGGCCAATCCGCGTGTCGGTGGCCAACGTGAAGCGCACGCTGATCGAGGGCGCGCTGCTCACGGTGACGATCGTCTTCCTCTTCCTCAACTCGTGGCGCTCGACCGTCATCACGGGGCTGACGCTGCCGATCGCGCTGGTCGGCACCTTCGCCTTCATGCACGCGTTCGGCTTCTCGATCAACATGGTCACGCTGATGGCGTTGAGCCTGTGCGTCGGCCTGCTGATCGACGACGCCATCGTGGTACGCGAGAACATCGTGCGCCATGTGCAGATGGGCAAGAGCGCGCACGACGCGGCGCTGCAGGGCACCGACGAAATCGGCCTGGCCGTACTGGCCACCACGCTGTCGATCGTCGCCGTCTTCCTGCCGATCGGCTTCATGGGCGGCATCATTGGCAAGTTCTTTCATGAGTTCGGTATCACCATCGTCGCGGCCGTGCTGATTTCCATGTTCGTCAGCTTCACGCTGGATCCGATGCTGAGCTCGGTGTGGCACGACCCGGCGATCGACCGCGAGGGCCGGCCGTTCCATCCGCGCTCGTGGTACGACCACACGCTCGGCCGCGTCACGCATGCGGTGGACAGGCTGTCGCACCGCCTGGGCGATCGCTATGTCGCCACGCTGGCCTGGTCGCTGAAGCATCGGCTGGCGACACTCGGTATCGCGCTGGCCACGCTGGCCGCCAGCTTCGGCATCGCGCCGCTGCTGGGCACCGAGTTCGTGCCGAAGGCCGACTTCTCGGAAACCTTCGTCAGCTTCTACACACCCGTGGGCTCGTCGCTGGAAGTCACCGAGACTCGCGCCCGGCACGTCGACTCGATCCTGCGAACGCTGCCCGAGGTGCGCTACACGCTCACCACCATCAATACCGGCCAGTCCCAGGGCCGCAATGTCGCCACGGTCTACGTGCGCCTGGTCGATCGCAAGGAACGCCAGCGCTCGGTCGACCAGATGTCGGTGCCGTTGCGCGAGCGCCTTGCCGCCGTGCCCGGCATCACGATCACACACGTCGGCCTGCTCGACTCGGTGGCCGGCAGCAAGCCGATCTCGCTGTCGGTGCAGGGCACCGACCTGGCCGAGCTGCAGCGTGTGAGCAATGGGCTGTCGCAGCGGCTGCGCGAAATCCCTGGGCTGGTGGACCTCGACACCAGCATGAAACCGAACAAGCCGACTGCGTCGATCGAGGTCCGGCGCGACGCGGCGTCCGACCTCGGCCTGTCAGTGGGCAGCATCACCAACGCGCTGCGCGCTCTGGTGGCCGGCGTCACCGTGGGCAACTGGCGCGCCGACGACGACCAGACCTACGACGTCAAGGTCCGACTGCAACCCGGCTCGCGCGACAGCACTGGCGACCTCGAGCGGCTGCCGCTGATGGCGGGCGTCAATGCCGACGGGTCGGTGCGCATCGTGCGTCTGGCGCAGGTGGCCGATGTGCGCGCCGGCAGCGGCGCCAACCAGATCAACCGGCGCGACCTGAACCGCGAGGTCGAGCTCACCGCCAACGTGTCGGGCCGCTCGCTCGGCGAGGTGTCGGCCGACATCCAGCGCGTGATGCTCGAGCGGCCGGCGCCGCCGGGTTACCGCTACCGCTTCGGCGGCTCGACCAAGGACATGCAGGAGTCGTTTGCCTATGCGGTGTCGGCACTGGCGATGGCGGTGGTGTTCATCTACATGATCCTGGCCTCGCAGTTCCGCAGCTTCCTGCAGCCGCTGGCGCTGATGTCGTCGCTGCCGCTCACGCTGATCGGCGTGGTGCTGGCGCTGCTGATCGCGCGCTCCACGCTCAACATCTTCTCCATCATCGGCGTCATCATGCTCATGGGCCTGGTGACAAAGAATGCGATCTTGCTGGTCGACTTCACGATTCGCGCGCGAGCCGCAGGGCTGAGCCGCGACGAGGCACTGCTGCAGGCTGCCCGGGTTCGCCTGCGGCCGATCCTGATGACCACGCTGGCGATGATCTTCGGCATGGTGCCGCTGGCCTTTGCGCTGTCCGAGGGGTCGGAACAGCGCGCACCGATGGGCCAGGCGGTGATCGGCGGCGTGATCACCTCGTCGCTGCTCACGCTGGTGGTGGTGCCGGTGATCTATGGTTACCTCGACGACCTGGCACGCTGGACGCGTGGCTTGTTCGCCGGCAACCCCCACGGTGCCGTCGCGCCCTAGAATTTCACGACTTGATTCTCATCAACGCCCGCACAACATGAACCTCGAACTGGCCCGTTTCAACATGATCGAGCAGCAGATCCGCCCGTGGAACGTGCTCGACCCTGCGATCCTCGAACTGCTGGCGGTGATGCGCCGTGAGGACTTCGTGCCGCCCGCCTATCGCGCCCTCGCCTTCGTCGACACCGAGGTGCCGTTGCCGGACGGCCAATGCATGCTGGCGCCTCGCGTCGAGGCGCGGATGCTGCAGGAGCTCGACCTGCAGCGCCACGAGCGCGTACTCGAGATCGGCGCCGGTTCGGGTTTCATGGCGGCGTTGCTGGCGCACCGCGCACGCGCGGTCACCTCGCTCGAGATCAGGCCCGCATTGGCCACGCTCGCCGCGGCCAACCTGCAACGTGCCGGCATTTCGAACGCCAAGGTCCGCGTGCTCGATGGCGCGCGCGGCCTGCCCGACGACGCTCCGTTCGATGCCATCGTGCTGTCGGGCTCGGTCGACTCGGTGCCGCAGGCGCTCCTCGAGCAGCTGTCGCCCGGCGGCCGGCTGATCGCGATCGTCGGCGACGAGCCGATGATGCGGGCCGTGCGCGTGCGCCGGCTCGCCGCGTCGCAGTTCGAGAGCACCGAGCTGTTCGATACCGTGGCACCGCGCCTCAGCGGCTTCAGTGAGCCCAGCCGCTTCCGCTTCTAGCGGCGGCTGCGCGGCCTGCACGGTGTGGCCCGGTCGCACCGCGCGGGCTGCGCTTCGCACCGGCGGCGCGGCAGCGCGTCGCATGCGGCTGGCACCGACCGGCCCGGTCCCTGTACAAAGCGGGCTGCAGCCTGACGGCACCGGCCACACGACAACGATACCGACGAGGATCCACTCATGACTTTCGTGCCATTGCGCTTCTCGACCACGGCCCGCATCGTCAGCCTGGCCTTCGCAGTGGGCGCGCTGGGCCTGTCGCCCGCGGCACAGGCGCAGAGCCTGCGCGAGCTCTATGAGGCGGCCCGTTCGTACGACGCCACCTACCTGGCAGCCCGCGCACTCGCCGACTCGGCCCAGTACCGCGCCGCCCAGGCCGACGCGCTAAAGCGGCCGAGCGTCGGGCTGACGGCCAATGCCACGCGCAGCGATGTAGACGTGCCCTCCACCGTCAGCGGCGGCGTGGCCATCCCCGGCACCAGCGGTCATCGCTACAGCAATCGCCTCGACGCCGGTGTCAACGCGATCCAGCCGTTGTACAACCGGACCAACGATGCGATCATCGCCCAGGCTTATCGCGGCCTAGATGTCTCGATGGCCGATCTGGAAACGGCCGAACAGGATCTGATCCTGCGTGTCGCGCAGGCCTACTTCGACGTGCTGGCCGCGCAGGATGCCCTGACCACCACCAAGGCCAGCAAGACCTTCATCACCGAGCAACTGGCCTCGGCAAAGCGCAACTTCGAAGTCGGCACCGCGACGATCACCGACACGCGCGAGGCGCAGGCGCGTTTCGATCTCGCCACCGCTCAGGAGATCGCTGCCGAGAACGACCTGCGCACCAAGCGCATCGCGCTCGACCAGCTGGTCGGCCGCAGCAACGTCGCGCCACGTCCGCTGGCCACGCCCGTGGCGCTGCCCGGCGTGACGCCCGACGACGTGGGCCAGTGGGTCAACGCTGCGGACGGCCAGCACCCGCTGGTGCGCAAGACGCGGCTGGCGCTCGACATCGCCAAGCTGGAAACCGAGCGCGCCCGTGCGAGCGACGGCCCGACGGTCGACCTGGTCGGTGGAGTCGGTACCAATCGCACCACCGGCTCTGCGACCCCGACGCCGGGCAACACAGCGTCGACCTCGTTCGGTGTGCAGCTCAAGATGCCGCTGTACACCGGCGGCGCCACGCAGAACCGCATCAAGGAAACGCTGGCGCTGGAAGACAAGGCCCGCAACGACCTCGATGCCGCGCGCCGCGGCGTCGCGCAGGGCACCCGCGTCGCCTTCTTCGGCGTGCAGTCGGGCAAGGCACAGGCGCTGGCGCTCGAGGCCGCCGAGTCGTCGAGCAAGCTCGCGCTGGAGGCCACGCAACTCGGCTACAAGGTGGGCGTGCGCGTCAACCTCGATGTGCTCAATGCGCAGACGCAGCTGTTCCAGACTCAGCGCGACCTCGCAAAGGCGCGCTACGACGTCATCGTCGCCGGCCTGCGCCTGCGCCAGGCCTCGGGGCAGCTGCGGCCCGAAGACGTCAACGCTGTCAACACCCTGCTGGCGCCCTAGAGCCCCGCGGCTGGCGGCGCCGCGCTTTACGATTCTTTTCGCCTCGTGCGGGCTGGCGACCCCACGAGCACCGGTGGCGCCGTTCATACTGCGCGCCATGTCGCAAGCCCTGCACGCGGCGATCGCTGCACACCGCTTCGGTCTCGGCGAGGCCGATCTCGCGGTCGTCGGCGACGATCCACGCGGCTGGCTGCTGGCGCAGGTCGGCGCAGCGGATGCGCAGCGCGGCAGCGGACTGGTCGATGCCGCACAGGGTCTGCGCTTGCACGATGCCTACCTGCGGCGCGCGCGCGCCGCACGCCCAGCCGGTGGCGCGGCGATGGACGCCAAACCCGTGGAGCTGCAGTTCGTCGAGCACTTTCGCGAGGCCGTGCAGGCCGACATCACGGCCCGGCTCGTCACCGCCGTCACGACGACACGTCCGTTCGCCGAACGTCTCGCATTGTTCTGGACCAACCACTTCACCGTGTCGATGGCCAAGGCGTCGACCCGTGGCCTGGTCGGTGCTTTCGAGCGCGAGGCGATCCGGCCCCACATCGCCGGCCACTTCGAAGAGCTGCTGGGCGCGTCAACGCGACACGCCGCGATGCTGCGTTATCTGGACAACGCGTTGTCGGCCGGCCCGCACTCCCGCCTGGTGGAGCGTCTGGCCCGTCGGGCCGACCCGGACGATCGCGCGCCACGCATCACCGGTCTGAACGAGAACCTGGCGCGCGAGATCCTCGAGCTGCACACGCTCGGCGTGAACGGCGGCTACACGCAGGCCGACGTGACTGCGTTCGCGGCGGTGCTCACCGGCTGGCGCGCGCCGCGCCTGCCGCGCGGGCAGGAGGCCAGCTTCTTCGACGCCGCCTGGCATGAGCCGGGACCGAAGACCGTGCTCGGCCGGTCGTACGCGGCCGGTCCGGACGCGCTCGATCAGGTTCTGAGGCAGCTGGCCCAACACACATCGACGGCCCGTTTCATTGCCACCAAGCTGGCACGCCACTTCGTCGCCGACGATCCGCCCGCTGCGCTGGTCGATCGGCTGGCAGGCGTATATGCCGACACGGCCGGTCACCTGCCCAGCGTGTACAGCGCGCTCGTGCGTGCGCCGCAGAGCTGGACGGCACAGCCCACCAAGCTGAAGACGCCGGAAGAGTTCGTCGTCTCGACCGCCCGCGTGCTGCGCGGTGGCGAGGCTTTCGTCAGCCGAGGCCGTGACGCCGGCATCGCGCTGATGGGCCAGCGGGTGCAGGCCGCGCCATCGCCCGCCGGCTGGCCCGATCGCGCCGACGACTGGCTGGGACCCGAAGCCGTGTGGAAGCGGCTGGAATGGTCCACCCGCGTCGGCGAACGGCTCGGCCGCCAGTTCGATGCGCGGGCCTTGTCGCGCCAAACGCTCGGGCCCTGGCTTGGCGAGAACACCGCGCGCCAGCTCGAGCGCGCTGCCGATGGGCCACAAGCGCTCGCGCTGCTGCTGATGTCGCCCGAATTCCAACGCCGCTAGCCATGAAGACGACCCCTCCACCCCGCCGCGAGTTCGTTCGTGCGCTGCTGGCCGGCACCGCGCTCGCGCCATGGAGCGCGCTCAGCCTTGCCGGGTCGGCGCCCGCCGGCGACGACGCGCGGCTCGTGCTGGTGATCCTGCGCGGCGGCCTCGACGGCCTGGCCGCGGTGCCGGTGCTGGCCGATCCGCAGTTCGCTGCCGCGCGCGGGCCATTGTCGCAATACGCGAGCCCGCCGCCGCCACTCGATGCGACGTTCGCGCTGCACCCGGCGCTGGTCGAGATGCACTCCCTGTACCGGAAGCAGGAACTGCTGGTGGCACACGCGATCGGCCTGCCGTATCGCGAGCGATCGCATTTCGATGCGCAGCAGCTGCTCGAGTCCGGCGGGCTCAAGCCCTACGAGCTGTCGACCGGCTGGCTCGGCCGAGCGCTGGCCGCCAGCGGCCGCAAGGGCATCGCGGTGCAGACCGCAGTGCCGCTGGTGCTGCGCGGGCCTGGCGAGATCGACACCTGGGCACCGTCGATCCTGCCCGATCCGTCGGCGGACCTGGTCGCGCGTGTCGAGCGCCTCTATGCAGACGACCCGGCACTGGCGCAGGCGCTGGCGCGCGCCAAGGGCCTGCGCGAAATCGGTGACGCGATGCCCGGCCACGACGAATCCGCAATGGCCACGCCTGGCGGCGCCCGCGCGCAAGCCGTCCTGCTGGCGCGTCGCGCGGGCGAGTTCCTGCTGCGCCCCGGCGGCCCGCAGGCCGCCGTGCTCGAGCTCGGCGGCTGGGACACGCATGCCAATCAGGCCGCGCCGAACGGCCCACTGGCCAACAATCTGCGATTGCTCGACGCCTCGATCGCTGCGCTGCGCGACACACTGGCGACTCAGGCGTCACGCTGGCGTCGCACGGTGGTGGTGGTGGTCACCGAGTTCGGCCGCGAGGTGGCGATCAACGGCACGCAGGGCACCGACCATGGCACCGGCGGTGCGGCGTTCGTGCTGGGCGGCGCGGTACAGGGCGGCCGCGTGTGGGCCGACTGGCCCGGTCTGGCACCGAAGGACCGCTTCGAGGGCCGCGACCTGCGCACGACAACCGACGTGCGTGCTCTGCTGAAGGGCGTGCTGCACGATCACCTGGCGATCCCGCGCCGCACACTCGACGAGGTGGTGTTCCCCGGCAGTTCCGCGGTGAAGCCGCTGGAACTGCTGCGCGGCTGACGACAGAGGACCTACGTCTGGCGCGCGTTCGACCGCGACCGATCGCGATCGATCACCTGCAGCACTCGCTCGGCCATCCGCCGCGCCGCGCCGCGATGCGTCGTCGCGAACGCCAGCGCGCGCTGCGCCCATTGCGGTCGCCCGGGGTCGAGCGCCAGTTCGATCGCTCCTTGCACGCCTTGCGGCAGCCCGTCGACCCGAACCGCGGCGCGCTCGGCCAGCGCATTCTCCGCAGCCTGGGCGAAATTGAAGGTGTGTGGCCCCATCACGACCGGACAGGCACAGGCCGCGGCCTCGATCAGGTTCTGCCCGCCAAACGGTGCAAAGCTGCCGCCGAGCAGCGCCACGTCGGCAGCGCCATAGTAGATCGGCATCTCCCCCATCGAATCACCGAGCCAGACGTCCACGCCGCGCTGAGACACGTCGGGGGCATCGCCCCACGCGCTGCGTCGGGCAACGCTGAAGCCGGCGCCACGCACCATGTCGGCCACCGCGTCGAAGCGCTGCGGATGGCGGGGCACCAGCAGCAGCAGGGGGCGCGGTACGCGCGCCTCGGCCCAGCATTGCAGTAGCAGCAGTTCCTCGCCCTCGCGGCTGCTGGCCATCATCACCACCGGTCGATCGAGCGCATGCCGCCAGGCACGGCCGCGCGCCACCCCTTCGGGCGCCGGCGCCACGTCGAACTTGAGGTTGCCGCAAACCTCGACCACGCGTGCACCCGCGTCGCGCAGGCGCTGTGCATCGTCGCGGGTCTGCGCCAGCACGAGATCGATGCGCGCCACGGCCGGGTACAGCAGCGCCGCCAGGCGCCGCCCGCTGCGGGCACTGCGGGCGCTCAGGCGGGCATTGGCCAGCACGATCGGCACCTGCTCGCGCGCCGCACGCTCGATCAGGTTGGGCCAGATCTCGGTCTCCATCAGCACGCCGGCCGCAGGCCGGTGGCGCTGCAGAAAGCGCCGTGTCGCCCCGGGAGTGTCGTAGGGCAGCCAGCATTGATGGTCGCCCTCGCGAAGCAACGCCGCACCGGCTTCGCGCCCAGTCGCCGTGCCATGGGTCAGCAGCAGCCGCGCGTCGGGACGCAGCTCACGCAATGCAGCGACCAGCGCGGCGCAAGCGCGCGTTTCGCCCAGAGACACGGCGTGGATCCAGATGGCCCCCGGCGGGGCCGCCACGGCGCCGTAGCCGAGCCGCTCACGCCAGGCGTGCCGGTAGCCGGGTTCGCGACGTCCGCGCCACCAGAGCCGCAGGAAGACCAGCGGCAGCAGTGCACGCAACGACCAGGACCACAGCGCGCGCGCGAGCATCGGCTCGGTTCAGCCGTGTCGGCGACGCGCCGGCATCAGTGTGCTGCGCTCGGGAACTGCGCGTCGGGTTTCACCGCGCGCAGCGCCGTCATGAACTGCGCCTCGATGCGGTGCAGCGCCTCCTGCGAGTGGCCCTCGAATCGCAGCACGAGCACCGGCGTGGTGTTGGACGCACGCACGAGGCCGAATCCGTCTTCGAACTCGGCGCGCAAGCCGTCGATGGTGATGACCTCGCGCGCGCCGGGAAAGCTCGCTTGCGCACGCAACTGCTCGATCACCTGCTGCGGCTCGCCCTCGGCGCACGGCACGTTCAGTTCCGGCGTGCTGAACGACGTGGGCAGTGCGTCGAGCACCGCGCTCGGGTTCTTGCTGCGCGAGAGAATCTCGAGCAGCCGCGCCGCTGTGTAGGTGGCGTCGTCGAAGCCGTACCAGCGCTCACCGAAGAAGATGTGGCCGCTCATCTCACCGGCGATCGGCGCGCCGGTCTCCTTGAGCCGGGCCTTGATCAGCGAATGACCGGTCTTCCACATCATCGGCACGCCGCCGCGCTCGCGGATGTCGAGTGCCAGGCGCTGGCTGCACTTGACGTCGAAGATGATCGTCGCGCCGGGCTGGCGCGTCAGGATGTCGCGCGCAAACAGCATCAGCTGCCGGTCCGGGAAGATGTTGTGGCCGTCCCGCGTGACCACGCCGAGCCGGTCGCCGTCTCCGTCGAACGCGAGCCCCACCTCGGCGTCGTGCGCGTCGACTGCAGCGATCAGATCGGCCAGGTTCTCCGGCTTGCTCGGATCGGGATGATGGTTCGGAAAGTCACCGTCGACTTCGGAGTACAACTCGACCACCTCGCAGCCCAGCTTGCGAAGAATGCCGGGGGCCGAGGCGCCGGCAATGCCGTTGCCGGAGTCGACCACGATCTTCATCGGCCGCGCCAGCGTGCAGTCGCCGACGATGCGATGACTGTATTCGGCGCCAATGTCCATGCGGCCGATGCGGCCACGCCCGTGCACATAGTCTTCGGCCTCGATGCGACGGCGCAGCGCCTGGATATCCTCGCCGTAGATTGCACGGCCGGCCAGCACCATCTTGAAGCCGTTGTAGTCCTTCGGATTGTGGCTCCCGGTCACCTGGATGCCCGAGCGACAGCCGTGTTGGGCACGCGTGGCAGCCACGTAATACAGCATCGGTGTGGTCACCGGCCCGAGGTCCACCACGTCCAGACCGGTCGACGCCAGCCCCTTGGCCAGCGCGGCCACCAAGCCGGGGCCGGACAGGCGGCCGTCGCGCCCGATCGCCACGGCCTTCTCGCCGGCCGCCACCGCCTGCGAACCGAACGCGCGGCCAAGATGCTCGGCAAAAGTCTCGTCGATGGTGCGACCGACGATGCCGCGGATGTCGTAGGCCTTGAAGATCGAAGCGGAAGGGTTCATGGGTGATCCGGTGGACTGCGCCGATTGTAGGCAGCCCGGGTGGGCAGTCAGCCGCGCGGAGGGCGGGCCGCACTGATCGCCCGCACAGGGATAGGTCCGAAAACGGCGAGTCGTTCGCGGTCCGCCGCCTATCATGAGCCCATGACATTGCAGGACGACGCCGCCTACCGCGCGATCACCACCCGCGACGCCCGCTTCGACGGTCGCCTGTTCGTCGGCGTGACGAGCACGCGCGTGTACTGCCGTCCGGTGTGTCGCGTGCGCACGCCGCGGCGCGAGAACTGCCGCTTCTTCGCCAACGCCGCGCTGGCCGAGGCCGGCGGCTTCCGGCCGTGCCTGCGTTGCCGCCCGGAGCTGGCGCCGGGCCTGTCGCTGATGGATTCGTCGAAGGCGCTGGCGCAGCAGGCGGCGCGCTGGATCGAACAGGCCGCGCACGAAGGCCACGACATTGCGTTGCCGGCGCTGGCGGCACGACTGGGGATCACCGATCGCCATCTGCGCCGCATCTTCGTGCAGCAGGTCGGCGTGGCGCCGATCGACTATCTGACCACCCAGCGCCTGCTGCTGGCCAAGCAGCTGCTGACCGACACCGCACTGCCTGTCACGCAGGTAGCGTTGGCCAGCGGTTACGCGAGCCTGCGACGCTTCAACGCCGCCTTCGCCGAGCGCTACCGCATGAACCCGAGCGCGCTGCGGCGCGAAGGCGCCGACGCAGCCGCGGTGCCGCGCGACGCGCTGCGCCTGCGGCTCGGCTATCGGCCGCCGTATCACCAAGCCGCGCTGCTAACGTTCCTGCACGCCCGCGCCTTGCGCGGGGTCGAGCTGGCCGACGCGTCCGGCATGACGCGCACGATCAGCGTGCAGCACCGCGAGCAGTGGCTCAGCGGCTGGATCGCCTGGCGTTTCGCGCCCAAGCGCGACGAGGTCGAGCTGGCCATTGCGCCCGAGCTGGCGCCGGTGGCGGGCACGCTGGTGCAACGCGCCCGCCAGGCGCTCGACCTCGACGCCGAGCCGCAGCTGATCGACGCGGTGATGACGACGCTGCCATGGCCGCTGCGGCCCGGCTTGCGCGTGCCGGGCTCGTTCGACGGCTTCGAGACCGCCGTGCGCATCGTGCTCGGGCAGCAGGTTACGGTTGCCGCCGCACGCACGCTGACGCATCGTCTGATCGAGCGCTTCGGCGCGCCGATCACGACACCGTTCGCCGGCCTGGACCACCTGTTTCCAACCGCCGCCACCCTGGCCGACGCGGACGCCGACGACATCGGCCGGCTCGGCATCGTGCGCCAGCGCGTCGCGGCGCTGCAGGCGCTGGCGCGCGAGGTGCGCGATGGCCGCATCCAGCTGCACCGTGCCGCGCCGCTGGAGCCAACGCTGGCGCGGCTGCGTGAGCTGCCCGGCGTGGGCGAATGGACGGCGCAGCTGGTCGCGATGCGCATACTGTGCTGGCCCGACGCGTTCCCGGCCAGCGACATGGGAGTGCTGAACGCACTGAAGATCCGCGATCCGAAGCTGGCCACCGCACAGGCCGCTGCCTGGCAACCCTGGCGCAGCTACGCCGTGATGCGGCTGTGGCTCTCACTGGAGAATTCATGATGACGACAGAGCTGGTGGCGCAGGCCACGCTGCATTCCCCCCTTGGCCCGCTGTTGCTGGGTGCCACCGAGCGCGGGCTGGCCTATCTGTGGTTCGTCGACCCCGAATACCACGCGGTCAACACCCTCGCGGCGCCGGAAGACCCGCGCCAGCGCTGGATCGCGCAGGCGAGCGAGGAACTCGAAGGCTACTGGGACGGCCGCTGCCCGCCGCGCTTTGGCGTGCAGCTCGATCTGCAGGGTACCGCCTTCCAGCGCGCGGTGTGGCGTGCCCTGCTCGAGGTGCCGCCCGGCCGCACCAGCACCTACGGCGCGATCGCACGCCAGGTCGGTGCTCCGCAAGCCGCGCGCGCGGCGGGCGCAGCGATCGGTCGCAACCCGGTGGCCATCATCGTGCCATGCCACCGCATCATCGGCAGCAATGGTTCGCTCACCGGTTTTGCCAGTGGCCTGCCGCGCAAGGAGCGACTGCTTCAGCTCGAAGGCGCGCTGCTGGTATGACAGCGCGCGATGTCGTCGACCTGGTCGCGCTGGCCGCGTTGTGGGGCGGCTCGTTTCTCTTCATGCGCATGGGCGCCGGTGAGTTCGGCCCGGTCGCGTTGGCCGCCGTGCGCTGCGGCGGTGCCGCGCTGCTGCTGGTGCCGCTGCTGGCCTCGCGGGGTCAGATCGGCGCGCTGCGCCGATCGTGGCGCGGCATCCTGTTGGTCGGTGTGACCAACTCGGCGCTGCCGTTCGTGTGCTTCGGAATCGCCGCGCTCGCCATCACGGCTGGCCTGTCGTCGATCTTCAACGCCGCCACGCCGCTGGCCACCGCGCTGATCGCAGCCCTGTGGTGGCGCGAACGCCTGACCTCGTCCCGCTGGCTCGGCATGGCGATCGGGCTGTCGGGCGTGGCCTGGCTGGCCTGGGACCGCGCCGGTCTCAAGGGCGGCGAGCACGGCGTCAGCGCCGGCTGGGCCGTCGCGGCCTGCCTGATCGCGACTTCGCTGTACGGCTTCTCTGGCAACTACACGAAGCGCCGGCTGCCGCAGGTGCCGCCGCTGGCGATGGCCGCGGGCAGCCAACTGTCTGCCGCCCTGGTGCTGGCGTTGCCGGCGTGGTGGCTGCGGCCGGCGCAGATGCCCGGCGCGACGGCCTGGGCGGCCGCCATCGCGCTGGCATTGCTGTGCTCCGGCGTGGCCTACATCCTGTACTTCCGGCTCATCACGCACGCGGGAGCGACCAACGCCAGCGCGGTGACGTTCCTGATCCCGGCGTTCGCCGTGCTGTGGGGCTGGTTGTTCCTCGACGAGTCGCTCAGCGTGACGATGATCGTCGCCTGCGGCGTGGTGCTGATCGGCACCGCGCTGGCGATGGGCTTGCTGCCGCGCCGCTCAGCGTAGCGTCTGCAGCGCCTGGTCGAGATCTTCGATCAGGTCGTCCGCCGCCTCCAGGCCGATCGAGAAGCGCACCAGGTGACCATGCAACGGCGTGGCATCGCCGCGCAGCGCCTTGAGGTCGTAGGGCACCACCAGGCTGACCGGCCCGCCCCACGAATAGCCGAGCTTGAAGCGGCGCAGCGCGTCGACGAAGGCATCCACGCGCGCCGCCGGCAGGGCCGGATCGATCAGTATCGAGAACAGGCCCGCGGCATCACGGCACAGTGCCGCCCAGTGGTCGTGCCCCGGCGAGCCGGGCAGCGCCGGATGCAGCACCTGAGTGACCATCGGCTGACGCTGCAGCCACTGCGCGACCCGCCGCGTCGACTGGTCGTGCGCACGGTAACGCAGCTCCAGTGACGGCAGCGAACGCAGCACGAACTCCGCGTCGTTGCCCGCCACGCCGGTGCCCAGCCGCATGTGCGCCAGCAGCAGTTGATGGTGCAGCTTCTCGTCGCGCGTGACGACCGAGCCCATCAGCACGTCGCCGCCGCCCGACGGGTACTTGGTCAGCGCGTGCATCGACAGGTCGACCGCGAGCCCATCACCGAGGTCGAAGGCCTTGAACGCCAGACCGGCGCCCCAGGTGTTGTCGAGCGCGGTCAGTACGCCGCGCGCGCGTGCTGCGCGCACGAGCCCGCGCAGGTCGGGAAACTCCATCGTGATCGAGCCCGGCGCCTCGAGCCAGACCAGCTTGGTTCGTTCGTTCAGCATCGCAGCAAACGCCGCCACGTCCATCGGGTCGTACAGGCGGTGCGTGACACCCCAGTCGGCGAGCAGCGTGCGCGCCATCTCGCGCGACGGCCCGTACACGTTGTCGGGCAGCATCAGCTCGTCGCCACGCCGCAGCAATGCGACGTTGACGGTGGCAATCGCCGCCAGGCCGCTGGGCGCCAGCGCGCAATACGTGCCGCCTTCCAGCGTGGCGAGCCGCTCCTCGAGCGTGAAGGTGGTCGGCGTGCCGTGCAGGCCGTCGGTGTAGCCGTTCTTGTAGCGCCAGTCGCGCGCGCGCAGCGCGGCCACATTCGGGAAGATGATCGTCGAGGCCTTGTACACACCCACGGGCACGGCGTCGAATCCGGCCGGCGGCCGGTACTCGTGGTGAATCAGTTCAGTGCTCAGGTGCGTGATCGGTTCGCTCATGCAGTTCTCACATCGGCAATGCCACGAGGTCGTGTCCTTCGGCGGCGACCACGCGGGCCTGCGTGAACTCGCCCACCGCCAATCGCTTGGACGCTTTCTGTGGCGGCAACAGGCGCACCAGGCCGTCGATCTCAGGCGCGTCGGCATAACTGCGACCCACGCCGCCTTTGCGGCCGAGCGCCGGCGCCGAGTCGACCAGCACCTGCAGCTGCGCGCCGACGCGGCGCTGCAGCCGCTCGATCGAGACCGCTTCGGCCACCGCCATGAAGCGCGCGCGGCGCTCCTCGCGCAAGTCTTCCGGCAGGGCACCGCTCAGTTCGTTGGCGGCGGCGCCGGCCACCGGCGAATACGCGAAGCAACCTGCACGATCGATGCCCGCTTCGCGCACGAAACCCAGCAGGTCGTCGAATTCGGCTTCGGTTTCACCGGGAAATCCGGCGATGAAGGTCGAGCGCACGACCAGATGCGGACACAGCTCGCGCCAGCGCGCCAGTCGTTCGAGGTTGCGCTCACCGCTCGCGGGACGCTTCATGCGGCGCAGCACGTCGGGGTGCGAATGCTGGAACGGCACGTCCAGGTACGGCAGGATGCGCCCCTGGGCCATCATCGGCAGCACGTCGTCGACGTGCGGATACGGGTACACGTAGTGAAGTCGGACCCAGGCGCCGAACGGCTCGGCCAGCAGCGCGAGCTGCTCGCACAGTTCGACCAGGCGGGTCTTCACCGGCCGGCCGTCGAAGAAGCCGGTGCGGTACTTGACGTCGACGCCGTAGGCGCTGGTGTCCTGGCTCACCACCAGCAGCTCCTTGACGCCCGCTTCGAACAACGCGCGCGCCTCGACCAGCACGTCGCCGATCGGGCGTGACACCAGATCGCCGCGCATCGACGGGATGATGCAGAACGTGCAACGATGGTTGCACCCCTCGCTGATCTTGAGATACGCGTAGTGCTTGGGCGTCAGCTTGATGCCGTGGGCAGGTACCAGATCGACGAACGGGTCGTGCGGCTTCGGGCAGTGCGCATGCACCGCGGCCATGACCTCCTGGGTGGCATGCGGTCCGGTCACGGCGAGCACCTTGGGATGCGCCTGTCGGACGACGTTCGCGCCATCGGCACCGGTCTTCGCGCCCAGGCAACCGGTGACGATGACACGGCCGTTTTCGGCCAGCGCGTCCCCGATCGCGTCGAGACTCTCCTGTACCGCTGCGTCGATGAAGCCGCAGGTATTGACAATCACCAGATCGGCGTCGGCGTAGGTCTTCGAGGTGCGATAACCCTCGGCGCTCAGTTGGGTCAGGATCAGCTCGGAGTCGGTGAGCGCCTTCGGGCACCCGAGCGACACGAAACCGACCGTCGGTGCCGCACTCAACGCTTGGTGCCGGGAAAGCCGGGTACGCCGGGGAACAGCGTGCCAGCCTGCTTGCCCATCTGCTCCTGCATCTGCGCGAACAGAGCCTTCGACTGCTCGAGATAGTTGCCCATCAGGCCCTGCACGATCGGCGCCTGCCCGCTCATGAACTGTGACCATACCTCGGGCGTGAAGCCCTTCGGATCGAACACGCCATGGGTCTGTTCGCCGATGCGGCGCTGCATGTCGGTGAAGGCCTGCATGTTCTGCTCGAGGTAGCTGCCCATCACGCCCTGCATGGCGTGCCCGTAGAAGCGGATGATCTGCGCCAGCGTCTGCGTCGAGAACATCGGCACGCTGCCCGCCTCTTCCTCGAGGATGATCTGCAGCAGGATGCTGCGCGTCAGGTCGTCACCGCTCTTGGCGTCGCGCACCTCGAAGTCCTCGCCGTCGAGCACCATCTTCTTCACGTCGGCGAGCGTGATGTAGCTGCTCGACTGCGTGTCGTAGAGACGGCGGTTGGGGTACTTCTTGAGGATGCGCATGCCCTTGGGGGCAAGCGCAGGGGCCGCGGCGCGGCGGGTGGCTGGCATCGCCTGGAACTCCTGTGCAGTGCGTGGCGATTCTAGGTGCCGTCCCGGCCCTACTCCGCGGGGTTTCCACCTGACCGGCCTGCACCGCCAAAACGAGCCGGGCCCGGTCTGATGACCGGGCCCGGCGGCTGCATACTGGTAGGCGCGAGTGGACTCGAACCACCGACCCCCACCATGTCAAGGTGGTGCTCTAACCAGCTGAGCTACGCGCCTGCGTTAGCTGGCATTTTAGCAGCGACCTCGGCCGCTACTGGCGGCGAGCGCTGCGCACCCCCTGCAAACGGGCGACCTGTCCCAGCACCGCCGTGAGATGCGCCACGTCGTCGACCTCGACGGTGACTTCCAGCCGTACGCCTTGGCCCGCGTCGCCCTTCAGCGGCTGCGGCGACGCGGCGGTCAGGTTCATGCGCTCCTTGGCGAACAGCTCCGAGATGTCGCGCAGCAAGCCTGGCCGGTCCTGCGCCTCGACGCAGATGTGCACCGGATAGGCCGCCACCTTGCCGGCCGGCTGGGCGCCCCAGGCGACGGCGATCGCACGCTCCGGGTTGGCACGCAACATCTGCCGATAGTTGGTGCAGGCGCTGCGATGCACCGCCACGCCCTTGCCGCGTGTGACGTAACCACCGATGGCGTCGGGCGGGGCCGGCCGGCAGCAGCGCGCCAGGGAAGTCATCAGCGACTCGACACCGACCACCAGCACGCCGCCTTCGGTGGCGCGCGTGCGGCGAAGGGCCACCGCGTCGGCCGGCGGCGCCGCTTCTGTGGGCTTGAGCAGGGTCTCGATCGTGCGCAGCGAGAACTCGTCCTTGCCGACCACCTCGAACAGCGCGTCGGCACCTTTGAAGCCCAGCCGCGCCGCCAGATCGTCGAGCTTGAGCGCCGTGCGGCCCTCGCGCTGCAGCAGCCGCTCGACGAGCTCGCGGCCGCGGGCGATCGTCGCCGCCAGCGCCTGCGCGTTGAACCAGGCGCGCACCTTGGCGCGGGCGCGCGGGCTCTTCAGGAAGCCGAGTTCGGGGTTCAGCCAATCGAGCGATGGGCCCCCCTCCTTGGCCACCGTGATCTCCACCGTCTGCCCACTGGCCAGCTCGGTGTTCAAAGGCACCAGTACGCCGTCGACGCGGGCGCCACGGCAGCGGTGCCCGAGATCGCTGTGCAGGCTGTAGGCGAAGTCGATCGGCGTGGCGCCTTCGGGCAGCTCGATCACCGTGGCCTGCGGCGTGAACACGAAGATGCGGTCGTCGAACGACGGCGCACCCGCTCCCGTGGTGATCGCCGCATGGTCGCGCTCCCACGCCAGCAGCTGGTGCAGCACCGCTTTGCGCGCCGCCGCCACACGCTCCTCGTAGGCGCCGCTGGCCGCGACACCGGCGTAGCCGCGTGCACCTGCTTCCTTGTAGGCCCAGTGGGCCGCGACGCCATGCTCGGCATGTTCGTGCATCGCACGCGTGCGAATCTGCACTTCGAGCGCACGGCCCTGGTCGTCGAGCACCACCGTGTGCAGCGACTGGTAGCCATTGGCCTTGGGCCGGGCGATGTAGTCGGCGTACTGGTCCGGCACCGCACGATAGCGCGCATGCACGCAGGACAAGGCGGCGTAGCAGTCGCGCACGTCGCCGACGATCACGCGCAATGCCCGCAGGTCGAAGATGTTGGCGATCGTCAGGCCCTTGCCCTGCATCTTCTTCCAGATGCTGTACAGATGCTTTGGCCGCCCCTGCACCTCGGCCACGATGGCCGCGGCGCGCAGCTCGGCCTGGAGCTGCGCGCGCGCAGCCTCGACGGCGCGCTCGCGCTGCGCGCGGGTTTCGTCGAGCTGGCGCGCGATGCGCAGATAGGTCTCAGGCTGCAGGAATCGGAAGGCAAGATCCTCGATCTCCCACTTGATCTGCCAGATGCCGAGCCGATTGGCCAGCGGCGCGAAGACCTGTTGCGACTCGAGTGCCAGTTCGGCGGGGCACGGCCGTCGTGCCGCGGCATGCCAGCGCAGCGTCTGCAGGCGCGAGGCGAGCCGCAGCAGCACGACCCGCAGGTCGCGCGAGAAGGCGAGCAGCATCTTGCGCACACGCTCGGTCTGCAACTCGCGGCGTTCGTCCTCGACCGCGGCCGCACGCGCGGCGCGCTGCACCTGCACCAGCTTGCGTGTGTGCTCGACCAGGCTGGCGTAGGAGTCGCCGAACGCCTTGCGCACCACCTCGTCGGGTCGTTGCAGGTAGTCGCCGGCATAGACGAGGTAGACCGCGGCGCGCATCGTCGGCGCCGCACCGATCGAATCGAGAATCGCGGCCACGCCGTCGGCGTGAGCGAGCGCGCCCTCACCCGTGTCGAGCATCTGGCCGGCGAGCAGCGGCTCGGCAAAGGCCCGAGCGCGCACCAGGTCGTCGTCGACGGGTGCCGTCGCCTCGCGCACCCCGGCAGCCGGTGCGTGCTCGGCGGCCGGCAGATCGGTGAGCTGCAGGATCGGCGCGTCGCCCTCGCCGGGCCGCACCGCGAGTGTCTTCATGGCGACAACAGGAAGGCGCGCACGACCTCGACCTGATCAGGCTGCACCAGCATCGGCGCGTGGCCGACGCCGGCGAACTCGACCAGCCTGGCGCGCGGTCCCCGCTCGGTCATCGCACGGGCGGTGGCCGGCGAGAGCAGGTCCGACTCGGCGCCGCGCAGCAGCAGCGTCGGGCAGGTCAGGCGATCGTAGTTCTGCCACAGCATCGCTTCGCCGGCCGCCGCCATCTGCGGCGTGATGGACTTGAACGGCACGGCGATCGCCGGATCGCTGCGTGGCTTGAGCCAGTCGCCGTCGCGCCGCAACTGCGGCTCGGTGAGCGCCAGCCATTGCTCGCGCGTGTGCGGGCCGAACCCAGTGGAGATGGTCCACAGGTCGTCGGCCGCCTCGTCGAGCGTCTTCCACTGCGCGACGCGGCCGACGTAGGCGCCGATGCGCGCAATGGCCGCCGGCTCGATCACAGGCCCAACGTCGTTGAGCACGAGGCGCTGCACCGGCGAGCTCGGCAATGCGGCCAGGGCAAGGCCGATGAGGCCTCCCATCGACGTGCCGACCCAGTGCACGGTGTGCGCGTCCAGCCGCGCCAGCAGCGTGACCATGTCGGACACGTAGTGCGGGATTCCGTAACCCATCGGATCGGACAGCCAGTCGGAGCGCCCGCGGCCGACCACATCGGGGCAGACGACGCGATAGCGTTCGCTCATCGCACGCGCCAGCGTGTCGAAGTCACGCCCCTGACGACTCAGGCCATGCGCGCAGACCAGCACGCGCGGATTCGCCGCGTCGCCCCATTCCCAGTAGGCCATGCGGTGCAGGCCTCGGCT